>Ga0070741_10004192_pt1 | contig 34029 bp, 34 predicted proteins | sample Coa_R1_4_FD_66440 | JGI IMG/M metagenome (GOLD analysis project Ga0070741, IMG submission 66440) | Surface soil microbial communities from Centralia Pennsylvania, which are recovering from an underground coalmine fire - Coalmine... | ecosystem: Environmental > Terrestrial > Soil > Unclassified ... | reverse complement strand
CGCTGCTGAACGAGTACACGAAGAGCGAGAGCCTGCTGAAGCACGCGCTCGCGGTCGAGGCCGCCGTCCGGGGCTACGCGCGCAAGTTCGGCGAGAACGAAGAGGAGTGGGGCATCACCGCGCTCCTGCACGATTTCGACTACGAGCGCTGGCCGACGCTCGGCGATCACCCGAACAAGGGCGCCGAGATCCTGCGCGCGAAGGGCTATCCCGAGCGGATGATCCGCGCCATTCTGTCGCACGCGCAGGAGATCACCGGTGTGTCACGCGACAGCCTGCTCGAGAAGACGTTGTTCGCGTGCGACGAGCTCGCCGGGTTCATTACGGCGGCGTCGCTCGTGCGCCCGAGCAAGAGCGTCCTCGACCTCGAGGCGAGCTCGGTGAAGAAACGGATGAAGGACAAGGCGTTCGCGCGCGGCGTCAAGCGCGAGGACCTCGTCGCCGGCGCGGAGCTCCTGGGCCTGCCGCTCGAGGAGCACATCACGAACGTGATTCTGTCGATGCGCGAGCAGGCCGACGTCCTCGGCCTTCGAGGAACGCTGTAATCGCGCGCACCGTATAAACAGTGCATGACTGACACCGCGGTCGTCACGCTCGAAGGCGTCACCGTCACGTACGGACGGCACGCGGCGCTGCGCGACGTGACGACGGCGTTCGCGTCCGGCGCGGTCGGCCTGCTCGGCCCGAACGGCGCGGGGAAGAGCACGATGCTCAAGGCGCTGCTCGGCTTCGTCGCGCCGACCCAGGGCCAGATGCGCGTGCTGGGGCTCGACGTTGCCGCGGCGCCGCTCGACATCCGCGCGCGCGTCGGCTACATGCCGGAGAGCGACGCGCACATCCCGGGGATGAACGCCGTCAGCTTCGTCGCCTACTGCGGCGAGCTCGCGGGCCTGCCGCGCGTCGACGCCATGCAGCGCGCGCACGAAGTGCTGTTCTACGTCGGCCTCGGCGAGGCGCGCTACCGCAACGTCGAAACGTACTCGACCGGGATGAAGCAGCGCATCAAGCTCGCGCAGGCGCTCGTGCACGATCCCGATCTACTGTTCCTCGACGAACCGACCAACGGCATGGACCCGAAGGGGCGCGACGAGATGCTCGACCTCGTCCGCGATCTCGGCCACAACAAAGGCGTCAACCTGATTCTCTCGTCCCACCTGCTGCCCGACGTCGAATACACGTGCGACTCGGTGGTGGTGATGGACAAGGGACGCGTGGCGACCGCCGGCGCGATCGACGCGCTGAAGCAGCCGCGCGGCCGCGTGTACGAGCTGCGCGTGAAGACGCCGACGGGCGCGGTCGAGCCATTCCTCGAACGGCTCCGTGCGGCCGGCCTCGACTGTCACGCGACCGACGAGGACGTGATGCGCGTCTTCGTTCCGGGCGAAGGCGGCGCGCACGATCTGTTCGCGCTCGCCGCGGCCGAGCGTGTGCAGGTGCGGCACCTGCGTCCGAGCGTCCCGACCCTCGAGGACGTGTTCGCGCACGCGGTGGGCGAGTCATGAGCAGCCCTCAGCCGCCGGCGTCCGCCGCGCCGTCGCCCGCCACCAGCATCCGCGACCAGGGCTACCGCCGCTACGCCGGCGGCCGCGCGCCGCGCGGCCAGGCGTGGATCGTCATCGCGCGCAGCGGCATCCGGACGATGCTCGGCAAGAAAGCGTTCCTGGGCTTGCTGCTGCTGGCGTGGTTTCCGTTCTTCGTTCGCGCCGTCCAGATCTATGCGGCAGCCAACCTGCCGCAGGCCAGTCAACTGCTCGCCGTCACGGCCGAAACGTTCCGCCAGTTTCTCGATCAGCAGGAGATCTTCGTCTTCTTCATCACCGTGTATGTCGGCGCCGGCCTGATCGCGAACGATCGCCGCGCCAACGCGCTGCAGATCTATCTGTCGAAGCCGCTCACGCGCGCCGAGTACGTGTTCGGCAAGTTCTCGATCCTCGCCGCGTTCCTGCTGCTCGTCACGTGGGTGCCGGCGATGGTACTGCTGCTCGTGCAGGTCGCCTTCGCCGGCAACTTCAGCTTCTTCGTCAACAATGTCTTCCTCTTCCCGGCCATCACCGTCTTCGCCTGCATCCAGGTCGCGCTCGGCGCGTCGACGATGCTGGCGCTGTCGTCGTTGTCGAACAGCAGCCGCTACGTCGGGATTCTCTACACGGCGGTCGTGTTCTTCACGCAGGCGATCTACGGCGTCCTCTTCGCCGTCACGCGGACCTCGTCGTTCTCGTGGCTGTCGTTCTCCGCGAATCTCGCGCAGATCGGCGACGTGCTCTTCCGGCTGCGGCCGAAGTACGACACGCCGTGGCCCGTGTCGTTTCTGGTCATCGCGCTCGTGATTGCCGCCTCCGGCTTCATCCTCGGCCGGCGCGTCCGCGGCGTCGAGGTGGTCGCGTGAGCATCGTCGTCGCGGATCGCCTGTCGAAGTGGTACGGCCAGGTGATTGGCCTCAACGACGTGTCGGTGACGGTGCCGTCGGGCATCACCGGGCTCCTCGGTCCGAACGGCGCCGGCAAGTCGACGTTCATGAAGCTCGTCACCGGACAGCTGAGACCGAGCAAGGGCAGCATCCAGGTGCTCGGACAGCCGATCTGGAACAACCCGTCGCTCTACTTCCGCATCGGCTTCTGTCCCGAGCAGGATTCGTTCTACGAGCGCATGACCGGTCTCGAATGGGTGGCCGCGCTCGTGCGGCTGAACGGCGTCGACGACACGCAGGCGCAGGCGATGGCGCGCCGTGCGCTCGAAGCCGTCGAGCTGTCGGACGCCGCGGACAAGAAGATCGGCGCCTACAGCAAAGGGATGCGTCAGCGCGTGAAGATGGCGCAGGCGCTCGCGCACGATCCCGAGCTGCTGATTCTCGACGAGCCGCTGTCGGGCATGGACCCGCTCGCGCGGCGCCGCACGATCCGCTTGATCAAGGACTGGGCGCGCGCGGGGAAGAGCATTCTCGTCTCGAGCCACATCCTGCACGAGATCGAATCGATGACGGCGAACATCCTGCTCGTCAACCAGGGGCGCATTCTCGCCGAAGGCAACGTCCACCAGATCCGCGATCTGATCGACGAGCATCCGCACACGGTGTACATCAAAGCGGATCAGACACGCGCGCTCGCGCGCGAGTTCCTGACGCAGGACGACGTGCTGAGCCTCCGCTTCGAGAACGAAGCGGTGGTGGTGCAGACGGGACGCCCCGACGCGTTCTACGCGCGGCTGACCGAGCTCGCCGCGTCCGGCTCGCTCGGCGCGATCCACGAAGTGACGTCGCCCGACGACAACCTGCAGGCCGTCTTCAAATACCTGGTGAAGCAGTGAACGCGCCCGCACCTCCCGCGCCGTACGTTACGCCGCGCACCTGGCCGTCAGCGGTGCGGATTTTCGACCTGTCGCTGTCGCAGATGTTGTGGTCGCGGCGTTCGGTCTTCCTCGCCATCCTGCTCGGCGGACCTGTTCTCCTCGCGGTCGCGCTGCGCGTCGTCTCGACGCTCGACGCGTCGGGATTCCAGGTCAACGGCGCGCAGGCCGCCGGCACGTCGATCTTCGGCATGATGATCTGGCTCTTGTACCTCCGGTTCATCGTCCCCGTGCTCGGTGTGTTCTACGGCACCGCGCTCATTGCCGACGAGGTGGACGACAAGACGATCACGTATCTGTTTACGCGCCCGATCCCGCGGCGCGCCGTCCTGCTCGGCAAGTACTTGGCGTATCTCGCCTGCACGATTCTGCTCGTGCTGCCGTCGGTGATGCTCGTGTTCTTCCTCGCGGTGCCGATCGGCGGCAGCACGATTGCCGAGGCGTTCCCGTCGCTCGTCAGCGACTTCGCGATGCTGATCGCCGGCCTTTCGGCATACGGCGCCGTGTTCGCGTTGGTGGGGACCCGAATCAAGCGGCCGCTGATTGTCGGCCTGGTCTTCGCATTCGGCTGGGAGCCGGCGGTTCTGCTGTTTCCGGGCTACCTGAAGCGCCTGACCGTCGCCTACTGGCTCCAGGCGCTCGTCAGGCACGAGATGCCGCAGGATTCGGCGGTCAGCGTGCTGATGCAGGTCTTCCGCGACGTGCCGTCGGTCGCGTCGAGCGTGGCGGCGCTCGCTGTGATCATCGGACTTGCCCTCTGGAGCGCCGGGCGGGCCGTCGAGCACCGCGAGTACGTGCTGGAACAATGACTTGCTGACTGTCGTCCAAATCGTTGAGACTGTAGGCCCATGACGACCCGGACGCGCTACTTCGTCATCGTTTCGCTGCTGGTGCTCGGGGTCGGGCTCGGAACCGGGCTCGTCGCCTACTACGTCGGTGTCCAAGGCATGCCGTTCGTGCGGCACGCCGGCCCCGAAGAGCTCCAGTACGTCCCGAAAGACGCCACGGTTGTGGCGTTCGCCAACGTCCAGGAAATCATGCACTCGGATCTGCGGCAGAAGCTCCACCGCTCGCTGCGGATGAAAGAGAACGGCCAGGCCGAGCTGCAGAACCTCACCGGCATCAATCTCGAAAACGACGTCTTCCGCGTCGTCGCGTGCCTCTACGCGGACGCGGCGCCGGACGGCAACGTTCCGGGCGCGGGCATGGTCCTCGCCCGCGGCAACTTCGACGAAACGAAAATCGAAGCGCTGATGCGCGATCACGGCGCGACGATCGAGGACTACAAGGGCGCGCGCCTCCTCGTCGCCCACGTGAATCCGGCGGGCGATGCGAACGCGCGCAGCTTCGCGCTGACGTTTGTCGAGCCCGGGCTCGCCGCGTTCGGCACGACCGAGGTGGTCAAGCGGGCGATCGATCTGCACCAGAGCGCCGACAGCGGCGCGGCGCAGAGCGTCACGTCGAACGAAGAACTCATGGGCCTGGTCCGGTCGCTCGAGACGGGCAACAACGCGTGGGCGGTCGGCCGCTTCGACGCGCTCACCGCGCGCGCGCATCTGCCCGAGAACATCGCCGGCCAGATTCCGGCGATCACCTGGTTCTCGGTGGCCACGCACGTCGACGGCGGACTGCGCGGCACGCTCCGCGCCGAAACGCGCGACGACGACGCCGCGAACAACCTGCGCGACGTGGTCCGCGGCTTCCTCGCGCTCGGCAAGCTGCAGGGCGGCTCGCGTCCCGAATTCCAGGCGATGATGTCGTCGCTGCAGCTCGGCGGCCAGGGCAAGACGGTCACGCTCTCCTTCGACGTGCCGTCGCAAGTCTTCGACGCCATCGGCCGCCACTGAACGCACGCCCGCTGATATAAAATCCCGTCCACGTTGACGGATCTCGTCTTCTTCTACGGGACGCTCATGAGCGGTTTCGAGCGGCCCGGGCGCGCCCGTCTCGACCCGCTGCTCGAGCCGCTCGGCCGCGGCACGATCCGCGCGTCGCTGTTCGATCTCGGCATCTATCCCGCTGCCATTCCGTCGACCGACAGCCGCGTCTGGGGCGAAGTGCATCGCATGCGCGACAGCGACGCCGTGCTCGCGACCCTCGACGAGATCGAAGGCTACCGTCCGGCCGAACCCGACGCGAGCCTCTACACACGTCTCGAAACCGACGTGACGCTGGCCGATGGCCGCACCGCGCCGGCGTGGGCGTATTTCTACAACGCGCCGCTCGGGCGCGCGCAGCGCATCGAGTCCGGCGACTACCTCGAGCACCTGAAGGTGAAGTGATGACGAACCGACGAATCCGGCTGACGCCGGACGCCACGTGCGTCGCGATCGCGACCCTCGCGATCGTCGTGGCCGGCTTCGGCCGGACCGCCTCCGCGCAGCCGCCCGACCTCGACCCGCGGATCGTGACGCTGGTCTCGTCGATCTCGGAGGAGCGCCTCGGCGCGATTCTGAAGAAGCTCGAGAGCTTCGAGACGCGCAGCACGTTGTCGTCGCCCGATTCGCCGACGCGCGGCATCGGCGCCGCGCGCGAGTGGATCCGCCAGGAGATGGCGAGTTACAGCCCGAAGCTGCAGGTGAGCTTCGACACCTATCAGGTGGCGCCGCAGGGCCGGATCACGCGGCCCGTCGAGCTCCGCAACGTGATGGCGGTGCTGCCGGGCCGGTCGCCGCGGCGCATTTACATCAGCGGCCACTACGACACGCTCGCGCGTCCCGGCGGTCAGGGCGCCAGCAACTCCGGCGCGGATCCCGACACGCTGACGGCGCGTCCCGCCGATCCGAACGCGCCGCTCGACAACTTCGCGCCCGGCGTCAACGACGATGGGAGCGGCACCGCGCTGACGATCGAGCTGGCGCGCGTCTTCAGCCAGAGCGGCATCGATTTCGACGCCACGCTCGTCTTCATGTGCCACGCCGGCGAAGAGCAGGGCCTCGTCGGCGCGCGGCTGCACGCGCAGAAGGCGGCGGCGGAGAAGATTCCGATCGAAGCGGTGTTCAACAACGACATCGTCGGCGGCGACCACGGCGGCAACGGCATCGTCGATGGCGCGACGATCCGCGTTTATTCGGAAGGGCCGGAGGATTCGACGTCGCGCGCGCTGGCACGTTTCATCCAGCGGTGGGGCGAGCGGTACGTGCCGTCGCACACGGTGCGGCCGATGTCGCGTCCCGATCGGTTCGGGCGCGGCGGCGATCACTCGGCGTACAACCAGCTCGGATTCACCGCGGTGGGCTTCCGCGAATCGCGCGAGAATTTCACCAAGCAGCACGACGTGCGCGACACGTTCGACGGCGTGTCGCTCCCGTATCTCGCGCAGAACGCGCGCGTGAATGCCGCGTCCGCGGCGACGCTCGCGCTCGCGCCGCCGCCGCCGTCGGTCGTCAACGAGCGCGGTCAGCCGACGATTTCGCGCGCGCCGACGGGGTACGACGCGAACCTGAAGTGGACGGCCTCACCGGGCGCGGTCGCGTACCGGATCTTCTGGCGCGAGGCCTGGGGTCCGGACTGGCAGCACGATCTGCTGGTGGGCAACGTGACGACTCTCGTCCTGGCGAACATGCAGATCGACGACTTCGTGTTCGGCGTCGCGGCGGTGGACGCGAACGGGCACGAGAGCTTCGTCAGCGCGTACGTGTCGCCGCCGCGCGCCAGCACGCCGATCAAGACGGTGTCGCAGTAGGGAGCAGGGACTAGGGACTAGGGATTAGGGACTAGGGATTAGGGATTAGGGAGTCGCTAGTCGTATGTCATATTATTCATTAAGATAGATGAAATGAGCCGCGAGGGCCTGGGCCAATTCGAGTTGACCGTGCTGCTGGCCGTTCTCCGGGTGGGGAGCGAGGCGTACGGGGTGCCGATTGCGCGCGAACTCGAGGCGGCGACGGGCCGCAGCGTCATGCTCGGCAGCGTGTACGCGGCGCTCGGCCGTCTCGAAGCGAAAGGGCTGGTGGCGTGGGACATCGGCGAGCCGACGGCGGCGCGCGGGGGCCGCGCGAAGAAGTACTTTCGCGTCACGGCGAAAGGGGTGCGTCAGGTGCGCGACGCACAGCGGACGCTGACGAAGCTGTGGCGCAATCTGCCGGCGCTGCACGGAGGAAGAGCATGACGATCGAGACGCTGCTCGCCGCGTTCGACGTGCCCGAATCGCTCGTCGGCGACCTGCTCGAAGAAGCGCGGCGACGGCCGCGTTCGTGGCTGTATGCGCAAGCAGTCGTCGCGATAGTTCACGCGATGGTCGCCTCGGTACGCGCCGACCCCGGATCGTGCGTGGCGTGGCGCTGGTTGGTGTCGCGACGCTCGCGATCGGCGGGCGATGCTCGCTGTGGCTGTATCTGCAGGCGAGGTATCACTTTCCGTTTCGCGGAGCGTTCCAATCGACGCGGTGGTTCATCCTCGGCTGGCACAGCGCGTATCTGCCGCTGAACGCGCTCTGGTGCGCGACGTCGGTAGCCGTCGGCGCGTTGATGGCGCGCGTGGACCGCGAGCGACGGCTTTCGTTCGTCGTGGTCGGCATCGCCGCCCAAATCCCGGTGCTGATCTGGTTTGCGTGGCCCGTCGTTCAGGCACTCGGCCGACCGATCGGCTCGCCGCCGCCGTGGCCCGAGCCATGGTTTCGCGTCGCGTTCGGCGCCGATCTCATCGTCCTCCTCTTCGCGATGCCGGCGCTGACGCTCGCCGCCGCTCGACGAGCAGGGCACCGATCAGACGAGGGACTGGCGACTAGCGACCGGCGACTAGCGACTGGGACTAGCGACTGACGACTGGTGACTGCCGACTGAGTTACGGCGCGCGCCGTCCGTTGACGACCGCGTCGATGAAGTCGGTAATCACGCCCGCCACGCGCTCGGGCGGATCGATGAACTCGATGCCCGACCGGTAGAGCACCCCTTCCTGCTCGACGTCGCTGATGCTGCAGTAGCTGACGCGTCCTTTGACGACGATCGACCGATCGCCGAGCGTGAGCCGGAAGTCGTGAAGGGAATCGAGCTGGAGCGGGAAGGCGGTTTCGACTTGCGCGCCGCCGCGGCTGATGTCCTTGATGGCCATCGGCTGAAAGACCATCACCTCGCCGTGCAGTTCGCCGAGGATGAGGATCCGCTCGGAATCGCGCTTGTCGGCTCCTCCGGACATCCGCCGCGACTATAGCACAGCGGCTGAGGTGGTTCAGTTCATCCAGAGCGCCGGTTTCGACGCGAACATCTCCGTTTCGGTCGCCTCCGCCGCCTCGTCTTCCTCGTCGTTCGTTTCGTACTCGGTCGTGTAAGTGAGGATCGGGATCTCGCGCGTCTCCGCATCGAGCTTCAGCATCGACAGCACCTGGAAGCCCGCCGCATCGTCGACCTGCACGCACAGGATGACGAGATCCGGATGCACGCGTTTGATCTGTGAATACGCATGCTGACTCGACTCGACGAACACGACGTCGTAGCGGCCGGCGTCGAGTACCGTTTCGAGCAGCTCGAGGATCTGCGAACTGCCGTTCACGATGACCACTTTCTGCGCCGTGGTCGACGTGGCGTCGGCTCGTCGGAATGTGTCAACGGTCGTGGCGACGTTGGTCAGCATCGTAGGTCCGTCTCCGCCCCTGGACAATTCAGGATTCATGCCACGGCTGGCCCGTCGATTCGGGCCTGTTTTCGGCCCATCTCGCGCGTCGCCGTTTCGCACCGCGAGAGGTGACGCCGAAAGGTTGCAGGTCGGGTGCGGACTTAACCCCAACGGGACCTGCGATTTCGCCACGTTGTTGCAGCGGGTGTCCAAGTACGGCACTCTCAGCGCCATGGCGACCACAACGGCCAACGCGACCACCTATCACAACTTTATTGACGGTGCCTGGGTGCCGTCCGTTTCAGGCGAGGTCTTTGAGAACCGCAACCCTGCCCGCACCGACGATCTGATCGGCGTCTTCCAGAAGTCGACGCGCGCGGACGCGGAGCGCGCGATCGAGGCGGCCGCCCGCGCGTTCGAGCGATGGCGCCTGGTGCCGGCGCCGCGGCGCGCGGAGCTGCTGTTTCGCGCGGCGCAACTCATCGCCGAGCGCAAGGACGCGCTGGCGCGCGACATGACGCGCGAGATGGGCAAGATCCTCGACGAAACGCGCGGCGACGTCCAGGAAGCGATCGACATGACGTACTTCATGGCGGGCGAAGGACGCCGTCAGTACGGGCAGACCGTCCCCTCGGAGCTGCGCGACAAGTTCGCGATGTCGATCCGTCAGCCGCTCGGCGTCTGCGCCGTCGTGACGCCGTGGAACTTCCCGATGGCCATCCCGTCGTGGAAGATCATCCCGGCGCTCGTCTGCGGCAACACCGTCGTCTTCAAGCCCGCGACGCTGACGCCGCTCTCCGCGCTCAACTTCGTGAGGATCCTCGAGGAGGCCGGCATTCCGCCCGGCGTCGTCAACCTCGTCACGGGCGGCGGCGACGAGGTCGGCAGCGTCCTCACCCAGCACCCGTCCGTCCGCGTCGTGTCGTTCACCGGGTCGACCGACGTCGGCCGGACCGTGTCGCAAAACGCGGCGCCGTCGTTCAAGAAAGTTCACCTCGAGATGGGCGGCAAGAACGTCATCATCGTCATGGACGATGCGAAGCTGGAGCTGGCGGTCGAAGGGTGCCTCTGGGGCGGCTTCGGTACGACGGGCCAGCGCTGCACCGCCGCCAGCCGCGTCGTCGTGCACGAGAAGGTCTACCGGGCGTTCGTCGACGCGTTCGTCGCGCGCGTGCGCGCGCTGCGCGTCGGCGACGGCGCCGACCCGACGGTCCAGATGGGGCCGTCGGTCAGCCGCGGCCAGCTCGAGACCGTCGAGAAGTACGTGGACATCGGCCAGAAGGAGGGGGCGCGTCTCGCGTGCGGCGGCCACGCGCTGACGAGCGGCCCGTACGCGAACGGCTTTTTCCACGAGCCGACCGTCTTCACCGACGTGGCGCCGACGATGCGGATCGCCCAGGAGGAGATTTTCGGGCCGGTGGTCTCCGTGATTCCGTGCAAGTCGCTGGACGAGGCTGTCGCGACAGGCAATAACGTGCAGTACGGGCTGTCGGCTTCGATCTACACTCAAGACGTCAACCGCGCGTTTTCGGCGATGCGCGATCTGTATACGGGCATCTTCTACGTCAACGCGCCGACGATCGGCGCCGAAGTCCATCTGCCGTTCGGCGGCACGAAGGCGACGGGCAACGGTCATCGCGAGGCGGGCACGGCGGCACTCGATGTCTTCTCGGAGTGGAAGTCGGTCTATGTCGATTTCAGCGGACGCCTCCAGCGCGCGCAAATCGACACCGCGGATCTCTAAACCGATCGAGCGATGAACTGGGCGATCGTCGGCGTCGTGTATGCGGCCGTCTACGCTGCGGCGGCCGCGGTGCTGGCCGCGCGGCCGGAAGCGCGCGTGCTGCTCGGCAACGTCGCGCTGCTGCTGCCGCCTCTCGTGCCGCTGGCCGTCATCTGGCGGCGGCGCGGCGACTGGAAAGGGCGCCAGAGCGTGTTCTTCGCCGCCATCGCGTTGTGGGCGGCGATGTGGTTCGTCGGGCAGATCTGCTGGTCCATCGTCGAAGTCGGCTTCCACGAGCCGCAGCCGTGGTTCCACTGGTACATCCTGCTGCAGTTGTCGGGGTCGGCGCTGCCGCTCGTCGCCATCGTCGCCTGGCCGCACAAGGGAGCGCGCGTCGAGACGGCGATCACGGCGGCCCTTGATATGGCCGTCCTCGCCTTCCTCATCTGCTTTCTGTACTGGTCGTTGATCGTCGCGCCCGGCACCGATCGCGCGAACTTCAGCTTCGCGCTGCGGTCGCTGGCGTACATCGGCCCGTCCGTGCGCGGCGCCTGCGTCGCCGGGCTGTTGATCGCGGCGTTCGCGGCGGGGAAGAGCGCGTGGGCGCGGGTGTACCGACGGATCGCCGCCGGCATGGTGGTGGCGTTTGCCGTGCTGATCGTCCTTTCGATCGCGACGTTGCGCGGCGACTATCAGACGGGATCGATGTCCGACGTCGGCTGGATGGTGCCGTTCTTCTTCGCCGCGTGGGCCGCCGCGGGCGCGCCCGCGTCCGACGTCGAGAGCCGATCGATTCTTTCGGCGCCGACGCGCCACGCGTCGCCGCTGCTGCTGTACTTCGCGCTGCTCACGGTGGCCATCGTCGGCTACGGGCTGCGGTACGTGATGCCGCTCGGCGAAACGGTCGATCGGATGCGCGATCTCGCGACCGCGTTCACGCTCGTCGCCGGCATTGCGCTCGTGATGGTGCGGCTGCGCGTCGAAGAGCGCGCCGTGGATCGCGCCAACGATCGCGTCCACCTGCTCGCCACCGCGTGCGAGCACGCCGGCGAGCTGATCATCATCACGCACGGCAGCCGCATCGAGTACGCGAACGATGCCTTCTGCCGCGCGCTCGGCTGCTCGCGCGACGAGCTGGCGACGTTGTCGCCTGAGCAGTTCATCGCGCCCGAGTCGCGTCAGGAGCTCGAGCCGCTGCGCGATCGCATTCGCGCCCGCCACGTCGTCCGCTCGACGACGATGATGCGGCGGCGGGACGGGACGACGTTTCCAGCGTCGTGGTCGGCGGCACCGATCGTCGACGCGCACGGAAAGATCCAGTTTCTCGTCGGCGTCATCCGCGACATGACCGAAGACATGCGGCTGCGCGAGCAGGTGGTGCGCAGCGAGCGGCTGTCGGCGGTCGGCGAGCTCGTCTCGGGCGTCGCGCACGAGATGAACAACCCGCTGCAGTCGATCATCGGGACGCTCGACGTGATGCTGAATCAGCCGACCGATCCCGACACGCGCGTCGATCTCGAGCGGGCGCGGCGCGAAGCGGGCCGGGCGGGGCGCATCATCCGCAACCTGCTGACGTTCGCGCGCAAGTCGCCGGACGAGCGGCTGCTCGTCGATCTGAACGAGATCGTGCAGGCCGCGGTCAACGTGCGCGCCTACGATCTCGAGATGGCGGGCGTCGCGATCCACGAGGAGTACGCGCCGAACCTGCCGCTGGTGCTCGCGAACCGCGAAGGGATCCAGCAGATCGTCGCGAACTTGATCGTCAACGCGCAGCAGGCGCTCGCGGGGCGGACCGGGACGCTGGCGGTCAGGACGTTTCTCGCCGGCGGCAACGCCGCGGTCGAGGTCCGCGACGACGGCCCGGGGGTCGCGCCGCACATCCGCGGCCGCATCTTCGAGCCGTTCGTCACGACGAAGCCCGACGTCAGCGGGACCGGTCTCGGGCTGTCGCTGTCGTTCGGGATCGCGCACGCGCACGGCGGCACGCTCGAGCTGGTGCCGACCGACGTCGGCGCGTGTTTCCGCTTGATGCTGCCGGGCGCGGGGTATCCGGGCCCGGCGCAGCTGCCGTTGCCCTGAGGGGGGACGGTCCCGTACCCGACACGTCCCCGAGTCGTCCCCGACACGTCCCCGAGTCGTCCCCGAGTTGTCCCCGACACGTACCCGAGTCGTACCGGCGCCGTACGCGGTACGGACCTGACACGCACCGGCTACAATCGGAGGTTGTGCCCTCCTCCGACGTCGTCATCCTGAGCGCGGCCCGCACGCCCATCGGCCGCTACGGCGGCGCCCTGCGCGACGTTCACCCGGCTGAGCTCGGCGCCGTCGCGGCGCGCGCCGCTATCGAACGCGCGGGCCTCCAGCCGGCGGACATCGACGAGGTCTGGATCGGACACGCGCGCCAGGCGGGCTCCGGACCGAACCCGGCGCGCCAGGTCGGGCATCGCACCGGCGTCCCCGACGCCGCCCCCGCGCAGACGATCAACAAGGCATGCGCGTCGGGACTCCAGGCGGTCGTGTCCGGCGCGCAGTCGATCCTGCTCGGCGAATCCGCGATCGTGCTCGCCGGCGGGATCGAGTCGATGAGCCGCATGCCGTACCTCATCGACGCGGTGGACGCGCGCTGGGGTCACCGCATGGGCAACTTCACGCTCGTCGACGCGATGTACCGCGACGGATTCCAGTGCCCGCTCTGCGACGCGATCATGGGCGAGACGGCGGAGACGCTCGCCACGCAGTACCGGATCTCGCGCGAAGAGTCCGACTGCTTCGCCCTCGACAGCCAACGCAAGGCGAAGGCCGCCATCGACGCCGGCCATTTCGCGCGCGAAATCGCGCCCGTGACGCTGCCGAAACTCACGGTGGACCGCGACGAACACCCGCGCGGCGACACGACGATCGAATCGCTGAAGAAGCTGCCGCCGGTGTTCGGCCGCGGCATCATCACGGCGGGATCGTCGTCGGGCATCACCGACGGCGGCGCTGCAGTGGTGCTCACCTCGGCGGATCACGCCCGCGCGAAACGGCTGAAGCCGCGGGCGAAGATCCTCGGATGGGCGAGCGCGGGCGTCGACCCGGCGATCATGGGCATCGGGCCGGTGCCCGCGATGCGGAAGCTGGAAGCGCGCATCGGCCTGCGGGCCGACGACTACGATCTCGTCGAGCTGAACGAAGCGTTCGCGCCGCAGGTGCTCGCCGTGCTCAAGGACGTGCCGATCTCCGCCGATCGCCTCAACGTCAACGGCGGCTCGATCGCGCTCGGCCATCCGATCGGCTGCACCGGCGCGCGCATCCTCGTCACGCTGCTGCACGAACTCGAACGGCGCGGCGCGACGCGCGGGCTCGCGACGCTGTGCGTCAGCGGCGGCATGGGGATGGCGGTGGCCATCGAACGATGCGCATAGCGATCATTCCCGGCGACGGGATCGGCAAGGACGTCACGGCCGAAGCGGTGAAGGTGCTGCGCCGCGTCGAGTCGGTGTTCGGGCGCTCGTTCGACCTCGAGACGCTGCCGTGGAGCGCCGACTACTACTTGTCGAGCGGCGTGACCATTCCGCCCAACGGCTACGCGATGCTGCGCGACGAGTTCGACGCGATCTTCGTCGGCGCGCTCGGCGATCCGCGCGTCCCCGACAACCGCCACGCGCGCGACATCCTGCTCGGCACGCGCTTCGAACTCGATCTCTACGTCAACTACCGTCCGGTGAAGCTGCTCGACGATCGGCTGTGCCCGCTGAAGAACCGCACGACGGCCGACGTCGACTTCGTCGTCTTCCGCGAGAACACCGAAGGCGTGTACGTCGGCATCGGCGGACGCTTCAAGCCGGGCACCGACGACGAGATCGCGCTGCAGGAGGAAGTCAACACCTACAAGGGCGTCCACCGGATCGTGAAGCACGCGTTCGACTACGCGCGCGCGAACGGCCGCCGCACCGTCTGCATGGCGGACAAGAGCAATGCGATGACCGACGGTCACGCGCTGTGGCAGCGCGTCTTCCGCGAGACCGCGGCGCTCTATCCGGACATCGAGCCGCGCCACCTCTACATCGACGCGCTCGCCCTCTTGCTGGTGCAGGATCCGTCGCCCTTCGAAGTGATCGTCACCAACAACCTGTTCGGCGACATCATCACCGATCTCGGCGCGGCGCTGCAGGGTGGCCTCGGCCTCGCCGCGTCCGGCAACCTGCATCCGGGACGCACGTCGATGTTCGAGCCGGTCCACGGATCGGCGCCGCCGCTCGCCGGCAAGAACGTCGCGAACCCGATGGGCGCGATTCTCTCGGCGGGCCTGATGCTGCAGTCGCTCGGCTTCGTGCAGGAAGGCGCCGCGGTCGAAGCGGCCGTCAAGCACGCGGTCGTGACGGGGCATGGGACGAAGGAAATCGGCGGCACCCTCGGGACGAAAGAGACCGGCGACTTCATCGCGAACCATCTGACATCATGAATGCCAAACCTGAAGTCTTCATCCTCGGCGGCGCGCGTACTCCGATGACCGACTACGTCGGCGCATTGAAGGACGTCTCCGCGCTCGAGCTCGGCGCGATCGCCGCGCGCGGCGCGTTTCAGAAAACCGGCGTCAAGCCGGAATGGATCGATCACACCGTCATCGGCAACGTGCTCCAGACGTCGGCCGACGCGATCTACGGCGCGCGTCACGTCGCGTTGAAGGCCGGCGTGCCGGTGGACCGGCCGGCGCTGACCGTCAATCGTCTCTGCGGATCGGGCATCCAGGCCGCGGTCAGCGGCGCGCAGATGATTCAGCTCGGCGAAGCCGGCATCGTCCTCACCGGCGGCGTGGAGAGCATGAGCCAGGCGCCGCACGTGATTCGCGGCCTGCGCAACGGACTGAAGCTCGGTCAAGGCAAGCTCGAAGATTCGCTGTGGGAGGCGCTGCTCGATTCCTACTGCGGCTGCACGATGGCGATGACCGCCGAGAACTGCGCCGCGAAGTACGGCATCACGCGAGCGGAGCAGGACTGCTTCGCGCTGCGCAGCCAGCAGCTCGCCGACCAGGCGTGGCGCGAGGGACGCTTCGTCGAAGAGGTCGTGCCGGTCGAAATCAAGGGACGCCGCGGCGTGCAGGTCGTCGACCGCGACGATCACATGCGGCCGGAGACGACGCTCGAGATCCTCGCGACGCTGCCGCCCGCGTTCAAGAAAGACGGCACGGTCACGGCCGGCAACGCGAGCGGCATCGTCGACGGCGGCGCCGCGCTGATACTCGCGTCGCGCGACGCGGTGGAGCGTCACGGCGTGAAGCCGATCGGCCGTCTCGTCGACTGGGCGGCCGTCGGCGTCGATCCCTCCTTGATGGGCATGGGGCCGGCGCCGGCCACGCGCGCCGTGCTGCAGCGCACCGGGCTGACACTCGACGCGATCGATCTCATCGAGGTCAACGAGGCGTTCGCGGGGCAGTATCTGGCCGTCGAAAAAGAGCTCGGGCTGAACCGCGAACGCGTCAACGTGAACGGCGGCGCGATCGCGCTCGGCCATCCGCTCGGGATGTCGGGGACGCGGCTGCTGCTGACCGTCACGCTCGAACTGCGCCGCCGCGGTCTGACACGCGGGCTGGCCACCGCCTGCATCGGCGGCGGGCAGGGCATCGCGGCCATCGTAGAAACCGTGTAAGACAGAGAGCTAAGCGCTGAGGGCTGAGAGCATGACGATCAAGACCGTTGGTGTGTTGGGCTGTGGGTTGATGGGCGCCGGCATCGCGCAGGTGTGCGCGGCGACCGGGCACAAGACGATCGTGCGCGAGGTGCAGCAGACGTATCTCGACACGGGGATCGGCCGCATTCGCAAGTTCCTCGAGGACGGCGTCGCGAAGGGCAAGACGACGGCGGAGGCGCGCGACACGACGCTCGCGAACCTCGTCGGCACGACGACGTTCGACGCGCTCGGCGACTGCGATCTGATCATCGAGGCCATCGTCGAGAATCTGGGCGAGAAGAAAGCGGTCTACGCGGCGCTCGAACCGATCATCAAGCCGCAGACGATCGTCGTCTCCAACACCTCGTCGCTCTGCATCACCGAGCTCGCGGCGTCGACCAGGCGCCCGGACCGCTTCGGCGGCCTGCACTTCTTCAATCCCGTCCCGATCATGAAGCTCGTCGAAGTGATCCGCGCGCTGACGACGAGCGACGAGACGTACCGGACGCTGATGGCCTTCTCGACGGCGCTCGGCAAGGAACCGATCACCGCCCCGGATCGTCCCGGCTTCATCGTCAACCGGCTGCTCGTGCCGTACCTGCTCGACGCGATTCGCGCGTACGAGCACGGCCTCGGCACGCTCGAAGACATCGACAAAGGGATGAAGCTCGGGTGCGGGTATCCGATGGGGCCGTTCACGCTGCTCGATTTCGTCGGGCTCGATACGACGTACTACATCGCGAACATCATGTTCGACGAATATCGCGAAGCGGCGTACGCGCCGCCGCCGCTGCTCAAGCGCATGGTCCTTGCGGGATATCTCGGCCGCAAATCGGGCCGCGGCTTCTACACGTACGCGTCGTAGCAGGCGTTCAGCCGACTACTCGCTCCGCAGCACGTCGCTCGGATCCAGCCGCGCGGCGCGGCGCGCCGGAAGGTAGCTCGCGACGAGCGCCACGGTTGCGAGCCCCGCGGCGACGGCCGCATATGTGACGGGATCGCCTGGCGTGACGCCGCGCAGCACGCTCGCCATTGTCCGCGCGGCGGCCCACGCGACGCCGCCGCCGATCGCGAGGCCGGCGCCGACCATCGCGGCGCCGCGCCCGAGCACCGTTCGCATCACCGATCCCGTCGTCGCGCCGAGCGCGAGCCGCAGGCCAATTTCGCGGCTCCGCTGCGCGACCGCGTACGACAGCACGCCGTAGAGCCCGATCGACGCGAGCAGCAGCGCGAGGCCGGCAAACGACCCGAGCAGCACGATCTGTTCGCGCCGGTCGGCGACGTTCGTCCCGATAATCGTGTCCATCGTCCGGATCGAGGCGATCGGCTGATCGGCGTCCGCCGACGCGATGATCTGCCGCAGCGCCGGCGCGACGCTCCCGGGATCGCCCGCCGTGCGGACGACGAGGTATTCCGGCAGCGCCCATGTGGTTTGCGCCTGCGCGAACGACAGGTAGACGCCGGGCTTCAACGACGGTTCGTACCCGCGCTCGCGGACGTCGGCGACGACGCCGACGATCGTGTACCAGGTGTTTGGCGCGACGATCTGAATGCGGCCGCCGAGCGGGCTCTCGTTCGGCCAGTACGTCCGCGCCATCGTCTCGTTGATGACGATCGCGCGAGGCGCGTCGGCGCCGTCGCGCGCGTCGAGCAGGCGTCCGGCGATCAGGCGGACGCCGAGCACCTTGAGGTACTCGGGCGTCCCCACGCGCAGCGTCGCGTCCCACGCCTCGCCGGGCGCGAACGGCGGCCGCCCTTCGATGCGGAAGCCCTGGCTGTCGCCGCTGCTCATGAACGGCGGATTCGATCCGTACGCGGCGGCTTCGACGCCGGCGAGCCGGTTCGCGTCCGCGACGACGCGATCGTAGAAGGAGAGCCGCTTCAACGGATCGTGATAGCGCGCGGGCGGCAGCGCCGTGCGCACGACGAGCAGACGCTCGGGGCGGAAGCCGAGATCGACCGCCGTCAGGTTCGCGAGCGTGCGCAGGAGCAGCCCGGCGCAGACGAGCAGCGCGAGGGCCGCCGCGACCTGCAGGATCACGAGCGCGTCGCGCATGCGTCCGCCGGCGCCGACCGAGGCGCGCGCGGCCTGCTGCAGCGCATCGCGAACAGAGGCGCGCGCCGCCTGGAGCGCGGGCATCGCGCTGAACAGCAGCCCGGTCGCGAGCGAGACGAGCAGCGCGAAGGCGAGCAGCCGGCCGTCGATCGTCGCTGACGGCTGCACGATCCCGCGCGGGACGAGATCGTTCATCACCCGAATGCCGGTGGCGGCAACGGCGACGCCGAGGACGCCGCCGATCAGCGACAGCAGCACGCCTTCGACGATCATCTGACGGACGAGCCTCGCGGTCGTCGCGCCGATCGCGCAGCGCACGGCCAGTTCGGCGCGCCGCGCCGCCGCGCGCGAGAGCAGCAGGCTCGCGAGGTTCGCGGACGCGATCAGCAGCACCGCCACGGCCGCCGCCATCAGCACGAGCAGCTCGATCCGGGTATCGCCGAGGATGTCGTCTGTGAGCGCGACGACGACCGCGCCGACGTTCGTGTTCGTCGAGGGATGCTCGCGCGCGAGATCCGCGGCGATGCGGCGCATCTCGTCGGACGCCGCCGCCGCCGTGACGCCAGGCGCGAGCCGCGCGACGACCTGCAGGTAGTGCGACCCGTGCGATGCGGCCTCCTCCGGCGTGAAGTGCGTCGGCCTCCAGAAGTCGACCTCGCGGTCGCGGAACGCGAAGCCCGGCGGCATGACGCCGATGACGTCGTAGCGGTTGTCGCTCATCAGCAGCGTGCGGCCGACGACCGCCGGGTCGCCCGCGAATCGCCGCTGCCACAGCGGGTAGCTGATGACGACCACCGCCGCGCCGGCGCGATCCTCGTCTTCGGTGAACGTGCGGCCCAGCAGCGGTCGCACGCCGAGGACGCTGAAGAAGTTCGCGGTCGTCCGCCGGCCGCTCACCTGTTCGGGGGCGCCGTCTCCGGTCAGGCTCGCGGACGCGCCACGCGTCGCGGCGATCGCGGAGAACGATTGCGCCCGCCGCATCCAGTCGAAGTAGTTGCCGGGCGCCGGCGTGTTGCGCGGCACGCCGAGGAACGACGCTTCTTCCCACACCATGACGAGCCGGTCCGGATCCGCGTACGGCAGCTTCCGGATGAGGACCGTGTCCACGGCCGAGAAGATCGCCGTCGTCGCGCCGATGCCGAGGGCCAGGGTGGCGATGGCGACGGCGGCGAACACCGGCGATTTGCGGAGCAGGCGCAGGCTGTAGCGGACGTCGGCGGCGAGCGCTTCCATTTGGCGGTTGGACGGCGCGCCGCCCGAAAGGGTTGGCTCAGCCCGGGATTTCGGTTTCGACGAGCTTTGCGAGCAGCGGCGACTCCTGCCAGCCGAGATAACACGCCTCGGCCGGAATCGCGTCGGGCACCCCTTCCTGCACGATCGTGACGTCGGTGCCCATCGCCACCGGCTTCACCGCGATCGTCACCGCGGACGCGAATTCGACATCATCTCCAAAACCGGTTAGATTGCGACCGCGAATCCGCGGAGGCGCACATGAGGACAGTACTCCTGCTGACGGCCGCGGCCCTCGCCGTGCTGCCGGCGGCCGTCGGAACCCAGAGTTATCCGATCACCGTCGTGCCGCCCGGCAAAGGGCCGTATACGTTCCCGCCGGGCTATCAGACGCCGTGGGAGAAGATCGACATCTTCGTCACGGAAAAGATGTCGCCGAACCTGTTCGTGCTGCACGGATCGGAGGCGCTCGACCCGGCGCACCCCGACTCGTCGGGCGGCCGCGCGATGGCGCTGTTCGGTCCCGACGGCGTGCTGCTCGTCGACACGGAGAATCGTCAGGTGGCGGAGAAGACGCTGAAGGCGATCCGCTCGTTCACCGACGGGCCGATCAAGGTGCTCGTCAACACGCACATTCACCCGGATCACACCGGCGCGAACGCGTTCTTCGCCAAGCAGGGTGCCGTGATCTTCGCGCAGGAGGATCTGCGCAACGAGATGATGCGGCCGCCGGCGCGCGGCAACGGTCAGCCGGCGCCGGCGCCGGACATGACGGGCGTGCCCGTGGTCACTTATAAGTACAGCGCGGCGACGCGAGGCGAGCCGGCGGTGACGCTGAACATGAACGGCGAGACGGTGGATTTCATCCCGATGATGCCGTCGCACACGGCCGGCGACACGATCGTGCGCTTCCGCAAGGCGAACGTGATCTACATTGAGGACTTCTACCGCAACTTCGGCTATCCGTTCGCCGACCAGGCCGAGGGCGGATCGATCCGCGGCATGATCGACGCGGTGGATCTCATCGAGACGCTCGCCGACGCGAACACCACGCTCGTCCCGGGTCATGGCACGCTCGTCAAGAAACAGGATCTGCTGCCGTACCGCGCGATGCTCGTCGACATGCTCGCGAAGGTGAAGGCGCTGCGCGATCAGGGCAAGTCGCTGAAGGACGTCCTCGGCGCCAACCTCACCGCACGCTACGACAAGTCGACGATGGGGGATACGCAGGAGAGCAAGGACCGGTTCGTCGCCGAGGTCTACGACGAGGTGAAGGACTTTCCGCCGATCGTCGACGGCAAGCGGACGATGCCGCGGCATCAATAACCGAGCGGCACCGATCCCGCTCCGCGCTGTCGGCGCCGCTACTTCTTGCGGCGAACGTAGGTGACGTGGGTGACGCCCATGATCTTGCCGTCCTTGTCCATGCGGATGTACTCGTTGTTGATCGTGTTGTTGTCGTCCGACAACGTGTTGATCACGACCTGCTGCAGGACGCCGTTGCGCTTGTTGTAGATGCGAATGCTCTTCGGGTTGATGATCTCGACCGCGGTCTCGGCGCCTTCCTGGCCCTGCACCGGCCGGTACACGCCGTCGAACAGCGTCACGTAGCTCCAGTCCTTCGAGTGATCGCTCGGATTGCTGACCGTCAGCTTGCTGCCGTCCTTTTCGTACGGCTCGTACGTCATGACGTTGTTGGGATTCGTCGAATTGTCCCAAACGCCGAAGCGCGCGGTGCGCGGGTTGGTGTTGTCGGATTTCGCCGCCGCTCGGCCCTGCGTCCAGCCGGGCACGGCTGAAAGAATCGCGAAGGCGAAGACGGCGATCGTGACGCAGACATTCTTCATACGCATCGAAGGTCCCCCTGTTGACGAAACGGGATCAAACACGGTGAGCATAGTGCACCGGTGCCTTTGGGCCAAACGGCACGGCGGTCGAACGCGGTTCGCCCGAAGTGATAAGCTGCACGCTTCAGGAGGAGCGGGCATGCAATCGAGAGGTGTGTGGATGGCCGCCGTTGGATGCCTGATGGCGAGCGCGGCGACTGCGCAGGTGGTCAAACAGGACGTCCCGGGCATCCGGAACTTCGCCAAAGTCGAATCGACGGTGGCGTGCGCCGGCGCGATCACGCCGACGGCCATCGCGGAAATCAAGAAGATGGGCTACGCGTCGATCATCAATCTCCGCCTCGCGACCGAGCAGGGCGCCGACATCGACGCGAACATCGCCGCGGCGAAAGCCGCCGACATTCCCTATTACCACATCCCATTCAGCGCGTCGGCGCCCGATCCCGCGGCGGTCGACACGTTTCTGAAGACGATCACCGCGCCGGGCGTCCAGCCGGCGTTCATTCATTGAGCGGGCGGTGGACGAGCCGCCGGGATGTGGCTCATGAAACGCACGATCGTCGACGGGTGGGACACGGACAAGGCGCTGGCCGAAGCGACGGAACTGGGACTCACCAACGAACGGCTGAAGCAGTTCTTCGTCGAGCAGATTGAGCAGCGGAAGCGCTGAAAGGTTCCTGTGCGGGCGATCGGTCGCCACGGTCACGCCCTGGTCCTGATCACGCTCGGCGCGTTCGTCGCCGCGTGCGGAAGCAGCAGCACGGCGCCGATCTCGCCCTCGACGCCGGCGCCCGCGCAATCGTCCGCGGTATCCCCGAGCAACAACATCGCAATCGCGCAGAACAATCCCGCGATTGGCTGCTCGATCCTGCCTGGCGCCGATGCCACGCGAGGATTTGGGTATCAGGTTCAGTATCGCTGGGCCGCGGCTTCTTCAGCCGACGTCCAACGGTACGAGCTGTACGTGGAACTGGTTGGCGCCGACCTCTCGAATGTGGACACGTTTGTCACGCAGACGCACTTCACCGACACCGAGTGCAACGCGTTCGTTTCGGACGCGCACCTGCAGAACTGGCACTGGCGCGTACGGCCGCAGGATGCGCAAGGTCAGTTTGGCGACTGGTCCTCGTGGGCGACGTTCGAGTTCTCGCCGTGCCGCCTGAGCGACGGCACGCCGTGCCACGCGCCCGAGTAACAAGCGGCGGCGACATCTGGGGCCCCGACGTGTTCGCGTTTCTCGACTCCGTGCTGCGCGGCCACACGGACGCCGACGTCGACCGCGCCGCCGTGCAAGCCGTCGTCGACCACTGGCGCCAGATGTGGGACCACTTCGACGCGTCGTAGGCGGGATCGACGGGCGGTGATCGCGACGATCACCGCCCGCGACGGACTGCGCTAGACGCCGGCCGTCGCTTTCGCCGGCGTTGCCATGATCTCCTTGAACGCCGCGATGAACTTGTCCATCTCGGCCTGCGTGCCGACCGACACGCGCAGGTGCTTCGTCATCGGCGGGAACGGCCGGCCGACGAGCACGTCGCGCTTCTGGAACTCCGGCGCGACCTCGCTCACCTCGCGCTTGAGATCGACCATGAAGAAGTTGGTCTCCGACGGCAGCACGTCGTGTCCCATCGCGCGCAGCTTCGCGATCGTGTCCTCGCGCACCTGTTTGTTCAGCGCCTTGGTCTTCGCCTGACCCGCCGTGTCCTTGAGCGACGCGGCGCCGCCGAACTTCACCGTGATCGACTGGCTGCCGGTCGTGAACGTGCGCACCTTCTTGATCAGCTCGGGGTGGCCGACGCCGTAGCCGAGGCGCATCGCGGCCAGCGCCGCGATCTTCGAGAACGTGCGGCAGACGATCACGTTGCGTCCCTCGACGACGTACTTCATCGACGATTCGTAGTCCGGGCTGTCGACGAAGTGATGGTACGCCTCGTCGATGAGCACCGGCATGTCCTTCGGGATGCCGTCGAGCAGTTGCCGGATCTGATCCTTCGGCACGATCATCCCGGTCGGGTTGTTCGGATTCACGATGTAGATGAACCCGATTTCGGCGGCGCGCTTGTTCGCGACGTCGATGATCGCGGGGATGTTCTGCGTGTAGTCCTTGTTGAGCGGCACGCGGATCGTCTCGCGTCCGATCTGCGACGCCTTCGAATACGGGTCGTTGTAGGTCGGGTTGACGCCGAGCACCTTCTTCTTCGGATCGGCGATCAGCATCGCGATGGTGATCGAGCTGAGAAGTTCGCCCGATCCGCAGCCGAGGATGATGTGCTCCGACTTGACGCCGTGCAGCTCTTGAATCGCCTGATTCAAGCCGCCGTCCGGTGCGCCGTAGCGGTTCGCCCACTCCCACGCCTTGGGATCCTCCATGGCCGTTCGGACCACGGGCGGGACGCCGTACGGATTCTCGTTGTTGTTGATCTTCGCGACCTTCGAGAGGTCGACGGAGGGCCGCTGGCCGCGGCCACGCTGCTGGCCAGGGATGCCCGAGCCGCCCTGTTGGGCGAAGAGATCCAGCTCCGGGGCGGCGCCGAGAAAGCCGAGCGCGGCCGTGATACCACCCACGAACCTGCGGCGTGAAACTGCCATATGCCCTCCGCGAAAAAGACGTGAAAGAATCGCGCGGGTATTGTAACGCCGCCCGCCGCTCGTTGGCATTAGGATCAGCGAACGCGCAGCGGAGGGAATCATGCCCAAATACGTGCGAAACGTGGTGGTGTTCGGCGCAGTCGCGTGCGCCCTATCGTTGGCGGCGGCACGCGATCTTGCGGGCCAGGGGCGCGGACGCGGCAGCGTGGCGCTGCCCGACGGCCCCGGTAAAGACGCCGTGCAAACGCAGTGCACCAAGTGCCACGCGCTCGGCCTGATCGCCAACTCCGGCGGCTACTCGAAGCAGGACTGGGACCAGCTCATCGGCACCATGGTGTCGCTGCCGCCCGCGCAAAAGGCGGAGATCACCGACTACCTCGCGAAGAATTTTCCCGAACAGCCGCGGCCGAAGCCGGTCGTGCTCGCCGGGCCGGTGCGCGTGAACATCCGCGAATGGAACGCGCCGTCGCTCGGATCGCGGCCGCACGATCCGGAGCCGGCGCCGGACGGATCGATTTGGTGGACCGGCATGTTCGCCAACGTGATCGGCCACGTCAACCCGAAGACCGGCGAGATCAGAGAGTATCCGCTGAAGACGCCGGGCTCCGGTCCGCACGGCCTCGAGCTGGACAAGCAGGGGAACGTCTGGTTCACCGCGAACCAGGCGGCCTACATCGGCAAGCTCGATCCGAAGACGGGCGACGTCACGGAGTACAAGATGCCGGAGGGCGTGCGCGATCCGCACACGCCGCTCTTCGCGCCCGACGGCATGCTGTTCTTCACCGCGCAGAACTCGAACACGGTCGGGCGGCTGAATCCGAAGACCGGCGACATCAAGGTGCAGAAGACGCCGACCGATCGCGCCAATCCGTACGGGATGGTGTTCACGACGAAGGGCGTGCCGTTCGTCTGCGATTTCGGCTCGAACAAGATCATCGAGATCAATCCCGACACGCTCGCGATCAAGGAGTATCCGCTGCCGAACGCCGACAGCCGGCCGCGGCGGATCGCGATCAGTCCCGACGACATCATCTGGTACGCCGACTACTCGCGCGGCTATCTCGGTCGCCTCGATCCGAAGACGGGGCAGGTGACGGAGTGGGCGTCCCCGAGCGGCCCGAAGTCGCAGCCGTACGGCATCACGTATCAGGGCGGCGCGATTTGGTACGTCGAGTCCGCGATCAAGCCGAACGTGCTCGTGCGCTTCGACCTGAAGACGCAGAAATTCCAAAGCTGGATCGTTCCCGGCGGCGGCGGGGTCGTCCGCAACATCAAGACGACCGACGATGGGAAGAACATCGTGATGGCAGAAAGCGGCGTGAACAAGATCGCGCTGGTCGAGATTGGCCGATGACCGCGCGGGAGCGGCAATCGGCGCTCGCCTGACCGATCCCGTCAGCCTCCCCCCGGAGGATTCGTATGAAGTGGCTGCTTGCGGCACTGCTGCTGGTCCAGGCCGCGGATCCGCGCGTCACCGTCGCCGACGTCGAAAAGGTCGCGGGGCTGACAGGCGTGCAGCTCGTCGCGCCGGGATCGGTGGCCGGCGCCGGCGGCGGATTGAACTTCGCGACCGCCGACAAGAAGATGCTCTTGATGGTGAACTTCGGCCCCGCCGCGCTCTACACGCGCGCGAAGGCGCAGCAGGAGTATCACGGGATGCCGATGCCGCTGTTCCACGCCGCGGTCGCCGGCGTGGGCGACGAAGCGTTCGACAGTCCGCCCGGGCCATTTCAGTACGTGCTCTACATGCGGAAAGGCAACACCGCCGCGTCGTTCACCGCCTACGTGAGCGGCGCGAACAGGGCGACGTTGACGATGGAGCAGTTGAAGGCGATTGCGAAGATCGCCGCGTCGCGGATGTAGGCTTCGTCCTACTTCGCTGGCGGCGCGCCGCAGTCGAAGGTGCCCGCGGCTTTGCCGTCGTTCAGCGCGAAGCGGCCGGACTTGGTGTCCGCGTTGATCGTCACCGTGCCGAGGCCCATGTACGCGTCTTCGAGCGCGGTCTTGCCGAGATACACGGCGATGATCTCGTTCTGATACGTGCCCGGCCCGGTGAACTTCGCGAGGTTCGCTTTCATCTCTTTCGCCATGAACGCGCCGGGGCCGATCGTCAGCGCCAGCGTCGGCATCGCTGCGTTCGGGCCGACGTTCACGCCCAGCGTCCCATCGTCTTTCACGCGGCACTGGCCGCCGGTTACCGTTACCGGCTTCGGTTTCGTGATCGTCGCGGTGGGTTGTGCGGCTGCGAGGGCGGCGAACAGGAGCAGCGGAGTCATCGCGTGGATTGTACCTGCGGCAGCAGCGCGCGCGCCTTCGCCTTGAACTCCTGATCTTCCGGCGCCCACTCCGGATCGACCGGCGCTTCGATCACCTTCTTGAGCTCCGCCGCCGCCTCGCCCTTTCGGCCGTCATCGATCAGGAGTTCGGCCAGAAAATAGTGGGACGCGGTGCTGTGCGCGTCGTAGGTCAGCGACGCGCGCAAATGCGCTTCCGCCTCTTTGTGGCTGCCGCCGAACAGGCGCGGCACCTTGAAGTACCAGCGTCCGAGCGCGCGGTCCGCGGATCCGTGCTGGAAACCGGGATCGAGCCGCAGCACCGTCTCGAGCTCCTCCTTGATCGCGCCTCGATACTTGATCCCCTGCCGCAGGCCGAACGATTCCGCCATCGCGCCCATGTTGGCAGCGATCCAGAAATGCCCTTCCGGACGATTCGGCTCCGCGGCGACGGCGGCACGGCCGGCGGCGATCCCGTTCTCGTACACGGCGCGCCCCTGGTCGGCCGGCAGGTGGCCGCCGATCCAGTAGTCGGCGCGCGCCAGCTTCCACGCCGCGGCGAAATCGCGCGGGTGGCTCGCGAGATCCGCGGCCCACAACGCAGCGGCCTTGCGCGCGCTCGACAGGTCGGCGCGGCCGGCGTACAGCGCGTCCGCAACCTGAGCGTGCAGGCGCGCATCAAATGTCGCGGAATAGAATAAGAATAGGAGAACGATGCAGGACCTGATTCGAAAGCTGCTGGCGGAACTCGGCGAGGACCCGGGCCGCGAGGGGCTCGTCGACACGCCAAAGCGCGTCGAGAAGGCGTACAAGTTCCTCACGAGCGGATACGACGCAGACATCGACCAGGTGCTGAACAACGCGCTGTTCACGGTCGATTATAGCGAGATGGTGATCGTCAAGGACGTCGACTTCTACAGCCTGTGCGAGCACCACCTGCTCCCGTTCTTCGGCAAGTGCCACGTCGCCTACATTCCGACCACGAAGGTGATCGGCCTCAGCAAGATCCCGCGCCTCATCGACGTCTTTGCGCGGCGGCTCCAGGTGCAGGAGCGCCTGACGAATCAGATCGCGCAGACGATCAGCGACAAGATCTCGCCGATGGGCGTCGCGGTGGTGATGGAAGCGACGCATTTGTGCATGTCGATGCGCGGCGTGGAGAAGCAGAATTCGTTCGCGGTGACGAGCGCCATGCTCGGCGCGTTCCGCGCCAACGCGCGGACGCGGATGGAATTCCTCGAGCTGATCAAGCTGCGCGGCGGCGCGTTCCCTTCGTCGGATCGCACCGCCGCGCTCGCCTGCGTCGAAGACTAGAAGCGGAACGTCGCCCCGATTCTCGCGATGCGCGGGCCGAGGATGTTCGTCGGCGCGCCGAACTGCGGGAACGTGTTGATCGCGCCGGTCGGGCTTCCCGCCTGACGGAACGACGCGACACCCGTCAGCGTCCGCACCGACCACACCGTGTTCGCGTTGGTGATGTTCGACACCGCGAACACGACGTTCAGCGACCGGTTCGTCGCCAGGTTGAACGTCTTTGACGCCTGCAGATCGAGCGTCGTCAGTGCCGGCAGCCGATCGGAATCGTATGGCTGGACGTTGACCGTCGCGCTGCCGCCGAACGTCATGGCGACGCTCTGCTGCATGTTGTACGGCGTCCCGCTCTGCGAGCGGAAGTTGCCAGCCAGCGCGATGTCGTACGGCAGGACGTAGGTGCCCGTCAACTTGAACTGGACCGGTACGTCGGTGGTGATCGGACCGCTGGTGTTGATCAGCGCGTTCGGGCCCCAGTTGACCTCCGTCGTGCTGGCGGCCTCGCTCTTGTTGTCCTGCCGCGACCGCGACAGCGTCAGCCCCGCGAGCATCTGCCACCGGTTCGACATGCGCTTGGTCGCGGTGAGCTCCACGCCTTTGTAGGTTTGGACGAACGTCGGATCGTTATTGATCAGGATTTGGTTCGCGGCGCTCGGGCGGTTGAAGGTGCCGATCGTCGTGTCGTCAGCGGTGCCGACGACACCGTCCGGCCCCGGAACGACCGTCGTGCGTGGCACGAACTGGCTGTTCGGCAGCGCGGTGTTGACGTACGCCTGCAGGTTCTTCTCCTGCCGATACGTGAACGTCGCGCTCAGCTTCGTGTCCTTCAGGATCTCGCGATCGACGCCGGCCGTGTACTCGTTCGTATACGGACGGCTGAAGCCCGGGTCGAAGCTGGTGGACGTGGCGCTCGTGATGACGGGCGTGCCGGTCTGCTCGCCAGGCTGGAACTGCAGGTCGCCGTTCTTGTCGTTCCAGGTGTACAACTCGCTGTAAGTGGCGTTCAGGTTCACGGGGTTGACCGCCGCGGAATTCAGCACGTAGTAGTAACGTGCCGCCGACGCGCGCAGCGCCGTGATGCCGTCGCCGTTCACGTCGTAGACGCCGCTGACGCGCGGACCGAAATTCCACCAGTTGATGATGTTGCTGCTCGCCGAGAACGTCCGCGGCAGCGACGGGAAGCCGCCGATGCCGGCCGCTGCCCACTGCGTCGCGGGACTCGACTGCGCCGGCAGATACGAGTTCAGACGCTCCAGCCGCCCGCCTGCCGTCACGGTGAGCTTCTTGATGATGTACGCGTCCTGAACGAAGAACGACAGGACGTCGGTGGCCGACTGCGAGATGACCGGCGTGTTGTAGAGCGTCACGTTCGCCGAGCCGGCCGGCGTCGTCCCGCTCGGCAGGCTGCGGTAGGTCAACGCGACGTCGCCCCACCGATCCGTTTCGGTCTGCACCGGCGCGTGCGCCTCGTCGAAGCCGAACTTGAACTCGTGGCGTCCGCCGAGGGCCTGCTCGATGTAGTAGTTCGCCGTCGCGTTCCCCTCGAACCGCCGGCGGATCGCCAGCGACTGGGACGCTTCGTTGTTCAGCAGGATGCCGGTCGACAAATCGGTGAGCGACTGGCTCGTGCCGTTGAACTTCAGCGGGAAGTTGATGTTGTTGAAGCTGAAGCGCGCGTCGAGGAAGAACCGCTGCGAGACGACCGAATTCCACAACCCCTGGACGACGTCGAAGACGTCGTCTTCGTTCGACACCGACTCCTTGTCGAAGTTCGTCGACGGCACGGTGGAACTCGTCAGGAACCGGTTCGGCTTCTTGTAGTACTGGCGCGTGTAGAACGCCGTCAACTTGTTCCGGTCGTTCACCTGATAGGTGAGGTTCCCGAGGGCCGAGGTCATGTTCGTCTGATCGAGCAGCGTTTCGGAAAATGCCGCCGGCGTGTTGACGTGCACGCGCCAATCGCGGAACGCGCCGAAGAAGCGCACGTTCTTGCTGAGCGGGCCGCCGCCGTTGAACGTCGCGTCGGACACGAAGGCCACCGCACCCGTGATCGGGCTGAAGCCGTAACTTTGCAGCGTCGAATCGACGTTGCCGCTCTGCATCCCGCTGCCTTCGTAGAAGTACGCGCCCTGCCCGCGCCAGGTGTTGCCGCCGCTCTTCGTGATCATGTTCAGGAACACGCCGCTCGTCGGCACGGTGATGTCGTGCGCGCCGACCGAGACCTGGATCTCGTCGAACGCGTCGAAGTCGTAGTAGAAGCCGGCCGCGCCGATCGCCGACGGATCGCCGACGTTCACCCCGTTCAAGTACTGCGAGTTCTGCTGGCTCGTCGTGCCGCGTGCGGTGTAGGTGCCTTGCAAACCGCCGGACGTGCCGCCGACGTCGGGCCGGCTCATGACGAGCCCCGGCACCTTGTACTCCGTGAGCGCCCAGATGTCGCGCCCGCCAGGGGTCGCCTGCAGCAACTGCTGATTCAACGTGACGTTGACGTTCGCGCTCGTCGTGTCGACGACGGGCGAGGCGCCGGAGACGGTGACCGTTTCCGCGACCGCCGCGACCTTCAGCTGAATGTCGACCGGCGTCGTCTGCCCGACGCTGACGTCGACGTTCTCGCGGACGATCGTCTGAAATCCCTGCAGCTCGAACTTGACCGTGTACGTGCCGGGCGTGAGCGACGGGAAGCGGTAGACGCCGCTCGCGTCAGTGGCGCCGGTCATCGTGCCGCTCGAGAGCACGGGACTGCTTATCGTGACGGCCACGCCCGGCGTCGCCGCACCTTGCTCGTCGACGGCCTTGGCGAGAATGCTACCGGTCTGCACCTGCGCAAGCGCCGGCGTCGCGACGGCGATGAGCGCCGCGAGCACGGCGAACGAACGGACTATCCTTCTCATGCGGAACCCTCCTAGGGTTTTCCGACGTTATCAAACGCCGGCGCCGTTGAGGTGGTCGTTGCGCGCCAAAAAACCGTGAGTGTCGCGGCCGTTCGAAAAGTTGGATACTCTCTGGACGAGGTCGGACATGAACCGTCTTTATGTGATCCTGAGCGCTACGCTGTTGCTGACGGCGCAAGCGCCCGCACATCAACCGCTGACGATCGATCAGCTCGTCGACATCCGCCATCCGTCGGCGCCCGCGTGGTCGCCCGACAGCCGCCACGTCGCGTACCTCTCGGAGCGCGCCGGCATCGCGAACATCTACGTCGACGATCGCGCGGTCACGCACTTCGCCGACGGCGTCGCGGGCGGCTTCTTCTGGAGCGCTGACAGCCAGCGGCTGTATTTTCCGCGCGGCGGCGACCTGTGGGTGACGCCGATCGCCGGCGGCGAGCCGAAGGCGGCGTGGACGACCGCGACAGCCGAGACGAGCATCACGCCATCGCCGGACCACGGTCGCGTGGCGTTCGTGCGCAACGGCCGCGAACTGTTCGTCCGATCGCTCGCCGACGGCAAAGAGACGACGGTCGCACGCGCCGACAAACCGATCGGCGGCATCAGTTGGACGCCCGGCGCGACGCACCTGCTGTACACCGCGGGCGCGGAGACGATCCGCCACGAGCAGACGCCGGACTACAGCGGCTCGAAGATCATCTACACGATCAGCGAGCGCGTGCCCGGCGAGAGCTTCCTCGTCAGCGCGAGCGGCGGGACGCCGACCCGCGTCGCGCGGATCGGCGGATTCGGCGGCGCGCGCTGGCTCGACGCCACGCACGTCGTCGTCGATCGCACCGCGCCTGATTTCAAGCACCGGACGGTTGCCATCGTCGACACGGCCGGCGGCCAGCCGAAGGTCGTCGACGATGAGACTGACGCGAAGTTCTGGAGCATTCCGGGACAAGCGGAGCCGAACGGGCAGGCGTCGCCGGACGGCAAGCACGTGCTGTATCTTTCCGATCGTGACGGGTGGGACCACGTCTACGTCGACCACACGCAGTTGACGAAAGGGAAGTTCGAGGCGTGGCGCCCGTCGTGGTCGCCCGACAGCACGCGCGTCGCGTTCGACGCGAACGAGCCGGATCATCCCGGCGATCGTCACCTCGGCATCGTCACCCTCGACGGGAACGTGACGATGATCACGAGCGGTCGCGGGACGGATACGTCGGCGATGTGGTCACCCGATGGTACGAAGATCGTGTATCAGCACACGGACCCGCACCACTCGGCCGATCTGTTCGTGATCGACGTCGCGTCCAAGCAGGCGCATCGGGTGTCGGAATCGATGCCCGCGTCGATGGACACGTCGCAGTTTGTCGAGCCGGAGTTCGTCCACTATCCCGGTCCTGACGGGCAGCAGGTCCCGGGCTGGCTGTTCGTGCCGAAGAACCTCGATCGATCGGCGAAGCATCCGGCGATCGTGTGGATCCACGGCGACGGCATCAACCAGAACTACGACGGCTGGCACGTGCAGCGGAACTACGCGGTCTACTACAGCTTCCATCAGTACTTGCTGCAGAAGGGCTACGTCGTGTTCGCGCCCGATTACCGCGGCAGCATCGGCTACGGCCGCGACTGGCGTCAGGGCGTCTACATGGATGTGGGCGGCAAGGACGCGAAGGACGCATGGATGGCGGCGAACTATCTGAAGACGCTGCCGTACGTCGACGCCGATCGCATGGGCGTGTGGGGCCTCAGCTACGGCGGCTTCTTCACGCTGATCGCGGCGACGGATCAGCCGACGCTCTTCCGGGCCGCCGTCGACGTCGCCGGGGTCGTCGACTACGCGATGTATTACGAGGATCCGTATCACGGATCGTGGACGGCGAGCCGCATCGGGACGCCGGCCGAGCATCCTGACGTCTACGCCAACGCGTCGCCGCTGTCGCATGTCGATCGGCTGGCGCGTCCGCTGCTCGTGCTGCACGGGACGTCGGACGTCAACGTGCCGTATCTGCATTCGGTCCGGCTGATCGATGCGCTGCTGAAGCACGGGAAGGGCGATCTCCTGTCGTTCATGACGTATCCGGGCGAGTTCCACTACTTCACGCGCGAGCACGTGCTGCGCGACGCGTGGAACCGCGTCGAGCGGTTCTTCGACGCGAACCTGCAGGGCGGCGCGGCGCCGATGCGCAGCACGCAGCGGTGATGGCGGTGTCCGATCGGTGTCAGGCGAGTGCCAGGCGGGTGTCAGGCAGGTGCCAAGCGAGTGCCAGGCGAGTGTCAGGCACTAGCTCGGCTGTGGCGGCGGCCGCGATGCTCCTGCTGTTGACGCTGCCCGCCGCCGCGCAGTCGAACCGCCGTCCGCCGCGCAAGCCGGCGCCGGCGCCCGCGATGAAGACGGAACCGGCGGAACTGACCTGTCCGGCGCCCCTCGGCGTCGGCGTGACGACGAAAGTCGCGTTCTGCGAGGTGGCGATCGGGCGCGACCCCGCCAGCGGCGTGCTCGTCAAGCTGCCGCCACACCGCGGTCCGGTCACGCTGAGGTTCGATCTCCACGCGCGGCACACCTACTCCCAGGAGGACGCCCACGTGTACGCGCGCTACATCGCGAGCGTCGGCGTCCTGACCATGGACAACACGCTCGTCAGCCGCGCGCTGGTGATGGCGGAATACCGCAGCGCGAAGGATCTGCTCGATCGGATCGGCGGCGGCGCCGGGCCCGGCGGCGTCAAGGCGGTGGCGCCCATCGGCGACGAGAAGATCTCGATTGCGATTCCGGAGAGCGTCGAGGATCAGGTGAGCATCCTCGGCGAGAAGCTGACGGTCGAGCGTCAGGACGGCACGGAGACCTTCCAGCAGCCGGGCCGCCTCATCGCCGCGATCTCCAACGTGCAGATCGAATATCGTCCTGCGCCGCCGAAGAAATCCGCGACAAGCAAGAAAGGCGGCAGAGGCAAATAGGAGCGAGCCGAGCCCGCGCCTTCGCTCGACCAGAACGGGAATCTCGCCGCGCCGTCCTCGCCGCGAAATAAAAAAGGCCGGCGGTTGCCCGCCGGCCCACGAATCCCGAACCCGAATTTCGAGCGATACCGAGCTACACGATCGGCTTGTGCAGCACCGGCGCCGGCTCGTCGCCCTTCTTCTTCGGTCCGCCGAGCCCCTGGATCTGCAGCGTCGGCTGCTCCTTGAGGACGTGCTGACGGTACAGCCGCGCCATCTCCTCGTGGTACTTCGGATCGAGCTGCTTTTCCTGCTCCTTGGCGCGCGCCAGCATCTTCTCCTCGCGCGCGTTCTTCGCTATGCCGAGCTCGTCGAGGTCGGTCTGCGCACCGGCGCGGACCGCCTCTTCGTTCAGCTTCAGCGAGTGCTGGGTCGACGCGAGCGGCACCGCCTTGCCGCCGGCGAAGATCTCGTGACGGCCGTGCTCCTCGTACCACTTCGTCAGCGTCGCCGTCATGTGCATCTTCTCGATGATGTTGCGCCAGCCGATGCCGGTGTTGTACGCGCAGAAGGAAATCTCGCCCTGCTGCGTGGCATACGGGATGATGCACATCTCGGTGCGGCGGAAGTCGTAGTTGAACAG
>Ga0070741_10004191_pt1 | contig 34034 bp, 33 predicted proteins | sample Coa_R1_4_FD_66440 | JGI IMG/M metagenome (GOLD analysis project Ga0070741, IMG submission 66440) | Surface soil microbial communities from Centralia Pennsylvania, which are recovering from an underground coalmine fire - Coalmine... | ecosystem: Environmental > Terrestrial > Soil > Unclassified ... | reverse complement strand
TGCTGCAAGATCCCGGTAAGCGCAGCCCGAAGCTGAGCCAGAGGTAACAGCCTGGCGAGTGCCGCGACGGAGCGCCGAAAGGCGAGGGCGCCCGCAAGCGGATGCCCGCGGTAACGCGGAACATCCGTGGCGCTCGCCGCACTGGCCGCGGGTTCGGATGTGCTCATCCGAAGTGCCGGTGCGGATTCGACCCGTGCGCCGATCGGCGCTCCGCCTCCCTTCTTTATGTGGAGGCAAAAGGTTTTGGGATTGGCGTTGGCAAGGCTCGGGCGCAATGCGTCGCGAGACCGCTCTTGTTTATCCGCCCCTGTGCGAAGCGCGGGGGAGGATGATAGGGGTTGCCGCGATTTTGCCGCCGTTTGCGCGCCTAATGGCTCGGATCGTCCTTGCAGGGGACGGGCAAAGCGGTCATTACTCGCGCGCGATTTCGGCGTGCGATGGCAATGCGGCCGATCAAGCATTCAGATCAATGGAGCTTCCGTGATTCACTCGCTGCTGTACCGGCATGCCGCCGCCATTGGCGCTGCTGCGATGTTGACCCTGTCCTCCGCCTATGCCGCCCAGGCTCCGGCCCAGCAGGACGTGCTGCCCGAGAACGCCGCCGGCAATTACCTGGCGGCCCGCCACGCCGGCATCGAGCGCGATGCGGGCGCGGCGGCGTCCTACTACCTCAATGTGCTCAAGAGCGATCCGCGCAATCCGGACCTGCTCAGCCACGCCTTCCTGTCGGTGCTGAGCGACGGTGACGTCGACCAAGCCGCCAAGCTCGCCGACAAGCTCCTGCAGGTCGACCGCAATGACCGCATCGCGCGGCTGGTGCTCGGCGTGCGTGCGCTCAAGCAGAAGCAATTCAACCTGGCGCGGCAGGATTTTGCCCAGTCGGTGCACGGGCCGGTCACCGATCTGATGGCGGCCCTGCTGTCGGGCTGGGCGACCTCCGGGGGCGGCGATGTGCGCGGCGCGGTCGACGAGATGGACCACCTGTCCGGACCGGACTGGTACGGCATCTTCAAGGACCTGCATGCCGGCCTGATGCTCGACCTCGCCAACCGCAAGATGGCCGCTGGCAAGCGCTACGAGAGCGCCTACAAGGCCGACTCCACCGCGCTGCGCACCGTGCAGGCCTATGGCCGCTATCTGTCGCGCAACGGCGGCAAGGACGCCGCGCTGAAGATCTATGGCGAGTTCGACAAGGCGCTGCCGGACCATCCGCTGATCCAGCAGGAAGAAAAGCAGATCGGCGACGGGGCCAAGCTGCCGCCGCTCGTCGACTCGGCCCAGGCCGGCGCCGCCGAGGCGCTTTACGGCCTTGGCGCTTCGATCGGCCGCCGCGGCGGCGAAGATTTGGCGCTGATCTATCTGCAGCTCGCGCTTTATCTGGAGCCGTCGCACGGCATGGCGCTGATGTCGCTCGCCGATCTCTACGAGAACCTGAAGAAGCCGGACCTCGCCATCAAAATTTACGAGCGCGTGCCGGCGTCGTCGCCGCTGCAGCGCAGCGCGCAGATCCAGTCCGGCATCGATCTCGATGCGCTTGATCGCACCGACGAGGCCAAGAAAAAGCTCGAACACGTCGTCGCCGAGCATCCGAAGGACACCGAGGCGCTGATGGCGCTCGGCAATATCGATCGCGGCCGCAAGGATTTCGGCGCCTGTGCCGACGCCTACGGCAAGGCGATCGCCACGGTGCCGGAGCCGAAGAAGTCGAACTGGGTCATGTTCTATTTCCGCGGCATTTGTTACGAGCGCTCCAACCAATGGCCGAAAGCCGAAGCCGACATGCAGAAGGCGCTGGCGCTGTTCCCGGAGCAGCCGCTGGTGCTCAATTATCTCGGCTATTCGTGGGTCGATAAGGGCCTGCACCTCGACGAAGGCATGGACATGATCCGCAAGGCCGTCGAGCAGCGGCCGGATGACGGCTACATCGTCGATTCGCTGGGCTGGGCCTATTTCCGCACCGGCAATTACGACGAGGCGGTGAAGAACCTCGAGCGCGCCGTGCTGCTCAAGCCCGACGATCCGACCATCAACGACCATCTCGGCGATGCCTATTGGCGGGTCGGCCGCACGCTCGAGGCGCATTTCCAGTGGGCGCAGGCCAAGGACTTCAAGCCGGAGCCGGACGAGCTCGCGTCGCTGGAGAAGAAGCTCCAGGACGGGCTGCCGCCCGAGACGCCGGCGCCGGTCAACGCGCTGAAGACCAAGAAGGACGGCAGCGGCGGGTGACCGGTGGACGCACCGGAACGGTTCACCGATGCCGCGCCCGCCAAGGTCAACCTGACCTTGAGCGTTCTTGGCCGTCGCCCTGACGGCTACCACGACCTGGAAAGCCTGGTCGCGTTCGCCGCGCTCGGCGATGAGCTTAGCCTGACGCCGGGCGGCGAACTTGCGCTCACCGTGAGCGGGCCGAGTGCCGCCCAGGCCGGCAACGCGGCCGACAACCTAGTCGTCAAGGCGGCGCTGGGGCTGGCCGCCCGCGTTCCCGAACTGCGCCTAGGCACGTTTCATCTCGACAAGCGGCTGCCGGTCGCCGCCGGCTTGGGCGGCGGCTCGGCCGATGCCGCCGCGGCGCTGCGCCTCCTCGCCCGCGCCAACGGGGTCGCGGTTTACGATGCCCGGCTGTTCGAGGCCGCGCGCGCCACCGGCGCCGACGTGCCGGTCTGCCTCGATCCCCGCCCGCGCCTCATGCGCGGCATCGGCGACGTCCTCTCCGCACCGCTCACCTTGCCGCCGCTGCCGGCCGTGCTGGTCAATCCCGGCGTCGCCGTCGCCACCAAATCGGTGTTCGTGCGCTGGACCCCGGCCGCCGCGCCGGCGGCGTTCGATCCGAGCAAGTTCGGCGCGTCAGTGAGCCGCGACGAATGTCTGCAACTCCTCGCGCTGCACGGCAACGATCTCGAAGCGCCGGCGATCGCGCTCGAGCCGACCATCGCCGAGGTGCTCGCCGCGCTGCGCGCACTGCCAGGCTGCCGACTGGCCCGCATGTCCGGCTCCGGCGCCACATGCTTTGCGTTGTTCGCCAGCGCGGCCGCCGCGATCGAGGGCGCGCAGACGCTTAGCGCCGCCCATCCGCAATGGTGGGTGCGCGCCACCGCGCTCGGCGGCGCTTAGCCGGTGCGCGCCTCAATGCGTCCGGGCGATGCAGAAATCCACAGTCTCGGCCAGCGCGGCTTTCATCGGCGAGTCCGGAAACAGCGCCAGCGCGTCGCGCGCGATGGCGCCGTAATGCTGGGCGCGGCGCAAGGTGTCTTCGAGCGCGCGGTGCTTGGCCATCAACCCGATGGCGTGCTCGAGATCGGCATCGTTGGCCTCGCCGCGTTCCAGGGTGCGTCGCCAGAAGTCGCGCTCGGCTTCGCCGCCGCGGCGGAACGCCAGCACCACCGGCAGCGTGATCTTGCCCTCGCGAAAATCGTCGCCGATGTTCTTGCCGAGTTTTTGCGCGGTGCCGCCGTAGTCGAGCACGTCGTCGACCAGCTGAAAGGTGATGCCGAGATTCATGCCGAACGAGCGGCAGGCGGCCTGCTCGGCCTTGGCGCTGCCGGACAGCGCCGGCCCCACTTCGCAGGCGGCGGCGAACAGCTCGGCGGTCTTGGCGCGGATCACCGCGATGTACTCGTCCTCCGTGGTCGCCGTGTTCTTGGCGGCCGCGAGCTGCATGACTTCGCCCTCGGCGATCACCGCCGCCGCCGACGAGAGGATTTCCAGCGCCTTGAGGCTGCCGACCTCGACCATCATCTTGAACGCCTGGCCGAGCAGAAAGTCGCCGACCAGAACGCTCGCCTCGTTGCCCCACAGCATGCGCGCGGCGAGCCGGCCGCGGCGCAGCTCGCTCTCGTCGACCACGTCGTCGTGCAGGAGCGTCGCGGTGTGCATGAATTCGACCGCCGCGGCGAGCTTGATGTGGCCTTCGCCGCCATAGCCTGTAAGTCGCGCCAGCGCCAAAGTCAGGATCGGGCGGAGCCGCTTACCGCCGGAATTGATGAGATGATTGGCGACTTCGGGAATCATCGTCACTTCGGAACCGGTGCGCGCCAGGATGACGCCGTTGACCCGCTGCATGTCGGCGGCCACCAGATCCACCAGGGGATCGATCGACGGTTCGGCCCGGTTCTCGAACGGCAATATGACGGCCACTGAAATTTTCTCCACGCCAATTCGCTACGTGACAGGACGCGCAAGCATAGAAACGCTATGGTAACGCGGCAAGTACGCCGTCACACGAGGCAACGAAGGCTTCGAGTCGCCTTTTTGACGCTCGGCATCCTCGCCGTCGATCAGACCATGGTATGGACGTGGCGGCAGAGGGGAACAATGTCAAGCACGGCCGCCCCGAGGGCGAAACTGATGGCGTTTTTGACGCCGCGCACGCCGCGCGAAGAGCGGCTACGGAGCTGAAGACGTTGCGCGAAATCGTCCGCACCAACGATGCCGTTTTGATCTCGGCGCTCGAAGCGCTGTTGAAAGCCGCGCGGATCGGCCACCTCGTGGTCGATCAGAACATGAGCGTGCTGGAGGGCTCGATCGGCATTTTTCCCCGCCGCATCCTGGTCGACGACGACGAAGTGGCGGCGGCGCGCCGGCTTCTGATCGAGGCCGGATACGCGCACGAGCTGCGCCCCGACAAGGGCTGACGGGCGGGGCAGACGCCGCTTGCGCTACTGCGGTGGTGCCGTTTGCGCCGGGCAGAAGGGCAGCGGGCCGAGCCGCTGATAGTGAAACATGAAGCCCGGCTCGCACAGCACTTGCGGACCGTCCCTGCGCAATGCGTGCTTGATCGGCTCGGCCTGGCTCACCACCACGTGGGCAGCGACGAGCGCCATGCCGACCGGGTAGGTCCAGCGGTGCTGCTGCAGGTCTTTGAGGCCGGCGATCAGCAGGGCGGCGGCGATGATCGCCAGCGGATCGGTGAACAAAAAATAGCCCTGCTGCAGGCGCCGCCCCATATTCAGCAAGTCGATGCCCCAGTCGGTGAGCATCAACGCCGCGACACAGGCGAACAGATGCCATTGGCGGCGCCGCGCCGCGATGATGGCGGCGGCGATCACGAACCATTCGAGAAAGATCGTCGGCCGCGGCGACGAGTACAGGACGAACGTCCGGCGCGCGATCACGCCGCCGATGGCTTCCAGGAGAAATTCTAGACGCGCCGGATTGAAGACAGAGGTCCCGGTCGTAAGCCGGGGATCGGACGCGGCCGCCCAAGCCAGCATCGTCTCCAGCGGATGGAAGAGCACGACGACGTTGTCGGGATGAAAGTGCGCATGAAGCACGAGCAGTCCGATCATGCAGCCGGCAACGGCTGCTAAGGCCGCAGCCAGCGTTTCGAGCGCGGCGACGCGCCAGATCGCGGCGTACGCCGCCATGCCGAGCGCAAGCCAGGCCGCGAGCAAAGACCAATACGCCCGAGCGCTGATGCCGACCGACACCAACGGCACGTCGGCGTGGCTGGCGTTGGCAAACCCGAGGCTGAGAATATCCCTCGCCAAATAGACCGCAAACGCGGCGATCAGAGCGGCGGCGGCGACCGCTGCCCAGGCGCGCGGTGTACGCCAAAAACTGCGTTGCGGCTTGGCATTCGGCGCCGCCTCGGGGCCGAACGGCAGCACCAGGACCGGCAAGGCGCAGATCAGAAAAAATATTTGCACCTTGCTCTGCAGGCCGAGTGTGATCAGGAGACTGGCGACGCCGACGATAGCCGGCCGCCACGGCCGTTCGCCGCGCCGCAAGGCAAGGAGCAGCATGAGCAGCGCGATCATGAACAGGCCGGCGGCCAACAGCTCGGTGCGCATCACGCGCATTTCCATCGCCATGCCGCCGGAAAACGCCAGCAGAAAACCGCCAAGGCCGGCGATGCGCCAGTCGCGCACCAGCGCGCGCAGCAGATAAATAAAGGCCGCCACGAAAGCCATCGCGGTAACGAGCGATAGCACGCGACCGGCTTGCGTCGCCGGCGCCCATGCCGCGCTGAACGCGTCGAAGTTTGCGGCTGGCGGCAGCGCGGCGAATGAATCGACGGGAATGAGGCCGATGCCGTGCAGCGCGCGCAGCCAATAGCTCAAGAGCAGGATCGGCAAATAGCCGGGATGATCGAAGAAGGCCTGCGGCAGGTGCGCGTTGAGCAGAAACGCGTTATAGACGACAAACATGTCCATATCGGCAATGCGCCAAAATGGAAACCAGAAGCCGGCGATCAGAAACGAGACCAGCATGCCGGCGAAGATGACGAGGAATTGACCCGGCCAGTTGAACCTGACCAGGCGATCGAACGGCAGCGTGGTGTCGCGGATGGCAATCGCCTGCATCAGGCGAGCGGCGCCGGCCATGGATCGGGAAGTTCCTCGTCGGTGTAGGGAAAACGGAAAGCCTTTTTCACCTTACAGAACCACGGCGCGCCAAGGCAACGAGTGCGGCAAATCTCCATGGTGGTGTCAGACCAACTCCCTGGAACCAGCGACGATGCCGCGCTCGGCGGCCGGCTCGTCTTGCGCCAGCCAGTGCGCGGTCATCGTTTCGGTCACGATGCGATTTTGCTTGGCGCTGCAACGGCGGCGCGCGCCGGCGAGCACGCGGTCGATCTCGGCGCCGGCGTCGGCGCGGCCGGCTTGGCGCTGGCAAGCCGCATCGAGGGCATCACGGTCACGCTCGTCGATGCCGATCCGGCGCTGGCGGCGCTGGCGGAGCACAATGCGGCGCGCAACGGCATGGACGCGCGGGTCCGTGCTCTATGCCTCGATGTCACCGCGCCGGCGGACGCATTCACCGCCGCCGGGCTCGCGGCCGGTGCGATCGATTGCGTGCTGATGAATCCGCCGTTCAACGCCGCGCAAAACGTGTCGCCCGATCTGCAGCGCCGCGCCGCCCACGCGGCGGCGGCCGACACGCTGCACAAATGGGTCCGCACCGCTTGGCGTCTGTTGCGTCCGTCGGGCGAGCTGACGCTGATCTGGCGTGCCGACGGCATTGCCAACGTACTGACAAACCTCGCCGCCGGTTTCGGCGCCGTGGCGCTGCTGCCGATTTATCCGAAGCCCGATGCCGCCGCGATCCGCGTAATCGTGCGCGCCATCAAGGCAAGTCGCGCGCCGCTTGCATTGCTTCCCGGTCTGGTGCTCGCGGCTGAAGACGGCAACCCGACGGCGGAAGCCGAAGCCGTGCTGCGCGGGGCTGCGAGCCTGCCGCTGGCGCGGCGCTAAACGCGGCCGCTGCTCATTTGTTGGGCATCAGGCTGACAGCGAATCGGGCGGTGTCGGCTGGCGCGGCTTCGCCGGCGCGCGAACCGGCACATAGGAAAAGCCGACGAACATGGCCATGAGCATCAACAGCATGTACATTTTCATGGTCGGTCCCTATGGCGGATCGATCTGGCAGCATTGTGTTAAGCAAGAAGTATTCCATGAAGCATTTCTTGCCTTAACGAACCGTTACTTGAGCCGCTGCCTGCCGCCCCCTATGTAAATTGCATGACAAACGTGTGGTCGACCGAGCGTCTCAGGGACCTCTCGCGCCGCGCCATGGCGCCCTTGCACCCGGTTATTCCGGCGCGCTGGCGCAGCGGGGTGCCGGTCGTTCCGGTGGTGCGGCTCACCGGCGTGATCGGTTTCTCGACGCCGCTGCGGCCGGGCCTGTCGCTCGCCGGCACAGCGCGGATGCTCGATCGGGCGTTTGCACCGCGCAACGCGGCGGCGGTCGCCGTCGTCATCAATTCGCCGGGCGGCTCCGCAGTGCAGTCGCACCTGATCTTCAGCCGCATCCGCGAGCTGGCGGCGGAAAAGAATCGCCGCGTCATCGCCTTCGTCGAGGATGCCGGTGCATCAGGCGGCTACATGATCGCCTGCGCGGCCGACGAAATTGTGGCCGATCCGAATTCCATCGTCGGCTCGATCGGCGTGGTCGGGGGCACGTTCGGGTTCGACAAGGCGATCGCCAAGCTCGGCGTCGAGCGGCGGTTGTATACATCCGGCGAGCACAAGGCGATGCTCGATCCGTTCCTGCCGGAGAATGCAGGCGACGTCGAGCGGCTGAAAAATCTGCAGCGCCAGATCCACGACGATTTCATCGCGCTGGTGAAATCGCGCCGCGCCGGCAAGCTCAACGGTGACGAGAGCGAGTTGTTCTCCGGCGCCTATTGGACCGGCCGCCGCGCGTTCGAACTCGGGCTCGTCGACGCCATCGGCGATATGCGCGGTGTGCTGCGCGAACGATTCGGCGATAAGGTGGTTACGCCCTTGATTCCGGCCGAGCGCGGCTGGTTCGGCCGGCGCATACCGGGCGTCGGCAGCGGCGGCGCAAGCGCCAATGCGTTGCTGCAAGGCGGGCTCGCTGCGGATATCATCTCGACGCTCGAGGCGCGCGCGATCTGGGCACGCTACGGGCTCTGACGGAGGTCCAAAAGATGCCGCCGGTTTTTGCCTTTGCGCTGGGCGTGATGGGAGCCGCGGCGCTGGTGCGCTGGTGCGTCAAGGAAGTGCACCGCGTCAATGCCGAGCTCGACAGCGTGCGGGCAACGCAGTCCGCCGAGCCGGTCAATCGCGATACGCTGCCGAAGCTCAAGCGCGACCCGCGCACCGGCGAGTACCGGCCGGGGTGAGCCTTATACCAATCGCTTAATTGTCATGGTCCGTGAAAACGGACCATCCAGTAAACGCCTTGCCATCGGTGATTACCGGATCTCCGCTTGCGCGGATCATGACATGCGTTGGCATTACGGCGTCTCCTGGATGCCGTGCTCTTTGATGACGCGGCCCCATTTGTCGTACTGGGCCTTCATGAAAGTGCCGAGCGCTTCCGGCGTGCCGCCGGCGGGTGTCGCGCCGGTCTTGACGAGTTTGTCGTGCACCGCCGGGTCGGCGAGGGCGGCATCGAGCGCCTTGTTGAGCCTGGCGATGACGGTTTTGGGAGTCTTTGCCGGCGCCAGCAGCGCATACCAGTTCGAGGCATCGGTATTCGGATAGCCTTGTTCGGCGAGTGTCGGCACGTCGGGCAAAACGGCATCGCGCTTGTCGCCGGCAATGCCGATGGGCACCAGATTGCCGGCCTGGATTTGCGAGATCACCACCGGGATATCGAGCGCGACGACCTGCACCTGCCCGCCAAGGAGATCGGTCAGGGCCGGCGCCGCCCCGCGATAGGGCACATGAAGGAATGTCACGCCGGCCGCGGCGTCGAGCAGCAACTGGGCGAGATGCGGCGGCGAGCCGACGCCGGTCGACGCGAACGTGACCGCACCGGGTTTTTGCTTGGCAAGCGCGACGAGTTCCTTGGCATTCTTGACGCCGAGCTTCGGCGACACCACGAGCACCTCATGGACGGTGGTCACCAGGGCCACCGGTGCGAAATCGCGGAACGTGTCGAACGGCATTTTCGCCATCATGTGCGGCGATACGGTCACCGCTCCTGACGTCGTGAGGAACAGCGAATAGCCGTCGGCCTCCGACTTGGCGACGTCGCCGCCGCCGAGCGTGCCATTGGCGCCGGGTTTGTTGTCGATAAAGACGCGCTGGCCCAAGATGCTTGTCATCTTGTCGGCAACCAGGCGCCCGACGAAATCGGTCGGGCCGCCGGGCGGGAACGCCACCACGATGCGCACCGGCCGGGTCGGGAAATCCTGCGCCTGCGCGGCCGACGCCGCAGCGAGCGCCGCACAAAAAACCATCAGCATACGTCGATTGATTCGCACTGTTTTCCTCCGTCCCGGCCGCGAGTCCTCTTGGCCGGCAGCATAGCGAGCCCGAACTCGTTGTCATACCCGCGAAAACGGGCGATCCGCCTGCGCTTTCGCGGGGCACGATTGGCCGGATTTGCAGGCTTGACCTCGGCAGGCGGTTCCACAACAACGGGCCCATGAACGCCGATGATTTGCCGCCCCACATGCGTCCGGAGCGCTCGTTCCAGGGCCTGATCCTGGCGCTGCAACGCTACTGGGCCGATTGGGGCTGCGTCATTCTGCAGCCCTACGACATGGAGGTCGGCGCCGGCACGTTTCACCCGGCCACGACGCTGCGGGCGCTCGGCCCAAAACCGTGGAACGCCGCCTATGTGCAGCCGTCGCGGCGGCCCAAGGACGGCCGTTATGGCGAGAACCCGAACCGGCTGCAGCACTATTATCAGCTTCAGGTGATCCTCAAACCGTCGCCCGACGATCTGCAGGAGCTTTATCTGAAATCGCTCTATGCGATCGGCATCGATCCGAAAATCCACGACATCCGCTTTGTCGAGGACGATTGGGAAAGCCCGACGCTGGGTGCCTGGGGGCTCGGCTGGGAGTGCTGGTGCGACGGCATGGAAGTGTCGCAGTTCACCTACTTTCAGCAGGTCGCCGGCTTCGAATGTGCGCCGGTGGCCGGCGAACTGACCTACGGCCTCGAGCGGCTCGCCATGTACGTGCAGGGCGTCGAAAACGTGTTCGATCTGAACTTCAACGGCCGTGACGGCACCCAGCGCGTGCGCTATGGCGACGTGTTCCTGCAGGCCGAGCAGGAATATTCCCGGCATAATTTTGAATTCGCCGACACCGACATGCTGTTCGAGCAATTCCGCATGGCCGAGACGGCGTGCAAAAAATATCTGAAGGATGGATGGGACGCCGGCAGCGACGGCGGAGCGCCGCGCGCCAATCGCGGCCGCCATCTGATGGCGCTGCCGGCCTACGACCAGTGCATCAAGGCGAGCCACGTCTTCAATCTGCTCGACGCGCGCGGGGTGATTTCCGTGACCGAGCGGCAAAGCTATATCTTGAGGGTGCGCGAACTCGCCAAGGCATGCGGCGAGGCGTGGCTGGCAACAGAAGGCGGAGGGGCAAGCGCATGAGCGACGCAGGGACGACCGGCACGGGCGATATGCCGGAAATCGGCGGGCAGCGGCCGATCGTGATCGAGGTCGAAGCCGGCAAGAGCTATTGGTGGTGCGCCTGCGGGCGCTCAAAGTCGCAGCCGTTCTGCGATGGCTCGCACAAGGCCACAACGTTCCGGCCGGTCGAGTTCAAGGCCGACAAGTCCGAGCAGGTCTGGTTCTGCGCCTGCAAGCGCAGCGGCAAGAAGCCGATGTGCGACGGCAGCCACAAGCGGCTATAGTCGAACGTCTTCGATTCGCGCAGTGATTTCCATATGCAGTTCTGGATCATCATCGCTGTCGCGGCGGCGCTCGCGCTTTACGCCATCGTTGTGTTCAACCGACTGGTGCGGCTGCGCCAGATGGTCAACGAGGCTTGGAGCGGCATTGACGTCCAGCTCAAGCGGCGGTCCGACCTCGTTCCCAATCTGGTGGAAACCGTCAAAGGCTATGCGGCGCACGAGCGGGGTGTGCTGACCGAGGTGACCGAACTGCGCGGCGCCGCGCGCGCCGTGCCGCAGGACGATGTCGCTGGCCGCGCCAAGGCGGAAGGGGCGTTGTCGGCCGGGCTCGGCAAGCTGTTCGCGCTTGCCGAAAGCTATCCGGATCTGAAGGCGAGCGGCAATTTCCTCGAGCTGCAGAAGGAGCTCAGCGCGCTCGAGGATGATCTGCAGATGGCGCGGCGCTACTACAACGGCGCGGTACGGAATCTGAACGTGCGCGTGCAGTCGTTCCCGTCGAGCCTGATTGCGCACGCGTGCGGCTTCGCGGCGCGCGAGTTCTTCGAGCTGGCGGACGCCGGTGAGCGCAGTGCGCCGCAGGTCGCATTCAATCCGGCGCCGACATGAGCAGGCTTTGGCGCATCGCCGTTTTGATCGCGGCGCTTGCCTGCGCCGGCAAAGCGGTCGCCGCCGAAGTCATCCATTCCTTCGATTCGGATGTGGAGGTCGCTGCGGACGGCGAGCTCACGGTCACGGAAACGCTGCGCGTGCGCGCCGAAAACAATGCGATGCGGCACGGCATATACCGCGATTTCCCGCTCACCTTCCGCGATGCCGGCGGCCGCGTGCGCGAGGTGACCTTCCATCTGATCAAGGTCTCTCGCGACGGCCATGGCGAGCCTTATCACACCGAGCGCACGCACGGGTTCTTGCGCATCTATGCGGGCGACAAGGACGTCGTGATCCCGACGGGCGAACACACCTACACGTTCGCCTATCGCACCGGACGGCAGGTGCGCTGGTTCGACGGCAAGCCGGAGCTGAACTGGAACGTGACCGGCAATTTCTGGCGCTTTCCGATCGAAGCGGCGACCTACCGCCTGCATCTTCTCGATGGTGCCGCACCGCTGCGCTGGACCGCCTATACGGGCCGCCTCGGTGCGCGCGGCACCGATTGGCGCGGCAGCATCGGCGACGGCACGCTCAGCGTCGCGACGACGCGCCGGCTCGCCCCCGGCGAGGGCCTCACCGTCGTCGCCGCGCTGCCCGAGAACGTTGTGGATCCGCCCAGTGCCAACACGCTGCTTTGGTATCAAGCATTCGACAATCGGCAGTGGATCATTGCCGGCATCGGCTTCCTTGCGGTCCTCATTTTTTATTTCGCGGCCTGGGAAGAATTCGGGCGCGACCCCAAGGGCGGCACCGTCATCCCCTTGTTTCATCCGCCGGCCGGCATCTCGCCGGCGCTGGCTAACTACATTCACAATTGGGGCCTCACCCGCGAGAAGTGGCGCGCGTTCACGGCGGCATCGCTCGCGCTTGCGGTGCGTGGCGCCGTTCTGCTCGACCGCTCCGGTGGCGGACTGACACTGAAGGTCTCCGGCAAGGCGCCGCAAGGCGATACGCCGCTGGCGCCGGAAGAACGTTCGATCCTCACCAAACTGCAGACGAACGGCGGCACGATCGTCGTCGACAAGGCCCACGCCGTGACGGTCGCCGATCTGGGCACCAAGTTCACCACCGCCGTCGTGACGGAGAATCACAATCGCTTCTTCCGCCGCAATCTCGGCTATGTGACCGCCGGCGCTCTGATGACCGGCGCCATCATTGCCGCGACCGTGATATTCGGCGGTTTGCAGGACAACGATATCTCGATTCTGGTCGGCTTCGGCTTCGCCGGCTTCTTCGTCGGCGTGTTCGTCTTGCCGGCTCTGATGTCGCTGTTCGGCCCGGGTCCCAAATTCGCCGCGTTTGGGCGGCTGGCCTTTCTCGCAATTTTCGGATTCGTCTTTATTTCGATCGCGTTCAACGTTTTCGGCGCGCTGTTCCTCAATGGATTGCGCGAAGCGCTGCCGGCACTCAGCGCGGTGCTCGAAAACGATCCGTTCCCCTTCGTGCTGGTCACGGCGTTCGCGGCGCTCAACGGCATCTTTCTCTATCTGATGAAGGCGCCGACGGTGCTCGGCCGCAAGATCATGGATCAGCTCGACGGCTTGCGGCTATACCTCGAGACGGCGGAATCGGATCGCCTCAACGCCCGGGCGCCGGAGATCACCGCGGACCGCTTCGAGGCGCTGCTGCCCTATGCGGTGGCGCTCGACGTGGAAAAGCCGTGGGCCCACGCCTTCGAGGCGGCGCTGCGGCGCGCCCATCCGGAAGACACCGATCCGATGGGCCGCTATCAACCGGGCTGGTATGGCGGCGGCAATTGGTCGAGCGGAAATTTCGGCAACGCGATGGCCTCGACCGTGGGCAGCGTCAGCGGCGCCTTCGCCTCAGCGGTGCCGGTCTCTTCCGGTTCGTCCGGCTTCTCCGGCGGCGGCGGTTCGGGCGGGGGCGGAGGTGGTGGCGGTGGGGGAGGGTGGTAGCGCGGTGTGGTGACAGCGCACACCGGCCTTGCTAGGCAGGCCGGCCTGACGCCAAGAGTCTCGCATGTCCGACCTGCTGCTCGAACTGTTCTCCGAGGAAATTCCGGCCCGCATGCAGGCGCGGGCGGCGGAGGATTTGCGCAAGGCGGTGACCGATCGGCTGATCGCGGCCGGGCTCGTCTACGACGGCGCCAAGGCGTTCGTGACGCCGCGGCGCCTGGCGCTCTCGGTGCACGGCGTGCCGGCACGGCAACCCGACGTGCGCGATGAGAAGAAAGGCCCGCGCGTCGGCGCGCCGGCAAACGCGATTGCCGGATTCCTCCGCGCCGCGGGGCTCAAGTCCATCGACGAAGCCACGGTGCAGCCGGACAAGAAGGGCGACTTCTATGTCGCGGTGATCGAGAAGCCGGGGCGCGCGGCCATCGAAGTGATCGGCGACTTTCTGCCCGAGGTTATCAAAAGTTTTCCGTGGCCGAAATCGATGCGCTGGGGCGTGGCGTCGAAGGAGCCGGGCGCGCTCGGCTGGGTGCGCCCGCTACATGCGATCGTCGCCACGTTCGGTCCCGAGACCGAAGACCCCGAGATCGTGCCTTTTGCCATCGATGGCATTGCCGCCGGCAACCTCACCCGCGGCCATCGCTTCCTGGCGCCGCAGCCGTTCGAGGTGCGCCGGCTCGACGACTACATGCAAAAGCTCGAGCGCGCCAAGGTCGTGCTCGATCCGGAGCGCCGCCGCGACATTATTCTGACCGAGGCCAAGCAGCTCGCCTTCGCGCAGGGCCTCGAACTGGTCGAGGACGAGGGTCTGCTCACTGAGACCGCCGGCCTCGTCGAATGGCCGGTAGTGCTGATGGGCGCGTTCGACGAGAAATTCCTGCACATTCCCGACGAAGTGATCCGCGCCACCATCCGCAACAACCAGAAATGCTTCGTGCTGCGCGACTCAGCCCACGCCAAGCTGGTCAACAAGTTCATCCTGGTCTCCAACATGGAAGCCGCCGACGGCGGCGCCGCCATCGTCGCCGGCAACGAGCGCGTCATCCGCGCCCGGCTGTCGGATGCGAAGTTTTTCTACGACACCGATTTAAAGACGCGACTCGAAGACCGCCTGCCGAAGTTCGAGCAGATCATCTTCCACGAGAAGCTCGGCACTCAGGCCGAGCGCATTGAAAGGATTGAGCGTTTGGCCGCCGAGCTGGCGCCGCTGGTCGGCACCGACGTGGCGAAGGCGCGCCGCGCCGCGCGGCTCTGCAAGGCTGACCTGCTTACCGAAGTGGTCGGCGAATTCCCCGAGCTGCAAGGCACGATGGGCAAATACTACGCCGAGGCGCAGGGCGAGGACGAAGCTGTCGCCCATGCCTGCGAGGATCATTACCGTCCGAAGGGGCCGGATGATCTCGTTCCGAGCGATCCGGTTTCGATCGCCGTGGCGCTGGCGGACAAGATCAGCACTTTGACCGGGTTCTGGTTTTACAACGAGAAGCCAACTAGCTCCGCTGATCCATTTGCACTGCGGCGCGCGGCGCTGGGTGTAATTCGGCTTGTCATTGAGAATGAACTGAAACTGGGCTTGCTCAAGTACTTTAACCGGGCACTGAGCTTACACCTTGGGGCGCAGATTTCGGGTGATGATGCGAAAGCGGCTGATCTGCTTGCCTTCATGGTTGAGCGTCTGAAGATTCAACTGCGTGATCGAGGCGCTCGGCATGACCTTCTGGATGCCGTATTTTCTCTTGGATCCCAGGACGACCTCCTGCTTATCGTCCGCCGCGTCGAGGCGCTCGGAAAATTCCTTGACACCGACGACGGCAAGAACCTGCTGGCCGGCTATAAGCGTGCGACCAACATCATCCGGATCGAGGAGCGCAAGGATAAGCGCGAATATACTGGCGCGCCCGATCCCAAGCTTTACAAGCAGGATGAAGAGAAGGCGCTAGCCCAGGCGATCGGGACCGCGAAAGCCGACGCGGAGCGTGCCGTCGCTGCGGAGGATTTCGCCGGCGCCATGCGCGCCATGGCTAAGCTGCGGCCCACTGTGGACGCTTTCTTCGACAAGGTCACGGTCAACGTTGAGGACAAGCCGCTGCGCGAGAATCGGCTGAAGCTGCTCAACGAAATCCGCGCCGCGACACGGGCGGTAGCGGATTTTTCCAAAATCGAAGGCTGAGCCGCTTTCAGCACAGAGCCGGCGGCGCTAAATTGCCGCCATGAGCTTCGGCGAAATCCTCCTGCGCCTCATCGCCGCCGCGGTCGTCGGCGGCCTGGTGGGACTCAACCGCGACCTGCACGGCAAGCCGACAGGCGTGCCGACCCTGGGGCTGGTCGCGCTTGGCTCCGCGCTTGTAGTGTTGGCGATGGCCGGCGTTGGCAATTCCGGTGACACGAGCCGCGTCATCCAGGGTATCGTCACCGGCATCGGTTTTCTGGGCGCCGGCGTCATCATCCGGCCGTATGCCAAAGGCAAGGTGCACGGCCTGACCACTGCGGCTTGCGTCTGGCTGACCGCCGCGCTCGGCGCCGCCTGCGGCCTCGGTGCCTGGCGGGTTCTCGTGGTCGGTGTGCCGATGGCCTTCCTGCTGCTCCTGTTCGGCAAGCGCCTGGAGCGCCTCTCAGAGCACGTGTCGCGCCAGGCGTCCGGTGAGCCCGACGCCTGAACGGCTCCCCCGGCCACACGCGCCGTGCTAGAACCGAACCGCGCCTGGTGCGTTGATAGGTCGCCATCCTGCCGGCGCCCACCGCGCCCCGTCCCCACATTCCAGCCCTGAGGCGAACCCCATGACCTTCACCGATCCGAATATTACGCCGCTGGTCGCGCTGATCGCCGGCATCTTGATTCTCATCCTGCCGCGCCTGCTCAACTACATCGTGGCGATCTATCTCATCATCATCGGCGTCGAAGGCCTCAATCGCATCCATCATTTCTTCCATTGATGAACCAACCGGCCGGCGTGGCGTTGCATCGGGCGCCGGCTTTTGTGTAACGAGGACCATCCCGCCAGCCGCATATAGGCTGTCTTCATGGGAGGGTTCCATGGCCAAACCGGACCGCGCAATGCAAACCGTGACCACAGATGCGTCTATCGGGTTGCCTGCACTTGCTGCGCGTCGTCGACAAACTCGGGAAACGCAAGACACGTGGATACTAAGGGGTCTGGGACGGCTATTAAAACTGAAGCTCACGCACAAACGCACTGAAATTATTACCGAATTGCCTAATGAGGCGCATGATCAAAAATGGAATAACGCAAAGAGATGATAGCCAAATCGCGCTCCAAAACCTCACGTCAGCCGGTGAAAAAATCGGCCGTCCGCGCGCGCGCCAACGGCGCCAACAAGCCGCGCGCCGCTGCGGCAAAGCCGCAACGGTCGGCTGCCGCGTCGACTGCCCGCAAAGGCAAGTGGGTCTATGGCTTCGGCGGCGGCAAGGCCGAAGGCCGCGCCGCGATGCGCAATCTGCTCGGCGGCAAGGGCGCCGGCCTTGCCGAAATGGCGCATCTCGGCCTGCCGGTGCCGCCCGGCTTCACCATCACCACCGAGGTCTGCACGTATTTTTACGAGCACGACAAATCCTATCCCAAGGATCTGAAGCCGCAGGTCGAGACGGCGCTCGCCGCGCTCGGCCGCATCACCGGCAAAAAATTCGGCGACGCCAAGAATCCGCTGCTGGTCTCGGTGCGTTCGGGGGCGCGCGCCTCGATGCCCGGCATGATGGATACCGTGCTCAATCTCGGGCTCAATGACACGACTGTCCTGGCGCTCGCCGAAAAATCCGGCGACAATCGCTTTGCCCAGGACAGCTACCGCCGCTTCATCACCATGTATTCGGACGTGGTGCTCGGCATCGGCCATCATCACTTCGAAGAAATCCTCGACGAGCACAAGGAGCGCGCCGGCTACACCCTCGACACCGATTTGAGCGCCGACGATTGGGCAACCGTCATCGTGCGCTACAAGGAGCGCGTCGAGGAGGAAAGCGGCAAGCCGTTCCCGCAGGACCCGCACGCCCAATTGTGGGGCGCCATCGGCGCGGTGTTCGGCTCATGGATGAATCAGCGCGCCATCACCTATCGGCGCCTGCACGGCATTCCGGAAAGCTGGGGCACCGCGGTGAACGTCCAGGCCATGGTGTTCGGCAATATGGGCGAGAGCTCGGCGACCGGCGTCGCCTTCACCCGCAATCCCTCGACCGGCGAGAAGAAGCTCTACGGCGAGTTTTTGATCAATGCCCAGGGCGAAGACGTGGTCGCCGGCATCCGCACGCCGCAGGAGATCACGGAGGAGGCGCGCAAAGAGGCTGGCTCCGACAAGCCATCCATGGAGGCGGCGCTGCCGGACGCGTTCGCCGAGCTCAAGCGCATCCAGTCGGTGCTGGAGCGGCACTACCGCGACATGCAGGACCTGGAATTCACCGTCGAGCAGGGCAAGCTGTGGATGCTGCAGACGCGCAGCGGCAAACGCACCGCCAAGGCAGCTTTGCGCATCGCTGTGGAATTGGCCGATGAGAAGCTCATCAGCAAACGGGAAGCGGTGTTGCGCATCGATGCGGCGGCGCTCGATCAGCTTTTGCACCCGACCATCGATCCGGACGCCGAGCGCAAGGTCATCGCCACCGGGCTGCCGGCCTCGCCCGGCGCCGCCTGTGGCGAGATCGTGTTCTCGCCGGACGAAGCCGAAGAGCTCAAGGGCCAGGGTCACAAGGTTATTCTGGTGCGGGTCGAGACCTCGCCGGAGGACATCCACGGCATGCACGCCGCCGAAGGGATTCTGACGACGCGCGGCGGCATGACCTCCCATGCGGCGGTGGTGGCGCGCGGTATGGGCAAGCCGTGCGTGTCCGGCGCCGGCGCGTTGCGCGTCGATTACCGCACCCAGACCGTGAGCGCCGGCGGCGTCACCCTGAAAAAGGGCGACACGCTGACCATCGACGGCGCGACCGGCCAGGTTTTGGCCGGCAAGGTGCCGATGCTGCAGCCGGCGCTGGCGGGCGAGTTCGCCACCTTGATGGAATGGGCCGACGAGATGCGCGAACTGAAAGTCCGCGCCAATGCCGACACGCCGGCCGATGCGCAGGCGGCGATCAAATTCGGCGCCGAAGGCATCGGGCTGTGCCGCACCGAGCACATGTTCTTCGACGAGGACCGCATCCGCGCCGTGCGCGAGATGATTCTCGCCGGCGACGAACAGGCGCGCCGCGCCGCGCTCGCCAAGCTGTTGCCGATGCAGCGCGCCGATTTTGTCGAGCTGTTCAAGATCATGGGCGCGCTGCCGGTGACGATCCGGCTCCTTGATCCGCCGCTGCACGAATTCCTGCCGCACAGCGAGGAGGAGATCGCCGCGGTGGCGGAAAGCATGGGCGCCGACCCGAAAAAGCTCGCCGACCGCGCCCGCGAGTTGCACGAGTTCAACCCGATGCTGGGCTTCCGCGGCTGCCGGCTTGCCATCGCCTATCCGGAAATCGCCGAGATGCAGGCGCGCGCCATTTTCGAGGCCGCGGTCGAAGCGAGCCGCGCCACCGGCAAGCCGGTGGCGCCGGAAATCATGGTGCCGCTCACCGCCGGCAAGGCCGAGTTCGATCTTGTCAAAGCGCGCATTGACGCTATGGCCAAGACGGTCGCCGCCGAGACCAAGAGCGCCGTCGATTATCAGGTCGGCACGATGATCGAGCTGCCGCGCGCCGCGCTCAAGGCCGGCGAGATCGCCGAGAGTGCGGAATTCTTCTCATTCGGCACCAACGACCTGACGCAGACCACATTCGGCATCAGCCGCGACGACGCGGCCAGTTTTTTGGGCATCTACACCTCGAAGGGCATCTTGAGCGCCGACCCGTTCGTCTCGATCGACCGCGACGGCGTCGGCGAACTCGTTCACATCGCCGTCGAGCGCGGCCGCAAAGTGCGCAAGAAGCTCAAGCTCGGCATCTGCGGCGAACACGGCGGCGATCCGGCCTCCGTCGCGTTCTGCCACGAGGTCGGCCTCGATTACGTCTCCTGCTCGCCGTTCCGCGTCCCGATCGCGCGGCTCGCCGCCGCGCAAGCCGCGCTCGGCAAGAGCGCGGGCGGCGAGGGTTAAGCTTTTCTTGCCAGAGTCGGCAGGGTTGGTTCCGCATCCCCGCGAAAGCGGGAATCCAGTTCTGGCTCCCCGCCCTCCTTCGCGGGGACGGGCGGAAGCAAGACTGGTCGCCGGCGCGATTAACGCGATCGCAAGGTTAATTCCGCAAAACTTGAAAGTGTCGCATCCGGGCCACGGTGGCAGGGCTTGCGTAACTGCGTTCGTGTAGCGTCGCGTTGAGTTTGGGGTAAGGGGACATGGCGTCGTCGCGTACTCTCGCGTTGGGAGGCTGTTGTTCTGCGCGTTTCTGGCTCAGCGCGTTCTGCGTGGCGCTGATGCCGACGTCGATCGGTTATCAGGAAATCGCTGCCCTGCTGTCGCGCCCGGCGGAGGCCGCGCCGCTGCCGCGGTCGCATCTTTTCCCATCTCCGATCGGCACCATCGAACTCGCCACCTACAGCTACGGCCGCCAGCCGATCGGCACCGCCATGCCGCGGCCGCCGGTGGTCGAACTGGTGAATTTCGATCCGCGCTCGGTCGAGGCCGCGGCCTGGTCGATCGACGCACCGCTGCAGACGCAGCGCGCAGCGCTGGTCGAGTATCCGAAGATCAACCGGCGGCTCAAGGGCGATCGTCTGCCCATGGCGACGGCTGCGCCCGCGTCGGCCCAGCCGAAGAACTTGCCGCAGCCGCAGCCTATCGGCGCTGCACCTGCGAGCGCTGCGCCGCCCGCACCGGCTTTTCCGCTGCCCGGTTCGCGGCCGAAGTCTGCGCAGGCGCCAATGGTCGCGCTGCCGGTGAGCCGGGCCGCCGCGAATAACGCGCTGGTCCATGAAGCCGCAGACCTGCCCGCCGAAATTCCGCCGGCAGGTGCCTTGGCTTCCGCAGCGCCTTCGCCGGGACTCCTGCTGACCTTCGCGGATGACGGCGCCGAAGATCGCGGCGCCGACATCTATTTCGGCTCGCTTGTCACCGGCTCGATCGCGGAGCTGGAACGTTGGGCGCCGGGCGCCGAGCCGATCCTGGCCGCGCCCATCAGCGAAGCCGCTATCGAGCTTGCGGCGCTGCATCCCGGCGACATCGGCGCGCACAAGGACGGTGCACGGCTGCAAAGCCCGGCGCAGCGCCTCGGCCTCGTCGGCAAGGAGCGCGCCAGGGCCGAAAAGTGTCTGACCGACGCGGTCTATTTCGAGGCGCGCGGCGAGCCGTTGCGCGGCCAGGAGGCGGTGGCGCAAGTCGTGATGAACCGCGTGTTCTCCGGCTACTATCCGAACAACGTGTGCGGCGTCGTCTTTCAGAACGCCAGCCACTATCTTGGCTGCCAGTTCACCTTCGCCTGCGAGCACAAGAATCTGAGCCGCATCGACGAGCCCGAGATGTGGGAGCAGGCCAAGCGCATCGCCCGCGACACGCTCGACGGCAAGATCTGGCTCGCCGACATCGGCCACGCCACGCACTATCACGCCTACTGGGTGCACCCGAGCTGGGTCCACGAGATGACGCGGCTCTACAAGCTCGGCGTCCACACCTTCTATCGGCCGCGCGCCTGGGGCAACGGCGATTACGAGCCGGTCTGGGGCAAGCCGGACCCGGACGACAACAAGCCGCAAGCGGCCAACATTCCGCGCAACGCCGCGACCGCGAAGCTCTGACGGAAGTCATTCCAGGGGCGCAAGCGGCGGAACGCCCGCATTCACATTGCTATTCCCGTCATTCTCATCAATCACAGAGAGCCGCCGATCGCAGCGGCTGTCATGGGCGGCATTATGCGCTATGCCTACCGTCGAATTCGCATTGCGGAGAAGGCCAGGGTCGGAGTCGCGGCGGTCAACGACGGTGGGCCCGAAGAGGGAGATGGGTGAACGCGTTCGCCCCTGCTAACTGGACATGCCAGCCAAGATCATCGACGGCATAGCCGTCTCGAGGGACATCCGTAAGGATCTGAAGGTCCGTGTCGCGGCAATGTCCGAACGCGGTATCATTCCCGGCCTCGCCGTCATCATCGTCGGCAACGATCCGGTTTCCGCCGTTTACGTGCGGAACAAGATCCGTGCTTGTGCCGAGGTCGGCATCCATTCGTTGCGCTACGATTTTGCCGCCGACGTATCGCCGCAGGCTGTCCTCGATCTGATAGCGCAGCTCAACGACCGTGGCGACGTGAACGGCATTCTCGTGCAGCTTCCGTTACCGCCACAGTTCGCCATCTCTGAAATCCTCCGGACCATATCGGCGGACAAGGACGTCGACGGCTTCCATCTCTACAACGTCGGCGGACTGGTAGTCGGCAACACCGTTTTTCCGCCCTGTACGCCGTACGGCGTCCTGAAGATGCTGGAACACGAGAACATCGTCCTGGAGGGCCAGAACGTTGTCGTCGTCGGAGCGAGCAATATCGTCGGCAAACCCATGGCACTGATGCTGATGCAGCGGGACGCGACCGTCTGCATCTGCCACGCGAAAACCCGGGATCTCGCCCAGTTCACGATCCTCGCCGACATTCTGGTGGTTGCTGCCGGAAAGCCCAAACTGATTGTCCCGCAAATGGTCAAAACCGGCGCGGTCGTGATCGACGTCGGTATCAATCGATTGAGCAATGGCAAGCTGGTGGGCGACGTGGATTTTCCCGGCGTCGCCGAAAAGGCGTCCTTCATCACGCCGGTGCCCGGCGGCGTCGGCCCGATGACCGTCACCATGCTTTTGTCGAACACGGTCGCATCCGCCGAGCGCGCTAACGCAAAAACGCTTCCGCAATAGGCGATCACATCTCGATGTCGAGGCCGATATCGAGATTGCGCACGGAATGGGTCAGCGATCCGGAGGAGAGATAATCGACTCCGGTTTCGGCAATCGCAGCGGCGGAATCGAGCGTGATGCCGCCGGAGGCTTCGATGACGAGCCGGCCTGCCACCATGGCGACGGCGCGGCGCATGGCGTCGAGATCGAAATTATCGATCAGTACCACGTCGGCGAGACCGACCTTGAGCACCTCGTCGAGCTGCTCGAGCGAATCGACCTCGATCTCGATCTTGACCAGATGACCGGCCGCCGCCTTGGCGCCCTTGAGCACCGCTTCGATGCCGCCGGCGACGGCGATGTGGTTGTCCTTGATCAGCATCGCATCGTCGAGGCCGAAGCGGTGATTGTAGCCGCCGCCGCAGCGCACCGCGTATTTCTCCAGCGCGCGCAGCCCCGGCGTGGTCTTGCGCGTGCAGATGATGCGCGCCCTGGTGTGGGCGATGCGCTTGACGAACTCCGCCGTCGCGGTGGCGATGCCGGACAAGTGGCCGATGAAATTGAGCGCGGTGCGCTCGGCGCCGAGGATGGCGCGCGCATCGCCTTCGATGCTCATCAGCTTGGCACCGGCGGTAATCGGTTGGCCGTCACGGGCGCTCGCCGCGATCTCGATCTGCGGCGCCAGCCTGCGGAATGCGGCGGCGACCAGCGGCAGGCCCGACACGACGCCGGCTTTGCGCGCCACCACCACGGCGCGGCCGCGGGTGTCCTCCGGCACGGTGGCGAGCGAGGTGATATCGCCGGCGCGGCCGAGATCCTCCGCGAGCGTGCGCGTGACGGCCGCTTCGATTTCAAGCGGCGATACAAAGGCATCGGCACAGAACAGCGACATGGATCCACCAGACATGGGTCCGTCAGGCATGGGGCGGAATCCTTAAATCAGGAGCGGTCACCATGGCAAATCCATGCGCGCGGCAGCGGGCCAGCCATGCATTGTGCGGTCCGGAAGCCGGCAAATTTCGTTTGGGCAGAGGCGGCATAGCCATTATGCTGCGCCGCTTTTCGCCGCACCAGGCGGCGCCGGGTCAAACAATGACGACCGTCAATAATAGTCCCACCGTAGTTCCAGGCGCGCCGGTCTTGGGCAGCTGGCGCACGCCGGTGCTGATCATCGGCTTCGGCTGCCTGATCGGCATGATGTCGTTCGGCCCGCGTTCGACCTTGGGCTTCTTCCTCACCCCGCTCTCCTCGGCGAATTATTGGGGTCGCGACGTCTTCGCCTTCGCGCTCGCCTTGCAGAACTTGTTGTGGGGCATCGGCCAGCCGCTTGCCGGAATGATCGCCGACCGATTCGGTACGGCGCGTGTGCTCTCCGCCGGCGCGCTGATGTACGCCACCGGTCTGGCGCTGATGGCGCACGCCAACAGCGCGCCGCTGCTCGACATATCCGCCGGCGCGCTGATCGGCTTCGGTCTTGCCGGCTGCTCGTTCAATCTGCTGCTCGCCGCCTTCGGCAAGCTGTTGCCGCCGCACTGGCGCTCGCGCGCCTTCGGCTTCGGCACCGCGGCCGGGTCGTTCGGCCAGTTTCTCTATTCGCCCGTGGCGGTCGCGCTGATGGATGCGTTCGGCTGGCAAACCACGCTGACGATCTTTGCCGCGACCATGCTGGCCATCGTGCCGCTGTCGAGCGCGCTGGTGACGCCGCCCGCTGCGAAGATCAAGGAGGCAGCGCCGCAATCGCTGCGCCAGGCGCTCGGCGAAGCGTTCGCGCACCGCTCTTACATTCTGCTGGTGCTCGGCTATTTCACCTGCGGATTCCAGCTAGCATTCATCACCGTGCACATGCCGTCCTATCTGATCGACCGTGGCTTGACGGCTACGATCGGCGGCTGGACCTTGGCGACGATCGGTCTCTTCAACATCGTCGGCTCGATGACGTCGGGCTGGCTCGGCGACCGCATGCCGAAGCGCTACCTGCTGTCGTTCATCTATTTCACGCGCGCCGCCGCGATCCTGGCATTCATCTCGTTTCCGGTCACGGAGTACACGTGCCTCCTCTTCGGCGCCGTGATGGGGCTGATGTGGCTGTCGACGGTGCCGCCGACCAACGGCATCATTGCGTTGATATTCGGCACCCGCTGGCTCACCACGCTCGCCGGTTTCGCGTTTTTCAGCCATCAGGTCGGCGGCTTCCTCGGCGTCTGGCTCGGCGGCATCGTGTTCGATCGCACCGGTTCGTACGATCCGGTGTGGTGGCTCGCGATCCTGTTCGGCGTGCTGTCGGCGCTGATCAACATGCCGATCGTCGAGAAGCCGGTGCTGCGCGCGGCGCCGGTGCCGGCCTGACCGGAGCCGCGATGCCGACCTTCAAAGCAATCGTCATCAACAAAGCCGAAAGCGGGCAGAGCGCCCGGCTCACCGATTTCGACGACAAGGATTTGATGGACGGCGACGTCACCGTTCGCCCCGAATGGTCGACCGTCAACTACAAGGACGGGCTCGCGGTCACCGGCAAGGCGCCGGTGGTGCGCCGCTTTCCGATGATCGCCGGCGTCGATTTCGCCGGCACGGTGGAGAGTTCGTCGCATCCCGGCTGGCGCGCCGGCGACAAGGTGATTCTCAACGGCTGGGGCCTGGGCGAGACTCATCTCGGTGCCTATGCGCAGAAGGCGCGCGTCAAGGGTGATTGGCTGGTTCGGCTGCCGTCGACCATGAGCGCGCGCGACGCCATGGCGATCGGCACTGCGGGCTACACCGCCATGCTGTGCGTGATGGCGCTCGAGCGCGCGGGAGCGATGCCGGCGCGCGGCCCGGTGATCGTGACCGGCGCTGCCGGCGGCGTCGGATCGGTCGCGGTCGCGCTCCTCGCCAAACTCGGCTACGCGGTGACGGCCTCGACCGGCCGACCGGATGAGGCGCCGTATCTCAAAGAACTCGGCGCCGCCGAGGTAATCGAGCGCAAAGAGCTAGCCGGCACGCCGCGCCCGCTGGCGAAGGAACGTTGGGCCGGCGGCATCGACACGGTGGGCTCGACCACGCTCGCCAATTTGCTCTCGATGACCCGCTACGGCGGTACCGTGGCGGCGTGCGGCCTTGCCGGCGGCATGGACTTGCCGGCCACAGTCGCTCCCTTCATTTTGCGCGGGGTGACGCTCGCCGGAATCGATTCGGTCATGTGCCCGCTGCCGCTGCGGCAGGAGGCGTGGCGGCGGCTCGAGAGCGATCTCGATCGCAGCAAGATTGCGGCGATGAGCAGCGAAATCGGGCTGGACGGGGTCATCGATGCCGGACGGCGCATCGTCGCGGGGCAGGTGCGCGGCCGCATTGCCGTGAAGATTCCGTAAAAGTGGCGAAGATTCCGGAAGACCGAGCACAATTCGGCCACGACATTGGGGAAGCATGCCGAGCGTTATGGTAAGGGGACCGTTAAGGAATTTCGTTAATGTCGCAGCGAAGTTCGTGACGGCGAAGTTGGTGAGGGAGGGGTCGATGGGGGTGCGCATCGCTGTGCTGGGGTTCGCCATGCTGGCTGCCGCGTCCGCGGCTGCGCCGGCCTCCGCCCAGGAACTCTCGCCCGACCAGGCTCGCGTCTTTATCGCCGGCAAGCTGTTCACCTACGATTGCTTCGACGGCACGCGCGGCGTCGGCCGCATCATGGCCGACGGCTCGATCATCGGCACGATCCAGGCGCCGGGCAGCAACACCTTGCGCTTCGCCCACTTGCCGCCGGGCACCATCCGGGTGACGCACACCTCGATGTGCGCACATTTGTCCGGGATGCCGATCGATCCGTGCTTTCGCGTGCAGAAGATCGATTACTACAGCTTCCGCGGCTCCATAGCGGGCTTGGGTTTCGCCTATTGCGATTTCCGCCAGCGTAATCCACGCGCCACGCTCAGCCATCGCTCGGCCGCGCGCGAGTCCGCGACTGCGATGGCAGGAGCGCGGCCGGCGCCGTAAGCGGCGTCACTCCAGTTCGAGACGGAAGGGAACGGCTTCGGCGGCCATAGCGCCGCGGCCGATGGTTTCGATCGCCGCGATCATGCGGCCGTCGCGGCCGAGCAGGCGGTCGGCCAGCGAAACGATGCGGATATTCGGCGTCGCGGTCGGCGAGGCGCGCCGCAGCGCTTGGGCGATGATGGCTTCGTCGCGGTGTGGGGTGAGCGCGCAGGCGCCGGCGAAGGCGCTCGCGGTCGAGCGGCTGATGCCGGCGAAGCAGTGTACCACCAGCGGCGCGCGGCGATCCCAGCCGCGCACAAATTCGAGCAGATCGGCGACGTGTTCTTCCTCCGGCAGCACATAGCCGTCGAGCGGAACTGAAATGTCGTGCACCCGTAAGCGCAGATGATTTTCCGCCGCGACGCTGTGCGGCCGCTCGATATAAAAAGAGTCATCCAACAACGAGATGACGTGGCGGGCGCCGCTGTCGGCGACGGTTTCATGCAGGCGGGCGAGCGAACAGACGTGAATCATGGAATCGAGCAACGATTGATCGGAAGTGTGTCGCATATGCAAGGCGGGTGGCGCAAATAAGACGTTACGGATGAACCGCGGCCGCGGGCGCGCTGGCGCCCGGAAGGCGCGGATAGAGCAGGCGCTGGTACAGCCAGCCGATGCCGAGCAGCACGATGCCCAATCCGATTGCCGACAGCGCGCGAAAGATGCCGCTGATGGTCGCGGTGTCGAGTATGAAGACCTTGGCGATGGTCAGCGCGATCACGCCCAGCGCCAACAGCCGCGCCGGCTGCGAGCGCAGGAAAAAACCGACCATCAGAACGATGATGCCGAACACCAGCCAGACCGTCGAATACATGTACTGCTCGGCGTCGCCCGTCGGACCGGCCAGAATTGGGCCGTGAAACAATCGCCGCACTTCGAGCGTCAGATAGAACAAGGCAAGCGTCATCGCGGTGATCGCCGCGACAACGCGATAGTACAGCGGCCTGGTCGTACGGGCGATCAATGCAAGCGCGATCGCCAGTACGGCCGGAAGGCCGTAGCCGAGCAGGATCAAATTGACGATGGCGCCGCCGACCGGCGTATTGGCCAAAGCCGGATCGGTCACGTAGGCGAGGACGGCCAGGATCGCCGCAAGCGTCAGCGCCGCAACAATGCGGGCACCGGCATTGTGGACGACGTTGTCGGTGCGCCGGCGCACGTGCTCGAGGCCGATCGTCAGCGCCAAGCCGACATTGACGTAAAGCGCGATCTCGGTGAGCCCGGTGGCGGGGAGGTAGATGTCGCCGCCGCTGACGTAGTGCCGTATTTCGGCGATGGCGAGCAGAACCGTAAACAGAATGGCTCCCGAATCGACCATCCGCGCCGGCAGATCGTCGGCGCGCCGCCGCAACAGCCAGCCCGCGAACCAGAACGAAAGCGCGGGCACGCCGTACCCGTACAGCAGCCAGTTGAAGATCGGCGCGCTGCCGAGTTCATCGCCGACGATACGCGGCTCATAGGCGACGCGCGCCGTCACCAGCACGACCGAGATGGCGGCGAGCCAGCGCAGCCAAGGCAGCGGCCGCTTATCGGCAACCCACGCGGCGCCGGGTACCATCAGCGCGAGCGCAATGGTGAGCCAGCCCTTCTCCAAGGCAAAAGTCAGCGCCAGCGCCAGCGCGGCAAGCGCGCCGGTGGCGTAAAATCCGCTCGCATTGGCGATGCCGGGCCGCCGCTCGCGCTGCAGCAGCCTTTCGGTGGCGGTCGCGAAGGTCAAGGCGAGAAGCAGTGCCAAGCCGGCGAACGGCAGCGAACGATCGAGCGCGGCGATGCGATAATACAGGGCGACCAGCATGGCGAGCGGCGCAAACACGCTTGTGGCGCTCCACAGCATCGGCACCAGCGGGCGGATCGAGCGGCCTTGCGCCAGATATCCGGCGATGCCGAACAGCGCCGCCCATCCGGCTGCGAGTGTGAGATGGGAGCCATAATCGTAGCGCTGCGGTTCGGCGATGGCGGGCGCGGCCACTCCCGCGGGCATTTTCAGGAAGTTGAGATTCATCTGAACCGCCCAGTGTGCCATGACCAGCATCGACAAGATTGCGGCGACCGGCACCGCGGCGCTGGCTGCTTCGCTGCGCCAGGAGATGACGACAGTGGCGATCGTGAGAACCACAAAGCCGGTCAGCGCTATCGCATTGTGCTGGCTTGCGAGAACCAGCAGCGCTCCCACCAGGAGATAGACTGAAAGCGCGAGCGCCGATACGCGGTCGATCTCGCCTGGTTTTGCCGGGGGCCCGTACAACAGTCCGCACACCACAAAGATGGCTGCAAGCGCAAAACCGGCGAGCGCGTTGAAAGTGTGAGCGCCGAGCGCGCTGACCGCGCCGGGTGCCATGCCCGGCAGCGTCCACACGGCGCTCAGCAAGATCGCGGTGAGTGCCAGCCATTGCCACATGCGCATGCGCGCCAGCGCAAACGATGCTGCCGTGACGATGGCGATGTAGCTGTAAAGCGCCCAGTAATCCGGTTCGGCACTGCTCACCAGCATCGGCGCCAGATAGGCGCCGATGACGCCGAGGCCGGCCAGCGCCGGACCATGCAGCAGTGCTGCCGCGAGCGTGAGCAAGGCGACAACGCCCAGCAAGATAAAGGCCGCTCCAGGCGGCAGGAATTCGTAGAGTCCGTAGGCCGCATAGATCGTAGCGTAAGCAACGGTGGTCCCGGCGGCAGTCAGGATGCTCGGAATGTGCGCCGAGGGCAGGCCGTGCAGTCCGGACAGATTTTCCTTGCGTCGCGTCCATTCGCCGGCGGCAACCAGAATGAGCGCGAGCAGCGCACCGAGAGTGATGCGCACTCCCGGCCCGATCAAACCTTCTTCGATCGTGTAGCGCACCAGAAAGATGCCGCCGAGGGCGAGCGCGACGCCGCCGACCCAAACGACCCAACGGGTGCCGAAGCGCTCCTCAAAGCCGATCGGCGGTGGTGGCGAGGCTGGCGCGCGCGGCGTGACCGGAACGGAGGTGGCCGGCGGAGGCGGCGGCGCGGCAATCGGCTGCTGCGGCTCGGGCGCTTGCCGTGCTGGCGTGGGTGCAGGCGGTGGTGACGGCGATATGGCCGGTTGCGCTTCCTGCGGCTCGCGGATTGCGGCAAGGCCGCGCTCCAGCGTCCCGATCCTGGCTTCGAGACGCACCAGCGCGCCGCGCAGCGACGCCGTCCGAACCAGGGCAATGATCGCGATGACCGGAACGGCCAGCACCAGCAGCACGATAATGACGATCGAATCGAACATCGAGGCGCTGCGCCGAGACAGTTTCTTTCAGCAGTGCACGCTACCGTAAGTCACGCCGCGGGGCTAATGGGTTCATTCTCCTGCGAGCTTTTGGAATCGTTCGAGATAGCGCGCTTGCGCCGTTTCGGCCGGCCACGGTTTAAGGTAATCGCGCTCCAGCGACGGCGCGATCCGCGGCGGCCGACCGAAGAAGCGCTTGGCTTCGGCATGGGCGAAGCCGGCAAGCCGCGTCGCTTCCAGATAGGCGGCCTGGTGGTCGGCCGATTTGATCAGCTGCTGCAGCTCGGGCGGGGAGGGCGGCAGGCCGAAGCGCCGATGGATGGCGGTGAGCAGCCGTCGCTCCACAGCCTTGTAGGCGTCACCGATCACGGCCTTGAACGGCGAGATCATGTCGCCGATCACGTATTCGGGCGCGTCGTGCAGCAAGATGGCGAGCCTGCGGCCGCGGTCGAGCCGCGGTGCCTTGAGCCGCGCCAGCGCTTCGACCAAAAGGCAATGCTGGGCGACCGAATAGATATGCGCGCCCACGGTCTGGCCGTTCCAGCGCGCCACGCGTGCGAGGCCGTGGGCGATATCCTCGACCTCGATGTCGAGCGCGGACGGATCGAGCAGATCAAGCCGTCGCCCCGAGAGCATGCGCTGCCAAGCGCGGGCGTCGGCTGTGGCCTGCGGCGGCGGCTTGAGCCGCTGCAAGGCTTCAGCCACGGCCGTTTTGTCCGAGCTTGGCGACGACGTCGTGCCGGTGGCAGGTCACCAAATGGTCGTTGACCATGCCGGTCGCCTGCATGAAGGCATAGACGATGGTTGGGCCGCAGAACTTGAAGCCGCGCTGCGCCAACTCTTTCGACATCGCGCGCGACACGGGCGTGTCGGCGGGAATTTGCGCCGTGCCGCGATAGCGATTCACTTTCGGACGGCCGTCGACAAAGTCCCACAACAGATTGGAAAAGCCCGGCCCCTTTTCCATTATGTCGAGCCACGCGCGTGCCGAGAGCACGGTGCCTTCGATCTTGGCGCGGTTGCGCACGATGCCGGCATCGGCCATCAGGCGCTCGATCTTCGCCGGCCGGTAGCGTGCGATCTTTTGCGGCACGAAGCCGTCGAAGGCGCGGCGGAAATTGTCGCGCTTGCGCAGAATGGTGATCCACGACAGGCCGGCCTGAAAGCCGTCGAGGATCAGTTTTTCGAACAGTGCGCGATCGTCATATTCAGGCACGCCCCACTCGGTGTCGTGATAGGCGACGTAGAGCGCGTCGTCCTTGGGCCACGGACAACGCGTGATTTTTTGTTCGACCGGCGCAGGCATGGTCATCCGACCGTTTTGGAATCGCCCGGAAAAGCGAACCGCGCCCATTCGGGTTTGATTGGTTGGATCGGCACGCCGCCGGCCGTGAGTGCTTCGCCGCCGGAGAGCGCATCCGCCACGCGATCGAGGCGAAGGAGCGCGATGCCGCGTCCTGCCGCTGCCGAGCCCATGGTGCCGAGCGCGCGGTCGCCGGCGACGATCGGCGCGCCATGCTCCGGCGGGCCGCCGTCGTAGCGCACCGGCACGGCGCGGGTGCGCGCGGTGCCGCGATGCTCCATGCGCGAGACGACCTCCTGGCCGACATAGCAGCCTTTGTGGAAGTCGACGCCGCCGAGCTGGTCCATGTCGGCTTCGTGCGGAAAGGCGTCGCCGTAGCCGTAATCGAGGCCGCCGCGCGGAATACCGAGGGCGATGCGATGCGCCTCGTAAGCGGAGGCGTCAACGCGCTCGGCGCCCAGCGCCGTGGCCACGGCCGCGGCGCGGTGCGGCGGCAGCATCACGCGGAGCCCGAGCGCGGCCAGCCGCGGATCCTCATAGCCAAGGCCTATGTCATCGGCGGCTTCGTTCGCACGCCGCAAGGAGCGGGGATGTGAATTGCCGTTCCAGGCGGCAAGCACGCCGAGCACCTCCGACAAATCTTCGGCGATGACTTTGGCCCGGAGCTTATAAAGGTTGAGCTTTGCAACCAGCGCGGCGACGTGGGCGCGCTCGACATCAAGGAAAAAGCCGCCGCCGCTTGCTGCCGACGCTTCGGTCAGCAGAAAGTCGACGATGATCTTGCCCTGCGGCGTCAGCAGCGCACAAAATCTCGCCTCGCCGGGCTTGAGGTCGAGCACGTCGGCGGTGACGAGGCCATGCAGAAATTTCCGGGCATCGTCGCCGGCGACCTTGACCACGCCGCGGTCGGGAAGAAGGGCAGATTTCATTGGCGCCAAATTCCGGAACAATCGTTTAGGGAACCTAAGGCAGCCGCCGACGCTCCTCAAGGGTGGGCCAGGATCGGAACGAGCGGATTTCCATCACGCTGATCAAACCGCCGCTGCCCAACCTGCCACTCAGGGGCGGTTGCAGACCCGTCTTCGAATCATGATAAGGCTATGGGTGCGAACAGGTGCGGCGCCGCCAGTCGTTCGCTGGTTTCCAGCAAAAGAAAGCATGCGTTGTTGGGGGATAACGCATGACCGATGAGCTGTTCTCGCTACGCATGGTTCTCGCCACCAAGCTGGGCGAGGACCGCGACCTGTTTCGCCAGGCGGCCTCGGCCCTGCCGGTTCCAATCGAGTTCGAGGGTGCCGACGGGTTCGCCGCAACCGCCGCTTGCATCGCCGCCGGCAGCGACCTCGTCTATCTCGACAAGAGCTTGCCGCCGGCCGAACTGGCGCAAATCGTAGCGGCCGCCCGCACCTCGCCGGCTCGGCCGTTCACCGTCACGCTGGCGGCTCGCAATGGCGATGCGCCGCCCTTTGTGACCGACGCGCGGGCCGCCAAGCCGGACGACCTGCCGCAGGCAAGGCGGTTGATCGAGCGCTCGATCCGGGTCCGGCTGTCGAGTCGCGCGCTGATCGTGGACGATTCCTCGACCATGCGCAGCATCGTGCGCAAGCTGTTGACCGCGACCCGCTTTCCGCTGGAGATCAGCGAGGCCGACGAGGGTTTTGCCGCGCTCAAGCGGGTCGGCGAAGCCGACATCGATCTGGTGTTTCTCGACTACAACATGCCGGGCTTTTCCGGCATCGAGACGCTGGCCGAAATCAAGCGCGTGAAGCGGCGGGTCGACGTCGTCATCATGACCTCGGTGGAGGACGAGTCGCTGCCGGGCCGGGCGCGCGAATACGGCGCTGCGTTCCTCAAGAAGCCGTTTTATCCGGCCGATATCGACGCGGTATTGTGCCGGTTCTACGGCCTGCGCGCGCTCAACCCGAGACGGGCTTGAGGCTTACTGCCGCGACAATTCCACCGAGAACTCGCCGTTGCGAATGCGCGCGCTGAGGTTCTCGGCGTAACGCGCCGCCGGCTCCTCGCCGTACGTCGAGATCAGCTCGGCGAGCGCCAGAAACAGCGCGGTCTGCGCCAGGCAATCGCCTTCGATCCCCTCATGTTCCGCCTCGACCCAGGCGTCCTGCAGATAGCCGAGCGCGAGCCGCTTCTGCTCATGATCCGCCACAGGTTCGCGCGCGCTGGAAATTGTCGCCGTCCTCATTGCAATCTTTCAACCGCCGAGCGGCGGCGTCCCTACCCACGAGCGACGTTAGCACGGGAATTTTCGGACCCAATTCGAACCTTGAGAAAAGGTTAACAATACCACCTTTGATCGCATCGCCCGCCGGCGCCGCGTTCAATTGGCGTAATGGGCGGTGATGTCGCGGGAAATCTGCGCGCCTTCCTGCAGATAGCGGTGGATCGCCACGGTCGCGGCCGGCGTGCAGGTACGATAGCTCTGCTGGAAACCCGCATAGCCCCGGTTGAAGGCTTGCACCATCTGGTCGTGGCGTGGTCCGCCCGGCGCCTCGGCGTCGATCAGCGCCAGCGCCTCGTTGCGCCATTTCTGCCCTTCGTTGGCGCCGCAGATGCCGCGCAAAAAATGCAACGCGCCGAGGATTTCCGACAGCCGCTGCAGGTCCGGATCGTACGGCGTCGGCGCGGCCGAGGGCGTGGGCTCCGGCTGCGGCAGCAGTTTTGGCCGCGCAGCCGGCGGCGCCGGCCGTTGCCGCTGCGGCGGTTGTTGCTGCTGTTGCTGGCCAAACGGAAATTGAAAAAACTGCGCGGCCGCAGGCGGCGCGCCGAGATACGGCACGAGCGCGATCGGCATCGCCGTGCGAACGAGCCATGCTGCTGCCGAGAACCGGGCGGGGCGTGAGCGCGACATGCTGCTTCAACCGATCGTGGCGATCCGCTCGGCGGCGGCAGTGACGATCTGGGCCAGGCCGTCGGTGGTCTTCAGGCCGTCGAGCTCCGCCGGCGCGAGCCAATGCGCCTCGGCCAATTCCTCGTTGAGCCGCACCTCGCCGGCGATCCAGCGCGCCGCGAACGGCAGAATGACGAAATGGCGCTCGACCTTGCCGTCCGTATCGCGCGCGATC
>Ga0070741_10004188_pt1 | contig 34078 bp, 33 predicted proteins | sample Coa_R1_4_FD_66440 | JGI IMG/M metagenome (GOLD analysis project Ga0070741, IMG submission 66440) | Surface soil microbial communities from Centralia Pennsylvania, which are recovering from an underground coalmine fire - Coalmine... | ecosystem: Environmental > Terrestrial > Soil > Unclassified ... | reverse complement strand
CGCCACCGCCCCCACCGGCAACCGCTTCGTCGTCCAGGAGCACCACGCCACCGCCCTGCACTGGGACTTCCGCCTGGAGCGCGACGGCGTGCTGGTGTCGTGGGCCGTGCCCAAGGGGCTGCCCCCGCTCCCCCAGGAGAACCACCTGGCCGTCCACACCGAGGACCACCCCCTCGACTACCTCACGTTCGAGGGCGAGATCCCCGAGGGCGAGTACGGCGGCGGGAAGGTCATCCTCTGGGACCAGGGCACCTACGACTGCGAGAAGTGGAACGACCGGGAGGTCATCGTCAACCTCCACGGCCAGCGGGTGCAGGGCCGGTACGCCCTCATCAAGACACGGGGACGCAACTGGCTCATGCACCGCATGGACCCGCCCCTCGATCCCACCCGCCAGCCCCTCCCGCCCGACCTGCGGCCCACCCGGCCCACCCTCGGGCCCCTGCCCCACGACGAGGAGCGGTGGGGCTTCCAGGTCTGGTGGGGTGGCGAGCACGTGCTCGTGGCCAGCGACGGCGGCCGCATCCAGATCACCGACGAGCCCGGGGCCGACCTCACCGACCGCTTCCCCGAACTGTCCAAGCTGGGTCGGAGCCTGGGCGCGCTGGAGGTCGTCCTCGACGGCGAGCTGGTGGTGACGGGCGTCGACATCGCCAGCCGTCTCGGCGCCGACAAGCCGTCTGCCATCCGCCGGGGCGCCGAGCAGCACCCGGCCACCTTCCTGGCCGGCGACCTGGTGTGGCTCGAGGGCCATCCCACGTGGGATCTGGCCGCCACCGACCGGCGCCGCTTCCTCGACCAGTTGGCGCTGGCCGGTCCCCAGTGGCACACCGTCCCCTGGCACCCGGGCGATGGGACGGCCCTCCTGCACGCGGCGGCCGAGCAGGGCGTGACCGGCGTGCTGGGCAAGCGGCTCGACAGTCAGTACCGGCCCGGCGAGCAGACCCCCGACTGGGTCGTCACGGCTGTGCCCTGATCCGTCAGCCCGCTCGGTCCGCCAGCTTCACGGCGATCTCCGCTTCCTCCCACGGCTCCAGCGGGTGCATGGCCAGGTCGATGGCCGCCCACACCGTCTTGGTCCACGGGTAGGCGAAGAGGGGGATGACGATCGTGGTGAGCACGCCCAGCCCGATGAGCAGTGGTACCGACGGGTTGGGCAGCGTCGCTGCGAAACCGGCCACCAGGGCGACCAGCATGCCCGCCTCGGTGATGACCACGTTGATGACGAAGGCGCCGAGGAAGCTGCCCTCCTCGCGCTCGAACCGGAAGCCGCACGTGGGGCAGCGCTCCTTCATCTGGAACCAGCCCTTGAACAGCTTGCGGCCGCCGCAGACCGGGCAGCGCTTGCGTAGGCCCCGCCAGAGCATGCGCTTGAACGGCAGCTCGCCGACAGCATCGCCCGTGGGCGTGACCCGCTCCTGCTCGCTCTCGCTCATCCCACCGCCTCCCCCTCCGTCCCCGCCCTGGTCTGCGCTACCACCGCACCCAGCGCCTCGGTGAACCCGGCCCGCCACTGGCTGGGCCGCACCAGGGCGGCGTCGTGGTCGCCGTCGACCGGGACCACCACGGCGCCCGGGATGGCCCGGGCCAGGGCCCGCTGCTTGCGGGGCCGGACCAGGCGGTCCCTCGTCGTGAGCACGACGGCGGCGGGCACGTCGACGGACCCTGCCGCGGGCCGGAAGTCCCACCGGCTCAGGGCCCGCCCCGCCTCGGCCACCTCGACCGGGTCACCCCGCCGCAGCTCGCCGACGAGCCATCCCCGCCACGGCTCCAGCTCCGGGCACTCCTCGAACGCGGCGCGCAGGTAGCGCTCCAGCACGTTGCGGGGCAGGCCGAGCCGGAACAGCCACTCGAAGGCCCGCATGATCCGCCATACGGCCCGCTCCCGCGTGCTGGCCCGCCACTCCAAGGCAGTGGCCGCCAGCACCAGCCCGCTCACCAGCCGGCGGTGCCGTTGCCACAGCAGCACCGAGAGCGGCCCGCCCATGGAGTAGCCCGCGACCACCGCCGGGCCGAGGCCGAGGTGGTCGAGCAGGGCGGCCACGTCGTCGGCCGCCGCCTCCAGGCTGAACGGCTCCTCGCTGCGGATACCCCGGCCGTGGCCCCGGTGGTCCACGGCGATCACGTGGCCGAAGCGGGCGGCGTCGCCGTACACGTGCAGCCAGTTGAGGTCGGCCGACGCCGTCCATCCGTGGAGGAGGACGACGACAGGCGAGCCGGGGGGCGCCGGCGTCTCCCGGAAGAACATCTCTCCCCGGCCGGGGACGACTTCGACCCGGCCCGCGGGGAGGGGCGGGGGGAGGGGCGGCTCGGGATCGCGGCGCCGGCCCATCACAGCACCCGCAAGGCGTCCACGCCGTCGCGCTCCCGGCGGGACAGGGCCCGGAGCACGGCCAGATCGCCGTGCCGGGCCCGGCCCACGTCGACCAGGCAGGCGATGGCCTCCTCGTACGCTCCCGGTGGCAGGTCGGGAGGGGGGACGCCCACGCTCACGGCCAGGTCGTCCATGTGCACGGACAACTCGATGAGACGGGTGAGGAGGTAGTCGTCGAGCACCAGCACCAGGTCGCCGAACACCTGCACCCGGCGCCCGGGCGCTTCCCGAGGGAGCCGGACGGCCATCCGGTCGAGTTGGGCGGCGAAACCCTGCACCAGCCGGCCGTGGCCGCCTGCCGCCGCCTCCTCACCTCGCTGGCGGATGGCGGCGTGCTGGTCGGACGTGATGTCGACGGTGGCAAGGGCGGCGGCGTAGTAGTGGGCGGCGTCGATCACCTGGTCGGCGGGCGGTTCGTCCCTGTCCAGGTACGCCTCCACCGACCCGACGGCCCGGGTGAGGTGGCCGGCCAGGCCCCGCACGGTGAACTCGGCCAGCGCGCTGGGTTCGTCCCACGCCTTGCCCACCTCGGGCCGGCCGAGGAGGTCGAGCGCCACCCGGCTGGTGGCCAGGAACATGGCCCGCATGCAGGGCACGGTAGTCCCGGGCGCCCGGTGGGTACGCCCTGAGGGATGACGCTCTCCAAGGCGCTCGAGGCGACGCTGAACGGCGGTCCCGCGTCCCTCGACCGTGCCACCTTTCCGGAACCCGCCGACCGCCGCGACCTCCTGCTCGCCATCCTCACCATCTACGACCTGCACACCGCGCCCCTGCATCGCCTCGGGGGCCGGGCCCGCGCCCAGCACCATCCCGCCATTGCCGGGCTCAAGACGGCGCTGGAGACGGCCTACCTCCAGGGGTTCTCGGCGATCGACGCAGGCCGCGACGTCGATGCCGTGGCCGCCATACGCCGCATCGCCACCGCCGATCTGGTGCCGCCGGTCTACGACTGGCTGGCCCACGAGGCCACCTGGCCCGAGCTGGTCGAGTTCCTCGCCATCGAGGGCGGGCCCGACGCCGGGTTCGACGACCTGGTGGCCGCCGCCCAGATCGGCCTGGACGGCGAGGCCAAGCTGGAGCTGGCCCGCAACTATTGGGACGAGATGGGCAACGGCTCCCTCGACCGGGTGCACACGGAGCTGCACAACCGGTTGGTCGAGGCCATCGACATGCCCCGCTTCGCCCGGGAGCAGCTGCCGGTGGAAGCGCTGGAACGGGCCGCCCTGGGCTCGGTCCTGGCCACCAACCGGTGGCTGCAACCGGAGCTGCTCGGTGCCCTGGGACTGCTCGAGCTCCAGGCCGGCCCTCGCTGCCGCAAGGTCGTGCAGGCCTTGCGCCGCCTCGACGCTCCCGCCGGCGCCTTCCCGTTCTACGAGGAACACGCGACGGTCGATCCCCACCACGGCAAGGCCTGGCTCGACAACGCCATCGCCCCTCTCGCCGTCGAGCACCCCGAGTGGGCGGCGCGCATGGTGGAGGGCGCGCGCTGGCGGTCCAAGGCCAACCGGCGGTTCTTCGATGCCATGGCCGTTCGCTTCGGCGTGGAGCGGCTGGCCGCCTAGCGTTCGCGGCGTGCCTGCCGCTGCCGCCGTCCGGTTCTCGCATGCCGCCCTCGACCGCGGCGGCCGCACGGTCCTGCGTGATGTCGACTGGGAGGTCGGACGGGGCCAACGCTGGGTCATCCTCGGTCCCAACGGGTCGGGCAAGACGTCCACCCTCCTGCTGGCCGGCGCCTACGACCACCCCACCCGGGGGACGGTCGACGTGCTCGGCCACCGCTTGGGCCGGGTCGACGTGCGCCAGCTGCGGCTGCACATCGGGTTCGTGAGCGCGTCGATCGCCAAGCTGCTGCGGTTCGAACTGCCCGCCGCCGACGTGGTGATGACGGGCAAGTACGCGGCCCTCGAACCGTGGTGGCAGGAGTACTCGGACGAGGACCGGGCCCGGGCCCGGTCGCTGCTGGCTGACGCGGGGTTCGGGTACACGGCCGACCGGTCCTTCGGCGTGCTGTCCGAGGGCGAGCGCCAGCAGGTGCAGCTGGCCCGAGCCCTGATGGGCGACCCCGAGCTGGTGCTGCTCGACGAACCAAACGCCGGCCTCGACCTGGGCGCCCGCGAGCGCCTGCTCCACCGGCTGGCCGCCCTGGCCGCCGATCCGGCCACGCCGCCGATCGTGCTCGTCACCCACCATGTGGAGGAGATCCCGCTCGCCTTCACCCACGCCCTGCTGCTGCGGGAGGGCGAGGTGGTGGCGTCGGGTCCCATGAGGGAGGCGCTGACGTCGGACACGCTCTCATCGTGCTTCGGGCTGGGGCTCAAGCTGTTGGAAGAAGACGGGAGGTTCGCGTGCCGGGCCGTGTAGATGCCGCCTTCGCCGCCATCGACGGGGCCAACGCCGGTGACCCGACCGGCAAGGAGCAACGGGACGCCGAGCTGGCCGTGTCATGGGTGCGGCAACTCCGGCCCGGCGCATCGGACCTCCTGTTGGTGGCCGCCCGGGGTCACCACGTGCGCCGGTGGGAGATCCCCCGGGCGTCGTACCCGGAGGGCCGGGCCGGGTACCTGCGGTGGAAGCGCGACCTCCAGGCCCACCACGCGACCGTGCTGGCTCCGCTGGTGTCGTCGGCCGGGTTCGACGATGGCGAGGTGGCCCGGGTGCAGGACATCGTGCGCAAGCGGGGCCTGGCCGGCGCCTCGCCCGACCCCGACGTGCAGACGCTGGAGGACGCCCTGTGCCTCGTCTTCCTGCAGACGCAGTTCGCCGATCTTGCGGCCCGCCTGGATGACGACAAGATGGTCGACATCCTGCGCAAGAGTCTGGCCAAGATGAGTGCCGACGGGAGGGCGTCGGCACTCGGCATCGCCGGTGTGCTTGGCTCGCACGAGCAGGCGTTGTTGCAACGAGCGTTGGGGGACGCCGATGAATCTTGACGAGCAGGCCATCCACCGCAAGCGGTTGGCGGCGGACGGCTACACGATCCTCGAGGGCGTGATCGACCCGGCCCTGCGCGACGAGCTGGTGGCCGACCTGGACCGGCTGGCGGCGGTGCTGGGCATCGGGCCGTCGACCAACCGGTTCGAGGGCTACAACACCGTGCGGGTCTACAACCTGCTGCTGCACGGGCCGCGGTACGAGCAGATCCCCGTCCACCCCGAGGTGCTGCCGGTGGTGGAGGGCGTGCTCGACGGCGGGCTGCTGATCTCGTCGCTCTCGTCCATCGCCATCGGCCCGGGCGAGGACGCCCAGCCCATCCACGCCGACGACCAGCTGATCCCCATCCCCAAGCCCCATCCGCCCACCGTCTGCAACACCATGTGGGCCCTCACCGACTTCACCGAGGAGAACGGGGCCACCCGCCTGGTACCGGGCTCGCACGTGGCCGCCGACAACCCCCAATACGGCGGCGAGTACGACACCGTCGCGGCCGAGATGCCCAAGGGCAGCGTCCTGGTGTGGCACGGAAGCCTGTGGCACGGGGGCGGAGCCAACCGCACGGCCGACCAGGTGCGGGTGGGTATCGCCATGAACTACTGCGCCGGCTACATCCGCCAGCAGGAGAACCAGCAGCTCGGCCTGCCCGGCGAGAAGGTGAAGGCGTTCCCCCGGCGGTTGCAGGAGCTGGTGGGCTACAGCGTGTACATGGGCCTCATCGGCCACATCGACAAGCACAGCCCGGCCGAGCTGCTGCACCACGGCACCCTCGAGCACCAGATGGTCTGGGACGCCATCGGCTGAGCTCGACTTGTCGCGCTCACGCCGTATTTGGGCGTCAGCGCGACAAGAGCGGCGGGGGGCGGGCGGCGGGGCTCAGCGCATGCCGGCCACCCGGTTGCCCTTGACCACCACGCCCTCGGCCCGCAGGCGGCGGGCGTGCTCCCGCTCGTGGCCGGGCGCCAGCCGGCCCCCGGACGCCACCACCCGCCACCAGGGCAGGTCCTCCACGCGGGCAAGCACGTTGCCCACGGCTCGGGCCGCGCCCGGGTAGCCCGCCTCCTTGGCCACCTCGCCGTAGGTCAGCACCTCGCCGGGCGCCAGGCCGCTGATGACGGCCACGACCCGGTCGACGAACGACTCAGCCACGGGTCATACCAGGCTGACCGTCGCCACGACGCCGTCCACGGGAGTTGCTGCTTTGCGAGCCACCGCCCTCATTCTGCTGGGATCCGTCGGATCGGCTTCCGAAGCCCCAGCCTCCCTACGATGCAGGCAGCCGATCGAAGGGAGTGCTGGGTGTTCGAGTGGAGCGAGGAGCAGCTGATGGTGCGCGACGCCATCCGCACCTTCATCGACAAGGAGATCAAGCCCAACCTCGAAGAACTCGAGCACGGGGACACGCCGCCGTACGCCGTGCTGCGCAAGCTGTACCGCACCTTCGGCATGGACGCCATGGCTCGGGACCGCTTCGAGAAGGCGCTGTCGGGCGGAGAGCGCCTGACCGATGGCCCCCGCGACGAGAACGCCGTCGCCTTCACCCTCATCCCCATCATCGAGCTGTCCCGCTACTGCCCAGGGATGGTGACGGCCATGGGCGTGAGCGTGGGGCTCACCGGCAGCGCCATCATGTCCCGTGGCACCGACGAGCAGAAGCGGCGCTGGGCCCTCGACGTGCTCACCCTCGACAAGATCGGCGCGTGGGCCATCACCGAGCCGGGCTCGGGCTCCGACGCCTTCGGGGGCATGCGCTCCACCGCCCGCCGGGACGGCGACGAGTACGTCCTCAACGGTTCGAAAACCTTCATCACCAACGGGCCCTACGCCGACACCATCGTCTTCATCTGCAAGCTGGACGAGGGCAACGATGCCGCCGACCGCAAGGTCGTGAGCTTCATCCTCGACCGGGGGATGCCCGGGCTGGAGCAGTCCAAGCCCCTCCGCAAGATGGGCCTGCACTCCTCCCCCACCGGCGAGCTGTTCCTGGACGATGTGCGGGTGGGCAAGGACCGCCTGCTGGGCGGGTCCGAAGATGCCTACGGCCGGTCGGGCGGCAAGGAGACCTTCTCCATGGAGCGCACCGGTGTGGCCGCCATGGCCCTCGGGATCGTGGAGCAGTGCCTGGAACGCTCGGTCGACTACGCCAAGAACCGCGTGCAGTTCGGCAAGCCCATCGGCGAGTTCCAGCTGATCCAGCTCAAGCTGGCCAAGATGGAGGTCGCCCGCCTCAACATCCAGAACCTCGTGTTCCGCCAGGTCGAGGCGGCCGCGGCCGGGCGTCCGCTGTCGCTGGCCGAGGCGTCGGCCATGAAGCTGTACTCGGCCCAGACGGCCATGGACGTGGCCCTCGAAGCGGTGCAGCTGTTCGGGGGCAACGGGTACATGGCCGAGTTCCAGGTCGAGCAGCTGGCCAGGGACGCCAAGGTGCTGCAGATCTACGCCGGCACCGACGAGATCCAGATCTCCCAGATCGCCCGGTCACTGCTGGCCTAGGGCGGCGCCCAGGCGGCGGGCCACCGCCACCTGCCCGTCGGCCAGCAACCAATCGACCCGCTCCACGGGCAGCCGCAGCAACGAGGCGATGTGGGTGCGAGGCACGCCCCCGAGGAACCGCAGCACCATCGCCTCCCGTTGCTTGCGGGGCATGTCCGCCAACGCCTCGGCAACCGCACGCATACCCGGTTCAACGCATGAGGCAAGGTGTGCGGATGACAACTGCGCTGGGGACCTTCATGCGGGACGGCCTCGTGTTCGACGTGCTCGAGGGAGGGCCGGATGACGGCGAGGGGGTGATCCTGCTGCACGGCTTCCCCGAGTCGGCCGCCGCGTACGACGGCATCACCCCTGCCCTCAACGCCGGCGGGTACCGCACCTTCGCCCCCGACCAGCGGGGGTACTCGCCCGGCGCCCGCCCCCTCGACCGGCGGGCCTACCGAGTCCCCGCCCTGGTGGACGACGTGCTCGCCCTGGCCGACGCCCGGGGCCTCGACCGCTTCCACCTGGTGGGCCACGACTGGGGCGGCTTCGTGGCGTGGGCCCTCGCCACCCGGCCCGAGGGAGCCGCCCGGCTTCGTTCGCTGTCCGTCCTCTCCACGCCGCACCCGTCGGCGCTCACCCGCTCGTTCTTCACCAGCACCCAGGCCCTGCACTTCTGGTACATGGGCATGTTCCAGATCCCCCGACTCCCCGAGCGCCTGTGGTTGGCCGTCGGCGCCCGGGCCATGCGCAAGGGCCTGCGAGACAGCGGCATGCCCGCGGCATGGGTCGACCGCTACGCCACCCGCATGCAGGAACCAGGCGCCCTCACGGCGGCGATCAACTGGTACCGCGCCAACCTGCGGCCGTCGATGCGCAAGCTGTTCGGCCCCATCCGCGTCCCCACCCTCTATGTCTGGAGCACCGAGGACGTGGCCCTGGTGCGGGCGCCGGCCGAGGGCACCGCCCGCTACGTCGAGGCCGCCTACCGCTTCGAGGTGCTCGATGGCACCAGCCACTGGATCCCCGAGGAAGCGTCGACCGAGGTGGCGGCCCTCCTGCTGGATCACCTGGGCGCCAACTGACGCGCTGGCTCAGGGGGTGAGGCCGACCGGGCAACTCACGCCGGTGCCGCCGATGCCACAGTACCCGCCCGGGTTCTTGGCCAGGTACTGCTGGTGGTAGGGCTCGGCGTAGAAGAACGGACCGGCGTCGGCGATCTCGGTGCTGATGTCGCCGTACCCGGCCGCCCGCAGGCGCTCCTGGTAGGCGTCCCGGGACAGCTCGGCCTGCTCGCGCTGGGCCGGCGTGGTGGCGTACACGGCCGACCGGTACTGCGTACCCACGTCGTTGCCCTGGCGCATGCCCTGGGTGGGATCGTGGTTCTCCCAGAAAATGCGCAGCAGTTCGTCGTACGAGGTCTGGGCCGGGTCGAACACCACCAGCACCACCTCGGTGTGGCCGGTGCGCCCGCTGCACACCTCTTCGTACAGGGGGTTGGGCGTGTACCCGCCCGCGTACCCGACCGCCGTGGTGTGCACGCCGGGCGCCTCCCAGAACTTCCGCTCCGCTCCCCAGAAACAGCCCATGCCGAACACGGCGGTCTCCAGGCCCTCGGGGAAGGGCGGGGCCAGCGGGGTGCCCAGGACGTAATGGCGGTCCGGCACGGGCATGGCCTCGGCCCGGCCGGGCCGGGCGTCCTCGGCCGAGACCATGTGCGTCTTGTGCGAGGAGAAGAGCATCGCCTCGACGCTACCCCCGGGCCACGGCCAACTCTCGCTGGCCCCGCTCCGGTGCGAACGCCATGCGCCGCAGGCCCATGCCCAGCGAGCCCAGCCACAGCACGCCGACCAGGGCGAGCAGCGCGTAGGCGGCCCGTTGCAGACCGGGCGTGCCGCCGATGGCCTCGCGCTGCAGCACGCTCTTGTCCCGCTGGAAGTGGCGGGTGAAGCTCGGGTAGGCCTGCACGCCCAGCACGGGGATGGCCGGGTCGGCCGGCAGGTACAGCGGCACGACCGACAGCGACCTCCCGGCGTGCAAGCGGATGATCGACTTCCACGTGCCCGACACGGGGATGGGCGTGGTGGTCCGGTACCGGCCGTCGGCCAGGCGGTGGAAGGGGGCGATCACCAGGCCGCCGTCGCCCTGGCGGGCGCCCTGCCAGGCCGTGACGTTGAACCACTCGGCGTGCCGGGCGGCACCGGGGTCGTTGAGGTCGACGGTGACGGTCACGTGCCTGCCCTCGCCGGGCGCACCGGCCACGTCCTGGAGCACGGCGTGGGCCTTGAGGTCCGTGCGGGCGCTCATGGGCATGGGCAGGGCCAGGCACAGCAGGGCGACGACCCACGCCACCGCCGGGAGCGCGGGCCGGATGGCCTGGCGAGCCACCTCGGGCGGGGCCAGCGCTCGCCCGATGAGCCCGCCGATGACACCACCGGCGGCGCCGGCCAGCACGCCGAACACGGCCGCCTCGGGCAGGAGCGACGCCGGCCAGGGCAGCGGCATCCAGGCGTGGCTCCACGCGAACTCGGCGGCCAGGCCGAGGGTCCCGATGCCCAGGCCGCTCACCAGACCAAGGGTGACCTGGCGGTCCCGGGGGATGCGCAGGGCCACCAACTCCACGACGGCCGCCTCCACCAGGTACAGCGGGAAGTGCAGGATCGACCGGCCCAGCACCGGCCCGATGACGACGGCCAGCACGCCCCGAAGAACGATGAACACGACGGCCGCGCCCAGGGCGCCGCCCTTGCCGATGCGGATGCGGGCGGCCACCAGGGCCACCGAGGCGGCCAGCACGATAAGGATGGGGTGGTACAGCAGGCGGAACTGGGGCACGCCGAAATCGAACTCGCCTTGCAGCGTGGAAAGGCCCACCAGGAACGATCCGGCCGCCGCCATCTCGCCGAAGCGCACGTGGAGCGTCCGCTTGCGGTCGGTGCCGGTCCGGAGGCGCCGGGCCTGGACGTCGAGGGCCCACATGGCGAGGGTGGCGAGCGAGGCGCCGCCCACCATCTGCACGTGGGTCGGCCCCCAGAGGGTGACGTCCTGGCCGAAGATGCGGTGCCACACATCGTCGAGGGGGAACCCGGCCAGGGCGATGAGCCCGCACACGGCCAGGAGGACGGCCCCGACGGGCGCCTGCCAGCCCCACGGGAGGCGGACCTTGGCCACCTCGTCGGGGGCGTCCTCCCCGAGGGTCACGGCCAGCACGCCGGCCAGGGCGATGCCGGCCAACCCGGCGATGATCAGCCAGTGGGCGGGGTTGGCGAAGGGCCCGGGGTCGCGGCCCCGGTCGATGTGCCAGGAGACGTCCCAGTAGAAGCCGAACACGGCCACGCCCAGGCTGGCTGTGGTCACGGCGTCGGGCAGGCCCGCCCACGCAGGCAGGCCGGTGGCCCGCTCGGCCAGGGCGCCGAGCCGGTCGAGCACGCGGATGCGCCCGTGGCGGTGGGCCACGGCCAGGGCGACGACGGCCGCGGCGGCGACGACGGCGACCACCGACGCCGGCACCAGGTCGGACAGCGGCGTCCCCCGGGCCGGGGCCAGGGCTTGGGCGGCGGCTGCGAACAGCATCACGAACGTGCCTCCTCGGGAGTCATGCCGTCGAACCCACCCCACAGGAGGTCGACGAGGTAGTGGACCAGGCGGCGGCGGGACAGCACCTGGCGGTCCACCCACCAGTCGGAGGCGGCGTTGACCATGCCGACGATGGCGTGGCCCCACACCTCGGCTCCACCCGTGTCCAGCCCGGCGGCGGCCAGTTGCTCGCCCAGCACCCCGCCCAGCTCTCCGCCGAGCTGGTGGATGAAGTTCTCGATGGCCACCGCCGCGGTGGAGTACTCCCGGGCCCGGGTCATGAGGAACCGGTAGATCTCGGGCTCCTGCTCGACCAGGCCGAGGTAGGCGTCGATGCCCGCCTTCAGCAGCGCCTTGGGGTCGTCGGTGGTGGCCAGGGCGGCCCGGATGCCGTCGCCCACCAGGCCCACGTAGCGCTCGGCGATGGCCTGGTAGAGGTCACCCTTGTCCCGGAAGAACCGGTACACGATCGGCTTGGTGACCCGCGCCTCAGCCGCGATCTGCTCCATGGAGGCGTCCGGACCGACCCGGCGGATACAGGCGATGGCCGCGTCCAGCAGCTCCGCCCGCCGTGCCGTTCGCCGCTCGGGGTCGTGCCGGGCCTGGTACCGCCGCCCGCCCGCACGTCCCTCCCCGTGGTCGGTGCGCATAGTGTTACCGACGGTATCATTACCGCCGGTAACAGTCTACGTGACATGCGCCACGCCCTTCTCGTAACGCCCAGGCCGCCATAGCGGGCGCCAGCGTTACGAGAAGGGAGAGCGTGGGGCGAGAGCGGTTACGAGCAGCCGCTGGTGGACCCGCAGCTGCTGCACACGTAGCAACTCCCGGCCCGCTGCATGGTGTTGCCGCACGAGTAGCACAGGGGGGCGTTCTCGTTGGACGCCTCGCCCGCCGGGCGCACGTCGATCACGGCCGCCTCCTGGGAGGGCGACACGGGCGAGTCGACGAACCGGGCCGCCGGGGTGGCCGCCTCCTCCACGCCGGGCAGCGTGGGCTGGATGCGCTCCTCGGTGGTCATGATCCCGAGCTCGGCCCGCTCGTCGTAGGGCAGGTAGTCGACCGCCAGCCGCCGGAAGATGTAGTCCACCAGCGACGAGGCGATGCGCAGGTCGGGGTCGTCGGTCATGCCCGCGGGCTCGAAGCGCATGTTGGTGTACTTCTGCACGAACGTGCGCAGGGGCACGCCGTGCTGGAGGCCGAGCGACACCGAGATCGAGAACGCATCCATGATCCCGGCGAGGGTCGAGCCCTGCTTCGACACCTTCATGAACACCTCGCCGGGCCGGCCGTCCTCGTACTCGCCGACGGTGACGTAGCCCTCGCAGTCCGCCACCCGGAACGTGAACGTGACCGACCGCCGGCGCCGGGGCAGGCGCTCCCGGATGGGCTGCTTCACCACCACGGTGGTCTGGTTGGCCAGCGCCTTCTCCAGCTTCTCGACCTTGGCCGCCAGCTCGGCGTCGTGGGCCTCGGCGGGCGACGCCGGCGCCGCAGCCGGCGCCTTCTTCATCGTGGACAGGGGTTGGGCCACCTTGCAGTTGTCCCGGTAGATGGCCACCGCCTTCAAGCCGAGCTTCCACGCATCGATGTGCAGCTGCTCGACGTCTTCGACGGTGGCTTCCTCGGGCATGTTGATGGTCTTGGATATGGCGCCCGAGATGAAGGGCTGCACGGCCGACATCATCTTCACGTGGCCGAGGTAGTGGATGGTGTTGTCGCCCATGGAGCAGGCGAACACCGGCAGGTGCTCGGGCCGCAGGGCGGGCGCCCCCACGATCGACTTGTGCTCGTCGATGTAGGCCACCATGGCGGCCACCTCGTCGTCCGAGTACCCGAGCTTGCGCAGCGCCCGCGGCACCGTCTGGTTGACGATCGACATGGTGCCGCCGCCCACGAGCTTCTTCATCTTGACCAGGCCCAGGTCGGGCTCGATGCCCGTGGTGTCGCAGTCCATGAGCAGGCCGATGGTGCCCGTGGGGGCCAGCACGGACGCCTGCGAGTTGCGCACGCCGTACAGCTCACCCAGCTCCACGGCCGTGTCCCACGCCTCCTGGGCGGCCGACAGCAGCTCGGTGGGCACCAGCTCCTCGTCGATCTTGGCCACCTCGTCGCGGTGCATGCGCAGCACCTTGTTCATGTGCTCGGCGTTCTGGGCGTACCCGGCGAACGGGCCCATGCGGGCGGCCGTGCGGGCCGAGGTGGCGTACGACTCGCCGGTGAGCAGCGCGGTGATCGCCCCCGCCCACGCCCGACCCTCGTCCGAGTCATAGGGCAGGCCCTGGGCCATCAGCAGGGCACCCAGGTTGGCGTAGCCGATGCCCAGTTGACGGAACCGGCGAGACGTCTCGGCGATCTTCTCGGTGGGATAGTCGGCGTTGCCCACCAGGATCTCCTGGGCGGTGAACACGACCTGGGTGGCGGCCTGGAAGCCCTCGACGTCGAAGCTGCCGTCGGGCTCCAGGAATGTGAGCAGGTTCAGCGACGCCAGGTTGCAGGCGCTGTTGTCCAGGTGCATGTACTCCGAGCACGGGTTGGACCCGTTGATGCGCCCGGTGGTGGCGGCCGTGTGCCAGCGGTTGATGGTGGTGTCGAACTGCATGCCCGGGTCCGCGCACTCCCACGCCGCCTTGGCGATCTGGCGGAACAGCTCACGGGCCTTGATCGTGCGCAGGACGCTGCCGTCCTTGACCGCCCGCAGGTGCCAGTCGGCATCGTCCAGCACGGCCTGCATGAACTCGTCGGTGACCCGCACCGAGTTGTTGGCGTTCTGGTACTGGATGGAGTGGCTGTCCTTGCCGTCGAGGTCCATGTCGAACCCGGCGTCCCGCAGGGCCCGGGCCTTGCGCTCCTCGATGGCCTTGCACCAGATGAAGTCCTCGACGTCGGGATGGTCTGCGTTGAGGATGACCATCTTCGCCGCCCGCCGCGTCTTGCCGCCGGACTTGATGGTGCCGGCCGACGCGTCGGCCCCCCGCATGAAGCTCACCGGGCCCGACGCCGTGCCCCCGCCCTGCAACGGCTCGAGCGACGAACGGATGCGGGACAGGTTGATGCCCGACCCCGACCCGCCCTTGAAGATCGTGCCCTCTTCCTTGTACCAGTCGAGGATGGCGTCCATGGTGTCCTCGACGGCGAGGATGAAGCAGGCGCTGGCCTGCTGGGGCACGCCCGCGACGCCGATGTTGAACCAGACGGGCGAGTTGAACGCGGCCTTCTGGCGGATGATCAGGTGCTTCAGCTCGGCCCGGAAGGCCTCGGCCTCGGTTCGGTCGACGAAGTAGCCGTCCTTCACGCCCCACTCGGTGATGGTGTCGACCACCCGGTCGGCCACCTGCTTCAGCGAGCGCTCCCGCTCGGGCAGGCCCAGGGCGCCCCGGAAGTACTTCTGGGCGAGGATGTTGGTGGCGTTCACGCTCCACGACGCCGGCACCTCGACGTCGAGCTGCTCGAAGGCCACCTTGCCGTCCCGGAAGTTGGTGATGCGAGCGTCGCGGCGCTCCCACGTCACCTCGTCGTAGGGGTCGATCCCCTCGGTGGTGAAGTGGCGGCGGATCCCGATTCCCATGCGTTCCGGGGCGATGGCCATGGTGTGTAGTGCCCTCCAGTTGTGGTGCCTACCACAAGATATTGTGGTTCCCGGCCTTCCGGGCCACGAGATGCTGGATAATTACAGCACCGTAGTTTCATCCGTGTCAATGACCATTGGGACCGGATAGGCGCTGGTCAGGCCCCGTTCGCGATGATTTGCGCTTCGTGATCGCGTGCACGAGCCTCCTGGGGAGAGAATGAGCCCGATGCGACGACTGCTGGGTGCCCTGGCCGCGGGCGTGACCCTGATGCTGGCCCTGGCCGGGCCCGCCGGCGCCGCCGATCACGCCGTAGCCATGAAGGATGACGTGTTCGACCCCGTGTCCATCACCGTCGCCCCGGGCGACTCCGTGACCTGGACCAACACGGGCGACCACACCCACACGGTGACCGCCGACGACGGCAGCTATGACTCGACCAACAGGCTCAAGACGCAGACCTTTACGCACACGTACGGCACGCCCGGAAGCTACCCGTACTACTGCAAGATCCACGGCGGGCCAGGCGGCGCCGGCATGCACGGCACGGTCGTCGTCACCGCCCCGGCCACCACGACCACGACGGCCAGGCCCACCACCACGACCGCGGCCCCGACCACCACCACGTCGACCACGGCCAAGCCCACGACCACCACCTCCTCGACCACCACCTCCTCGCCCACCACCAGCTCCACCACGTCGACCTCGATCAACTTCAACCTGGGCACGACGAGCACCCAGGCCCCCGCCACCAGCACCACCGAACTGGCCGCCGCCCCCGCCGGCAGCACCAACCCGGACGTGGGCGGCCCCGGGGCCCTGGCCGCCATCCTCCTGTTCGCCACCGCGGCGAGCACCGCCCTGGTCCTGCGCAAGAGCCCGGGCGGCGCCTAGCCGTGGCCGTCGTCGTCGCCATCGATGCCGGCACCACCGGCGTACGGGCCTTCGCCGTGGACGAGAAGGGCCAGCCGGTGGGCTGGTCGTACCGGGAGTTCCCCCAGTACTTCCCCCGCCCCGGCTGGGTCGAGCACGACGCCACCGAGATCTGGGACGCCGTCACCGCCACCCTGGCCGAGCTCACCGCCACCCTCGACCAGCCGGTGGCGGCCATCGGCATCACCGACCAGCGGGAGACCACGGTGGTGTGGGACCGGCGCACGGGCCAGCCCCTTCGCCGGGCCATCGTGTGGCAGGACCGGCGCACGGCCGCCCGCTGCGACGCCCTCAGGGACCAGGGCCACCTCCCCCTCGTGCGCAGCCAGACCGGCCTGGTGCTCGACCCCTACTTCTCGGCCACGAAGCTCGAGTGGCTGCTCGGGCCCGAGGGCGGCGGCATCGAAGCCGACGACAACACCGCCTTCGGCACGGTCGACAGCTGGCTGCTCTGGAAGCTGACCGGCGGTGAGGTCCACGCCACCGACGTTTCCAACGCCAGCCGCACCCTGCTCTACGACATCCGGCGGCGAGCCTGGTCCGAGGAGCTGTGCGACCTGTTCGGCATCCCTGCGTCCTGCCTGCCCGAGGTGCGCCCTTCGTCGGGTCGGTTCGGCACCACCGAAGGAGGCATCCCCGTCAGCGGCATCGCCGGCGACCAGCAGGCCGCCCTGTTCGGCCAGGCCTGCTTCGCGCCGGGCATGACCAAGAACACGTACGGCACCGGCAGCTTCGTGCTCATGAACGTGGGCCCGGAGTGCCCCGAGCCGGTCGACGGCCTCCTCACCACCATGGCGTGGGAGCTGGCATCGGGCGAGGTGGCCTATGCCTACGAGGGCGCCATCTTCGTCACCGGGGCGGCCGTGCAGTGGCTGCGGGACGGGCTCGGGCTCATCGACGACGCCGCCGAGATCGAGGCCCTCGCCCGCACGATCGACGACACCGAGGGCGTGTACCTCGTCCCCGCCTTCACCGGCCTGGGCAGCCCGTACTGGGACCCCTACGCCCGGGGCACGGTCGTGGGCCTCACCCGGGGCACGGGCCGGGCCCACCTGGCCCGGGCCGCCCTGGAGGCCATGGCCTTCCAGACCCGTGACGTGATCGAGTCCATGTCCGCCGCGTGCGGCCACCCGGTCACCGCCCTGCGGGCCGACGGGGGCGCGTCGGTGAACGACCTCCTGCTCCAACTCCAGGCCGACCAACTGCAGGTGCCCGTGGCCCGGCCCCGGGTCCAGGAGACGACGGCCCTGGGCGCCGCCTACCTGGCCGGGCGGGCCGAGGGCGTGTGGGGCTCGCTCGACGAGTTGGCCGGGCACTGGGCCCTCGATGCCGAGTTCACGCCCAAGGCCTCACCAGCCGGGGCCGACGCCCGCTACGCCGGGTGGCGCCGGGCCGTCGAACGGTCAGGCGGCTGGGCCGTCCCGTAGCCGCGTCCCTACTGGGTGTGCACCATGCCCCGCGACGCGGGGTGCGACGACCGGGCCGACCAGCGGTTGACCTCCACCCACCGGCGGTCGGCGATGCGGGCCAGGGCGCCGAGCTGGCGGCGCTCCCGGGCCCGGAAGGGTCGGCCCCGGCGGCCCAGCACGAGCACCAGCCCGGACGTCCCCAGCACCGCGCAGGCGATGTCGTCCGGACCACACTCGCCCGCGAGCACAGCGGCCGAGGTGCTGGCGCCGCTCACGAAGGCGCTCAACCACCCGGCGGCCGGCGCGCCCGTTCCCGACGACGCCGCCACCCGGCCGGCGTCGTCCAGCACGACCACCCACTCGGCCTCCAGGGCATGCCCGACGTGGGTGGCCAGGCCTGCCACCAAGGCGCCGGCGTCCTCGTGCTCGACCAGGGCGGCGGCCGTCTCCAGGGCGTCGAGCCGGGGATCGATCAAGGCGTCGACCAGCGGGCGCACGTCCTCCACGTCCACGCCGTCGACCTCGGACATCTCCTGCACCAGCAGGGGCAGCAGGGCGTCCTCGGGCAGCTCGACGGCCAGCTCGTCGATGACGCGGCCGCCGCCCCGCTCCAGGATGTCGATGCCCACGAGATCACCGCGCACGGCGCCGATGCGGCTGGCCACCGCGCCCAGGGCACCGGGGCGGTCGGGAAGCCACACGCGCACGACGTAGGTCGCCATGGGGTTGACCGTACGGGGCGAATATGACGGGAAGGTTTCGTGGGGGCGAAGCCGCGGTTACCCACCGCTGCGCACCTGGTCAGCCGGCGGCGGCCACCCGGTCGAAGGTGCCGGCCAGGCCGTCGGCCGCCACCACCGAGGCGATGCGGGCAGGCTCGGCCGCGGCCGCGCCCTCCTCGGTGTCCTTGCGCTTGGCGTACTGGTGGACGTACTCCTGGCCCGACAGCTCCCGCAGTTCGAACATCACCTGGTCGGTGATCTCCCGCAGGACCCGGGGGTCGTCGGCCCGGTCGTCGTAGCGCTCGAACGACATGGGCTCGGAGATGCGCACGGTGATGGGCATGAAGAAGTTGGGCTTCACCTGGCCGATGGGCTGGGCCTCGCGGGTGCCGATCATGGCCACGGCCAGGACCGGGCAACGGTTGCGCAGGGCCAACCGGGCCACGCCCGTGTGGCCCTTGTACAGCCGGCCGTCGGGCGAGCGGGTGCCCTCCGGGTAGATGCCGAACAGGCCGCCGCCCTCCAGGACCTCGGTGGCGGCGTCGAGGGCGCCCTGCGAGGCCGACCCCCCCTCCCGCTTGATGGGGATCTGGCCCACGGCCCGGAAGAACCAGGCCGTCTTGGGATCGTCGAAGTACTCGGCCTTGGCCACGAAGGTGATGCGCCGGCGCAGGACCAGGGGCAGGAAGATGGAGTCGCTGAACGACAGGTGGTTGCTGGCCAGAATGGCGGCACCGTCGGCGGGGATGTGCTCGGCACCCTCGACCCGCACCCGGAACAGGAAACGGAGTACGGGGGTCAAAACGGCCTTTACCACCCAATACGCCATTGCCCCCAGGATAGTTGGAAGCCCTCCCCGGCAGATTTCCGTGGTGTTGCGATGGCATGGCGATCGGACGCTTCCTTGACCGGCCGGTCAAGCGGTGCGTACGGTTCGTTCGCCTATGAACCGACGCCTCACCCCCCGAGGGCAGGATCGCCGGCGCCAGCTGATGGATTACGCCGGCCGCCGCTTCGCCGAGAACGGCTACCACCCGACGTCCGTGGCCGAGATCGTCCAGGGCATGGGCGTGGGCAAGGGCGTCTTCTACTGGTACTTCTCCTCCAAGGAAGAGCTCTTCCTCGAGATCCTGCGTGAGGCCCACCACCAGCTGCGCAAGATCCAGCAGCAGGCCATCGGCGACGAGCCCGACCCGCTGCGCCGCATCGAGCTCGGCATCCGGGCGTCGATGGACTGGCTGGCCGACCACCGCCACTTCTTCACCCTCTTCCAGTTCGCCACATCGGACGAGCGCTTCGGCCCCGCCTCCCGCCGGGCCCAGGACGTGGCCGTGGGCGACGTCGTACGCCACGTGAAGGAGGGCATCGTCAGCGGCCGCATCCGGGACACCGACCCGCTGTCGCTGGCCCACGCCATCCTGGGCGTCACCAACAACCTGGCCCGCACGTTCATCTTCGAGCGGGGCGACGACGCCACCGACGTCGCCGATCAGGCGGTGGCGTTCTGCCTGGCCGGCCTGGCCCCGGCCCCGGCGCCCGCCGCCGCCCCGGTCCTGCAGTTTGGCCGCGCTACGTCCGGTATCTCGGACTGAGCGCGGCCAAAGCGGTCTAGAGCTTGGTGAGGCCCTTGCGCAGGCTGCGCACGGCCTGGCCGATGCGCTGCTCGTTCTCGATGAGGGCGAATCGCACGTAGCCCTCGCCGCCCGGGCCGAACCCCATGCCCGGCGACACCGCCACCTTGCCCTCCTGGATGAGGAACTTGGAGAACTCCAGGCTCCCCATCTCCTGGTAGGGCTCGGGGATGGGCGCCCACACGAACATGGTCCCCTGGGGCTTGGGGATCTCCCAGCCGATGCGGGACAACCCGTCGATCAGCGCATCCCGGCGGCTCTGGTAGATCTCGTTGACGACCTTGGGGTAGTCGGGCGCCTCGTTCATCGCCACGATGGCGGCGATCTGGATGGGCTGGAAGGTGCCGTAGTCCAGGTAGCTCTTGAGCTTGGTGAGGGCGGCGACCACGGCGGCATTGCCCACGAGGAAGCCGACCCGCCAACCGGCCATGGAGAACGACTTGGTGAGCGTGTACAGCTCGACGGCCACGTCCTTGGCACCCGGGACCTGGAGGATGGACGGGGGCTGGTACCCATCGAAGGCCGTGTCCGAGTAGGCGAAGTCGTGCACCAGGACGATGTCGTGCTCGCGGGCGAAGTCGACGATGCGCTGCATCCACGCCAGGTCCACGCACTCGGTGGTGGGGTTGTGCGGGAAGGAGAGGATGACCACCCGGGGCTTGGGCCACTGCGTCTCCCACGCCTCCACCAGGTTGCCGAAGAAGTCCTGGTCGGGCCCGATGCGGATCTGCTGGACCTCGGCCCCGGCGAAGAGTGGTGCGTAGATGTGGATGGGGTACGACGGCGCGGGCACGAAGGCGGAGTCGCCCGGCCCGACCAGCACCCACATGAGGTGGGACAAGCCCTCCTTGGCCCCGATGGTGGTGACGACCTCGGTGTCGGGGTCGATGTCCACGCCGAACTTGCGCAGGTACAGGTTGGCCACGGCCTGGCGCAGCTTGGGGATGCCCTTGCTGGCGGAGTACCGGTGGTTGCGGGAGTTGTGGGCCGCCTCGGCCAGCTTCTCGACGGCGATGTCGGGCGAGGGGATGTCGGGGTTGCCGAAGCCGAGGTCGATGACGTCGTCACCTGCTCGCCGAGCTGCCACCTTGAGGTCGTTGATGATGGTGAAGACGTACGGGGGCAGACCCTGAATCCGGCGGAACTCCATCCCTCGAATCTACTGGCGCACCATCCCCGCTGCGGAAGCAATTGCGGTGACGGCCTCGGCCCATTCGAAGCCGACAGGCGCCAGGACGGCCCAGGTGGCGCCCGCGCCGGCCAGCCCGGCGAGCAGCACGGGCAGGTCGTCGTCCGGTCGCACCTGCCCTCCCCACGTGACCGGGACGTCCCGCTCGGCGGCCAGGTCCTCGACCGGCGCCCCCCACAGGTTCCATGCGTCCGCCGCCCGCACCGCCACCTCGCGGGTCTTCGGGGACCGGCCGCCCACCCAGGTGGGCATCCCCTGCTCCCGGCACATGACCGCGCACCGCTCCAGGGCGGCCAGGCGCTCGGCCACCGGCCCGAAGGGCACGCCGTAGGCGATGTTCTCGGCCTGGCTCAGGCCGTCGCCCGTGCCCAGCCCGGCGATGAAACGGCCCCCGCTCACCCGGCTGGCGGTGTCGAGGGCGTGGACCAGCACGGCGTCGGGCAACAGGCCGACGCGCGCCACCAGCGTGCCCAGGGTGATGGTCGACGTCTCGACGGCGAGCGCGCCCAGCAGGGCCTGCGAGTGGATGGCGGGGCGCTCGGGCTGGCCGATGGGCCACAGGTGGTCGAACACGAACACGCCGTCGAGCCCGCTGCCTTCGGCGTGGTGAGCGACCTCGATGGCCGCGTCGAGGTCGTCGCGGAACTGCGGGAGGGTGATTCCGATCTTCATCGGCCACGGGCGAGCAGGGCGGCCCCGATGGCGCCGGCCCGCTCCCCCAGGGCGGCGACCTCGATGCGCACCACCGGGCGGTGGGTGACCCCAGCCAGCAGCTCGGCGAAGGCAACACGGGCGGGGTCGAGCAGCACGCCGCCCGACGCCACCAGTCCACCTCCCAGGACGAACACCTCGGGGTCGAGGAGGTAGGCCAGGTTCACCAGGCCCAGGGCCAACCACCAGGCGAACTGGGCCATGATCTCCTTGGCCTCGGCGTCGCCTTCCTCGCAGGCCTGGGTGACGTGCTCGCCCCGCACGGCCTCGGCGTCGCCGTCGGCCAGGTCGAGCACCCGGGCCGCCCGCCCGGCCATCGCCGCGTCCCGCGCCATCCTGCCCAGGCCGCTGCCCGAGGCGAACCGCTCCCAGCACCCCCGCTTGCCGCAGGGGCACGGCGGGCCGTGGGGGTCGACGACCATGTGGCCGATCTCGCCGGCGAAGCCGTTGGCCCCCCGCAACAGCTGGTTGTCGGCCACGATGCCGCCGCCGATGCCGGTACCGAGGGTGACGACCACCGCGTCGGTGGCCCCCTGGGCGGCGCCGAACTGGCGCTCGGCCCAGCACGCGGCGGTGGCGTCGTTCTCGATCTCGACGTCCACGCCCAGGCGCTCGACGAGCAGGTCCCGCAGAGGCAGGTCGAACACCCCCGGGAGGTTGGGGGCGAAGCGCAGCAGCCCGTCCCGGTCGACCAGGCCGGGGGCGCCCACACCCACGGGCAGCCCGGGTCCGAGCCGTGCCGCCACCTCGGCGATGGCCTCCACGATGGCGTCGGCGCCGTGGGGCGTGGGGACGCGGTGTTCGGCCGTCACCTGGCCGCGGGCATCGAGCACCACGCCCAGGCACTTGGTGCCACCGAGGTCGACACCGATGGTCTGTTCACCCGCCACGGCGCGGGTCTATCAGAAGCGGAGAAGGGCTCCGATCCGCCCGAGCACGTCGAGGTCGGCGTTGCCGATGCAGACGCTCACCCGGCACGACTGGTTGACGGCGTCCTCCACCGCCTCTTCGACCACGTCGTCCACGAGGGTCATGGGCTTCTCGCACAGCGGGCACGACCGGCCCTTCACAGCGATGAGCCCGCAGCCGTGGCACCGCCATCCCGGCGCCTCGTACCCCTCCGACACGACGAGGGTGTCCACCCGGCGCTCGACCAGCGCGTTGATGGTGGCCTCCAGGCCCGTGACCCCGAGCCCGCCCGGCTGGGCGGCCGCCTCCCGGAGCCGCTGCACGAGCACGCCCTTCTTGGTCCGCTCCACGTGCTCCTCGACATGGAGAGCGGCGTCGCGGATCTGGGCGTCGGTGGCGTTCACGGGCACGGGCAGGCGGGCGGCGATGCGGTCCCGGAGGTACGGGTGCAGCGCGCGCTCCAGCTCGTGGGCGATCTCCTCCGGCGCGCCGAGGATGAGGTGGTCGAAGGGCTGGGCCTGGAACACTTGGAAGGCGACGTCGGCCGAGCGCTTGAGGTGCTTGTGGGCGGCCGCGGCGCTGTGGTCGCGCACGTGGTCCTTGTCCCAATCGCCCTGGTCGTCCTCGTGGCGGGGCAGTTGGTCGAACAGCTCGCTCCGGTCGACCAACGTGCCCAGCTCGAACACGAACATGCGGGCGCGCTGCTTGTCCGCCAGCAGCACGCCGAAGCGCTCGTACTCGTCGACCACCGCTTCGAGCTGGCGGACGTGGGGCGTGGCGTTGACCACCAGCTGGTTGCGCACGGGGACCGGTAGCTCGAATACCTGCCACAGGTCCTTGGCCGTGCACGAGAAGATGGCCAACCCGCGCGTGTGGGATCGATCGAGGCCACCCTTGACGTGCGCCTCGATCCGTTCGAGGTCCAGCGCGGCCGGCCGGTGGCCGTTCACGTGTTCGGCCGCCTCCTTGAGGAGGTGGTCGAGGTGGACCTCGTAGTCCTTCGGACGTACGAAACGCCGACCGTCCACGTCGAGATACAACGAGACGACCGGCGTGTCCTGCGCCTTGAAGGCCGCTAGCGACCTGATGACATCGTGGGTGAGCGCTGCCAACGTCACCTCCGCACTCGATGAGTGAGTGTGATCGTACCTCGCGTTTCAGGAGACCCGTATGTGCTGGACCGGGGTTGCCGATGCTTCGTCCGAATGCTGCGGGCTTGCCGCAGCTCTCCCTTTCGCGGCCATCTGGGCCGCCAGTCCAACCAGCGGACCGGCGTCTTCGACCAGCTCCTCCAGCAGATCGAGGAAGGCCCTGGTTGCGCGGATCATCTCCACCGCCGCGTTCTGCAGGTGTTCGACCGTCTCCCGAGCCGCATCCTCGTTCACGCCGGTTCCTCCTCGAAGGTGATCTCCAGCCAGTCGTCCACCATGGTCGCGCCGGCGACGGCCCGGCGCTTCAGGGAGTCGGGCAGCAGCAGCGCCCGGCGGTGGGGCCCGACGCGCACCAGCAGCTCGTCGTCCCGGCGGCCCAGCTCCAGCTCGTCGCGATCAGCGAAGGGCAGGTGCAGGGCGAGCACGTGGGCGCCGCCCCGCCGCTCGAGACGCAGGGGCTGGCCGTCGTGCAGCACCGCCGACGGGTCGGGCGTGTGTTCGTAAAGGATCTCACCGAACTGGCGCAGGCGGTCGACCCCCACCAGCTCCTCGGCGGCCAGCTCGGCCCGGAGCACGGGCAGGGGCGCGAACGACTCCTCGATGGTGGCCAGGTGCTCGGCGTGCGCTTCCTTCCACGCCTTGAACCACGGGTCCGTCACCTCGTCGGGCAGCAGGCGGTTGGCCACCACGGCGTCGACGCGGTACCCGAACAGCCCGAGGTACGTGGCCGTGCGCCGGGCCTCAGCGATGACGAGGCGCTCGGGGTTGACGACGAGCCGGATGCTCGTGCGCTGGCCGTCGGCCAGAAGGGCCTTCACGCCGTCGAGCCCGTCGTAGAAGCGGCGGGTGGCGTCGAACACCTCGTCGCCGGCGATGGGGATGCTCGTCACCCGGCTGAGCAGCGGGCGCATGGCCTTGGTGAGGGTACGGCCCACGGGGAAGACGCGGTCCATGTACCACGACAGGACGTCGGGCAGGGAGAGGAGGCGGATGGTCTCGGCCGTGGGACCGCAGTCGACCACCACGACGTCCCACGCGCCCGAGTCGGCGTAGCGCTTGAGGTCGGACAGGCTGAACAGCTCGTCCAGCCCAGGGATGACCGACAGCTCCTCGGCCTCGATCCCCTGCACCCCCGCCCACTGCAGGATCTCGACGAGGTAGTGCTGGACGTCGGACCACACCTCTTCGAGGCGCTCGGTGGCGTCGAGCTGCTGGCCGTAGAGGCTGCCCTCGATGCAGCGCTCCTCGGTGTCGAGGGGGACGTCGAAGGCGTCGGCGAGCGAGTGAGCCGGGTCGGTGGAGAGCACGAGTGTTCGCAGACCGGCGTCGGCGCAGCGCAGGGCCGTGGCCGCGGCGACGCTGGTCTTGCCCACGCCCCCCTTGCCGGTGAACAGCAGGACGCGGGTGCTCACGCCATCTTGCTCGCCGCTTCGACCCGGGCCCGCAGCTCCTTGAGTGCCGTGCTGATGATGCGGCTCTCGGCCCGGCGCTTCACGAACCCGGGCAGAGGGAGCTTCAGCTCCGCTTCGAGGTTGTAGGTGACCTCGGTGCCGTCCTCGTGGGGCGCGAAGACGTAGGCGCCGTCGAGCTTCGACGTGATGTCGCCCCGCTCCAGCACCCACGAGACCTCGTCGGGCGCGCCGGTGTAGTCGTACCGGAGGGTGTAGCTCGTGCTGCGGCCGAAGGCGGCCGCCCGCCACGACACCAGCGTGCCCCGGCCCTGGCCGTCCCGTTCGAGCACCTCGACCTGTTTGATGTCGCCCGCCCACTCGGGGTACCGGTCGAAGTCGAGCACGACCTCGTAGCACCGCTCGGGCGATGCCCGCATCACCATTCGTTCGGTCGCCTTGTCGGACACGTGGTTCTCCTGCGATCAGTGGCGGGCGGGGGTGTTCCGTCTCACGACTGCGTAGTAGTAGCCGAGCACGATCCCGTCGCCCACCCCGAACCAGGCGGTGGCCACCCCCACGAGGAGCCACCGGACCCACGCCTTCTTGTCCGGGGCACCGTCGGCGAAGTGTTCGACAGGACGGTTTGCACAATCCACCAGGGCGAGGAGTGCCGGGAACTCGAGGCCGAGAACCAGCAACACCCAACGCACGATCTGGGGAGGTTACTGCCGCGGGGTGGTGGGCCGCTTCTGCTTCGCCGCGGGCTTGGGGGCGCGCTTCGGAAAGGTGCCGTAGCGGGCGCCCCACAGGCCGGACAACGACAGGCCGTACACGGGGGCGAGGATCCCGAAGGCGATGCTCGTGTTGGTGCGCAGGGCGGCGGTGGCGATGGCCACGACGACCTCCACGAGGAACGACGCCAGCAGGGAGAGGCGCACCGGGCGGGGCGCGCTGGTGTCCAGGAAGAAGAGGTTCATGACGCCGATCTCGTCGGTGCGGCTGCGGTTCACGGCCCTGACGAACGCGGCGAAGAACACGCCCGTGCCGATGAGGAACATGGCGACGGAGACGACGAGCGCCACGATGTCGGCCGCGCTCACGAGCGTGCCCAGGATGGCGGTGAGGGCGAAGATCACCGTCCCCGCCCAGGAGGCCTGCACGACGCCCTGGCCGGGGTACGTCTCTTCATCAGGCAAGGCCGTCAACCTCCGTGTTCGGCCAGCGCGGCGTCGAGGGGCCGCGCCAGCACGTCGTAGTCGAACTCCTCCACGGCCCGTTGCCGCGCCGCCTGGCCCAGGCGCCTGCGCAGGGCGGCGTCGTCGATGAGCGTGGCCAGGGCGTCGGCCACCGCGGCCGGGTCGTCCGGGCGGTGCACGACGAGGCCCGTCTCGCCGTCGGCCACCGCCTCGGCCGCACCCCCGCTGTCGCCCGCCACCTGGGGCACGCCGCACGCGGCCGCTTCGAGGAACACGATGCCGAACCCCTCCTGTTCCAGGCGGGCCCACCGGTTGCGGCACAGCATGGCGAACACGTCGGCGCTGGCATACAGCCCGGGCAGGTCCTCGTCGGCCACGCGGCCCAGGAAGCGCACGGGGGCGCCGGCGCGATGGGCCAGCCGCTCCAGGCGTTGGCGGTCGCGGCCGGCGCCGGCGATGGCCACGAGCAGGTCGGGACGGCCCGGCTGGAGCCGGGCGGCCGCTTCGATCAACACGTCCATGCCCTTGCGGGGCACGAGGCGACTCACGCTCAGGACCAGGTGGGCGTCGGCGGGCAGGCCGTGGCGGGCCCGGGCTGCGGCTCGTTCGACGAGCGGCCGGAAGCGGGCGGTGTCCACGCCGGGGGGCACGTGCACGACGGGCGGGCACGCCTCGGTGCGCGCCAGGCGGGTCGCTTCCGCCGCCGGGTACGTGCCGGCGGCGACGAGCAGGTCGGCGCCGGTGATCACCCGCCGCAGGAGGGCGGAGGTGGCGGGCAGCCGGGCGGGCACGGTGACCTCGGCGCCGTGCAGCACCAGCGCGTAGGGCCGGTCGAGTCGGGGGCCGACGAGCCCGAGGGGCAGGGCCGGATCGAGCACCACGAGCTTCGCCCCCACCCGCTCGGCCAGGGCGTCGATCTGGCGGGCCAGGCCGGGGCGAGGCAGCAGCACGGGGTCGCGGGTGCGCTCGACCCGGAACGGCTGGGCGGCGTCGAACTCGGTCGCGCCCGAGTAGGGCGTGGTGAGGACGGTGACCCGGTCGGGAGGCAGCCGCCGCCACAGCTCCCAGAGGTACGACTGGATGCCGCCCACCTTGGGCGGGAAGTCGTTGGTGACGAGCAGGTGGCTCACGCCGGTGCCGGTTGGGCCAAGTGCGCCAGCCCCAGGCGGGCGGCGGCCCACTGGGCGTGCTCGCGCACGATGGGGTCGGGGTCGGCCAGGGCCCGATGCACGACGCGGGCCACGTCGGGATCGTGGCCGTCGCCCACGTTGCCCAGGGCGACCAGGGCGTTGCGGCGGAGGTAGCGGGCCCGGCGCTTGGGGACGTACCAGCGCTCGAAGCGGGCGAGCAGGGCATCGTCGGGCAGCTCGAGCAGCTCGATCAGGTCGACCGTGGGTTCGTCCCCGGTCGTGCTCGGCGGCGCCGGGTCGCGCCGGTCGACGACCCGGTTGGGCGGGCACACCTCCTGGCAGTCGTCGCAGCCGTAGATGCGACCGCCGAGCGCGGCCCGGTACTCCTCGGGGAAGGGACCGGGCGCTTCGAGCAGCCAGGCCAGGCACCGGCGGGCGTCGACCACGCCCGGGGCCACGATGGCGCCCGTGGGGCAGGCGGTGAGGCAGCGGGTGCAGGCGCCGCACCCGTCTTCGACGGGAGCATCGTTCGTGACCGGCAGGGGCGCGTCGGTGACCACCGACCCGAGCACGAACCACGACCCCCGGCCCGGCAGCAGCAGGTTGGCGTTCTTGCCGTACCAGCCCAGGCCGGCCCGGTAGGCGGCCTCACGGTCGACGAGGGCGTTGTCGTCGACGAGCGTGGTGGCCGTGAAGCCGTGGGCCCGGAGCCGGCCGGCCACCGTGTCGAGGGCGTGGCGCAGGGGCCCGTACTCGTCCCGCCAGGAGTAGCGGGCGACCTGGCCCTGGTTGCGGGGGTCACTCGGGCCCGGTGCGGCCCGTCGATAGGAGCGGGCGCCCACCACGAGCGCCCGGGCGTTGGGCACCGTGCGGCTGGGGTCGGTCGACCGGCCGGGGTCGCCGTAGGTGAAGTGCATGCCGCCGTGGAGGCCGGCCGCCTTGCGATCCTCGAGGTCGGCCCGGGTGCGCTCGAAGGGGGTGGCGGGGGCGATCCCCACGGCGTCGAGCCCCGCCTCCCGGCCAGCGCCGAGCAACTCGTCGGCCAGCGCGGTAAGGGACGGCTCCACGGGCACCATGCTTGCAGCGGTGGGCGGGCGGGCGGAACTCGCTCGCAGCCTGAGCGTCCGTTCTCGTAGCGCTGGCGCCCGAATAGCGTTCGTTTCCGTCACGAGAATGCGTTCACAAGGGGGGCAGGGGGTTGCCGGGGTCGCCGTTGGGGCGCGGGCGCGGGCCGGCGGTGGCGGGCGGCGGCGGTGGCGGGCGGCGGCGGCGCGGCCCGGTGTCAGCGAGCTCGCAACGGGCGATCCCGGCCAGCCGACCGTCGCACCCGCCGGGCGCCCTCCTGGCGGGCGGTGGCCGCCGCGGCCAGGTCGGCCCGGATGCGCACCGCCGGGGCGGGCTCGCCGGAACCGGGACCGCCCCACACGGCATCGTCCTCGCCGACCGGGTTGCGGTCGCTGGGCTCGGGCCGGTCGGGCAGACGCTGGCGCCCGTTGGCGGACGCCGGGGGCGGGCCGGGCTGGGCCACCACGCCGGACCGGGGGGGCACGGGCGCCGGCCGGGACTCAGGCGCTCGGGCCGGGCGCTGCGGTGTTGGGTTCTCGGGGATAGGGGCCGGGCGCTCCGGGGCCGGGCGCTTAGGGGCCGGGCGTTGCGATGTCGAGGCTGGGGCCGGGCGCTCGGGCCCAGCGGGCCCAGGGGCGGCGGCTCGCTCAGGCGCGGCGGACGGTCGTTGCCGGACCGGCGCCGGCGCCGGCGCCGGCGAGCGAGTCGGGGCCGGCGCGGGAGCGGGGCGAGCCTCGGGGCCGGCGGGCTCGGCCGCACGGGTCCGGCGGATCACCACCGAGGGGCTGATCTGCTCGGCCGACGTGGGGGCGGGCACCACCGGCCGGCTCGAACGAGCGGGCGCGGCGTCCTCCGCGGGCCGCGCTGGTGCTCGCTTGGCTGCGGGGGGTGGGGTGGGGGCCACGCCGATGCCGGCGACGCCGGCGGGCGCCTGCGGTGGTCGGCGCGGGCTGCCGCCGCCCCGGCCATCACCGTTGCCCCCTCGGGTGGGAACGGTGGGCAGCAGGCCGGGCGAGAGCACCCGGGCCGCATCCCGGCGAGCGGGCGGGGCCGGGGGCCGGGCGATGTGGGAGACCCGCTCGTCGAACGCCGGGGCCGTGGTGGCGACGGCGGACGCCGGGGCCGTGGGAGCGGTGGGGCGCGGTGGAGCGCTCGCCCGGGCGGGGCGGCCCGCTTTGCGAGCCGTCTGCTTCTTGGCCGTGCGCGCCGGGGTCGAACGGCTGGCCCGGGCCGCCGCGGTCTTCTTGGCCGCGACCTGCTTCGGTGCCGCCTTCTTGGCCCGCCCAGAGGGCGCGCCCGAGCGAACCGTGACGCCCCGGCGGGGTGACGGCCTGGTTGCCCCGGACGCCTTGGCTGCCCGGGACGCCTTGGTGACCTTGCGGGCCTTGGCGGCCTTGGCGGCCTTGGCGGCCTTGGCGGCCTTGCGGGCCTGCACGGTCTTGGCCGCCCGCGTCGCCTTGGCGGTCTTGGTCGCGCCGCTCGGCCGGCTGGCCTTGCTCGCCCTGCCTGCCTTGCTGGCCTTGCGCTCGGGCGCGGCCGCCGGCACGGCCTCGCGCTGTACCGGTTCGAGCATGGGGACGGCGCGCCGCCGTCGCCCGGGCTCGACGTAGCCCAAGTCGGTCGCGACCCGGTTGCGGGCGTGCAGCGTGCCCTCGCGGAGGTCGACCTCCCACTCCGCGGCCTGGTTGCGCTGGCGCGAGCGGAAGTCGAACCGCACGATCCAGACGGCGCCGTGCGCGTTCCACGCCCGCCACGACCCTGCGAAGTCGTCCTCGGTCATCCGGAGCCCGCGATCGGCCAGGTTCCAGACCACCGACGTGCCCAGCGGATGGGCGGATGGGCCGAGGCGGGCCTTGGAGAAGACCAGTTGGCGGGCGCGCTCCACCACTTGGTCCTGCTCGGCCAGGATGGGCGCCGCGAAGCGGCCCACCCACTCCTCGTCCACGCCGGCCGCGGCAGCGACGCTGGCGATGGTGGCACCCGCGCGCAGGCGGGCCTGGATCTCGCGGGGACTGAGCACGCTCTCGGGGCGCGGACGGCGGCCGGACGCGCGGGCGCGTCCCTCTGCATCCACCGCCTCCCCATCGGTCTCCCCGCCATTGCGCAGCCGCTCGGCCTCCTCGATCCTGGCCAAGAGGCCATCGTCGAGCTTCACGAGGAAGCTGCCTGACTTGGAGCCCTTCCGGGCGCTGAAGATGAGACCCTCGAGGTCGGTCGTGAATCCGACGAGGTGGAGCTGTTGCACGTTGCCCCTGGCGCAGGTGGCCCGGATCCCGGGCGTGTTCAACGAGGGAACGTAGCATTCGGCCCAACCAGCGCCGCGGACCCGGCGTCATCCTGTACGCCTCGTGTGGCGCAGGCGGGGCACGAGGCCGGCGCCGGCCAGCAATCTGACGGCTCGCTGCTCGGCCACGTCGATGACGACCGCATCATCCGGCTCCCGGCCGCAGATGAACGTGACGATGCAGTCCTCGCAGGCGTTGGTGCCCTGCAGCTCGCAGTCGTCACAACTGATGGTGAGCGTGTCCTCCATGTCCGGGAGCATGACAAGGGGGTGTAACACCGAACCCCAGGCGGGCGGCCCGGCCCCAAAGAATCCGCGTGGTGACCACAAGAAACGGCCGGCACCGACGTTCCCAGGCGGGAGGCGCGGCCCTTGCGACCCAGTAACGCGAGGGCACCGACCCTGCCCCCGACCGACCCCCGGGGGCAGGGTCGCCTGCCCCACCCCGCGTCGTTTCGTGTGCGGGACGCCGGACGAGTTCTGGTGCACGCCCGCTCTGCACGAGAACGGCGGCGGGCGGCTGACCCAACGCCACGTGCCATCGTCTTGTGTGCAGTGATGCGCGCTCTTCGCGAGTTCGTGCACACAGAACCCCGCCGTCAGGCGACGCGTACGGCGAGTCGTGTGCAGAGCCGGGGGGAACGAGCGAATCGGCCGAAACCCGGGGGTTGCGCGAACCGCCCATAGACGGTAAACCCTCACCGACCCGGCGGGGCAGACGGGGGACTGGGGAGGGGCGGTGGGCGCTGCATCGTCGGTGGCGGGCTGGCGCGAGTTCCTCGCGGGCTTGGGCACGACCGTCGGCCAGGCCGTGTCGTGCTACGTACGCACGCGCGTGGCCAACGCCGCGGACTGGACGTACTTCCTCGTTCCCTTCGGTACGCCCGCCACGCCGGTGACCGTTCCCGTGTTCTTCACCGGCGCCGCCCCGGGCACGAGCACCAACGGCGCCCACGGTGAGGTCACGGCCACCATCGATCCGGCGGCCACGGCGGCCAGCGCCGTGATCCTCACCGTTCACATCGACCTCAACGCGACCCCGTCGCTCACGGACCCTGAGCTGGAGTTCGTGGCCTGCACCGAGCAGGGCATCCTCCCCAACCCGCCCGACCCCACCAAGCTCGACGTGGCCATCATCGGCACCGGTGGCCCCACCACCAACGCCTTGGCTCGCGAGATCACGCTCGTCGTCTCCCTCCCGCCCACGGACGACCGCACCACCGTGGCTTCGGTCACCGCCATCATCGACGTGCGCGCCGGACAGTCGAGCACGAACACGAAGTTCTTCATCGTGGACGGCCCGGTGACAAAGCACGACGCCCTCTTGGGCGTGCCCGTCTCCCTCCCGATCCCCAACCTGCCGCCCGTCCTGTCCGCCTACGTGAACGTGCCCGGCGTCTCCACGGTGGACAGCGAGGGGCCGTTGACGGGGACGCGAGGCCAACTGGTGGCCCACCCGAAGCAGGCCGGTGGTGAGGTCGTGGGGTCGGCCCGGTTGACGACGCCGTGGACGCCGCCCTCTCGGCCCGCGGTCAACGCCACGGCTCCGTCGGCCACGGGCCCGCCCGTGCGCTACTCGGTGGCCGGCGTGCGGGCCGACGGTTCGGAGACACCCGTGTCGGCCCGCTCGCGCGTGGTGCGGCCCGGGGCCGGGCAGGCGGTCCAGCTCACGCTCCCGCCCCAGCCCACCCACGGGCAGCTCACTGGTTGGCGCGTGTACCGGAGCCGGTTGCTGGCCGGGGACTGGGGTCCCGACGTGGCCGTGGGCGGCTCCCGGGCCTTCGGCGCATCGGTGAGCGATGCCAACCCCCAGCAGCCGGAGGCGGGCCTCACCCGGGCCCGGCCCGCGTCGCTCACCGTGGAATGGGGCCAGCCCGCCGCCGTCGCGCCCGTGCCCTTTCCGCTGGACATCACCATCGACACCGTCGACGCCGACCTCGACGCCGTGGCCCCACCCGCCCAGCCCGTGTCCCACGCGGCCGTGCAGGCCACGCTGCCGGCCACGCTCCGGCTCGACGTGACGCCGGGCCGGGCGCCCACCGACCCCACCACCGTCACGCTCGTTGCCGGCACCGACGTTCCGCTCGCCTCCTTGGATGTCACGCGGCCCCGGACGGCGCTGGCCGTGCATGTGGAATCGCCCGCCGTTCCCAAGCAGGTGACGGCGTCGGTCAACACCGAGTTCGGCGCCGGCCCGGGCGGGCACCTGGCCTGGTCGGCGTCAGGGGTCACCCACATCGACGCCAGCGCCGCCCTCCCCACCTCGGCGGGGTTGGTCGAAGTCCCGTTCGCCCACGCCGACATCCCGGCCAAGCTCACGCTCGGGGTCCTCACCGAATCGCAACGGACGCGGGCGGGTGTCGTCAGCACGGGCGGCCCGTTGGACGGGGGCGCCCGGGTGCGGCTGCCCGACCCCCTCACCCCCCGGCTCGTCGACGTGGGTGCCGACGAGCTGGCCGGCAACGTCGGCTTGGACGTCACGCTGGTGCCGGACCAGGAGGTCGACGTGGTGTGGGCCGGATGGGGGAACGCCCCCGCGGCGGGGGTGGCCCCCAGCGCGGCACCCGCCATCGACCCCAACGCGGTGGCCGACCCCACCACGAACCTGCGCCTGCGCGCCCAACCCGCGCCCCCGCCCGGGACGGACCTCACCACCACACCCCCACTGCTCCAGCCCCTGGCCGGCCGGCTGACCGCGGTCGCCTTGGGCCAAGGGTCGGGCACGCCGTTGCGGCTGGACGCCAACGTCGACGGGCTGCGCCATCTGCACGTCCACCAGGCCACGGCGGCCAACGAGTTGGGCGCCGATCTGGCGGTCGACGCCGCCATCACCGTCGACCAACCCATGCCCGCTCGCATCCAGTTCCACGACGACGACACCGCCCTCACGGTCCAGGCCCGGGCTCGCCGCTACGGCCCCTCCCTCGGCGTGCACGTGGGGCGCACGGCGTTCGGCAGCACGTCCACCACGGTGGATCCGGCCAGCGATCCGATCGAGGGCTTGCGGCTGTGGGCCGAGTCGGGTGGCGCCAGCACGGTGGTGGCCGAGGTGACCTCGGCGGGTGGGGCCGCGGCCGTCCACATCAACCCGGCCGGTGCCGCCACCGGGCCCGGCGCGGTGCGGCCCGTGCGCGCCGACTTCGACACGGGCGCCGCTGCGCCGGGCAGCAGCGCCGCCCTCGCCCACGTGTACCTGGCCACCAGCGGACCCGATGCGTCGCCCGCCACGGTCGACGTCATCGCCGCCGTCCCGGGAAGCGTCCGCCTGGTCGCGGGCGGGAGCGCGGGCACGTTGGCCGCGGGGTCCACGGCCACCCGGTTGATCGACGCCGACGGTGGGTTCGACGAGCAGTGGGTGGGCCGCACCGTCGAGTGGGCGTCGGGCGGGGCCACCGGGCGGGCCACCATCACCAACGTGGTCGACCGCACGAC
>Ga0070741_10004187_pt1 | contig 34085 bp, 26 predicted proteins | sample Coa_R1_4_FD_66440 | JGI IMG/M metagenome (GOLD analysis project Ga0070741, IMG submission 66440) | Surface soil microbial communities from Centralia Pennsylvania, which are recovering from an underground coalmine fire - Coalmine... | ecosystem: Environmental > Terrestrial > Soil > Unclassified ... | reverse complement strand
TTAACTCTCTCATCCATCACCGAACACTCCTTCCACGGCATCCACTTTCCTCCCCGAAAGGGGAGAAAGTGTAACCTATGTGTCCGGTACGATCTGTTACCTATGTCTCGGGTCGCTCATAACCTCGGTCTCGGAGAGATCCTGGCAAATCTATGGAAGGCGAGCAACTATAGATCATGGCTGGATCCGTCACCCGAGTCCATCCCCCAAAGCCACGGCCCACGCAGGAATTACGGAGGTTCGCACAAAGCAGGCTGTGACCTCACGCGTTTATCGGAATAAGTTCCGTTCAAGCACACGGCCCACACAGAACATCGTTACAGGGACACTGCCCGTGTAAACTAGCCCGCGCGCGTGTTTCCGGTACAACTGCACCGAAAAGCGCTTCCGGCTGCCGGCCCTTTTTTTTCGCTCCGTTTAAACTTACGTGGCAATTTCGAAGGAGCACCTGATGCCAAAGGCTACTCTCCCTCTGTGCGTTCTTGCCATATCGCTGGTCCTGATCCCGACAGTTGCCATCGCACAAAAGCCCAATGCAGCCGCTCCCAACGCACCGAACGCTGACCACACTGCCCCTAGCTATGACATGAAAGCGCAATCTCTGCTCGACCTTCAACGTGTACAGCAGAAATTTGTCGATCTTGCGAACGCCGTTCCCGCCGAGAAGCTTACCTGGCGGCCGTCCGCTGACTCGCGTTCCTTCGCTGAAGTGTTTTTGCACGTCGCCGGTGAACGCTACGGAATTCTGGGGATGATGGGAGCAACTCCTCCGACTGGCTTCCCCCGAAAGGGCTTCGATAAGTCGACGACCGACAAAGCCCAAATAATTGAGCAACTAAACCAATCGTGGGATTGGGCAAAAAAAGCGATCACCGGCATGACCAATGCCGATTTTGCCAAGCTTCTTCCGAAACTCGGTCCCCAAGCGAACGCCGGCGATGTCGTCTATGTTCTGGTCGCCGATGCTCACGAACATCTCGGCCAACTGATTGCTTACGCGCGCGTGAACGGAATCGTCCCGCCATGGACAGCCGAGGCCCAGAAAAAGGCCGCCGAAAAGGCGAAGGAGCAAAAGTAAAGCTCGCAGCCTGGCTCGGGACAGAGGAATGCCCCTTTTGCGTTTAGTTGAAAGGCCGCGACGATCTCACAAATCAATCGGCACCATCAGCATTCCCGACTTCCCTCACCGGCCGGGTGCCCCATGCTTGGTCGAGTTTTTTGCGACCAGGGTGGAACCTCTGAACATTGCCCCCCTCTGTGTGGTTTGCTCTGTGTAACTCAGTGCCCTCTGTGGCAAAAGGCTGACCTTCGTAGTCACGGCAATACCACGAGGGGCTTCTTTCGCAGACTAGGATCATGGTGGTACTCACGGTTACCCGTGGCAGCCCACGCTGGCACGCACCGGGTGCTTGCTGGCCCAACGGCGCATATAGATAGCCCCGGAGGTGAGTCCGGGGTGTCAGCCGATCAGAGAATTCCCCACGCGAGCGTAGGCGAGCAGCAGCTATTTCAAATGCTTGTTCACGGCTTTCGTCATTTGGAACATGTCCAGCTTCTTAGTGCCGAAGACTGGCTGCAGTTTTTCATCAGCGATGATCTCGCGCTTATTTGCGGGGTTTTGAAGTTTGTTCTTCTTGATGTGCGCCCAAACCTTCTTGGTAACTTCGCTGCGTGGCAGCGGATCAGAACCCACGATCTTCGCGAGCTCCGCTGAGGGCTTCATCGGTTTCATGAATGCGCTGTTTGCTTTTCCTGATTTACCTGCGGCTTTTGGCATTTGTCTCTCTCCGAGTAATTCGCGGCTTATTGTACAGCCTGCCCCTAGCGAAGTCGAAAAAGGTTTTTGGGAAAGGGATTGCTCACGAGGGTGCGCCTCTTCTCTCCGTTTCCGCGAACGGGAAATCCGGGGCCATAAGCCGCCGCGTCCATGGGGGACGGCGACTATTCGGGAGGTTGCCGCGATCGTTCCGTTCTATCGTCGGTCGATACGGCTTGCAGTTTGAATTGCTCGCCAAGGTTCTTTGCCAGATTCTTCAGGTTATCGGCGAGCTTCAGCTGCCAGCGCTCAATAGAAAGTTGAGCCAGCTCGTCCATAGAATGCTCGAAAGCTTGCAAAGCCTCCGTGGCATGAGCGTTGACTGCTTCCTGGAATGAAACAGTCATCTTTTTCTGAGTCACCGTAATTTTTTCGCCTGCCTCCGCGAGCTGGCCTTCTACCGTCTTCAGCCCATTCGCGGCTAATTGCTCCAGCGATTCAGCGGACATGTTTTCGACTTGATTGCGCACATCCTTCAGGACATTGCTGGCCAGGTGATTCAGCCGTTTGTCCAGCCCGGACTCGAGCGAGCGCGCCGACTCGTTTGATTTCGCGATGCGAGTTTCCAAACCTTCGATATCTCGGTGGAAGCGAGCAGACTCGGCCACCACCGCTGCGCGGAGTTGTTCTAGCTCCTGCCGGCGGGCGTTGTACTCGGCATTTAAGTTGTTTCGCAGAAAGTCCAGAAGCTCTTCGCTGAATTTCTTAAGTGAATTACCCCCAGCCAACAGTTTCTGCTGAAACTCTCCCAAGCTCTGGCGTAAGCGCTCATCGGTAGTCGTGGAAATGCGAGCAGAAATATCGTGTGCTCGTCTGTCAACTACCTTAAGTTCTTCCGTTACTCTGCGCAGAAAATTTCCCTGGGCTTCGCTTATTCGCCGGTCAACTGTTGATTTCGCGGCCTCAAGCAGGTTCGCATACTCCTGGCGAGACTCGTCCAGAACCTTTGGCCCGAGCTCTTTTTGTAGCCGCGCCTGCAACTGCTGTTCGAGTTGGGGAGGAATCGCCGAGAGCGACACTTCGAAGCGGCTAGGGTTTGCTTCTCGTCGTGCGACAGTCTCTTTGAGAGCCACCACTTGGGCTTCGAGCGGCCCAACATATTCAGCAATCATTCTCCTCAACGGCGCCTCTAGCCGCTGAGCAAGTAACTCTATCTTGGCTTCTAAGCTCGGTACAACCGCGTTGGGCGGCCTCGGCGAAGTCACGGCCGTCTTGCCTTCTACAATGTGCGGGAGCCTCGCGGAGAGTTGAGCCGCCGTGCGCTTCCAATCTTCAGGGTAGTTGGGTAACCCCCAGAAATTTTCTGGCCGGTCGAGCTTGGCTCCCAGCCTCCAAACCCGATTGTCGGCCCCGAGAGCCTGACATGAAACTACCTTGGCAGTAGCCTGGCGACCATCATTGCTGCGAAAAGTTAGCGGTACGCCAGCGTCAAATTTCACTGAAGTCTCGAGCGCGCAACCATGCGCATTTACTACCAGGGTCTTACAAACTTCGGAGAAGGCTGCCCCCGCGAGACTGGTGACGAGTATCGACAATTCGACAGGCACTCTGGAACTGCGCCTGACTGCTACAGGGTACTTTCCGTTTTGCATGTCCTTCCTTCTGAAAGAGGGCGCCTCTTGAACCGTCATCGCGCTGCGAGCCGAAGCATTGCCCACTTACTACAATAGGCTTCTTTGCTTGATTCCCAAGAGGTCAGAAGGTCTAAGCAAGGGCGTCCCAACGTACGACTTACATGCGGACATTTGGACGTATTACCTGAGCGCCATCAGGCCATCGGCAAGAATACGGGACCACCGAAAAATCACGGCACTCCGTGAAACCGGAGCGGGGAACAGAGTGCCCATGCTGCTAAACTTCCACCCTCAGGAGATTCGAATGCCGAAAGTTTCCCTCGCGCTGAGGGTGCTGTGTATAGCGTTTCTTGGGCTCCCCGCGAGTGCCCAGTCTTGGCAGTCGCAGGTTAAACGCGAACTGGACCTGATGGGACACCGCAACTGGATACTGGTCGTAGACTCGGCTTACCCGGAACAGGTCGGTCCCGGAATAGAGACGATTGCGACCAACGCCGACCAGTTCGAGGTGGTGCGCACAGTCCTCAGCAGCATCAAGAATTCCATTCACGTGCGGCCCGTAATTTTCATGGATGCCGAGCTTCCGTTCGTTTCCGATCAGAAAGCTGCTGGCGTCTCGAACTATCGCACGGAGATCACCGCACTGCTCCATGACTACAAAGTCACTTCGCGCCTTCACCAGTCACTCATCGACGAAATCGCCAAAGACGGCGAACACTATCACGTCCTCATACTCAAAACCAATCTTGCCATTCCGTACACTTCGGTGTTTATCCACCTCGACTGCAAGTATTGGAGCGCCGACGACGAACGCGCCCTGCGACAAGCCATGCGGAGTCACCATTCGCAGTGAGCCGTGACGAACTCAGAGAATAGGATTGCCCACCCTTTGTCGCTCCCGCAGTTTCGAGCGACAGGGTGGGAGACCAACTAACGCCCGGTGCCGCACTTTTCGCCCGTTTTGCGAGAAGTGTGACCTTCACTCCATCTCACAACTGTCATCTCGAGCGAAGCAGCGCGTCCGCTCGCGGACGCGCTCTGAGTCGAGAGACCTTGTGGTGTTCTCTGCGGAAAATAGTGCAAACCAGACACAAGGTCCCTCAATTTACGCGTACTTTTCAGTTTGCTCGAATTACGCTTCGCTCGTGATGACACTGTAGTAATGATTTTTCCGAAAGGTTGATACAAAAAATGGGCTGGCCTGAATCGCATTCTCGCGAATCAGCGGAAAATGGGGCACGTGCATCGAACTGCTGCCCAATGTCAACCGCGAATGCTCTACTGGTAAAACAAACATATCGCGCAGAGTATATATCTCATCTCAGTCCGAATTGCCGGTGTTAAAGGCTATCCCCGGCGGCACACCGCAGTCTAATGCCTGATTCGACTGATTAGGTAGAGGATGACCGACAGCACCACGCTGAGCAGTATCGAGGTCGCCAGCGGAAAGTAGAACGTGGTGTGCTTGCCACGATAAAGGATATCGCCGGGCAAGCGGCCGATCGGCAAATTGGTTCGCCCCAGCACGAGAAGAAGTAGTCCAATGGCGGCGAGTACGATACCAAAGAACACGAGGATCTTGCCGATATCGGTCACAGAAGTAATTGTAAGAGATGTGAATGCTGCTGGAGTGAAAACCCGGTGCAAGCGGAAATCCAATCACATGGATGAAAACGTTAGGGCCGGAGCATGATTTCGTCAGGACTGGACGGCAATTCGAAATTGAGCCCACGGGCGTGGTTTCGCTCAATGGTGGCGGGAATATTCAGGTTCGCGAGGTGTATTGCGCGGGTCCATTTGCCGGTGGTCCAGTAATCAGCTTTCGCGTAAATCGTCGGCCCAATAATCGAATAACTCTTCACCTCTTCCATGTGGCCATCGCGAAATACAAGCACCACAGGCGGCAGCGTCTTGGTGGAAACTTGCGATGGCACTCCGGTCGAAGCCACGTGGCCTGAAGTTTCGTTGAAATTGGTGACTTTTACCCATTGGTTGCCGTGCAGTTCGAGCAGCACGGGATCAGGCGCGGGCTCGATTTTTACCTGCGGGACAGGCTCGGGACGGGAAGGCGGTTCCGGAACGTAGTCCACGTAAGGCTCGTAATCGGAATAGAAATCTGGGAGAGCGTAATAACCGTAACCCGGATAAAAATGATGATGGTTGTGGGCAATACCGAGTGGACGAGCCCCGAAGTGAGCTAGGGTTCCCGGGCCGAAAGAACCCATGCGGGCCTGGGAGAATGCGCTCGCGCTGAACAAAGCAACGACGATGGCCAGCCGCAATGGCATCTGGAGTCCGGTGTTAAAACCCGTTTCGCTCGTCTGCCCCGACGCAGCGCTAAAGCGCCGATCCGCGTTAAGACGGTTAATTCAGCTTGGCTCCTGCAGGAACCTGGAACTCTATTCCGCGGTTGTCATTTTCCTTCACCGTCGCGGGAAGATCAAGATCCGCTATTTGCACTTTGATGGAGCGGCCATCATTCAGTTCGTACAACGTAGTGCCCACGATCGCGTAATTCGCGACTTCCACCTGATGGCCATCTTTGAAGATGAGTACGGTGTTGGGTTGATCCGAGACGGGCTCGGGCGCAGGCTTCGCCTCCGGCTGCTGCCCGCGAGCGGAATTCAGCTCTGCTCGGTAGTCATCGTTCAAAACCTGGCGGTCATCTTCTTCGCGAGTGGGTTGTTCGCTCACGACCTGGGCTTCATATGCTGCAGAATCGTCAGGAGGGTAGTAATCGTCGTCAGTCAGATAGTAGGGATAGGCGTACACATAACCGCCGTAGAAGGGGCTGTAAACTCGGTGCCGGCGGCCGTGCTCGAAGCGGAAGGTCCGCTCATGTACTCGAAAGTCTCGCTCGAAGCCGCGGGAAGTTACATTGCCCGGAGCGCCTCGAAATGCGACGCGGGCTCCGAAACCCTGAGACGTGACGCTCGCAGGCACGCCATGAAATCCGGGATGGCCACCGAATCCGAACGAAGTGACACTGGCGGGAATGCCGCGAGGAGCAACACCGGCACCATGGAATGCATGTGTCTGGGCCGCAGCGCCACCGGTTAAGCAAAGGAAGGTTGCAAGCGAAAGAACGGGAACTGCGAGTTTTAGAGAAGTACGCATTTCCGCCCCCTACCTGATTAGAACGACCAAGCTCGCTGCGGGTTGCGAGATTTACCCAATTTTACGCCCCCAAAGGCACGTTACCGCCCCACTCGGGCCAGTGCTAGCAGGTCCCAAAAGGCGTTTGCGGCAATAAGACCCACCAAAACCGCCGCCAGCAGCTCACGCGCCTTGGTTTGCAGCAAATCTGCTGCAATTCCGGCAACAAAAACGAATAGGAACACCACTGCCGAGAGGATAAAAACTGCCCCGGACTCATGCGGCGCAAGCACGCGGAGCAGGAGGAATAGCACAGCCACAATCAGGGGCGCCGTGTTGCCGAAGTAACGAGTCCGCCGCCAAGCAATAAAGACGCCAAGCGCTGCCGGGACTAGCAAAACCAGAACTGGTCCCGTTTCGGCAATTTCCCTGAGCAGTTGCAAGTATGCGCCGGACATGGTGGCTGAGCGCCAAGTGCTGTTTAAAAATCGTGCGTGCCTCAGGCCGGAAAGAAAGGCCGCGGGATGAAAAAAATATGCCGCGAACAGCAGCACGAACGCGACCCCACATGCTGCTACAAAAATTACGAGTGCCGGGCCTTTGCGCTCGGCCGCAACATACAACATGAACGCCAATAGCACCGGAAGAATGATCACCAGCGCGAAATGAGAGCCAATCGCGAGGGCGAGCGAAACTCCTAGCAGAACGATACGCCGCCAATTCCACAGCACAACTTCACGTGGAGCATATAGCGTGTGCGATACGGCAATGGCGGTGAACACTGCTCCGAACGTTCCCCACGCCCCGCCGCCATTCGGAGATGCAGCCCACAATGCGCTGCCGCGAATCACCGCAGGCGAAAAGCAATAAAGGCCGAGCGCGATGAAACCTCCTGCATTCCCATACAGCCGCCGGGAAACATACCAGAGCGAAGCGCCGAGCAAAGCTCCAAAGAGAATGTAAGGTACGCGGGTGAGCCAAACCCACGCCGCACCGTCCGGAGAGACGCGAAATACAGCGACCGGCGCTGCAGCGATCACATACCAAAGCGGCGAATGATTATTGTCGTAAAGATCATTCGCCGAACTCGGTTCGAGCGGACTTTTAATCGAGGGCGTGCCCGCAATGCCCATGCCGCGCCATTGCCCCAACCCTTCCTCAACACGAACGAACTCGTCTTCCGCCGTCCCGATAGCGCCATACTCGTGCGCGACCAGCCAGGCGCATTCGCCAATGAAAATCAGAAGCAAAATTCCGGCAAAAATTTGCGGCGTACCGAACCGTTCGCGTGAAAAGAATGCGCCCATGAGGGAGAGTTTGTTTTACCATGTTCCCCACACTTGGTGGAATTCAGCAATGGACGATCCGCCGCCAGCTCATCTCAGCGAACCGCAACCCGACGCTTCGACTGCTAGTCCGGCTCCGCCCGAGATTCCCCGCGCACCGGTGCATTCAGTCTTTCTTGGAGCGGATGGGCTGCTGCGGGCAGGCTGGCGATTCCTGATTTACCTAATCGCATTCTTCGCAATACTAGCCGGGATGTCGTTTGCATTAAGACTCCTGGTACACCCACATCCTCACCAGAGGCCCCCTGTATGGGTTTTTCTGGTTGGTGAACTGGAAATGTTCATTGCCGCAATCATTCCGGCCTTGTTCTTCGCTCGCTATGAAAGGCGCCCTTGGGGGGAGTACGGGCTGCCGAGCCGCGGTGCCTTCGGCAGGAAGTTCTGGTTCGGGCTACTGTGGGGAATTTGCGCGATCAGCCTGCTCTTAGCCGTAATGCGAGGGGCTCACATTTTTTATTTCGGCGGACTGGCCCAACACGGAGTTCGCATCTTGAAGTTCGGGGCATTCTGGGGGGCGATGTTTCTCGCCGTCGGCTTCGCGGAAGAATTTCTTACCCGCGGCTACACCCAGTTCACACTAGCGCAGGGCATGGGATTCTGGCCGGCGGCGCTGCTGCTTTCGTTCACGTTCGGAGCCCTGCACTTCCCACAAGAGTACAAATTGGGCGATATGTGGGGAGCCTATGCGGGCGCGCTCGGCGCTGCATGCATCGGACTGTTTTTCTGTCTTACGCTGCGTCGCACAGGAAGCCTGTGGTTTGCGGTTGGCATGCACGCATCGTGGGATTGGGGCGAAAGCTTCCTTTATTCTGTCCCGGATAGCGGCACGACGACTCCCGGGCATTTATTGAGCTCATCCTTCCACGGCAGAGTCTGGCTCACCGGAGGTCCTGTCGGCCCAGAAGCCAGCATTCTCGTATTCGTCCTGATCGCGGTGATGTGGCTGTTGTTCGACCGCGTGTACCCAGCGCGCAAAACTCAAGTGAATTCGTGACTGTGCTTCTGAGTCCCAGGACGTCCACGCGGAATGGCGTCGAGTGCCCGGCATCGTGCTCGCGGTGTACTTCGGTTGACTGGTTCAGGCCACGATTTCCACTCTTGAACCACTTTCCTCTCTCGTAATTTCCTCACGGACAAGATACATTTAGCTCCATCCAGGTGTAAGAGCTGGAGGAAGTGTGCGCGAATTCATAATTGGCAAATTCATAATCGGCTGTTCGGGAGTAGCGGATGGAGTGTTTTGCCTGCATTCATTGTCACTTTTATCAGCCGCCGCGGGAGAATCCCTGGCTGGAAACGGTTGAGTCGCAGGAGTCGGCGGGTCCTTATCACGATTGGAATGAGCGCATCGCCCGGGAATGTTATCTCCCAAACGGGGCGTCGCGCATTCTTGACTCCGAATATCGCATAAGAAAGATCGTCAACAACTACGCGCGGATCAGCTTTAACTTCGGTCCGACACTTCTCTCATGGATGGAACAGCGCGAGGCGGAAGGCTATCAGCGCATTCTCGACGGCGATCGTGAGAGCCGGCGGCTTTTTTCCGGACACGGGGCGGCGCTGGCGCAAGCCTACAACCACACGATTCTTCCTCTCTCGAATTCCCGCGACAAACGCACGCAAATTTTGTGGGGAATAAAGGACTTCGAGAAGCGGTTCGATCGCGACCCGGAAGGTATGTGGCTGCCCGAAACGGCAGCTGATCTTGAAACTTTGGACATCCTTGCTGGCGAAGGCATCAAGTTCACGATTCTTGCTCCACGACAGGCTGCGAAGCTGCGCGTCAGTGCAAGATCGTCGTGGATCGATCTCGAATACGGAGTTGATTCGCGTCGCGTGTATTCATGCCAATTGCCCTCTGGCCGCACGATAGGTCTCTTCTTCTATGACGGTGCGCTCGCGACAGCTGTGGCATTTGAAAAGCTGTTGTACAGCGGCGAGAACTTTGCGCGACGATTGCTGAGCCGCTTCGATCCAGAGGGCGATTCTGCGCAACTGATGCACGTTGCAACCGATGGCGAAACCTACGGTCATCATCATCCACATGGCGACATGGCCCTGGCTTATGCGCTCGAATACATCGAAGCGAATAAACTCGCGCAGGTCACGAATTATGGCGAGTATTTCGCCCTGCATCCTCCGACCCAGGAGATTAGGATTAAAGAAAAAACATCGTGGAGTTGCGCGCACGGCGTTGCCCGGTGGGAGGCGAATTGCGGTTGCAATTCCGGGCACGGGGACTGGTCACAGGAGTGGCGCGGTCCTTTACGGGCGGCATTCGATTGGTTGCGCGACGATCTTTCCCCTGAGTACGAGCGTGATACGCAGCAGCTTTTTGAAGATCCATGGTCGGCCAGGAACGATTACATCGAAGTCGTTCTCGACCGCTCTGCTCAGAGCGTTTCGCGGTTCTTGGCCGAGCACGCAAGTCATCATCTCTCGCCTGATGAAGAAGTGCGCGCTTTGCGTCTGCTTGAAATGCAGCGCCACTTGATGCTCATGTACACGAGTTGCGGCTGGTTCTTCGATGAACCTACCGGCCCCGAAACAGTTCAGGTATTGCAGTATGCGGCGCGGGCGGTGCAACTTGGCGAGCAGTTGTTCGGTGGCAGTCGCGAAGAACAATTTTTAGAGCGACTGGAATTCCTGCGGAGCAACGTTCCAGAATTTGGCAACGGCCGGAAGATTTACGAGCGCTTCGTGCGTCCGGCCATGCTCGATCTTCCGGGAGTCGCGGCGCACTTTGCGATCAGTTCTTTCTTTGAGGGCTTTCAAGAAACCGACTCGATCTACTCTTACCGCGCCCGCTTACGCGAGGTAAACATTTACGAAGGCCCCAAGGCGAGGTTGGCAGCCGGGACAGTGTTGATCAAGTCGCGAATTACTCACGCTCAGCTTGAGTTCAACTTTGCCGTGCTTCACGGCGGCGGGCACAACCTGCGTGCAGGCATCTGCGAAGCTCATGACGAGTCCCTCAATTTTGTTGAGGATGTAAAAGCCTGCCTCCCGCAATTAGGGTTTGTGGAAGCGTCCCAAGTGCTTGAAGATTATTTCCACAGCGAGACGTACTCTTTGAAATCTCTGTTCCGTGATGAGCGTCATCGCATCGTCTCTCGAATCGTCGATTCAACACTGGCGGACATCGACATGCTGTACGCCGACGTTTACGAGCACAACACGGCGCTGATCAACTTCCTTCGCGATCTCCACATGCCACTCCCGGCGATTCTGCGCGTTTCGTCTGAGTTCGTGCTGAATAATGCGATCCGGCGATCGCTGAACGGAGAAGAATTAGACATTGAACGCCTGCGGTCCCTTATGCAGCGAGCACAGCAGAGCGGAGTGTCACTTGAATCGTCTTTGCATTTGGCCTTGCGTGAACGGTTGGATGATGCGACGGATCGCTGGTCAAAAGAACCGCTGAACCTTAATAGCCTGGTTGAGTTGCAGCCGATGGTGTCGCTCCTGCGGGCGGCGCCATTTGAGGCAGATTTGTGGAACGCGCAAAACACGTATCACAGCGTGATGCGAGCGATCTCGGAGCTTGAAGGACCAATCGCTAACGAAGAATGGCTTGACCATTTTCGCAAGCTTGGGGAAAGCCTGGGAGTTGCCGTCCCGAAGTTATCCTTAGAGCCGACGGGCGGCGACGAAGAACTTACCAGCCGACCTTCAATCCCTTGTTCTGTTGATCCAGCCACGCCTTTAGTGGAGCAAAGTATTCAAGAATAGCGCTGGCGTCGGCGGCGCGCTCTCCCGTCGCAACTTGCATCGCGTCGGGCCAGGGCTTGCTTTGGCCCATTTCGAGCATCTTGTTGAACCTTGCCCCGGCGGCTTTTGATCCGAAAAAGGTGCACCGATTGAGCGGGCCTTTGAATCCTGCTTCGCGGCAGAGCGCGCGATAAAACTGAAATTCGTAAATGTCGGCGAGGAAATAACGTATGTAGGGAACATTTCCGGCCACGTGATACTTCGCGCCCGGATCGAAATCGCGTTCGCTGCGACCGACCGGCGGCACCACTCCCTGGTACTTCAAACGCAGGTCCCACCAAGCTTTGTTGTAAGTCTCAGGCGTGATTTGGCCGGAGAAAACTTGCCAGCGCCATTTGTCGATAAGCAGGCCGAACGGCAAGAAGGCAACTTTATCTAATGCTCTACGAAGAAGAATGGGAATGTCGGCTTCAGCCGGTGGAACCTGATTGAGGAGACCGATCTCTTTCAGATACTCCGGAGTGATCGCCAGCGCAATCGTGTCGCCGATGGCTTCGTGGAAGCCGTCATTCGCGCCGTTTTCAAACAAAAATGGCTGGTTTTTGTACGCGCGCTGATAAAAGTTGTGACCCAGCTCATGGTGAATGGTAACGAAATCGACATCGCGGACCTGAATGCACATTTTTATGCGCACGTCATCTTTGTTGTCGATGTCCCAGGCGCTGGCGTGACAAACGACATCTCGGTCTGCAGGTTTAACGAATAACGACCGTTCCCAAAACGTTTGCGGGAGCGGTGCAAAGCCCAGTGACTTGTAAAAATTCTCGCCGTACTTCACCATGCGTTGGGCATCGAGATTCTTCGCCTGCAGCAATTTCGTAAGATCATAGCCGCCATTCCCCTCCATTCCGAGAATTGGGAAAATGTTCCCCCACTGCTGCGCCCACGGATTGCCCAACAAGTGCGCGGGAATTGGGCCGTTGGGAGGAACAATTTGCGGTCCATACTTTTGCGACAGCCGCGCGCGGACAAACGTGTATAGCGACAAATAAAGAGGACGCACCTGCTCCCACAGCTGATCGACCTCCGTGCTGAACTGCTCGGGGGACATATCGTATCCCGCTCGCCACAGCACGCCCGTGTCTTTGAAACCGAGATCGCGGGCGCCCTGATTCGAAAGATCGACGAATCTCGCATACCGCTTGCGCATGGGAGCGCCGATCGAGTGCCATCCGACCCAGACTTCTTTGAGCTTCTCAGGATCGCGACTTTCGCCCATAATCTTTTCAATGGCGGTGATATCGACGCACTTGCCGGATGAATCACAGTATTTGCCTTTGCCGTAATCGGATTCGAGCGAGGCCGCAATCTGGCTCATCTCTTTTCGCAGCGCAGGGTCTTTTGGTCCCGGTGCGGTCAATGAAAGTTTCAGCAGCAAGAATTTTCGCGCGAGTTCGGGCGGCAGCTTCAGCCCGTCGAAACGCTTCGCCTCCTCGACCAAGTCAGTCGTAACGGCAGTGACTTCATCGTTCGCGTCTGCGGCGAGAGCTTCGGTGTCGTCAGTGATGAAATTGTCGTGAACCCAATTTGCCTGGTTCACTTTTACGCTTAGCTCGGCCAGTCGCGCTTCGGCCTTCTTCATGAAATCCTGCGCTTCGGCGACGGTAGGCGCGGTAGATTGAGCTTCAAGAACGACAGCGGTAACGGCAAAAAGAAAAATGCAGGCAAGCAGAATCATCTTCATATTTGCTCCGCCGAGATTATGCACGAGTGGAGTGACACGCTTCAAATAGCCTATCCCCAAGGGCATAGCAGCCAGCACTCAGTAGTCGGTATTCGGCCCCTTGAATTTCGGGTTTAGCAAGTAAAGCAATTATGGACGGCCGCCAATATGCTTGGGTTTGCGGCTGAATGCGGACTGCTGACTGCCTGGGTTTGCTGAATCCTGAGGCTGTCCTTTAGAATCAAATGCTTCAGCAATATATCTGGAGATCCAATGAAGGCAGCTATTCATCCCGCATACAACGAAGTACGCGTGCATTGCGCATGCGGCAGCACATTTACCACGCGCTCCACGCACAAAGGCGACATCCACGTAGAAATCTGCTCGAGTTGCCACCCGTTCTTCACCGGCAAGCAGAAGTTAGTCGATACCGCCGGCCGGGTTGAGCGCTTCCGCCGCAAGTACGGCAAGGTCGGAGCGGAGAAGAAGTAAGCAATTCTTGAGAATTGGAGCCCTCCTTTGGGCGAGGGCTTTTTTCTTTTGTCGTTGGAGTATCCAACCACCAATGACTATCCCCAGAACAATTGCGATTAGACCTTCCGCCGCTCGTTGCCTCAGAACGCGGCATGAACCATGTAGGATAACGAGAGCTCAGGTGAACGTCGTGTCAATACACATGATATAATAAGGCAGCTCAGAATAAGCCAGTAAGTCCATTATTTTGCAATCATTTAAGAGCGATGAACGTTCTGGCAAGACCAGAGCTTCTGTTCAGCTAAGAGCTTTTTATTGCAGACGGACCAGAGTCCCCAATCGGCAGCGCTTTGCAGGCGTCTGAGCCTGCGGCTGCCGTCCCGAAGCAGGACGAGGGATCTCCAAACACGAGGGGTTAACTATGGCGGATGAACAAAACCCACAACTTCCCCTAACTCCTCCTCCGGGCGATGGTGGCCCGGGCGCCGCGAACATTCAGCCGGTCAATATTGAAGAGGAGATGAAGCGGTCGTACCTCGACTATTCACTCTCCGTCATCATCGGCCGGGCGCTGCCCGACGTTCGCGATGGGCTCAAGCCCGTGCATCGCCGCATTCTTTACACGATGCAGCAGATGGGCCTGCAACCCAACCGTGCCACGCGCAAGTGCGCCCGCATCGTTGGCGACACCATGGGCAAGTACCATCCACACGGCAACCTCGCCGTGTATGACGCATTGGTTCGCATGGCGCAGCCTTTTGCTATGCGGTATCCGCTCGTAGATGGTCAGGGGAATTTCGGGTCGGTCGATGGCGATCCGCCGGCGGCCGATCGTTACACCGAAGCGCGCCTCGCACGGGTTGCGACTGCTCTGCTTGAAGATCTCGACAAAGACACGGTCGATTTTCGCGAGAACTACGACGGCAGTGAGCACGAGCCCGACGTTCTTCCCGCGCGCATTCCGAATCTGCTGATTAATGGCTCGGACGGAATTGCCGTCGGCATGGCGACGAAAATTCCGCCACACAATCTGACCGAAATCGTCGAGGCCGCAATCATGCTGGTGAACAACCCTGCGACTTCGCTTCCTGAAATTCTGAAGATCGTCAAGGGCCCTGACTTTCCGACCGCCGGAATCATTCACGGCAAGGGCGGAATTCTCGACGCGTACAAGACTGGCCGTGGCCGCTTTACCATGCGCGCGAAGGCCGCGATTGAAACTTTTTCGAAAGACCGCGAAGCCATCATCATCACCGAAATTCCTTATCAGGTGAACAAGCGCTACCTCATCGAGCGCATGGCCGAGTTGGTCAACAATAAGACGATCGAAGACATCTCTGACATTCGCGATGAGAGCGATCGCGACGGCATGCGCATTGTGGTTGAACTGAAGCGCGGGGCCGAACCGCAGATTGTGCTGAATCAGCTCTACAAGCACACGCAGATGCAGGAAAACTTCAGCATGATCCTGCTCGCGGTGGTGCACAATCAGCCGAAAGAAATGGGCCTGATTCAGGCCATTCAGCACTTCATCGACCACCGTGTCGATGTCGTGCGCCGACGCACCGCTTACCTACTGCAAAAGGCGAAGGATCGCGAGCACATCTTAGAAGGATATTTAATTGCTCTCGATCATCTCGACAACGTGATCGCGATCATTCGCGGCAGCGCCAATCGCGCCGATGCCCGCGAGAACTTAGTTGCATACTTCGGCGGCAAGAAGATCGACATCAATACCACTGGCCGCGCGCCGAAACTCGATCCCGAGAAGCCGTTTACGGCAATTCAGGCGGACGCAATTCTCGAATTGCAGTTGCACCGCTTGACGCGGCTTTCGATCGACGAGATCAACAAAGAACTCGGCACGACGCGCGAAAACATCGCCGAGTACGAATCGATTCTGGGCTCGGAGAAAAAGCTGCGCAAAGTCATCGTCACCGAACTCGAAGAAATCAAGAAGCTCTACGGCGATGAGCGCCGCACAGTTATCGAGGACGAAGCCGCGGAAATTCACCTCGAAGACCTGATCGCCGACGAACAAGTTGCGGTCACGGTCAGCCACAGCGGCTATCTGAAGCGCACGCCGATTTCAACGTACCGCCAGCAGCGGCGCGGCGGCACGGGCCGCACCGGCATGAAGACGCGCGACGAGGATTTCGTCGAGCATCTGTTCATCGCCTCGACGCACGCTTACATTCTTATCTTCACCAACACCGGTCGCGTGTACTGGCTGAAGGTTTACGAAATTCCCGACGTCGGCGCCGCCGGCAAAGGGAAACACGTCGGCAATCTCGTCGCGCTACAACCGGGCGAGACCGTACGCACCATGCTCGCCGTACGCAATCTCGAAGAAGAAGGACGATACATTTTCTTCGCCACGCGCAACGGCACGGTGAAAAAGACGCCGCTGAAAGATTTCTGCAACGTGATGTCGCGCGGCATTATCGCGATCGGCATCGACAAAGGCGACGAGCTCGTCGAAACCACGCTGACCGATGGCAATCAGATTATTTTCCTCGCCTCGCACGACGGCCAGGCAATTCGTTTCGATGAGTCCGACGTGCGCGATATGGGCCGTCCGGCTTACGGGGTCCGCGGCATGAAACTCGACCAGAAAGATTACATTGTCGGCATGGCGACTACGCCGAAAGATCCGAAGAAGGCCGAGGCAGAAGTCGAAAAGGCCAAAGCGGAAGCCGGAGTTCCCGGCGCGACGGCGACCGACGCGACCATCCCGGTCAAAGGGTCGCTGATTCTTTCCGTCACCGAAAACGGCTACGGCAAGCGCACTCCCGCAGACGAATACCGTCTGCAAGGGCGCGGCGGCTCGGGCGTGATCAACGTGAAGACAACCGAGCGCAACGGCAAAGTCGTGGGAATCGCGCAGGTGAGCGAAGAGTCCGAACTCATGCTGATCAGCCAGTATGGCAAAATCATTCGCATGGATTCGAGCACCATCCGCGAATCGGGCCGCTCGGCGCAAGGCGTGCGGTTATTGCATATGGAGGCTGGGGATCGTGTGGCAGCAGCGGTGGTGATTCCGCTAGAAGCGGAACCGAACGGCGGGCTGATACAGTAGCCTCGTGGAATTCGATTGCCCCACCTTGCTGTGCCAGGGTGGGGCTTTTTACGTTCAGAAGAAGCATATTGACATGTGACACATAATGTGTCACATTGAAAGCGTGCCTTCGATGAATATTCGCGAGCTGCGAGATAGCAAAAAGCTGCAAAACTGGCTGCGGTCGGGGAAGACCGTCGAACTCCGAGTCCGTAAAAAGGTGGTTGCTCGCATTGTCCCCAATGGTAAGGACGAAACACCCAAGAAGTACCCCGACTTCGCGGCCCGCCGGAAAAGAATTTTCGGCAATCGCGTCCTGCCCGCAGTGGAGACATTGATCCGAGAACGGGGCCGCTATTGACCGCCTATGCAGATAGTAGCGTTTTCGTGCCTCTTTATCTCGAAGACAGCCATTCCCAAGATGCCGAGGATCTGCTCAGTTTAGGCGAACGCCTCTGGTTCATTCCCTTGCATTATGCTGAGTGTTGCCATGCTATAGGGCAGCAAGTGTTTCAGAAAAATTTGTCATGGGCTCAGGCACAAAAGGCGTATAACGACTTGGATCGAGACCGGGCCTCGGCTGTCTGGGTGGAAACCGAGTTGCCGGCGGAGGCATTCAGCATTTGCGCTAATCTGGCGCGGCGATATACTCCGAAGCTCAGCACGCGTACTCTGGATACCTTACATGTTGCTTGCGCGCTGGAACTCGGCGCCGAGCGCTTTTGGACCTTCGACGAGCGGCAGGCGAAGCTGGCGAAGGCGATAGGGTTGAAAACGTCGTAGTCACTTGCAGTTCCGACTAACGCTTCCAGAACAAAATCTGTCCCTCCCCGCCGCAAGGTGCACGGAACCCTACTCCTCCTCTTCCTTCACCTCGCCTCTTTCCGCTTTCGCCTTCTCGATGATCTTTTCCTGTAATTGGCCAGGGACAACATCGTAATGATGCATTTCCATATTGAAGCTGCCGCGGCCCTGGGTCATTGAAGTGAGGTCGGCACCGTAGGTGAGCATCTCGGCCATCGGCACCTCGGATTTTACGATCGTGTTGCCGCCCTTGTTGTCCATGCCCTGAATGCGTCCGCGCCGCGCGTTCAAGTCGCCCATGATCGAGCCGGCAAATTCGTCCGGCACGGTGATTTCGACATGCATCACGGGCTCGAGAATTGTCGGCTTAGCTTGTTCCATGGCCTTCCGGAACGCGATGCGTCCCGCCATCTGAAACGACATGTCGTTCGAATCCACGTCATGGTAGGAGCCGTCATAGAGCACGACTTTGAAATCGACCACGGGATATCCCGCGAGATATCCGCGCGATGCCGCGTCCTTAATGCCTTTCTCTATTGCGGGTATGTAGTTCTTGGGAATCGCGCCGCCGAAAATGTTGTTGACAAACTCGAACTCACTTCCACGCGCCAGCGGCTCCATCTTGATCTTGCAATCGCCATACTGCCCATGTCCGCCGGTCTGTTTCTTGTGGCGTCCCTGCACGTCGGCGCGCCCGCGAATGGTTTCGCGATAGGGAACCTTGGGTGCTTTCAGCACGACCTCGGTGTGATAGCGCTTCTTCAGCTTAGCGACTACGACTTCAATATGCTGTTGCCCGGTACCCGCAATCAAAAACTCCCTCGTCTGCGCATCACGAAAGAAACGTAGCATGGCATCTTCTTCCAGCATTTTGTGAATGCCCGGACCGAGTTTGTCTTCATCCGCTCGGCTCTTAGGCTCAATGGCAAACGTAATCGCCGGCTCCGGCAGCTTTACGTGCGGATACTGGATCGGCGCTGATTTATCACCGAGTGTGTCGCCCGTAAGCGTGTCTTTTAATTTGGCGACTGCGCCGATATCGCCCGCATGTAGCTCGCTCACAGGCACTGCGTTTTTACCTTGCATTGCCGAAATGTGCGACAGCTTTTCCTGCGAGGCGCGCGAGAAATTTACCAGCGATGCATCGTTCTTCAGCACGCCGGAAAAAACTTTGAAGTAGGAGATGCGACCGGCAAACGGATCTGACACTGTCTTGAAAACATATATGGATACGGGCTCTGTATCGGATTCTTTGCGAGACGGCGGCTCGCCGTTTCCCGAGGTCACTTCTCCACGAATCGACTCATGCTCAGTCGCTGCCGGCGTGAACTCGACGATGAAGTCCATCAGTCGGTCTGTGCTCACATTCCCGAGGCCAGAAGCAAACAGCACCGGGAAAATCTTGTCTTCGCGAATCGCATTGTGCAGCGCGGGAACCAGATCTTTCTCTGAAAGCGTGCCAGAGTCGAAGAATTTTTCCATCAACGCGTCATCGCCTTCGGCAACCATCTCAACCAGTTTCTCGTGCGCTGCCTGCGCGGCATCTTTCATGTTGGCGGGAATCTCGCTTTCTTTCCCTTTGCCATTGCCACCGAGTTCGTAGGTGTAAGCCTTCATGCTGACGAGATCGACCACGCCCGACAAGCTTTTCTCTTTCCCTATCGGCAGCTCAAGCGGAATCACGTTGCGCCCGAATGCATTCGTCAGCGATTCAAGCACGCGGTCGGCGTCGGCGCGCTCGCGGTCCATGCGGCTGGCAACAATCACCCGCGGCGTGTTGTACTCCTCGCAGTAATTCCATACCCGCTGTGTCACTACCTCCACACCAGCCACGCCATCAACAACGACGAGCGCCGCATCCACAACCGGCAGCACCATCTTGGCTTCGTGGACGAACATGTTGAATCCGGGCGTGTCGAGCAGATTAATTTTTGTTTGCCCCCACTCCGCGTAGGCCAGGCTGGTCGCAATCGACATCTTGCGCGAGATTTCTTCGTCGTCGTAGTCGGTGGTAGAGCTGCCGTCGTCGACGCGCCCCAGCCGCTGAGTTGCGCCGGCCGTGTAAAGCATCGCCGAGACCAGCGAAGTTTTCCCGGCATGCCCGTGGCCGACTAATGCAACATTCCGTACGTTCTCTCCTGCATAAACTTTCACGTTCAACTCCTTATTAATGAAGCTGAAAATCTACCACGCGGAAAAAGAAGGCTCAACTCAGGATGGGAGCGCTCGGCTCATCGCTTTAATCGGTTGCCCCACCCTTGGCGCGTTTTGTGCGACAGGGTGGGTCGCGTTCGGGTCCGAGATTCTTGTTCGACTAAGAATTTGTTGACCGGCTTGTTCGCTAACTGTTCATTGATGAAGTGATAGAATCCGCCATCGCGGGAGCTTTCAGTTGATTCGGAGGCAAACAAATTGAAGATTCGCCCAACCGTGCTCTTCTCATTCCTGTTCAGTCTTTTCACGTTCTTTGTTCTCATGCCACTTTCTACCGCCCAACTCTTTACCTTCTCCAAGCAGGACCTGATCGACTACACAGCACAGAATCCATTCAGCCGTTTTGCCGATGGCCGGCCGAGGGTGCCGGATGACTTGATCGAGCGCGCAAAAGGGCTCTCGTCAGAGGAAATCTGGGAAGTCCTCACGGACAAAAAATTCAAGAACCAATACGCCGACGGATTCCAGGTACTGCATCCTGGCAAAACCATGGCCGGGCGCGTCTTCACCGTGCAGTTCATGCCTCGGCGTCCGGATGTGGGTCAGGTTGCTAATGCCAAAGCAAAGGAACATGGCGTGGCCGAGCTTGACAATCAGTACGCAATCGACATGCTGCAACCTGGCGACGTGCTGGTGGTTGATCTTTTCGGCAAGAAAGTTGACGGAACTATCGTCGGTGACAACCTGTTTGACTACGTAAAAGAAGCCACGCACGGCGGCGGACTTGTCGTAGACGGCAGCGTGCGCGATCTCGACGGAATCGCAGAAATCGATATGCCGGCGTATTTCCGCGCCGTCGATCCCACTCCGATTGGAAACGTAATGTTGACTGGTATCAACATTCCGATCCGCATCGGTAATGTGACCGTCATGCCGGGCGACTTGGCCGTTGGCGACCGCGAGGGAGTCTATTTCATTCCGCCGCAGTTTGTGCAGGAGGTGCTCGACCGCGCCGACGTCGTCCACATTCACGATGAATGGACGAAAAAGAAGTTCGCGGAAGGGAAATATAAATCCAGTGAAATCTACGGTTCGCCAAAAGATCCCAAGTTAAAAGAGGAATATCAGCAGTATCTGAAGCAGCGGCTTGAAGAACTCAAAAAGCAGCGCGCGGCAAAGCAGAGCAACTGAGTTCATTAATCCTGAATCATCTACGACTTGCCTGCTGCTATGGGGTATATATGTTCCCTCAACTTCTCCGCTTCGCCGATCTCGGCCTGCTGCTGCTCCGGCTGATGATCGGCATTGTCTTCCTCACGAGTGGTTGGAGCCACGTTACGAAACCCGAAGAGCGAAGTAAAAGCATTGGCATGAGCAAAGGCTTCACCGTCTTTCTCGGACTAGCCGAACTCGCCGGCAGCCTGGGAATCATGTTCGGAGTGCTTCAACAGATCGCGGCAATCGGCTTGATCCTTATTATGCTCGGCGCAATTCAGAAGAAAATCTTCATCTGGCACACCGGCTTCTGGGGTGAGAAAGCTTCCGGCTGGCACTACGACCTGGCATTTTTAATCATGTGCCTCGTTGTGTTGTTCACGGATGGTGGACGCTACGTCTTAATGCGATAGAGCGTCGAACTCGAAGCGTAGAACTTCTAGATTCTCTATGCTCGTCCCCGAACTTACACAGCAACTACATTTTCGGACTGCAAACCTGCTAACATCTTTGGTCATCCTCACCATGCGGCGTCTTGCAGCCCATCTCGTTCTTGCGGCGATTTACGCCGGATTTTTTTCGCCACTTTTAGTCGCGCAGGAATCCCCTCTGCACGCTTGCTGCTTGCGCAATGGCGCGCACCACTGCCAGGGAACTGCTTCAAACGAACCGGGATTTCACGCGAAGAAAACTGTCTGCCCCTATGCCGAGCAGTTTCCGCCGACAACATCGCCTGGTGTAGAGCCTGCTCAGTTCAGCGTCGGTTCGACTACCACCGTCGAACTAATTTCACATGCCGATTCCGATTTCAAATCACTGATTTCGGCCCGCGACCTCTCCGCGCGAGCTCCGCCCAGATCTCTCCTCTGACCCCCAAACGAAATTGAAATTTCGGGCACACGGGCGTCCTCGCCCGCGCATACGCGTGCACTGAGGAGAGTTCATGCTTCGCAGAACAATCTGCTGTTCGTTGCTGACGTTTGCTTCCGCTACCGCCTTCGCCACGATCTTCGGCTCCGTACGCGGCATTGTTCATGACCCCGGACATCGCCCGCTACAAGGCGCAATGGTCATGTTGCGCGCGGAAAATTCCGACTGGGCGAAGAGCACCAACACCAATGACCAGGGCGAATTCGAATTCAACGCAGTCCCGCTCGGGGAATACTCAGTTGCAATCGTCGCACCGAGTTTTACTGAAACCGAGCAGACGGTCATCGTTCGGTCCGACACCGAACCGGTCCTGCATTTCGCACTGAAGATCGCTTCCAAGAACGAAACCGTGAATGTTTCCGGTACTCCGGAAGAGGCTCCAACCGATAGCGCTACTCCCACAACTCTTGTTGATCGCGAACAAATTCAAAGCACGCCCGGCGCCGACCGCACCAACAGCCTGGCCATGATCACGGATTTCGTGCCGGGTGCATACTTCACGCACGACCAGCTGCACATTCGCGGAGGCCACCAGACGAGCTGGCTCATTGACGGCGTACCGATTCCGAACACGAACATCGCATCGAATCTCGGCCCGCAGCTCGATCCGAAGGACATCGACTACATGGAAGTGGACCGTGGCAGCTATGGGGCCGAGCTCGGAGATCGTACCTACGGGGTGTTCAACATCGTTCCGCGCACCGGATTCGAACGCAACAATCAGGCCGAAATCGTCACCAGCTTCGGCAATTTTTATCAGACCAATGATGAATTCAATTTCGGCAGCCACACCGAGCGACTGGCCTATTACGCGAGCATCAATGGAAACCGCAGCGATCTAGGAATACAAACGCCCGTGCCGCAGGTGGTGCACGATGCCGAAAACGGCTACGGCGGATTCGGCTCGCTGATTTTTAATCCCGATGGCTCGAATCAATTGCGCTTCGTCACCTCGCTGAGGCGCGACCATTACCAAATCCCGTACGATCCCAATCCAAACGACATCGAAAACGCGCCGATTCCCGCGAACGATTTCGTCGCGCAGTATCCCAGCATCGGCTTTCGCGACAGCGATCACGAATCTGACGCGCTGGCCAATTTCTCCTGGGTGCACACCTTCAATTCGCAGGTGATGCTCACCGTCTCGCCCTTTTACCACTACAACGCCACCAACTATTTCAGCTCGCCTGCAGATTTTCCGGTCGCCGCAACGCAGGACCGAAGTTCAGCCTACGCCGGGGGGCAATTCAGTTTCAACGCGAATGTGGCTAAGAACAATTTGCAGGCGGGTCTTTATAGCTTTTATCAGCAGAACCACGAGCGCTTCGGAGCGATTTTCAACGATGGTAGCGGCGATTCGCCGTTCAGCGATATCGAAAGTCCAACCGGCGGCCTAAATGCATTTTTTATCGATGACAAATTCACTCCAGTTTCCTGGCTGACACTTTCTGTTGGAATGCGGCCAACTTATTTCTCCGGCGCGCATGGCTTTTCCGAGAGCGCAATCAGTCCCCGTTTTGGTGCCGCGTTTACCGTTCCTCATCTCGAATGGACCTTCCGGGCTTTCTACGGTCATTATTATCAGGCGCCGCCTTTGGTCACAGCGTCTGGACCATTACTCAACCTGTGCGACGCTAGTGACTGCGGATTTATTCCGTTGCATGGCGAACGTGATGAAGAGCACCAGTTCGGCGTAACGGTTCCTTATCGCGGATGGGTCCTCGATGCCGATACGTTCCGCACCAGCGCGCATAATTTTTTTGATCACGACGTAATCGGCGAATCGAACTTGTTTTTTCCACTAACGATTGAGCTCGCAATAATTAACGGGTGGGAGCTTACTTTAGGGTCCCCGCGGATCGCCAAACGCGGGCAGCTACATTTGGCATATTCAAATCAAACGGCCTTCGCCGGAGGAGCGACCACGGGAGGGCTGACCGATTTTTCCGTTGTCGATTTCGGCCCGCTCGACCACGATCAGCGCAACACTTTGAATGTCGGTGGAACCGTCAACTTGCCATGGCAAAGCTCCGCATCGACAAATGTGTATTACGGCTCCGGCTTCACGAATGCATTCCCTGGTCGGCCCTATCCGGGTGATTACCTGCCCGGACACACTACATTTGATTTATCTCTGGCCAAGGATTTCGGCGAGGGCATCTCGGCTTCCGTTAGCGCGCTGAACGTTGCTAATCGCCGCGTGGAGCTGGACAACAGCGTGACCTTCGGCGGCTTTCACTGGAATAATCCCCGCGAGGTTTACGTTGAACTGCGATACGGATTTCATTTTTGACGAAGCTGGGCACAAAACGCGCCCGATCGGGAGCCAACTTACTTCGTGAGCCGCGCCCACGGTAGCCGCGAGGGACCCGAGGGCTGGGTAGGTAGCACTTCGGCGCGAGTCCCGAAAGAACGATATAAACAAGGAGAATTCTCAAATGAAATTAAGTACGACCAGCTCGCTTTGGTTAGTTGTCACGATTGCGATCTTCGCTACGGCTTGCAATCAGACGGAGAAAGCTTCGCCAAATTCTTCAACCAAGCGTTATCAACTCAAGGGTAAAGTCGTTTCCATTGACCAGCAGGGGAAGATTGTAAATGTCGACAACGAACCAATTCCTGGGTTCATGGAGTCAATGACTATGCCGTATCAGGTGAAGCCGGAGGACGAACTCCAAAAACTTCACCCCGGCGACACAATCATCGCCGAGCTGGTCGTTCAGGATACCGACGCGTGGCTCCAGAAAATTTCGATCACAGCGCATCAGGCACCATCCGAAGAAAAGAAATGAATTCGAGGGTACCCATTTTTCCGCGTTTTTTGCGGGAGGGTGGGACTTTCACGTTGAGAGTCCCGCTTCAGGCTTCCCCCTCGGAAGCTGAACTTTGAATCTGATAATCTCCTACTCAAACGATGAAATATTTCCTCTTGGCCCTCTCGATTCTCGGCATCGTCGCCGCGTCGCTCGCACTGCGCGAGCATTACCGCACCTACGGCGACGCACCATGCGACATCAACGCGCATTGGGACTGCGGCATCGTCAATCACAGTCCGTACGCGGTGCTTCCGCAAGGTTCTCCGAATGGAATTCCCGTCGCGGACATCGGGATTTTCGGGTACCTGATCCTCGGCATTCTCGCTTACAAACGCCGATATGGAATCATGCTCGCGCTTGCCATTCCCGCTCTCGCATTTTCGCTCTACCTGGCCTCGCTCGAAGCATCGCCAAACAAGCTGGGAGTCTGGTGCCTCTACTGCGCGATCTCATTGGGAATCATTTCCCTGATGACCTTGCTGCTGATCGGCACCGTAACCGTGAACTCATTCCGGCGGACGAAACTCCAGTCTTCGTGATTGCGCAAGTGATGGATGTCCGCTCACGACCCACGACGTACCGCTTATTTCCCAAACAAAAAGGCGACCCTTTCGGGTCGCCCTTAAAACGAGTTGTAAGTGGTTATTAGACTCCCTTTACGTTCTCGGCCTGCCACCCTTTCGGGCCTTTCACTACGTCAAACTGAACTTGCTGACCTTCCTGCAGGCTGCGGAATCCATTGGCTTGAATGGCCGAGAAGTGAACGAACACGTCCTCGCCGTTCTGGCGGCTGATGAAACCATAACCTTTGGCGTCGTTAAACCACTTTACTGTTCCTGTTTCCATGGTATTGCTTTGTTTCCTTTGTGTTGAAATCGCGTTGAGTTTTGCTGAACTTCTGCAGGCAGGTCACGCCGAAATCCCCTGGCAAGCCGGGTCGGCCAACAGGCTAAGGCGGGAGTTGCTAAATGCAAAGTACCGCTAAATCAAACGCACCAACATTGTAGCTGATCGAGTCAAGAAAAACCAGACTTCTTCGATCGCTTCATACGCCAACAAACTTCGCGAACGCCCTTTTTGTGCGAGGACGAATCTATAGCATTTGCCCCGGCCGGTCCTACCATGTCGTTTTTCTTGACCGTCTCCATCTTTTTGATGAAGAAAGGTTTATGACAATTGTTCGAGGGCCTGCGCTGAAGAAGACCCTCGAACTAATTTCCCGGGACACGCAACATCATTTGAGTTCCGATGTCTAATTGAATGTTTCGATCGCGTGACACAATCACCGAACCGACGTTGGCGTCTCCCTTAGCGAGCATCACGCCTTCCATTCGTAAGACGCCCCGGCAAGTCGGCGTGAGTTCACCGTTCGAAGTCATGTCGTCCGCAGGAGACTGCAAGGGGCTCTCCGGACTGGCCACTTGGTTCGGAGTGCCTCCGTTAGGATTGTTCGGGCCTGCGGTGAGAGGCCCCGTCACCGGCCCCATTCCTCCACCGCTGCCGGCCGCTGTCGCCGGTGTCATGGACATTGTAGGAGGCGCGCCTCCTTCGGCTGGCGCGACGGCTTGAATAGAAAGATGTAGGGGGAGTTCGCGGCCACCTTTCAATGTCGCACGATTAAGAACTATGCCGAGAGACGCTTCAGGCTTTTCCTTCGTATGCGCCGTAACCACCGTGACATGACCTATAATCTTGGACCCTTTCGGTATGACTTCATGTCCATCGGACTTTACGCCCTCAGCAGTTTTCAAAATGACCTGATCGCCAGCCTTATTCTTTTTGCTGCTTAACGGTTTTTGCAAAGTGACGCGAACTGTTGTGCCGGGTTGCAATTCTGAGCTTTCATTGGTTTGGCCTTCAACGCGGACTGCAATCAGCCCGGATAACATCGCTATAGTCAAAATCGACGAGAGTATTCGATTCATGCAGACCTCCATTCGAACACAACAACGCTCGCCTGCTGCGCTTCAGAGCGCCGGTTCCCGGCGGTATGATACATCACCGATACTTGGTGATCCGTCGACTTTTATATGGGAGCAACTCATACCCGCAAGTTTGTTGGACGTCGAAAACACCGAAAGACCATTTCATTCGAACTGCCGCGTCGGCTTTGGTATGTATTGCTGCTTTCCGCTGTTACTTTCACAGCATCAGCCGAACAAGCGAACCGGGCCAAGAGGAACGACCATAAAGGCAACGGACCACCCGGTACATCAACGCGAGAATCTGCAGGCGCCGAATTCACGTACCCCAAGCTGATCGACATCACCACCTCGACCGGCGTCACGTTCGAACACGTTTCGAGTCCAGAACAGAAATACATCATCGAGTCGATGAGCGGAGGCGTGGCTCTAATTGACTATGACCGCGATGGCTGGCCCGACATTTACTTCACCAACGCATACACGGTGGATATGGCCCTCCACGGGAAGAGGACGCGAGGCGCCCTTTACCACAACAATCACGATGGGACCTTCACGGATGTGACCGACAAGGCGGGAGTCGGTTATCCGTGCTGGGCTATGGGAGCCGTCGTGGGTGATTACAACAATGATGGCTGGCCCGACTTGCTGGTCACCTGTTTTGGCGGAGTGGTGCTCTACCGAAATAACGGGAACGGGACATTTACTGATGTGACGAAAAGCGCGGGACTGAGCGGAGACAAGTTGTGGGCCACCGGAGCGGCCTTTGGCGACTACGATAGCGACGGATGGACGGACCTCTTTGTTTCTCACTATGTCGATTTCGATTTGAGCCACATGCAAACCTTTGGTTCGGCTGATACCTGTAAGTACATCGGAATTGACGTGCAGTGTGGGCCACGCGGCATGAAGGGATCGCCCGATTCCCTCTATCACAACAATGGCAACGGAACATTCACCGATGTGTCGCGCGAATCCGGTGTGGGAGATCCCGAATCTCGTTACGGCCTCACGGCAATCTGGACCGATTTCGATAACGACGGCAAACTCGATCTTTTCGTGACCAACGATGGACAACCAAACTACCTGTATCGCGGCAATGGTCGCGGCAAGTTTGATGACGATGGCTTCTTTTCCGGCGTGGCGCTAAACGAGAATGGCGCCGCCCAGGCGAACATGGGAATCGCGCTCGGGGATTATCTGCACAGCGGCTGGATGTCATTGCTGCTCTCGCATTTCGACAACGAATATGCAGCGCTCTACCGAAACGACGGAAACATGAAATTCACCGACGTTTCAAATCTGTCGGGCATCGCGCAAGGTACAAGAGGATACGTTGGATGGGGAGATGCGTTCGTCGACTTCGCTAATGACGGGTGGCCCGATGTATTCATCGTGAATGGACACGTGTACCCGCAGGTCGATAGCACTCACGGGAATGCGCACTACCGTGAATCCAAGTTGTTGTTCCTCAGCCAGCGAAATGGAACTTTTAAAGACATTAGCAAGACAGCGGGCGAGGCAATCCAAATTCCGCAGGTGAGCCGCGGAATGGCGATCGGTGATCTATTCAACGACGGTCATCTCGAAGCAGTTGTGGAGAATCTCGTGGGTTTACCGATGGTTCTGCGCCCCGAACCAACTAAGAATCATTCAATCGGCTTTCAACTGGAAGGGGTCGGCGGCAATCGCTTAGCTCTGAATGCGCGTGTGCGCGTGAGTGCGGGCAAGCTTGTTCAGTTGCAAGAAGTGATCAGCGGGGGCAGCTATTTGTCGCAAAATGACCTGCGCCTCCATTTCGGACTTGGAACACGCGATCACGCCGACACGGTGCAAGTCCACTGGCCGGATGGAAAAATCCAGATCCTCAAGAATTTGGCTGCTGACTCTATTTATGTGGTGAAGCAGGGGGTCGGCATAATCTGGTCGACGAAAATGCGTCCGGCTAAACTCATTCGGCAATAGCGTCTGCATTTGTATATTGTATGTAAACGTATACGCACTCCTACGCTGTTGGTTTCAGATCACACAACTCCGGGCAACAACCGCGAAAATTCATTCTGCGTGCAAAATTTTCTTGACAAATTATTACAAACAGGTCTAAAAGTTACCCTCATAAAAAGTAAACGTTTACCTTTCATGCCGTCGAACTTTTCCCAGTGGTAGCGTTTACAACACGTGGGTCTGGAGGAAGAGCCATGAGTGACTTCGCAACGCACAATTCTCATCTGCCTCGCAGCGCAAAACTTTCGCATTCTCATTTGGGACTGACAGTTCTCCTCGGCATTGCTCTTTTGTTAGCACTAATGCCTGCGGCCTTGGCACAAGAGAACGCCATAATAACCGGAACGGTAATGGATCCATCGGGAGCAGCGGTTCCAAACGCGACCATCAAAATTACGAATGTGGCAACCGGGCAAATACGCCAGGTTACGTCAAACTCATCAGGTCTGTATGTGTTTCCCAACGTCGGCGTCGGCACATACACTCTGAGCGTGTCTGCATCGGGATTCCAGGAGTATAAGAAGACCGGCATCGTGGTAAACGTGGCGCAAACCCTGGAAGCGGATGTGCCGCTTGTAATCGGGAGTTCTGAACAATCCGTTACGGTGGAAGCAAATGCGTTGCAGGTCCAAAGTCAAACCAGTGAGGTCAGCAGTCTCATCAGCGGCCAACAGGTTACGCAATTGGCGACGAATGGACGAAATGTTACCCAACTGGCAGCCCTCGGCATGGGCAAGTCAAGTAACATGCCGAGTTTCGGTGGGGTAAACGCTCTTACCAGCGCGAACGGCATAAGTTTTAACGGAACCCGCTCCACGCACAACATCTACCTGCTTGATGGTGGCGAACTCAATGATCGCGGTTGCGGCGGCTGCTTTAGTTCCTTGCCATCGATCGATGCGCTCTCCGAATTTCAGACGCTCGACAGCAACTACGGTCCAGATTACGGAATCGGTTCCGGCGGAACCATCGCGATGGTGATCAAGTCCGGCACCAAGCAGTACCACGGATCGGTCTGGGAATTTAACCGCAATGAAGCGTACGCTGCTAACAACTACTTCCTCAACCGCGCGGGCAAAGCCAAACCCGAATTCCGTTTGAACATTCCCGGGTTCAATTTCGGTGGGCACCTCGGCAACAAAACCTTCTTCTTCGTGAATGAAGAGTGGCGGCGGCTTATTCAGGGAAGTACCCCGACTGTTCAAAACGCGATTATGGGCAGCAACTTCCCAACCGCAGGGCAACCGTTGACGTACAACTGGCAGGGTCAGGGTGACGCGGCTGCCCCGATTGTGCCCGTTACAAGTGACCCGGCCAAGCTGAGTGCCTACGCGGCCGACGGATTGAGCTCGGGAGGAGCATTCCAGGCTGGCCCTCCGGGAACGGTCATTATTCCGGCGAACTTGATCGATCAAAATTCCGTGTTGTTTCTGAATCAAGGCACATTCCCTGCCGCGAATTTCGGGTCTAAACAATACATCGCATCGCCATCGCAACCAACCAATGTCCGTGAAGACGTAGTGCGAATCGACCAGAACATCAACAGCAAATTCCAGTTGATGGGGCACTACCTTCACGACGCAATGTCTCAGACTTACTATCCGCCACTCTGGGGGCCGGGCGGTAACTATCCGACGGTGGGGTCGGCAATGTTGAACCCTTCCTGGTCGTCAACCATCAAACTCACGCAGACCTATTCCGGTTCTTTGCTGAACGAAACCAGCTTCCTCTTTAGCGGGAACATAATTCACTTAAGCCCCGTGGCCGGCCCGGGACTTACAAGCTTCACGCAACCGAGCGGGTGGACCGCGACCTCTTTCTTTCCGCTGGCGGACAATCGCGAAGCCCGCTTGCCGCAGGTCAATTTGGGTGGTCCTTTGAATACAGTTTGGAGTACGACGTACTTCCCCTGGAAGAACTCGTATTTTGGCTATGAGCCCCGCGATGATGTGTCGTGGACGCACGGACGCCACCAGTTCAAGTTTGGTTTCAGCTGGCTACACGACGTCAAGAACCAGGAACTGCAGGCGAACACCAACGGCACTGCCGCCTTCGGAAACAGCACGTTTTCAAAGGATTCGTATGTGAACTTCCTGCTGGGTGATGCAGACAGTTGGACGCAGCTGCAATACCTCGCAGGCAAGCACTGGGTCAACAACAATTACGGATTTTACGGAAACGATAATTGGCACATAACCCAGCGCCTTACTTTGAACCTTGGACTTCGCTTTGACGCGATGCCACATGCGTTCGAACGATATAACCAGTTCGCAAACTTTGTGCCAGCCGATTACGAAACATCGCTGGGGAATCCGGTCATTGCGCCGGGGCAACCAGCAGCAGGCACCATCGATCCGTCGCAGCTAACCGTGTTCAACGGCCAGCCGTTTTACCTCAATGGCATTCGGGAGGCCGGAGTCAATGGCTTCCCCAAGGGCAACGTCCAGAATTACTACAACACCTGGCAACCGCGAGTCGGATTCGCATATAGCCTCGACTCAAGCGGCAAGACGGTATTGCGAGCTGGTGCGGGAACGTTCTATGAACGGGTCCAGGGCAATGATGTCTACAATGCCGCTCTGAACCCACCATTCGCGTTCCAGCCCCAGGCGAATAACGTTTACTTCTCAAACCCGAGCATCAGTGCAACGACCGGAGCAAACGCAGGTTTGTCGGTCTTTCCTTCGACCATGACGACTCTGCAATACAACTATAAGATGCCGGGAACGTTGATGTTCAGCATGGGTATCCAACGCGAGTTATCGCAGTCGGTTGTGGCGGTCGTCCAGTACGTTGGAAGCAGAGGATGGGACCAGAGCGTCGACATTCCTATCAACACACTGCCACTGACGGATCCTAATAACCCTCAAAACCCACTTCCCGGAAACCAATATGGAGTCCGGCAAGGGGTTGCGGGGCAAATACCCGATCCATTGAACCCGGGCAAGTTTCAAGCGCCACTCAGTCCGAATTACTTCCGGCTATTCCCTGGTTACAGCAACATCACTCAGGAAACTAACGAGAGTAATTTCAGCTACAACTCCCTGCAAGCCGGCGTGCGCATGGAGAACCGGCATGGCTTGACCGTGCAGCTGGCTTACACTTACTCGCACGAGATTGATGAGGTAGCCAACGACTTAGGCGGAGCCTCCGATCCGTTTAACCTCGCTTACGATAAAGGCTCCGGGCAGTTCGACCGGCGCCATATCTTTAACGCAAACTATGTGTATTCACTGCCGTTTTTCGCCCACACTTCCAGCCGAGTAGTGCACGGCGTGCTCAGCGGCTGGCAGTTCTCCGGGATAACCATTGCCGAATCGGGTTCACCGGTCAACAGCGGTAACGGCGTGATTTACACAGGTCCTGATACCCTCGGATTGGGAGGAGGCACGAGGAATCGTCCTAATCAGATAGCGCCAGTCTCGTACCCCAAGACTGTCGATCACTGGTTCAGCACCAGCTCCTTCGGCGCACCTGTGGCACCGTGGAATGGGGGCCCGAACCAGGGCTTCGGAACCGCACGCAAAGACGCAGTTGTCGGACCCGGTTTGTTCAACTTCAACCTGTCGCTCTTCAAGACGTTCTCCGTGACAGAGCGCGTGAAATTTGAGCTCCGGTTCGAGTCTTTCAATACCTTCAATCACACCGAATTCAATGGCGTCGACACGAATTCGGGCGACGGCAACTTCGGGGCTGTAACCAGCACCTATGATCCTCGAGTGTTGCAGCTTGGCGGCAAGATTAGTTTCTAATCAAATCTCGGGCGCGAGAGTTCCTCTCGCGCCCGAATTATTTTGACAGCCAAACGTCGGCGACTTGCGGATCGATCCGATGACAGACAAAAATAAGACATGGATGTAGGCCTGAAGTCTGTCCAGGTGTGCCAACTGGTCTTTATTCTCCTGATTACAGCTCACCTTGCATCCGCACAACAAACTTCCAGTAATCCCCAATTAGAAAATGCCATAGCTCTTGAACAGCAGGGCAAGGTTGTGGAGGCTGAAGCAGCCTGGCGCTCTGTACTCGCAGCCCATCCCGAGAGCCCCGATGCCTACGCTCATCTCGGATTCCTGGAAGCTCGCCAGGAACATTACCGACAAGCCATACCTCTATATCGAAAAGCGTTGACCTTAAATCCCGGTATGCCCGGCCTGGAGATGAACCTTGGGCTTGCGCTATTTAAAGCGGGCGAGCTCAAGGACGCAGTTCGCATCTTCAACAAACTGCTGGCGACCGAGCCCCCATCTTCTGCTGAGGCTCGCCGCCTGGAGACACTGATAGGAATGGCGCGCTACGGCCTGCAGGAATATGCGGCGGCAATCCCGCTCCTAAAACAAGCAACCATTGACGATCCTCAGAACCTTCCGTTCCGGCTGATGTTGGCGCACAGTTGTCTCGCGGCGAAGCAGTATCAATGCGTCCTCGACGCATACCACGAAATTCTGAATCTTAATGCGGAGTCCGCGGAAGCCGATATGCTAGCCGGGGAAGCGTTAGATGAGATGCAGGACCACGCAGGTGCCATTGAACAGTTCCGCGCGGCCGTCAAAGCGAACCCAAAAGAACCGAACGTTCACTTCGGTCTCGGATACTTATTGTGGACAAAGGCGCAATATGCTGAGGCCGCTGGCGAATTCAAGGCCGAGCTGGCCAATGTACCAGATCACGGTCAAGCGCTCCTCTATCTGGCAGATTCAAATATCAAATTGAATCATCCGGAGTTGGCGCTGCCTTTGCTTCGGAAGGCTCTTCGGCTTGATCCGAACACAGAAATGGCGCATTTGGATCTGGGCATCATCTATGCGGATAAAGGCCGGCATCCCGATGCTTTGCGAGAATTAAGAACGGCCGCAAAATTAAAGCCCGACGATGTGGCTGTTCACTGGCGTCTTGCTCAGCTTTATAGAACCATGGGACGGAGGAACGAAGCGCAGGCGGAATTCGAGAAGACGAAAACGCTGACGCGAGCGGCCGACGAATCCGTTGCAAGCAAACTCAGTCACGGTCGCCCTCAATCTGAAGCGCCGGGACCCCACTGAGCTGATCAATTGCCTTGGACGTTGAAAGTACCGCAACCGAGCGTGCCTATTCTTCGCGACTTTCGAAGGGTGCGAATAAAGAATCATGTTCATCTTTCATTTGCGCAGATTCCCACTTCTCGCAACCCCGGCGAGAAGTGGGGCACCCGGCGAAGTTTATTTGCATTCAATCCCGGCGGACGCTCGGAAAGCGGTCGAAAAAGTCGAGGAATTGCTTAATCGACCCAAGTTGACTCAAGTTCCCGAAAACTGGGGAAGAGGAAGCTCGCTAATTCAATGACGGGATTGTGAGCGACCCGAGACATAGGTAACAGATCGTACCGGACACATAGGTTACACTTTCTCCCCTTTCGGGGAGGAAAGTGGATGCCGTGGAAGGAGTGTTCGGTGATGGATGAGAGAG
>Ga0070741_10004186_pt1 | contig 34087 bp, 29 predicted proteins | sample Coa_R1_4_FD_66440 | JGI IMG/M metagenome (GOLD analysis project Ga0070741, IMG submission 66440) | Surface soil microbial communities from Centralia Pennsylvania, which are recovering from an underground coalmine fire - Coalmine... | ecosystem: Environmental > Terrestrial > Soil > Unclassified ... | reverse complement strand
CGAGGGGCTTCCCCTCCTCGTCGACCACGGTGGCGTGGTCCACCAGGAACTGCAGAGCCTTCCCTCGGGACAGATCAGAGCGTACCGCCTGGAGACCCTGGTTGCGTTCGATCTCTTTTCGCAGCTGGGCCGGTTTGCGCCCCGCCCGCTCGGCGACGCGGGCGATCTCCGCCTCGACCTCCTCGTCGCTGGCGGTGATCTCCTCGGCGGCCACCACCGCCCGCAGGGCCAGGTCCGCCCGGACCGCCTTCGTCGCCTCGAGGCGGACGTCGGCGATGAGCTGGTCCTGCGTCAGACCGGTGGCGGCCAGGTACTGCTCGACGCTGGCGCCCTGCTCCTCGAGCCGGTGGAGCAGGCTGTGGAGTCGGCGCTCCATCTCCTCCTGGATCAGCGGCTCGGGAAGCTCGATGGCCACCTTGGCCCCGACGGCCTGGAGCACCTTCTCCCGGACGGCCATGTTGGCCTGGATCAGCCGGACGTTCTCCATCCGCGAGCGAATGTCGGCCCGCAGTTCCTCCAGGGTGTCGAACTCGCTGGCCTCCCGCACCCATTCGTCGGTCGCCTCGGGAAGGACCTTGCGCTTGGCCTCCTTGACGAGGACCTGGAAGGCCACCTCCTCCCCGGCTCGCTCGCCCCATCGGGGCGGGAGGACGTCGTTGAACTTGAGCATGTCGCCTGGCCGCTTGCCCGCCAGTTCCTCGTCGAGCTTGGGGACGACGAGGTTGGAGCCGACCTCGTAGAGGAAGTCGCTGACGGTGAGGCCCGGGACCTCCTCGTCGTGGATGTAGCCCTTGATGTTGAGCTGGGCGTAGTCGCCGGTGGCGAGCGGGGTGGTCGACTCCTCGAGGTCGGCGAAGCGCTCCCGGAGGTTGTCGATCTGCACGTTGATCTCGGGGTCGAGGACGGACGGGTCCTCGATCTCGATGCGCAGGGAGTCGTAGCCCTCGATCGTGACCTGGGGCCGCACCTCGACGACGGCGTCGAACTCGACGTCCCCCTCCTCCTTCCCGGCGGTGATCTCCAGCTCCGGGGGGGCGATCGTGTCGAGGTCCTCGGCCTGCACGGCCTTCACGTAGTACTCGGGCACCGAATCCCGCAGCGCCTGTTCCCGGGCGACCTCCGTGCCGAGGTGGGTCTCGAGGAGCCGGCGGGGGGCCTTGCCGGGCCGGAATCCGGGGATGCGCACCTCCCGGGCCAGCTTGCGGAAGGCGGCATCGATCGCCGACTCGAACTCGCTGGCGGGGACGTTCACCCGGAGGCGAACCTTGTTCCCCTCCAGCGCTTCGACTGTGGTCTCCATGAAGCCGGGAAGTGTAACAGCGGCCCCTGTGACCACCGTGTGACGCCGCTGTCCTCCTAACGGGGAACGAGGCGGACGGGCAGCGACTCGAAGCCCCTGATGGCCAGGCCGGGGTTGCGGACCGCCACCCCGGCCGGCTCCACCGAGGCGAAGCGCTCCACCAGCCCCCGGAAGACCAGCTGCCCCTCCATCCGGGCCAGGCGGGCACCGAGACAGAAGTGGAGCCCCCAGGCGAAGGCCAGATGGTTGTTGTCGGGGCGGGCGACGTCGAAGCGGTCGGGGTCATCGAAGCGGTCGGGGTCCCGGTTGGCGGCAGCCAGGAGGACCATGACGACGTCGCCCGCCCGCAGGCTCTGCCCGTCCAGCTCGAAGTCCTCGATGACGTTGCGGTGGACGAACTGGACCGGCGAGTCGAAGCGCAGCACCTCCTCGACCGCCGAGGCCGCCAGCCCGGGGTCGCGCCAGAGCCGGGCCATCTCCCCCGGGTGGTCGAAGAGGGCCACGAGGCCGTTGCCGATCAGGTTCGTGGTGGTGAGGAATCCGGCGAAGAAGAGCAGCGTGACCGTGGAGAAGAGTTCCCGCTCGTCGAGGATCCCCTCGTCGGCCCGGGCGACGAAGTAGGAGAGAAGATCGTCGGCCGGCTCCTTGCGGCGGCGGGCGATGAGGTCGGTGAAGTAGGCGTCGAGCTCGTCGCCGGCCCGCTCCACCTGGGCCAGCGCCTCCGGCGAGCGGTGGAAGGAATCGGACGAGACCAGGGTCCGCATCAGCGGCCGGAACCACTCCCGGTCCTCCTCGGGGACGCCGACCATCTCCCCCACGACCGTCACCGGCATCGGAAAGGCCAGCTCGACCATCACGTCGGCCTCGCCGAGCTCCGCCAGCCGATCGAGACGCTCGGCCACGATGGCCGCCACCCGGGGTCGGAGGGCCTCCATGGTCGGCGGGATGAACGCGCCCTTGGCCGCCCCCCGCAGCCGGGTGTGGTCGGGCGGGTTGGCGGTGAGCATCGACCGCCGCCGGCGGCGCTCGGCCAGCCGCACCCGCTGCGGGTCGACGCCGTGGCGGGGCACGATGAACTGCTCGTTCTTGCCGATCCTGGCGTCGCCGAGAATCCGGCGGCAGGTCTCGAACTCCGAGAGGTACCAGTTGCCGTCGAGTTCGCTGCGGTGGACGGGCGCCGCCGTCCGCAACCGGCGATAGAGGGGATACGGATCGGCGTGGCCGTCGGGCGTGGCCATGATCCGGTGGACGAGGTCATCGGCGGTCTCGGTCACCAGGCTTGTCACGAGTGCCAATTCTTCACTCAGTGACGAATATGAGGCAACCGCTTACGAACGCGGCGAGCGGCCGGGCGCCCGTTTGCGCACCGGCCGCTCCGCGAACTGCGAGAGATTCGCCGTGGCTAGGCGGCGTCCTCGTCGGACTCGACCTCGGCCACCTCGGCCTCGGGAGCGTCCTCGGCGGCCGGGCCGTCGAGGCGGGCGATGGCCTGCGACCAACCGGTCTGGGGGTACCGGTTGGCGAGGTCGATCAGGTCCCGGCGCATCCGGTCGCCGTGGCCGGCCTCCTCGAGGGTTGACAGGGCACCGAAGAACTCGTCCGAGGCGACCTTGAAGCGGCGGGTCTTCCCGTCGCGGGGGTCGAGGATGTAGGCGTGCGTGCCGCCGCCGAGGGGGACGATGCGGGGGGCGTCAGCGGCGGCGATGAACTCGGCCTTGCCGCCGCCGGTCCGCATCGAGGCCCGAGCCGTCTTCGACTGGAGGCCCTCGTCACCCTTCTTCTTGACCTTTCCCGCCATCGTTCCTTCACTCCTTCGGTGCTCGGCGGCGCGCGTGGCGCCAGAAATGCGGTCGGTTGGCGGGAGCTGGTCCAGGCGCTGGGGTCGCTCCGTGCCCGGTACTGCGGTAGTTCTGTCCCCTTTTCTCGGCGAGCTGGCCGCCGGACTTTAGGGACTTCGCGAAGCGGCTCCGCCGGGGTCAAATGTAGCGGAACGCGATGCACCGCCGGGCCCAGCCCGAGGGCGGGGACCCGGCGGTGCGGGCGAATTCCGTCAGCCGGACGGCTCAGTAGACGGTCTGGTAGTCCGGGGTCTCGAGCTGGCCCCGCATGGCCGGCCCGTTGGCGTCGTCGATCTCGAGGTAGAACGCCGCCGGGTCGTTCTGGATCTGCGACAGCAGCTGGGGATCGGCCCCGACGCAGCCGTCGTCACCGTTCGCCCCGACGTGGAGCAGGACGGCGTTCGGCCCGTTCTGTCCGGGGAGCCCGGGGTGGATCTGGGCGCCGGTCGCCTGGTCGATGCCGTCGTAGGCCAACCGGAAACACAGCGTCCCGCTCGGGACGTCGATGTCGATGTTGGCCGTGCCGACCGCACCGTCCGGGCCGGGCCGGGGGCCGACCTGGTCCCAGCTCATGTCCACGAGGTAGCTCGAGCGCTGCGGCCCGTACTCGTACCCGCAGGCGTCGGGGCCGTAGTAGTAGTAATCGTTGCTGTTGCCGTCCCAGCCGGGGCTGTAGTAGCCACAGTCGTCGTACCACCCGGGGCCGTAGTACCCGTACCGGTAGTAGTGGCGGTGGGTGTCCCAGTCGTGGTGCCGGTGGTTCCGGTCACGGTTGTGGTCCCAGTCCCGATCCCACTTGTCGCCGTGCTTGGCGTTCTTCCAGTCGTCCCGGTGCGGGTCGTTGCTCTTCTTCTCGTCCTCGGCCCGCTTCCGGTCCCGGTCGTCGGTGTCCTTGGCCTTGTTGTTGTTGTGAGCCTTCCGGCCGGTGTCGGACGCCTTCTTGTCGTCGTCGCTCTTCTTCGGCGGGTCGCTCTTCTTGGCGTCGTCGTTCTTCTTGTTGCTGTCTTGCTTCTTGGCCGCCGCCTGGCGGTCGTCGGAGCCCTTCTTCCCGCTGTCGGACGCCTTCTTGTTGTCGTCCGATGCCTTCTTGGTGTCCGACGCCTTCTTGGTGTCGTCCGATGCCTTCTTGGTGTCCGACGCCTTCTTGCTGTCGGACGCCTTCTTGGTGTCGGACGCCTTCTTGGTGTCGGAGCCCTTGTTCTTGTCCCCCTTGTCGTCGCTGTCCTTCGCCTTCTGGGCGGTCATCTGGTCGGACGTCGTGACGGTGGAGTTCGCCTTCGCCTGATGCGTGGCGTCGCCCTCGCCGAAGGCGAAGGTCGGAGCGCCGGCGATGAGCAGTGCACCCACGAGCGTCGCAGTGATCGCGGCGGCCCTTCTGCTCCCGATCATCGAATCCCTTTCTCCCACTGGGGGCTGTCCACAAAACCTGGTCGTCGGGCTGATCACGGCCACTTCGACGCCACACGGCGACGGAGAACGACGGGCGGGGCCCAGCTGAAAACCGATGCCTGGCGATGCTGGCGTTGCGCCATCACCCCCGTACGCCTCTCGTCCCCACCAAGCCGGACGTATGTGTCGTGTGGCCCTCGAGAACCCGCCGGCGGCCCTTGATCGTCAGCGGGACCTTACGAGGCGCATACTACCCAAAAATCTGACACTCAGTGCAGATCGGCACTTCACGACAAACGCCCCATCCGGCTCGGCAGTGCCCGTAATCCCCCGATACCGCCCATTTCTCCGACGCACAGCGAGGTACTTCAGGCTCGCCGGCCACGCAGCGTGGGACTTTTCCCAGCAGATTCGTCCCATTTTCTCAGTCCGGGCTCACGCCCGCCGGTGGTCTCTGGTCGCGGAACCGCAGATGGAGTGGGATTCGAGACCAGAGAACGGTCTCGAGGAGAGCGGGTGACCGGGGTCGAACCGGCGGCCTCTGACTTGGAAGGACAGCGCTCTAGCCAACTGAGCTACACCCGCAAGAACCGAGAACCTATCCCGTCGGGGAGGGGGGATTTGAACCCCCGACCGCCTGCCCCCAAAGCAGGTGCGCTACCACTGCGCCACTCCCCGGTCGTGTTTCTGGCCCGTGACCTGCACTTTTGTTGTCCTACCGGTCATGCCTCGCCCTAGCACAACGCCCGGAACGCAGATAACTCGGTCTGACCACCTGCCGAAAAAGCAGGTCCGCAAGGCCCTGCCGGACACCAGCGTACCGGGCGACCTGGCGCTGCTGGCGAAGAGTTTCGAGCGCCACCTCCGGGCCGCCAACCGCTGCCCCCGCACGGTCCAGACCTACCTCGAGGCCATCACCCAGCTGATCCGGTTCCCTGGAGGCCGCCGGGCTGCCCGGCCAGGCGGCGGCCCTGCGCCGGGAGCACCTCGAGGCCTTCATGACCGACATCCTCGCCCGCCGCAAGCCGGCCACGGCGTCGAACCGGTTTTGGGCCCTCCAGCAGTTCTTCGGCTACCTCCTCGACGAGGGCGAGGTCGACCACTTCGCGGGGCGAACTCCTCGGCATGCGCCTCGAGGACATCGACCTCGAACAGCACGTCGCCTTCGTCCTCGGCAGGGACGTCGGGAGCGGGCCTGCTTTTTCGGGCGTAAGACGGCTCTGGCCGTCGACCGCTACCTGCGCCTCCGCCGCCGCCACTCCGACGCCGACGAGCCTTGGCTGTGGATCCAGCGCCGGGGCCGCCTCAACGACTCGGGCCTGGCGACGATGCTCCAGCGCCGGGGCCAACGGGCCGGGCTGGGCCGCATCCACCCTCACCAGCTCCGCCACACCTTCGCCCACGCCTGGCTCGCGGCCGGCGGCAACGAGGGCGACCTCATGCGCCTGGCTGGTTGGCGGGGCCGGGACATGCTCTCCCGCTACGCCGTCAGCGCCGCGGACGAGCGGGCCAGAGACGCCCAAGCCGGGCAACGAGCGGCGGGCCGCTCCGGCCGATTGACGACGCTCGACCGTGAGGTGGATACTGCGCGACAGCGTCCCCGGGCGGTCCAGACCTCGCCTCCCCGGACGGTCGGTTCCGACCGCAAGGGAGTGCTCTGATGGTGGCGACCGCGGTGCCCACGACAGTCCCCGTCCCGCCCGGACCGAGTGCCCTGTACAAGGCGCCGACCGTGGCCGGTTTCGACGATGTCCCCTTCCTGGTGAAAGAAGACCTGTTCCGCCAGGTCAAGGCGGACATGCGTTTCCCCGACTACCTCTACGGCTGCTACGAGTGCGGAATCTGCGTGGCTGTGTGTCCATCGGCCCGCTTCTACGACTTCAGCCCCCGCCGTATCGCTCAAGCCGCGGGTCGGGAGGACGTGGAACTCCTCTATCAGCAAATGCAGGAGGACATCTGGGAGTGTTCCCAGTGCTTCTCCTGTCTCCGCTGTCCCCGAGGCAATAACCCGGGCGGGATCATCCTGATCATGCGCGAGGTGGCCATCAACAACGGGCTCGCCTCGGCCCGAGAGGCCCTCGAGGGTTACTCCCGGATCATCTTCAAGATCATGTCGACCGGCACGCAAGTCTCCCCCGACATGCTCCAGCCCGACGCCTTCCCCGACTGGGGCCCCGAGGTCAAGGACGTCTCCGACAACCTGGAGCTTTGGCGGCGGGCGCTGCCCCCCGAGACCCACCACACCACGTCAGCGAGCTGGGAAGTGGACGAGAAGACGTTGGTCGAGCTCTATCTCATCTGGTTCCACACCGGTGCGCTCGACATGATCAAGGAGGTCGACGAGAGTCTGCACATGATCCTCTTGGAGGTCATGGAGGAGCGCCTGGAGGACGCCGGGATCGAACTCTGAGGTCCCCGGTCCGCCCTGAGCCCGAGTACGGGCACGGACGAGTTCGGCTGCCCGACCTGTGGTTCAGAGCTGGTTGTGCCGAAGCCGTCCTGTCCCCGCTGCAGGAGGAGCGATTTCGAGGGCAGGAGAATGGCGCGGGCCCAGGGCACTACGTCGGCGGCCGCACGTTTCGGTGCCGGAAGTGCACAACAGGTGGGCCAGGCCCGGTGGGGTCGGTGCCGGCGAACGCGCCGGCCGAAACCCGTTAGGGTGGGATTCGATACGACCGGCGTGTGCCGGTCTGGTGGACGCCTGACGTCTGCCCGTGGGCTTCGGCTCTTGCCGAGCCGATGTTTCCCATCTCGAGGAACGAGGAAGTCTCTGTGCCTAACGCCCTCATCACCGGATCGCCGGCGCGCGCCTCCGACGTGGCCGCCGCTTTGCGGTCCGGGGGCTTCGAGCCCTTCTGCGCCGACAGCGCCCTGAACCTCGTCGACGTCTGCGCCGCGGTGCTGCCGGAGTCGCTCGACTGCTACATCCAACTCCCTGACGACCACTCCGCCCGGACGACGGCCGTGGCCGAGGCCTCCGCCATGGTCGCCGACGGAGGGATGGCCCGCTACGAGGCGGCGGCCCACGTGGGGCCGATGCTGGCCGAGGGGGCCACCGTGGTGCTGGTCATGGGAGGGCGGTCGAGTGAACGTGAACGTTCCCCTGGCCTGATCGGCGCGGTGAACGACCTCACCCGCGTGCTGGCCCGGGCCCTGCGGAAGGACCACCACTCCACCGGGGTGAGGGTCGCCCTCATGGAGGACGGGTCGTCCCCGATCGAGATCGCCGCGGTGGCCGCCGAGCGCGGGGAGCTGGCCCCGCCCCTGGCCGCCTTCGTCGATGTCGAGCCAGGGCTCGGGTTCGCCGAATGGCGCCTCGAGTTGCTCAGCCTGCTGGGCTCGCCAGGGGGGAATGGACCGCGTGAAGAGCGCACGCTCCGGACCGGGTCCTGAGATTGCCGAGCGGGCTCTCTGCCTGACGGCCGGAACGTCCCCGGACGCCGTCGGCCAACTGGTGACCATGGCCGAAGGGCGTCGCCCGCCGCTGGAGGCCGCCCGGGCGCTCTTGGTCGCCCGACTCCACCGCCGCTCCGACGACTTCGCCGCCACGAGGGCGCTCAGCGCGGTCAACGCCGCGCTGAGCCGCGTTGGCTGGGACATGCCGTCCCCGCCGACCCGCCGGCCCCGCTTCTGGAAGCGGCGGTCTCCATCGGACGCTGTTGACGGAAAGCCAGTCGTGGACAGCACGTAGGTGAGAGTCACAAGGCCCCGGACCGTGCTGACACACATGGCTGGCCGACGGCTGAGTCGATCCCGTTGACCGCCGTGCTAGTTTCGATGTGCCGCACACGGATGGTTCCGGCCGTGATGGCAGCGCTGCTCCAGACCCTGGTTGCGCATCCAAAGAGGCGTTGGATGAGCCCGGGGGGTTGGTGTGCGAGATCACGACGAACCGGTCGATCGCCCTCCCCCTGGTTGGAGTGAGACCGTTTCTCTTTCCGACGCCACCTTCGTCGCGGCCACCTGTCCCGACGCACCGCCGGCGGACATGGGGCCAGCACACCCGGAACGGGCACGAAGCGCGTCCTGGCGGGCGACACCGGGTGGGATCCCGGCCCCGCCGCCAGCCCCGACCGGCGTTGACGTTGAGGAGACCGGCCGTTACCACGACAGCCACCGGTCGAAGTCAATGCCGCCCCGAGGAGGTGACAGAGCCAGGAGTGTTTGCGGGACATGTGCAGGCGGCTGCGGAGCAGCCGTGAAAGCTATACGACCGCGAGGGAGGGTGCCCGTGGTGCACGTCGACCACATCGCCCCGCTGGAAGACCGTTGTCTCGACGTCGTGGAGATCGATTTGCTCCGACCAGCTTGGATGCGGGACGCCGCCTGTCGGGGGGCGGGGGCCGCCGTGTGGTTCCCGATCAATGACGCCGGTGACGATGGAGACCGCGCTCGGCGGGTGTGCTCATCCTGCGGTGTTCGACACGATTGCCTCGACTACGCCCTCGATGCCCGTATCCGGTACGGCATCTGGGGCGGGCTCTCGGGCAGGGAACGAGCGAAGCTGGAGCGGCGGCGCCGCTCCGCCGGTGGTGGCAGTCGAGTGGCGTGATCCGGCGAGGTGGGGCGGTGGGCGCCTTCGCCGTGATTCGCTGAGTCGCTCAGGTGGCGTGAGTCAAGGGGTCGGGTGTCAGTGTCCCGGCGATGACGGCCTGGGCGACGTCAATCAGGAGAAGGTTGTGGCAGCGGGCGTGGTGGCGAAGCCACGAGAAGGCGCCTTCCATCGTGAGGCCGGCCCGTTCGGCCAGGATGCCCTTGGCCTGCTCGATCATGACCCGGCTGTTCAGGGCGTGGTTGAGCTGGTCGACGAGGAGATGCGCCTGGCTGGCAGCGCGATGTTGGAGGATGCCGATCGTGGCCACGTCGGCCAACGCCTGGGCCACGACGACATCGGCTTCCACCAAGCCTCCCGCCGCGTCCTGGAAGAGGTTGAGGGCGCCGATCGTCTCGCCCCGCAGGCGCATGGGCAGGGCGTGGACCGACCGGAAGCCAGCCTTGACGGCGACGGGCCCGAACCGGGGCCACTGAGCGTCCTCGGAGGCCAGATCAATGTGTACAGCCGGCTCGCCGGTGCGGAAGCAGTCCGGGCAGGGACCTTCCTGGGATTGGATCTCGAACAGCTCGACCAGGCGCATCTCCTCGCTGGAGGAGGCCACCACCCGCAGGTCCCCTTCGGGGGCGATCAGCATCAGGCCCGCCGCCGCCACGTCGAGAACCTCCACGCACCGATAAGTGAGCCGGGTCAGCAACTCCACGACATCGAAATCGTCGACGAGCGTGTCCGCCAACTCCACAAATGTCCGTGTCAGTAGGCTTTCCCTGGACATCATGCTCTCACTTCCGGGCCGCCTGGCCCGTCCGCATGGGGCCGCCGCTGCTGTGAGGGTACCCGGTTCGGGGAGCTCGGAATCTCCCGCACAGGTGGTCCGCCGGTCATCGGAAGCGGAGCGTTCGGCTCACCACCGCTTCGGCCACTTCGGCGAGGAGGCGGTCGTTGGCGAAGGCATGGGCGCGCAGCCGGGCGAGAGCCTCGCTCACACTGACGCCGAGTTGGACGGCCACCATCCCCGAGGCTTGGTGGACGACGAAGCGGAAGTTGGCTCCGTCTTCCAGTTCGGCGGCGAGGTCTCCGGGTGCGGCGTGAGCCTGCATCGTCAGCACCGCCCGGGCGGCCACCGACGCCAGGACGAGCGAATCGGCGAACTGGTCGTCGCTGAGTGGGCCCGGCCGGTCGCGGTACAGATTGAGCGCCCCGAGCCGGACGGCTCCGACCTGGAGGGGAAAGCCGAAGATGGCCCGAGCCCCGGCGTCAGTCGCCGCCGGCGCGAAGGCGAGCCAGGGTGTGTCGGCGCGGGCCAGGTCGGGCTCGAGGACCGGCCGGTCCGAGTGGTAGGCGTCGACGCACGGCCCTTCACCCAGGGTGTACTGCAATTCCTCGATCAGCGCGCTCACGGGGTTGCTGGAGCAGACCGAACCCTGTTGGACATCCCCGGCCATGAGCATGATTCCGGCGCCGCTCATCATCGAAACGTCGGCGGTGACCTCGCACAGCCGGGCCGCCTCGTGTCGATCATCGCCGCCGGAGGACAGGCGGGCCACGATGTGCATGAGCCGATCACCGGCCATGGAGCCGCTCTCCTCGTCCAGTCAGCGGGAGGCGCTCAACGGGGTCCGGATCCAACGCGCACCCGGGCTTCAGTCAACCGAGGACCGAGCCCACTGCCCTCCGACCATACTCCAGATCGGGCCGCAGCCAAACGCCGGTGCGGGTAGGGTGGGGTTCGACGTTGTGGGTCGCTCCCCAGCGTCGGACTTGCTCTGGACCCCGGCAGGCTCGTTCCCGCGCTGCTCAGCCAATGGAGTTCGCACATGGGCCTGGTCCTCGTCGTCGTCGCCGTCGTCGCCTTCCTGGCGCTCGTTCTCCTTGGGTTGTCACTTCGGATCGTGCAGCAGTACGAGGACGGCGTGCTCTTCCGGCTCGGCCGGGTGACGGGGATCAAGAAACCAGGCCTCGTCACGATCGTGCCGGTCATCGAAAACCTGCGGCGGGTGTCGCTGCGGATCGTCACCATGCCGATCCAGTCGCAGGGCATCATCACCCGCGACAACGTGAGCGTGGACGTCTCCGCCGTGGCGTATTACCGGGTGGTCGACGCCGTCAAGGCCGTCGTGGCCATCGAAAATGTCGCCAGCGCCATCAACCAGATCGCCCAGACGACGCTGCGCAAGGTCGTCGGCCAGCACACCCTGGACGAGACGCTGGCCGAGACCGACCGCATCAACGTCAGCATCCGCGAGATCCTCGACATTCAGACCGAGGACTGGGGAGTGGTGGTCACGCTGGTGGAGCTCAAGGACATCCAGCTTCCCGACAGCATGAAACGGGCCATGGCTCGGCAAGCGGAAGCGGAGCGGGAGAAGCGAGCCAAGATCATTGCCGCCGAAGGCGAGTCGCTCGCCGCCGCCGCCCTCGGGGAGGCGTCCGACACCATGATGGCGCACCCGCTGGCATTGCAGCTCCGCAACCTGCAGAGTCTGGTCGAAATCGGGGTCGACAAGAACACCACCGTGGTCTTCCCCGCCCCACTCATGAGCACCATCGGCGAACTTGGCGCCTTCCTGGCCCGCGAGACCGCGGCCGCCACCGCCACCTCGGCCGCGCTGATCAACGGGTCCCGCTCCGGCCGAGACAGCGGAGGTGCGCACCCCTCAGCCGGGTGAGGCCAGCCCGGTCGACGCAGGGAAGAGCGCGGTTCTGAGTTCGGCGGAACCGGTCGGCTTGCGGAGGTAGGCATCGGCCCCTCGCTCGAGGGCGGCACAGATGATCGCTGCATCACTCTGATACGAGCAGACCACGATGCGCGGCCGGGGTGAGATCGGAGCGAGGTCACGAATGGTGTTGAGGCCCTCCTCGAGCGGCATCTGGATCTCGAGGACGACGAGCTCGGGATGACACCGTTCCACCAGCTCGACGGCCGCCAGCCGGTTGTCGGCCTCGGCGATCTCCCACGGCCGGAAGGAGTGCTCCAGGAGGTGGCGCATTACTCCGCGCCGCTCGCTCCGAGAATCCACGGCGACGACGCGCACGTCGTCAAACCCGGGGCCGTCATCGCTGCGCGCCGGCCCAGGCGGCACGTCTTCCTTCACCGGCATGCTCGACCTCCTCGGCATCCATTGGATGCGCAACCGGGGTCTCGAGCAGCGCCGTCCCTCGCAGGAAACCATCCTGCGAACTCAACCCTACGCTACATCATCGTCGTCGGCCTGCGTCAGCGCCGAGGGCGAACCGACCGACGCCGTCGCCCGGATCAGTTCCGCCACGCTCCAGGCTTGGGCGATGCATCCCCGGGGAGCGAACGGTTCGGCAGCGTCGAAGATCTCGCTCACGGACCCGATGCCGGCCTGTCCGAGATGGTCGTGGAGGCCGCGCACCATGGCGCGGGCTTCCTCGCGGCGGTCGGGGAAGGTCTTGAGCCAGGCGTCGACGAACGGACCGAGGAGCCAGGGCCAGACCGTGCCCTGGTGGTAGGCGCCGTCACGGGCCCGCAGGTCGCCGTCGTAGGTGGCCTTGTAATCCGCATGGGCCGGGTCGAGGGTCCGGAGCCCGACCGGGGTGAGGAGATGCCGGCCGACCGTCTCCACGACCGGGCGCCACCGGTCGGGCCGCAGGACGGCCCGGGGCAGGGACACGGCCAGGACCTGGTTCGGGCGCAGGGTGGCGTCGTCGCCGCCGTCCTCGCCGTCCACCACGTCGAAGAGGTACGAACCGGCCTCGTACCAGAACCGCCGGTTGAACGACTCCCGCACCGTCTCGCCGAGGCTGGCGATGTCGACCCCGACGTCGTAGCCCTCCTTCGCTGCCCACTCGTCGAGAAGGCACAGCGCCTGGTACCAGAGAGCGTTGATCTCGACCGGCTTTCCGCGGCGAGGGGTCACGACCCAGTCGTCGACCTTGGCGTCCATCCAGGTGAGCTGCAGGCCGGGGGCGCCCGCTCGCAGAAGGCCGTCGGCCGGGTCGGCGCCGATACCGAAGCGGGTCCCGGCCACGTGGCGTTGCACGATCTCGGCCAACACCGGGAGCAGCAGCCGCAGCGTCTCGCGGTCGCCGGTGTGGTGCTCGTAGCGGGCGATGGCGTGGAAGAACCACAGGGTGGCGTCGGCCGTGTGGTACAGGCCTTCGGAATCGCCGTCGGGAAACAGGTTGGGGATCAGCCCGTCACGTACGTGGTGGGCGAACATGCGCAGGATGGAGCCCGCTTCCCGTTGCCGCCCGGTGAGCAGGCAGAGTCCCTCGAGCGAGATCATCGTGTCCCGGCCCCAGTCGGTGAACCAGTGGTAGCCGGCGATAATCGACCGGACCTCGTCGCCGGCGGCCGCCTCCCGGCCGGCGGGCTCGACGACGAACTGGTCGGCGGCGAAGACGAGCTCCGGCATCTCGTCGCGCAGGGACGCCGGAGCGTTGCGCAGGAGCCGCGACCGCCGGGCTCGTTCGTCCGTCTCGACCTGGTCCGGCGAATGCCCGTTGATCGTGGCCCACGGCTCGGTCGACGCCGCCAGGGTCGCTTCCTCGCCGGGCCGGAGCCGGAGCTGGAAGTATCCGGGGCTCCAGAGGTCGCCGCAGGCGTCGTAGCCCCGGCTCTGCTCGGCACGGTGGACGACGAGGGAAATCGTCCGGGGGCGGTGGGTGAAGGTGCTGTGGCGGGCGTGGAGCCGTAAGCGCAACGGCGGGAACGCCGGGTCCCCCACGATCTCGTAACGGTCGTCGACGGCCAGAAGCGAGTAGCGGGCCAGCTCGGCATTGACGGCCGCCTCGTAGTGCCGGAAGTGCATCGACGGTCGGAGCTGGAGGAGAACCTCGCCGCCGCCGGCGTCGGTGTCGAGCCGGTAGGTGACGTGGAGCAGGTTGTGGCGGTGGGCGAGGACGACCCGTTTCTCGAGCACCGTGCCGTTGATGTCGTAGCGCCACCGGGGGAGGCCGTCGACGAGGACGAAGTCCGTGAGATAGGGGTCTCCGTGCAGCTCCAGCCGGCGCGCTTCGGTCTCCTCGGCCCGTAGCTCGACTCTGCGCCCGCCGGGCAGGCGCAGCTGCTCGGAAAGGTGTGTGAGCATCACGGTCCGCCCCAATGGGTTGGGGAGGCCGGCGACCAGCCAGCCGTGGTACCGGCGGGTCACGAGCCCCGAGACGGTCCCCGAGGCGTAGCCGCCGATGCCGTTGGTCACCAGCCATTCCCGCTGGAGCTGCTGGGCGGGATCAGCGATGGAAGGCGGCGTGACCGGGCGGACGACGGCAGAGTCGCTCACGACGAGCCGAGGAACAGCGCCGAATGGGCGGCCAGCGTCCACGGCCCGCGGACATCCGATTCGGGTGTCCCGCTCCCTCCGTAGCGTGGGTCCTCGCTCGACCACAGCTCGGTCCAGTTCCCCCGGGCCGGCGGCGCCAGGAGCGGTTCAGGATTGGGGACCAGACTCAGGTCGCGGCCGAGGTTCACCAACAGCAGGCGGTCGTTCCCCGCCGGCCCGAAGAAGCGAAGCACGAACGCCTCTGGGCCGAGTACCGCCCCGTCGACCACGGTGTTCGGCAGGGAGATGACCGGATCCGCCCGGCGGAGGTGAAGCAGATCGTGGTGCAGCAGGCGGATCTCGGCGTTGGTCGTCGCCTCGCTGTGGTCGAGCCGGCAACGCTCGAACGTGGCGCGGGCATTGGGCGGGACCATGCCCTCGAAGCGGATCGCCCGGGCCATGCTCCGGAACTGGCCGACCTGGGCGGTGCGGCCGGCTCGCACCGCCTCGGCCAGATCGCCTTCGTGGTCGGCGAAGTAGTGGAACGGGCTCGAGGCGGCGAACTCCTGGCCCTGGAACAGCTGCGGCACCGGGGGGCTGAGCAGCAGGAGGGCGGTCAGCGCCCGCAGGCACCCAGGACTCGTCAGCTCGTGGAGGCGGCGGCCCCGGAAGGAGTTCGCCACCTGATCGTGGGTCTGGAGGTAGTGGACGAACCGCCGGGGCCCGAGGTCGAGCGAGAAGGAGCCCCGGGGCTGGTCCTGCCAGCTGTACCACTGCCCTTGATAGAGGTAGCCCCGTTTGACGCAGGACAACAACTCTTGGGGTCCACCGCGGTAGTCGGTCAGGTAGGCCTCGTTCCGGCCGGTGGCGGCCACGATGGCGCTGTGATGGAAATCGTCGTTCACGGCGGCGTCGAGGCCGTGGCCCCCGCGGTTCGGGGGACGCAGCATGATCGGATCCTGAGGCTCGTTCTCGGCCACCAGCAGGAGCGAGCGACCCGGGGCGGCGGCCCGCGTGGCGGTGGCGATGGCGCCCAGAATGTGCTCCGGGGAGGAGTCGAAGATGGCTTGGGCGGCGTCGATGCGCAGGCCGTCAAGGTGGAACTCCGAGATCCAGTGGACGGCATTGGTGATGAAGAACTCCCGCACCGGACCCGACTCGGCGTCGTCGAAATTGAGGGCCTGCCCCCACTCGTTGTCATGCCGGTCGGTGAAGTAGTGCGGGGAGAACCGGTCGAAGACGGCGCCGGCCGGCCCGAGGTGGTTGTAGACGACGTCGAGAATCACCGCCAAGCCCAATGAGTGCGCCGCGTCGACGAAGCGACGCATGTCGTCCGGGCGGCCGTAGAGCCGGGTCGGGGCGAAGAGGTCGACCCCGTCGTACCCCCAACCGAACGACCCGGGGAATTCCGCCACCGGCATCAACTCGATCGTCCTCACCCCGAGATCAGCCAGCGAGGGAAGACGGGCCTGGGCCGCGCTCCAGGTGCCCTCCTTGGTGAAGGTGCCGACGTGGAGCTCATAGATGACATGTTCGTGGCGAGCCAGGCCCCGCCACCGAACGTCGGTCCAGGGAAACGTGCCGGCGGCGATGATCTCGGACGGCCCGAACGGGCCGACGGGCTGGAAGCGCGACACCGGGTCAGGGCTCAGACTCCCGTCCTCCAACCCGAAGAAGTACAGATCGCCGGGCGCCGCCCCCGAGACGAAACCCGAGAAGTAACCGCCTGGCTCTGCCGCGAGCGGGACCGTCTCGCGCCGTTCGATGACCAGCGCGTCGGGCACCTCGCCGGCGGAAGGTTCGAGCAGGACCACGTCGATCCCGCGGTGCGCCGGCGCCCACACGCGGAAATGTGTGCCCCCCTGGCCCGGCTCCGCACCGATGGGAGCGTGGCGGACGGCCTGCACCGGATCCCGGCGGTCCTCGGCAGGGGATCTAGTCGGCAAAGACGTCACCGTTGTGCCGGATGAAGAACGTGTGGTCATGTCCCCGGTTGGCGTCAGCGGAGTTGTAGGCGTGCCGTGCGCTCCCGTCCGGGACATGCTCCTCGGAATAGATTGCTCCGACAGGGCACACGTCGGGCTGGTAGCAGGCGGTGCACGAGGTGCACTCCTCGGTGTTGACGTAGAGCATGCTGTCCCCGAACACCGCGATCGCATCCGGTTCCGGCGCATGGCTGTTCTCGGTCACCCCGCTACCGGCCTCCACCTCCGAGAACAGCTGGTTGATCTGAGGATCGAACTCGTAGATGCACTGCACCGGACAGACATCGACGCAGGCGCGATCCTTCACATCGATGCACGCTTCGGTGATGATGGCGACACCAGGCATGACTCACCTATCCGTCATCGGAGGTCTGAGTCGTCTCGCACCTCGAACCTCCGGACACCCGAACATTGGATGCGCGGCCGGGGTCTCGAGCGGCGCCGTCACCGCAGGCGGACAGCCCTGCGAACAACGCCATGATACCACCGCGGAGCCTCCCCCCGGCTCACGGACCAGCGTCGATACCCGATCGCGCCGCGATCAGCTCCGCCAGGGTGGCCTGCATGTCCTCCGCACTGAGGTCGAGCATCCACACGCCGTCACGCCAATGACGGAAACCCACCTTCGCCCACACGCGGCCCAGGGCCTCGACGGCACGCGGCCGATCCTCCGGCCGACGGGACGCCGCCTCGAATGGGGCCGGATAGCAAGCGGCGAGATGACACCCACGTCCGAGACGCCCGATGGCCGCGGCGGCGACGATCGGGCCCAACCCGTGCCCGCGGTGATCGGGGTGCAGCCACACTCGATCGAGCAGCACGATATGGTTCCTTCGCGCCGGGTCGCCGACGAGATCGGCGGGCAAGCGGGGAGCGTCGGTACGGGTCTCGACATCGATCCACGTCCCCGAGACGCGGTCGGCGAGCTCGCCGATGTCCCTGCCCGGCTCGAGGGTGAACACCAGGACATGCGCGTACCCGATCTCCTCCCGGACATCGCTGGCGGAGCGATCGAGGACGACGGAGACCGTCCAGCGCTCGACGGGGCGGGAGGGCGCCCCGGCGCCGAGCGGGATCCGCTCCTCGAGCCGATACGTCAACACGAGTTCGCCGGGCACCGCTCGCGCCCCATGGCTTGTCCTGTTCAGTGCCGTTTCGGCCTCTTCATGAGCACGGCGACGGTGCCGTCGGCGAGTGACGTCATCCCGACGGCCTCCCACCCCTGGGTTCCCTCCCCGTTGAGCGCCGCAACTGACGCCGAGACCCCAGGTGCCGGCGACGGGGCCTCGAAAGCGGGAAGGGCGACGATGAGGTACTCCCACGGAACCATGGCTCCATTGCCCTCCCGGGGCTCTCAACCCGCGCACAGCGCGGTGGAGGCGCAACCGGGGTCTGGAGCGGCACCGCTGATCGGCAAAGCCTGAAGGCCCTGCCGACCCCTCAGGATACCACCCTTCTTCAGCGAAGCGTCATGGCGGACACCGCGAGGTGGCAAGGCGCATGCCGGCATGCACCACATCACCCAGTCCCCCTACAACCGGGAGTTGATCTACAAGGAGATTTGCGCTCCGGACGGTGCTTGGGACGAGAACCGCATCCTTCCCGATCCGGTCTTCAACTGCGCCGGGGGCAACCTCCCCCCGCCCAGGACCGTCTGCAACAGCTCACCGAGAGCTCAGAACGCAGTTGACGACGGTGGCCAGGCCGGAACTTCCGGCCGACCACCGTCGTGTACGCTGGCGGCAGCGCGGCGAACGCCCAGCCGTGCTTGAGACTCGTCAGAGCCTCAGTCCTCCCGTGCGTGGCCCTGGACCTCGGCCGCGGGTTGCGACCATCGAATGGGAAAGGAGACCCCATGGGGGCCGACAAGTCATTTCTGAATGCCGAAGGCATGTGGTACGGCGGGGACGACCCGATCAGCATTGCGTACCTGAGGGAGAGGGCGGCAACCGTCATGCCGGCGCTCAAGAGGCCCCTCCCCAAGCAGGCGGCCAAGGCCACGCTGAAGTAGGGCCGAGGCTCGCCCGCGCCCGTCGAAACAAGGGTGACCACGTGAGAGAATTCCCTGAGTGCCCCCGCTGCGGCGTGCTTCTCGTCGGCGTCGGCACGCCCCAAGGCGGTAGGGCCCGCAATCGACCGTTCCCGGATCGTTCGACCGGGTATTGCTCCAGCTGCCACATCGGCTTGACCAAGGTCCACGGCGTGTGGGTGGCGACCCCGATCGGCACGCCGTCATGACCGAGGCCAGCGGGCTCACGAAGGTTTCCGCCGCAGTCCGGAGATGATCCGTCGGACCATCGTCATGAGGGCGGGTGCCCGGGTGGTCCAGGGCGATGGGTTGCGCCCACTGGAGCGACGACTGCTGCGCTGGCGGCACTGCGGTGCCACCTACACCGAGATCGGGTACCGGTTCCACCGAAGTCCAGCCTTTGTGGCGCGGGTCGAGGCCTTCGCCCACTACAAGCTCGAGGATCAACCGGCGAGCGGCGGCTCTGCCAGGTCGAACCCGCCTGGATCCGACCGCTCTCCTCAGCCGGTGCGCTACCACTGCGCCACTCCCCGGTGCCTGGAACCAGCGTACCGGGGGAACCGCCGGCAGCTCTGCGTCACGGCCGCACGGCCCCTGGAAGAGCGCGGTTTCCCGCTTCGATCACTCGATGAGGCGCCGAAGTCCGTCAATGGGCGACGGCGTTTTAGGAAAATCTCCTTCCGACCGGACGGTCAACTCCGGTGCGGTCAATCCAACCCGGTGCGCTGCAAGAGCCCGATGTCGGCCGCGTAGCGGAAGAGCTCGGCCCTGGTGCGGACGCCGAGCTTGCCGAAGAGGCGGGCCCGGCGGGACTCGACCGTCCGCAAGCTCACCCCGAGCAGCCGGGCGACCTCGGCGTTGGTGTGGCCGAGGGCGAGGAGCCGGAGCACGGCGAGCTCGTCGTCGCGCAGGACGGCCGACCGGCCCGGCGGAAGGCCGGCGGTGGCCAGCTTCGCCCCGAGCGCCGGCTGGAGATAACGGCGCCCTTCGGCCACCGAACGCACGGCGTCGACCAGTTCGAGGGCGGCGGCGTCCTTCGTCAGGTAGCCGACCGCACCGGCCCGCAAGGCCAGGGCCGCGGCGTTGACGTCGTCGATCATCGACAGGATGAGGACGTGGGCCCCGGGCGCGTGGCCCCGGACGGCCGTCACGACCTGTTCCCCCGACGCGTCGGGCAGGATGAGGTCGGCGACCACGACGTCGTACGCCACCGGCTGGGCCACGAACTCGGCGATGTTCGACGACTCCCCCACGACCAGGAGGTCGACCTCGTCGTCGAGCAGCAGCCGCACACCGGCGCGGACCACCGTGTGGTCGTCGAGGATGAAGACCCGCCGCGGCCGCGCCGTCGGGCGCGCCCACTCCGGCGACGTCACCGGCCCACCGGTGGGCCGGCGGCGACGTTTCCCGGCCCGACCTGGTGCCTCGCCGGCGGGACGGGCAACTCGAGGCGCACCGCCGTCCCCCGCCCCGGCGCGGAGTCGATCTCGACCGACCCGTCGAGAAGGCGGGCCCGTTCCTCCATACAGAGGAGGCCCATCCTGCGGCCGGCGGTCAACCCGAAGGCGGAGGGTTCGAAGCCGGCGCCGTCGTCCTCGACGACGACCGTCAGCCGGTCATCCTTGTGGGCGAGCGAGATCGTGACCGACCGGGCACCGGCGTGACGCATGACGTTGGTCAGGGCTTCCTCCACAACTCTGTAGACCGCCGCTTCGGTGCGGACGGCGAAGCGGCGCTCGACCTCGCCGGTCAGCGTGATCGACAATCCGGTCCGGGCCTCGAGGGTGTCGGCCAGCGTCCGCAGTGATGCCGCCAGGCCCTCCGGCGGTGCGGCCGACGCCCGGAGGGACCAGGCCAGCGACCGGGTCGTGGCCAGTGCCTCGTCGGCCAGCACCCGCAGTGCCGCCAGCCGGCGGCGCTGGTCGCCCTGCAGCTCTCCCTCGATCGAACGGGCGAAGAGACTGAGCGACGTGAGGATCTGGCCCAGCCCGTCGTGCAGTTCCCGGGCGAAGTAGGCCCGCTCGTCGGGCTCGGCGTCGAGGATCCGCACCTCGGACCGGCCGACAGCCTCGGCGCTGCCGACCCGGGCGCTGACCCGGATCACGCCCGGCTGGTGCTCGAGCAGGTTGATCGCCACCGCCTCCACCGGCCACCACACGCCGTCGTGATCGCGAAAGCGCAGGGTCGGAAGCGGCACCGGCACACCCGGCTGCAGCAGGACCTCGTGGAGAGCGGCTTCGGCCCGGGCCCGGTCGGCCGGGTGGACGAGGTCCAGCGTCGAGACGCTCTGCAACTCGTCGGGGTTCCAGCCGAACAACTGCGCCACCGGGCTGACGCGCACCAGGCGACCCTCCCGGTCGCAGGTGAAGTCGACGACCGGCCCCTCCTCCGCGCCGGGCCGCCACGGCGCAGCCCGCTGCGTCGCCACATCGAGCACCTGGACGAAGAAGCACCGCTCGCCGCCCTGCTCGTCCCGCAGCATCGTCGTGGCCACCAGCATGGGGATGGCGCCGCCTTCGGGGTCGAGGGCCCTCGCCCAGATCCGGAAGCCTCGCAGCACGCCGGCCCGGGCGTCGTCGAGGGCGGCCAGGACCAAGCGCCGATCGTCGGGATGGGCGATGTCCTCCACCGCCATGCCCAGCAGCTCGGCCTCCGACCGCCCGAGGAGACGGCACATGGCGGCGTTGGCCCGCAGGAACCGGCGCTCGGGCGTCAGCAGCGCCAGCTCGGAGACGGCCTCGGCGAACGCCGCCTCCAGGATTTCGGCCGACGAAAACCCAGCCTCGGAGAGGTCGATTTCTGGTTCGGGGGGAGAGTCGGCGTGGGACACGGCGGGTATTCACGAGCGGATCATTTGGGATCCTGCCCTCGCTCCTTTTCCATGGTAGTGACCGTCATGGGCCGAGGAACCGACCAAATCCCTGACATCCGTTGCGGGAAAACCGCAACGGACCATTCTTTCGCCCACGAACTGGAAGACGGCGGAGCGAACGGTTCATGACGCACCCATTGCCGCGTCGGGGAAGGAATTGCCCCGCTCTCCTCAGGCCAGGGCCCCGCCCAGCGCTTCCACGATGCGGATGCAGCTTCCCCACGGACACGTCATCGTCGACGACGAGGAGACGCACGCCCTCCGGTTAGGGGCGCTCCCGGCGGGGGATCACCGAGTCGGCGAAGGCCCTGATCCGCCCCTCCCCGAGGCGGCTGAAGACCCCGGGGTAGCCCGGGCGGCCACAACCGGCCCCGAAGCTGACGATGCCGACCTGGCGCAGGGTCGAGCCGCGGCCGATCACCAACGGGCCGCCGCTGTCGCCGAAGCAGGCGTCGGCGCCGCCGCCGGTGCGGCCGGCGCCGATCATGTCGGAGGCGAGGAAGGCATCGCCGTAGACGCTCGGGGCGGCCATCTCCGCATCGGCCTCGATGGCGACCCGGACGAAGCGCAGCTCGTCGCTCGGCACCGTGCTCGTCTCGCTGGTCACGCCCCAGCCGATGACCGTGGCGGGATCCCCGACCTCCCACCGGCTCCGCTCCGACGGCCGCACCACTTCCAGAGGGGTGATGTCGTCGACGGGAGACGACAGCCGGACCAAGGCGATGTCGGCGCCGTGGGTGGCGTCGCCGTCGTAGACGGGGTCGACCCTGATCTCCGCCGGGCGGCGGACCTCGCCATCGCCGGCCGACAGCCGCGTGGCGCCGACCACGACCCGGAACTTGGCCGGTGCCGGGGCGTGAACGCAGTGGGCGGCGGTGATGACCCACTCCCGCTCGACGAGCGAACCGCCGCAGAAGTGAGCCGCCGCCCCGCCGGCGGTGACCGCCTGCAACGAGGCCATGAACGGATAGCGGCCCACGGCGGCCGGGGCGCCCCCGATGACGCCCTCCGGCGGCGGGCCGGCGGCGACGACGGGTCGGAGGGGCAGGACGCAGGCGGCGAGGACAAGGGACGCCGCGACCCGAGGGCGCACGAAGCGGGACATGAAGCCTCCTCGGGAGTCCGGGCCCCAGCGGCCCGGCCGGCGGCACCCTAAGCCCGCCGCCGGCGCCGGGGCCACCGATTTTCCCGCCTACAGTCGGCGGCCATGCGCATCGGCTCCCTCGAGATCGTTCCCGTCCCCGACGGCTGGGCCCGCCTGCCCGCCGGCGATCTGCTCCGCTTCACCGGCGGCCGGGCCGATCCCTGGATGGCGCACGAGCAGTTCATCGCCGCCGACGGCAGCCTCGAGCTGTCGTTGGGCGGGTTCCTGGTCCGGACCGGCGAGCGCGTCGTCCTCGTCGACGCCGGCGCCGGCCGCATCGACAACGAGCGCTACCACGGCGGACAACTGCTGGAGAGCCTGGCCGCCGCCGGCGTCGCCCCCGACGACGTGACCGACGTCGTCTTCACCCACCTGCACTTCGACCACGTCGGCTGGGCCACGCAGAAGGGCACGGTCGTCTTCCCCCGGGCGACGTTCCGCTGCCACGGCGCCGACTGGGACCACTTCGTCGCCGGCCCCAACCCCGAACCCGGTTCGGTCAAGAAGCTGTCGCCGTTGGCCGACCGGCTCGAGCCCTTCGGCGACAACGCCACGCCTGCCCCCGGCATCACCGTCCGGCACGCCCCGGGGCACACGCCGGGGTCGGCGGTGATCGTCGTGGCCGACGGCGACGAGCGGGCCGTGCTCCTTGGCGACGTCGTCCACTGCCCGGTGGAGCTGATGGAGGACGAGTGGGAGGCCGTCATGGACGTCGACCCCGCCCTCGCCCGCCGCACACGGGAGGCGCTGGCCAAGGAACTCGAAGGGAGCGACGTGGCGGTGGCCGCCGCCCACTTCCCCGGCCTCCGGTTCGGGCGCCTCCTGTCCGGGACCGGCCGTCGCCTCTGGACCTTCGAGTAGGGCCCGAGCGGGAGGGGGCGACCTAGAAGGCGGGCTCCATCGCCCCCAGAGTGTCGCCGGTGGCCGGCGGCGGGCGCAGGCGCCCCATCTCCTTCGGCAGGGGCTCGGAGTGCACCACCGCCAGTCGCCGGGTGGCCCGCGTCAAGGCCACGTAGAGGTCGCTCATCCCCCGCTCCGACTCCCGGACGATCTCGGCCGGCTCGACCAGGATCACGCCGTCGAACTCCAACCCCTTGGTCTCGGCGACGGCGAGCACCGCCACCAACCCGTCCAACGGCGACGTCCGGTCGGCCACCGTCGACTCGGGCAGGGCGGCGGCCAGCTGGCGGATGAGGTCGTCGGTGTCGCCGGCGGGCGCAATCACCGCCAGGCGGCCGTCGCCGATAGCGGCCAGCTCGGAGCGGACGACGTCGGCCACCACGGGCCCCACCTCGCCGCCCGACGCCCGGACCGCCCACGGCGCCACGCCCTCCTCCCGCATCGACCGCGGCGGCACGGCGCCGGGGGCCGCGCTGGCCAGCACCGCCGTCGCCACCTCCATGATCTCGGCCGGCGTCCGGTAGTTCACAGTGAGCTCGGCCCGGCGCCAGCGGTTGGCGGCGTAACGGTCGAAGACCTCGGCCCACGTCGCCGGCCCCCAGGAGGCTCCGGTCTGGGCCAGGTCGCCGACGACGGTCATCGACCGGCTCGGGCAGCGCCGGAACAGGAGCCGCCAGACCATCGGGGAGAGCTCCTGGGCCTCGTCGACGATCACGTGCCCGAACTCCCACGTCCGGTCGATCCGGGCCCGTTCGGCGATCGACAGCACCGCCGCCTGCCCGGCGTAGCGCTCGGCGAGCAGCTCGGGGTCGATCGGCATGTCGAGCCGCAACCCCTCGAGGACGGCCCGGGCGAACCGGACCCCGCGACGCTGCCGGCCCGCCCGGCGCCGGGCCGACCGCTGCGCCGGTCCGGCCGGCACACCGAGAAGCTCGGCCGCCTCGTCGAGGAGCGGGACGTCCTCGACCGACCAGTCGACGGCGGCCAGGTCACGGCAACGCTCGCGGAACAGCGCTTCCCGCTCGTCGGCCTTCAGCACCGAGCCGCCCGCCGAGTTCACGAGGGCCGGGGTGCCAAAGAGATCGTTGAGGAGCTCGGCGGCCGACAGCACCGGCCAGATCCGCTCCATGGCGACGCGGAAGTCGCGCGACCGGCGGAGCTCCACCCACGCCTCGTCGAGCTCGTCGGGTTCGGGCTCGGAGCCTCGTAGCTCGGTCAGCCCGGCCCGGATCTGCTCGAGGAGCGACATGAGCAGGAGCCGCTCCACGGTCTCCCGGGCGCGGTTGTGGGCCCGGCCGCTGCGCCGGCCGGCGTCGCGGGCCTGCTGGCAGGTGGACCGGTCGAGCAGCAGGTCGAGGTTGTCGTAGGTCAGGCGCAGGTCCTCCCGGGGGACCCGCTGCCGGTCGGCCACCGCCCGCCGCAGCACCTGGACCATCCGCAGGTCGCTCTTCACCCGGGCCGTGGCCGGCGGGTCATGGCGGCGTGCGGTCACCCCGGGGAAGAGCTCCCCCGGCGTGGCCAGCAGGACGCCGGTCTCGCCCAGCGAGGGCAGCACCTGCTCGATGTAGCGGAGGAAGACGGCGCTGGGGCCGACGACGAGGACGCCGCTCCCTGCCAGGCGGGCGCGATAGGTGTAGAGCAGGTAGGCGGCCCGGTGGAGGGCCACGGCTGTCTTGCCGGTACCGGGCCCGCCCTCCACGACGAGCACACCGGCGAGGTCCGAGCGGATCACCTTGTCCTGCTCGGCCTGGATCGTGGCCACGATGTCGCCCATCCGCCCGGTGCGGCCCTTGCGGAGCGCGGCCAACAAGGCGGCGTCGCCGTGGAGCGTGGCCTGTTCGGTCTCCGACAGGGCGTCGAGGTCGAACACCTCGTCGTCGAGGCCCACCACCTCCCGACCGTGGGTCAGGAGGTGGCGGCGCCGGACGACCCCCTGGGGATCGGCGGCCGTGGCCCGGTAGAACGGCTGGGCGGCCGGAGCCCGCCAGTCGACCAGTAGCGGCTCGTAATCGGCCTCCGAGAGCCCGAGCCGCCCCACGTAGTGGCGGTCGCCGACGACCATGTCGAGGCGCCCGAAGCACAGCGGGAGGTCGCCGATGTCCAGGGCAGCCAGGCGATGCCCCAGGTTCACCGCCAGCGCCTCGCGCTCCGAGCGCCACTGGTGGGTGCCGTCGGGGTTGCCCAGGACGCGGCCGAGCTCGACGTCGAGCTTGGCCCGGACCTCGTCCAGGCGCTGGTAGAGCCGCTCGACGTAGGCGCGCTCGGCCTCGAGCTCGTCCGTCCGGGCCGGGGGCGGCCGCTCCGCATCGGTGTGGGGCAAGTTCACCTCCTTAGGGCGCCAGCGCGAATCCGAACTGACAAGTCTTCCAGCTGGAGCGGCCCAACGGATCCGCGACCGGCGTTCCGCCCCTGGAGGCCAGCAAGAAATTTCCGGTTCCGGGAAGAACACCCGGCGGAATTGTGTTAATTTCCGATAAGGAAGTCGGGAATTGGTCCGAGCCGCCGGGAGATCCGATGAACACAGCCACCACCACCGCCGCCACCGTCCCCACCACCCTCGCCGACGAGGTGCTCGACAGCCGGGACGTCTGCTGCCCGCTGCCGATCATTCAGACGGCCCAGGCGATGGCCGGCCTCTCTTCGGGTCAGACCCTGCTGGTCATGGCCAGCGACCCTGGCTTCGAGCCCGACATCAAGGCCTGGTCGTCACGGACCGGGAACGCCCTCCTCTCCGCCGAGCGGCGGGGTACCGACCTGCACGTCTTGCTGCGCAAAGCCTGAGCTGACACGCGAGGAACCGGCGTTCCCCGGGGGTGCGTAGGACCCGGGGAGCGCCGGTTCTTCTTGTTGCCGGGCGGGGACCCAGGAGGTGTGGGCTATGAGGCGGCCCGCAGGCGAGGACTCCGGCGCCGCACAGGGAGGCCGACCCGGGCCCAGGCCTGGAATCCGCCGTCGAGATCGGCGGCGGAGTCGAATCCGAGCTCGACGAGCGTGGCCGCCACCAGGCTCGAGGCGTACCCCTCGGAGCACATCACGATGACCTCGCGGTCGTGGTCGAGAACCTCGGCCAGCCGGTGGGCGCGGGCCGGGTCCAGGCGCCACTCCAGCACATTGCGCTCGACGGGGATGGCTCCGGGCACCTCACCCTCCCAGCGCCGCTGCATGGTGGGCCGGATGTCGATCAGGAGCGCTCCCCGGCGGCAGGCGGCGGCCACCTCGTGGGGATCGAGGCGCCGGATGCGGGACCGGGCGGACGCCAGCAGGTCGTCGACGGTGACGGGCATCGCAAAGATCTCCTTCGGGATTCGGGGTATGGGACGAAAGGGCGGCCCGGCAGACCGGTCAGGCCACGACGAGTTCCGGCCGGCCCTCCTCCCGGCGCACCGCCGCCAGGCCGCAGCCGGGACGGTTCTCGTAGAACGTCATCGAACGCAGCCGGGGGGAATAGACATGGATGGAGAGGGCCTGGCGACGGCCGCCGTTCACGACGTCGTGGATGTGGTCGGGCCCGAACGTCACGAGGTCGCCCTCGGCCAGCGTCCGGTGGCGGAGCCGGCCGCCGCGACGCAACCAGTCCGACGCCCCGACGTAGGTCTCCGACAGGATCCCCTCGACCACGACGACGGCCCCCGAGGAGGCGCCGTGGTCGTGGAGCTCGATGCCCTCGCCGGACGGCCAGCCGAGCAGCCAGGCCTCGAATGCGGGCTCCTCCACCAGGGGCCGGTACCAGCGGGGCCCGCCGGCCCGCTGCACCTTCGGCCACCAGCATTCGGGCGAATCGGCCAGGTCCCGGGCGACGGCGGCCAGCGCGACAAGGGTCAGACTCTGGATCATGTGATCGTTCCCCAGCACAGTTGAATTCGACTTCTCTACTATATTAATTGACAAGCTCTATTTCAAGACGATTTGCCCTCCCCCCCGCAACTTTTCCTTTACCGGGGCCGGATGTCGGAGCTTTCCGTGAAGCCGTCGGCCGTCAGCCCGCCGGGGACGACGCCCTCCAGCGCCCGGTCGAGGAAGGTTCCCAGCAGGTCCCAGCCCGCCTCCGAGGGGGGTGCCGACACCGTGGCCAGGGACAGCGCGAAGCCGAGCTCGTGCACCTCCGGCCGGGGCCCGGGAAACACCACCATCGACCGGCGGGCGCAGAGGCGCGGCGTTCCCAGCATCTTGTCGGAGCCGCCGGCGGCCAGCGAACGGGCGTAGCCGAGCTTGTCGTCGTGGTAGGTGGGGTTGCGGCTCCAGGTGGCGTCGACGGCCATGACCACCGGCTGGCCGCCCGTGGGCCACCACTCGACGGTGGCGTCGGGACTCCGCTTCCTCGTCAGGGCAACGATGCCGTCCCCGGTCCCGATCTTCGGGTAGACCCGGTCGAAGCAGACCCGCACCCGGCCCCGGGTCGTGACGCCCTCCTCCGCCCCGCCCCGCGGCAGCGGCGGCGGAAGCGGGCCCGCCACGCCGAGCCGGCGACGGACGGCGGCCCGGACGGCCTGGGAGACCCACACCTCGAAGAGGGCGTTGAGGGTCTGCGTCCGCAGGCCGAGGGAAGCGGGGTCGCCGGGCAGCGGGCTCCAGCGCAGGCTGTCGTCGAGCGCGTCGGCCACCGTCCGGAGGGCCTGGTAGTGGGGCTGGTCCCGGAGCAGGAAGCTGACCCGGGGCATCGGCCCGCTCGGCAGGTCGCGCCACGGCGCCTCGCCGGCCATGGTCGCCAGCGCCCGGGTCGCCTCGGTCAGCTCCCGCACCTGGTCGGGATCGAGCCAGTCGGGCGCCGCGGCCGACTCCCGGCACATGGCCACCAGCCGGCGGACGACGCCCGCCACGAACCGGTTCTCGGCCCGGTCGGTGCTCGGCTCGACGACGATCGTGGCCACCTGCCCCGACCGGGGCTCCTCCAGCGGCCGGGGCGGATCGAAGGGATGGAGCCGACGGAGGAGCAGCCGGCGGCCGGCGGTGCGGTCGAGGGCGCACCATTCCCGCCGCTCGGCCGGAGTGGTGGCCGGCGCCCGGTGGATGGCGGCCAGCGCCGGCAGCGTCCGCCGCAGCAGGGCCAGCGCCACCAGGGCCCGCTCCTCGTCCCGCTTGGGGACCCGAGGCGCCAACTCGGCCCAGATGCGGGCCCGACCCGCAGGATCGGCCAGGGCCCCGGGGCCGGCCCACGTCCGGAACTGGTCGACGAGAAACCCGAAGCCCTCCAGCGTCGCCCGCCGGGGCAGGACGACGATCGACGGGCGGAGGACGAGGGCGCGCTCCGGGCCGGACACCACCAGCTCGAGGTCGAGCTCGCCGACCCACTGCTCCCGGCGGGCCTCGTCGACCCAGGCGGGGTCGGCCCGCCCGTCCACCATCGGCACCGGCAGACCGGCCAGCGTCAGGCGGCCCGTGACCCCGGCACCGAGAGAGAAGGCCAACGGCGTGGCCTCGTCGATCCGCAGCGCCGGGCCGGCCCCCACCGGCACCGGCCGGCCCCCGAGCAGGAGCAGGTGGCCGTCAGGGGTCACGACAGACGCATCTGGCCCAGGGTGAAGTCCTGGCGGCGCAACTCAGCCAGCATGCGGTCGAGGAGGGCCGTGGAGCGGGCGAACTCGCCCGTGGCGCCCCGGAGCCGGCCGATGACCGCCTCCAGCACCTCGAGGTGGACGGGATCGGAGCGGGTGAACCGGAGCCGGGGGACGACCTGGGCGGCCAGGGCCCAGTCGAGCGCCTCCTCGGGGGCATGGCCGGCCGCCGCGCCGAGGCTGGCCCACCGCAGCAGACGCTGGGCCACCCGGTATCCGAGGCCCTGGCCGGCGTCGTCCAGGTTCCCGTCGAGGTCGACGAGGAGCTTGGGTATCCAGGCCGGGACGGACGCCGCTTCGGGCACCGTCTCCAGGAAGGCCCGAAGGTCGTGGGCTTCGACGACCAGGTAGGCGGACCGGTCGAGGATCTTGGTCGAGATCGGCAACGTGGTCTCGTCGAGGTTCACCGTGCCGATGATCACGAGATTGGCCGGGTAGCACAGCTCGGACGGGAAGCCGGCCTCGTCGCCGCCGGTGTGGAAGGTCACCCGCCCGCCGGGCACCTCCATCTTCGACAGCAGTTCGGCCAGGTAGTGCTCCGGCCGGGCGAGGTTCATCTCGTCGAGGCAGAGGTGGAACGGCCGGGCCCTCCGCTGCTCGGCGGCGGCCGCCTCGGCCTCGATGGAGGCGGCCCGGAGGAACTCCGACGCCGCCGTCGAGGAGAACCGGGAGCCGGGGAACGGGGGCAGGTAACCGAGGAGGTCCTCGTTGGCGTGCCAGTCGGGCCGGACGGCCACCAGGCAGCTCGCCGCCCCCAGTTCGGCCGCGGCCTCCAGGGCGAGGCGGGTCTTCCCGGTACCCGACGGACCGGCCAGGACCACGAGGCGGCTCTCCTGCACGGCCAGTTCGTACTGGGCCACCAGCACGGGCGCGTAGAAGCCACCGCGGGCCCGGAGCCGCTGCTGCAGCGTCGGTTGGGCCTCGTCGGCGACGGCCGCCGGCTCGGTGGGCGTGTCGGCCTCCGTCAACCCGTTGCGGCCCGGCTCACGGCGGCGGGACCGCCGGGCGGGCGCCACCGGTGCCGGCGCCTCGGGACGGGGCGCGCCCGGCACCCGTCCCCGCTGGTCGGCCAGCATCACCTCGAGGGCGGCGAGATCCCGCTGGACGTTGGGATCGGCGTCGGCCAGCGGGGTCAGGGCGTCACGGACCTCGACCAGGAGCCCTTCGAGGCCGGCGGTGTCGAGCGTGCGCAGGGCGAGCGAGCCTCGCGGGCTCGACCAGCGGCGGTAGACCGCCGACCATGGCACGACGCCCTTGGGCAGCAGGACGGCGGCGTCACGGTCGCCGTTCAGCACCCATCCTCGCCGGGCCGGCGCCAGCGTCAGCACCCGCCACAGGCCGACGAGCTCGTTGCCGCTCTCGGTCGGGGCCCACAGCACGGCCACGTCGCCGGCCTCGGGGGGCGTGTCGTCGACGACGGGCTGGTACTCGTCGACGAACGGTTCGGTGAGCTCCACCCGGGGCTGGTCGGCGAAGGCCCCGAGCCAGGAGCAGCGCCGGATCCCCTTTTCACAGAAGTCGAGCTTGAAGCGCTCGCTGGAGGCGCACTGCCGGTTGCCGGCCGGGGCGGCGCAGATGCGGCCGTCGAAGAAGCGGTTGTGGGCGTTGACCCGGATGACGTAGGCGGCCACCGGCTTGATGACCGCCGGCCGCTCCAGCCGTTCCGGCCAGCCCCGCTTCACCGTGCTCCCGGGCGGGGCGGTGACGACGACGCTGACCGGCCCGCCGGTGGCGCCCGCCACCTCGCCGGCCGGCGCCGGCGCGGCCGGCCCCTGGGCGGCGAGGGCGCTGACCTTGCGCTCCATACCCGGGAGCAGCCGGACCTGGGCCGCCAGCGCCGCCATGGCGTCGGTGTCGCCGGCCTGCACGGCCCCGGCCAGCGCTTCGACGAGGTCGCCCTCCACGCCGCGGTTCCGGGCCCGGTCGAGGGCCCTGGTGGCCTCCTTGCGGGCCCGGGTGGCGGTGGCCGAGGCGGCCAGCTCGGCCAGCCAGGTGCGGGCCTCGGCGATCTCACCGGCGTCGAGGGCCATCCGGACGAGGGCCGGCAGGTCGGCCGCGTCCCCCCCCACGTGGGGCTCGAGCCCTTCCAGCGTGGTGAGGACTTCGGCCCGGGCCAGGCGGCCCTCCTCGGCAAAGGTGGCCAGCTCGGGGTCGCCGGCGGCGGCGGCCACCGGCTCGGCGACGGCCCCGAGCAGCCGGTGGGCCCGGAAGCGGTCGTCGGCGTCGAGCGCGTCCATCGCCTCGGCCAGCGCCACGGCCAGGCCGGACGGCTCGGGCCGTGGCGGCGGCCCGCCCAGCGCTGCCAGCAGGCGCCCGGCCAGGACCTGGTCGCCGGTGGCGGCCAGGCGCGTCAGCGCTTTCACCCGGGCGGCGGGCAGCGGCTCGACCGGCGGGCCGAGACTGCCGGCGTGGGCGGCCACCGACCGGGCGAGGGCGACGCGCTCGTCGAGCTCCCGGTGCAGCTTCCCGTAGAGCGGCGTGCCTTCCACGACCCCCGAGGTCCGCAGCAGGGCATCGGCCCGGCCGGCCAGGCCGTCGACGTCCGGTGGCGGCCCGTCGGGTGGCCGGGGAGCGTCGAGCTCGGCCAGGAAGCCGGCCAGCTCGCCGTTGAGGGCCTTGACCACCGCCTGGGCCTTCGTCACCTGGGACAGGGCGGGGACGGTGGTGGCCAGGGCCGCCAGCCGCTGGCGGTCGTCGGCGTTGCGGCGGGCCCGGATCTCCGAGCCGAGGTTGGGCGGTCGGCCCCCGGGGAGGATGGCCGCCGCCAGCTCTTCGGCCAGTGGTTTGCCGCCGCCGGCGGCATACCAGAGTTGCTGGGGCGGCCGGCCGACGACGGCCGCCAGCCACCAGTCGAGGAGCGCGGCGAGTCCCGGGTCGTGGACCAGGAGTTCGGCCGCCAGCTGGCCGAGCCGGGCCTCCACGGGACGGACCGCGGCGTCGGGCAACCCCTGGTCGAGGCCCCAGACGACGAGGTCGTGGAGCAGCCCGGCCGCCCAGCGGAGGTCGGCGGCGGTGGCCGGGGCGCCACCCGTCGGCCGGCCGAGCAGCGCCGCGGCCCGCCCGGCGGCGGAGGCTTCGTTCCCGTCGTCAGCCATCGGCCCGAGACGCTACACGGCGACTCGGGGGGCTCCGCCCCGGGAACCCCCCAAAGAGCGGGGCGGTATCTCCGGCGCCGACTTCCCGGTTCCCACCCGTCCTCTTCCGGCCTTCGGCCGGGCCGGTTTTCAGTCCCCGAAGGGATCGCCGCCGTGGTCGGGCAGCGGGATCGCCGGGAAGCCGGGCACGGTCACGGCATCGTCGCGCCCGGGCCGCGGCGGCTTCGGCCCGCCACGACCTCCGGGCGCGGGCCCGCGGTCGTCCGGCTTCATCCACGGCGGCACCGTCTTGCCCTGCTTGGCCTGGACCATCTCGGTGACGACGCGGTGGAACCGGTGAGGGTCGCGCAGGTCGGTCACCGCCTTGAATCCCGACGCCTCGTTGGCCGATTCGATGCGGACGGTGGCGTAGCCGAGGATCCGCCCGGCCACCGTCTGGATGAGGAGCACGTCGGTCACCTTCGACCAGGGAATCCAGGCCAGCTGGCGCTTGAGGACACCCCAGGAACGGATGAGCCGGAAGTCGGTGAGGGCATAGCGGGTGTACCAGGCCTGGAGCCGGCGGACGACCAGCACGGTGGCCACGACGGCGATCACCATGGTGCCGAGGAGGGCGGCGATCGTGCCGCCGCCGTTGCCGACGGCGAAGCCCGTCACCAGCGCGATGGCGACGATGATGAGGATCTCGTTGCTGGCCTCGAGCAGGAAGGCCGACGTGGCGGGCTCATCGACGAGGATGAAGACCTCGTCGTGGGTCAGGTACGACTGCAGAACCTCATCGGGTGTGGGAAGGATCCGTGAGAGGAGCGGGTGGCGCCGGGCCGGGCCGGCCCCCCGCCTAGCCGCGGTGGTGCCCGCCGAAGCCCGCGAGGAACTCCGCACCGCTGTGGATCACATTGGTGACAAGCCGGCCGATGTCGCCGAGGAACGGCCCAATTGCGTCCGACGCGCCGGTGGGATCCCGGTAGATGAACACGACGACGAAGGCAATTGTCAGCCAGACGAACCACTGTCGGAGATTGATCGCCATCGTCCAGACCTCCCGCGCAGACGCCGCTGCTCGGCTTTCCGCCTGGGGACGACTCTAACCGGATCGGCGATCGTGGGTCAACCTGCACATCTGTAAACAGACACCTCAGCGCCTTGCGGGTCCCACAGAAGTGGCACAACATTGACCAAACCGAACCACATTTGTGACTGCGCCACCGCTGGTGGCAGCTGGAAAACCGCTGGTCAGGGACGGCGACCGGCGAGCTGGACCGGCTCGGGGTCGGCGTCCGGGCGCTGGTCGGCGGCCCGGGCGGCTCCGATCGAAATCACGTCGGCGCCGGGGATGGAGGGGGTCCCGGCGGCGGTGGGCCCGTGGTCCTCGGCCGGCTGCTCCGCCGGCGGCCAACCCCGGCGGAGACCGCCGGTCGACCGGACGAAGTGCCAGAACAGGGGCCCGACGACGACGCAGGCGGCGAGGAAAACGGCCAGCTCCACGTTGCCGAGGTTGAGGAGCTTGAGCGCCGAGGCGGTGAGGACGAAGGCCAGCGCCCGGCGGATCACCCGGCCCGGCGCCACGGCCGACACCCGGGCGCCGATGTACACCCCCGGGACGCTGCCGAGGAGGAGGGAGGTGGTGAGGCTGAGCTGAAAGTCGCCGAACAGGATGTGGCCGAGCGCCGCCGATGCCACCAGCGGGACGGCCTGGATCAGGTCAGTGCCGACCAGCTCGGACGCCTTGAGCTGGGGATAGAGCAGCAGCAGCATCACGATGATCAGGGAGCCCGAGCCGACCGACGTCATGCCGACGAGGAGACCGCCGGCGATGCCAACCAGCAGCGTGGGCAGGGGCCGGATCTTGACCTCGGGGGCGTGGTCGGCGACGCCGGCGGGGTCGGTGACCAGCCGGCCCTTGAGCGCCCGGCGCCGCACGTCGAGGAGCGCCCGGACGATCATCGTCGCCACGGCCAGGAGGAGCGCGATCCCCAGGGCGATCTTGATGTTGTTCTGGACACCGGGGCCGTTCCCGAGGCGCCGCAGGATGAGAACGCCCAGAAACGCCGAGGGCATCGACCCGAGCGCCAGCCAGCCGACCAGGCGCTTGTTGACCGTGCCCCGCCGGAGGTGCACGGCGCCGCCGATCGGCTTCATCACCACGGCGGCCACCAGGTCGCTCGACACCGCCGCCAGCGGCTGCACCTTGAACAGCAGGACG
>Ga0070741_10004185_pt1 | contig 34088 bp, 34 predicted proteins | sample Coa_R1_4_FD_66440 | JGI IMG/M metagenome (GOLD analysis project Ga0070741, IMG submission 66440) | Surface soil microbial communities from Centralia Pennsylvania, which are recovering from an underground coalmine fire - Coalmine... | ecosystem: Environmental > Terrestrial > Soil > Unclassified ... | reverse complement strand
CGGTGGCGATCACGCCGACGTCCTTGCTCTGCGCCTCGGCGCACTCGCGGGTGCAGCCGGACACCGCGAACTTGAGCTTGTGCGGCGAGCGGATGCCGCGGTAGCGGTTCTCGATGTCGATGGCGAAGCCGACACTGTCCTGGACGCCGTAGCGGCACCAGGTGCTGCCGACGCAGGACTTCACCGTGCGCACCGCCTTGCCGTAGGCGTGGCCGGACTCGAAGCCGGCGTCGATCAGCTCGCGCCAGATCGCCGGCAGCTCGTGCACCTGCGCGCCGAACAGGTCGATGCGCTGGCCGCCGGTGATCTTGGTGTAAAGCCCGTATTTCTTGGCCACCGCGCCGATGGCGATCAGCTTGTCCGGCGTGATCTCGCCGCCGGGAACGCGCGGCACCACCGAGTAGGTGCCGTCCTTCTGGATATTGGCCAGGTAGTAGTCGTTGGTGTCCTGCAGCTTGGCGTGGCGCGGCTTGAGCACGTGCTCGTTCCAGCACGAGGCCAGGATCGAGCCCACCGCCGGCTTGCAGATGTCGCAGCCGCGGCCCTTGCCGTGGTGCGCCAGCAGCTCGTCGAAGCTCTTGATCTTCTCCACGCGCACCAGGTGGTACAGCTCCTGGCGCGAGTGCGGGAAGTGCTCGCAGATGTGGTTGCTCACCGCCACGCCGCGCGCGGTCAGCTCGTGCTTGAGGATCTGCGTCACCAGCGGGCCGCAGCCGCCGCAGGAGGTCGCCGCCTTGGTGCACTTCTTCAGCGCACCGAGGGTGGTGCAGCCCTCGCCGATGGCGGCGCAGATGTCAGCCTTGCTGACGTTGTTGCAGGAGCAGATCTGCGCCGCGTCAGGCAGGCCGCCGACGCCGAGCACCGGCTTGGCGGCGCCGTCGAGCGACGGCAGGATCAGCGACTCCGGCCGCTCCGGCAGCGCCATGCGGTTGAGCATCATCTGCAGCAGCGTGCCGTAATCCTCGGCCTCGCCCACCAGCACGCCGCCGAGCAGGTACTTGCCATCCTCGCTCACCACCAGCTTCTTGTAGACCTGCGCCCGCTCGTCGATGAAGCTGTAGCACAGCGAGCCCTTGGCCGCGCCGTGGCAGTCGCCGAGGCTGGCCACGTCCACGCCCATCAGCTTGAGCTTGGTGCTCATGTCGGCGCCGGTGAAGCTGGAGCCGGCCTTGCCGGTCAGGTGATCGGCTGCCACTTGCGCCATCTGGTAACCCGGAGCCACCAGGCCGTAGATGCGGTTCTGGTACAGCGCGCATTCGCCGATGGCGTAGATGTCCGGGTCGCTGGTGCGGCAGGATTCGTCGACGACGATGCCGCCGCGGTCGCCCATCGCCAGGCCCGCCTGCTTCGCCAGCTCGTCGCGCGGACGGATGCCGGCGGAGAACAGGATCAGGTCGGTTTCGAGGAAGCCGCCGTCGGCGAACTTCATGCGGTGGCGGTGCTGCTCGCCGTCGACGATCTCCTGGGTGTTCTTGCCGGTATGCACCGTCACGCCCAGCTCTTCGATCTTGCGGCGCAGGATGCGACCGCCGCCTTCGTCGACCTGCACCGCCATCAGGCGCGGCGCGAACTCGACCACGTGGGTGGTCAGGCCCATGTCCTTCAGCGCCTTCGCCGCTTCCAGGCCGAGCAGGCCGCCGCCGACCACGACGCCAACCTTGGACTCGCGGCCGGCCGCGGCGATCGCCTCCAGGTCCTCGATGGTGCGGTACACCAGGCAGGCCGGGCGGTCCTTGCCCGGCAGCGGCGGCACGAACGGATAGGAGCCGGTGGCGAGCACCAGCGCGTCGTACGGCAGCGTCTCGCCGCCGGCGGTGGCCACGGTCTTCGCCGCGCGGTCGATCGCCACGGCCCTGGCGTTGAGCTTGAGCAGCAGGTTGCCATTGCTCTCGAAGAAGCCAGGCGCGACCAGGGACAGGTCGTCCGCCCTCTTGCCGGCGAAGAATTCCGACAGGTGCACGCGGTCGTACGCCGGCCGCGGCTCCTCGCACAGCACCGTGATGTCCAGATCGGCCTTGCCGGCCACGAGCTGCTCCAGCAGCTTGTGGCCGACCATGCCGTTGCCGACGACGACGACCTTCTTCCTGTCCATTGCGTCTCTTGCGTGTGAGCGATCGGGTACGGTTACTCGGCGTGCACCGCGCCGCCGAGGTCAGGCTCGGCGCCCGGCTTGTGCTCGACCACCGCCCAGGTCAGCCACTGCTTCTGCAGCGCCAGGACCAGGACCAGGGCCACCGCCGAGATCACGCCGAACGTGGCGAAACCCATCTGGTAGCTGCCGGTGGTTTCCTTGGCGATGCCCATGATCACCGGCAGATAGAAGCCGCCGATGCCGCCGGCGCAGCCGATGATGCCGGTCATCAGGCCGGTCTTGCCCTGCCAGCGGTGCGGCACCAGCTGGAACGTGGAGCCGTTGCCGAGGCCGAAGCACAGGTACATGGCGAACAGCAGGGCCACGCCGCCCGCCAGCGCGGGCATGATCGCGGCGAAGGCGAAATCCAGCAGGGAGATCAGGCTGAGCAGCACCAGCAGGGAGCGCACGCCGGTCACCTTGTCGGAAATCCAGCCGCCGAACGGACGCACGATGGCGCCGGTGAACGCGAAACCGGACATGAGCAGGCCGGCATCGACCTTGGACATGCCGTACTGCGTGGTCAGCAGCGTGCTGACATAGGACGACATGCCGACGAAGCCGCCGAACGTGATGCTGTAGACCAGCATGATCACCCAGGTGTCGCGCTGCGCCAGCACCGCGCGGTAGCGTTGCGGCAGCACGGAGATGGCCAGCGCCGCGCCGACCGGCGGCAGCAGCAGCAGGCCGGTCTTGCCGGCGCCGAGCCAGCCGGCGTGCACCATCAGGACCAGGCCCACCAGGCCGACCAGGGTGACGAAAAAGCCGGCGAAAGCGGGCTTGCTGCCGCCGCTCTTCGGGCTCAGGTCGCTGGCCCAGAAAAACACCGCGACCGCGGTCAGGGCCAGCAGCGGCAGCGCCGCCGCGGTGGCGTGCTGCCAGCCGAAGCTCTGCGCCAGGCCGGGGAACATGAAGCCGTCGAGCACCGCGCCGATGTTGCCTGCGGCCGCCAGGCCCAGCACCAGGCCCTGCACCTTGGGCGGATAGTTGCTGCCCGCCATCGGCAGCGCCACCGCGAAGCTGGCGCCGCCAACGCCGAGGAACACGCCGAGCACCAGCAGCAGGGTGTAGGACGGCTCGAACGGCAACAGCAGCAGGACGAAGGACGGCAGGGCCGAGAGCGTGATGCCCATCAGGGCCAGCTTCTTGCCGTCGGTGGACTGGAACAGGTTGCCCAGGGTGACGCGCAGGATCGCCGCCGCCAGCACCGGCACCGCGACCAGGAAGCCCTGCTCCGCCGGCGTCATGGTAATGCTCTTGCCGACAAAGGGCGCGAGCGGGCCCAGCATCACCCACACCGTGAAGCCGGTGTCGAAATAGAGGAAGCAAGCCAGCAGCGCTCGCCAGTTACCGCTCTTGAGTGAATCGATGATTTGTTTCATTACCTGTTCCTTGATTCCATCCCGTTGAAGAAGGCCGTCCCGGTGCCGCGACCGGAGCGGCGCCGGTCCCGCGGGCAACAAAAAAGGCGCCTCGCCGCGCTTGCGCGCAGACGGACGCCTTTGTCCATGCAGCCGAAATGTCGCTTCCCGGACCCGCCGTTGGGTCCCCGTGCCCTGCACGGAACCTGGGATGCACCGGATATCGAGCAAGCAGCGTGCCAGCTCCAGGACCCCGGGGCATGGTCCTTGCTATTACTGATCCAGCGCCACGCTTTCCGACGCCGCATCGCCATGCCCGCAAGAGTCCTGATCATCGACACGCACTCCGAGCGCACGGACCAGCTGGCGCAGGCCCTGGGCGCCGCCGGCTTCGTGCTGGCGGGAGTGGTCGGCGAATCGGACGACATCTATGAGGCGGTGCGCAGCCTGGAGCCGGACGCGATCCTGATCGACGCCGACTCTCCTTCGCGCGACACCCTGGAAGGCCTGGCCGTGCTCGGCAAGCGCTTTCCGCGCCCCATCTTGATGCTCAGCGAGTCGGCGGACACCGAAATGGTGCGCGATGCCGCAAGGATGGGCATCAGCACCTACGCCGTGGATGGCCTCTCGCCGACGCTGCTGCGCTCGCTGGTGGAGGTGACCATGGCCCACTTCCAGAACCAGCGCAGCCTCGCCGGGGAGCTGGAGCAGGCGCAACAGGCGCTGGAGGACCGGCGCATCATCGACAAGGCCAAATATCGCCTGGTCCGCGAGATGCGCATGACCGAGGAGCAGGCCTACCACCAGCTGAGGCGCATGGCCATGCAGCGCGGCATGAAGCTGGTGGACCTGGCGCGGCTGCTGAGCGAACGCGGACTCAAGACATGAGCAAGGATACCGACATGAAATCCCCACCGCCGGCGGACGACGCCCGGCCGGCCGGCGCCTCGCGGCGCGAGTTCCTGCACACGGCCGCCGCGGCCGCCGGCGGCACGGCGCTGGCCTCCAGCCTTCCGGCGTGGGCCCGGCAGCCGGCGCGCAAGGGAGCGGACGCGCCCGAGAAGACCCGCGTCACCATCGGCTTCATCGCCCTCACCGACTGCGCCAGCATCGTCATGGCCCAGGAGCTGGGCCTGTTCCGCAAGCACGGGCTGGAGGTGACGCTTTCCAGGCAGCCGAGCTGGGCCGCGATCCGCGACCGCGTCACGCTCGGAGAGCTGGACGCGGCGCACATGCTGTACGGCCTGGTCTATGGCGTGCACCTGGGCGTCGGCGGCCCGCGCAAGGACATGGCGGTGCTGATGGGCCTGAACCACAACGGCCAGGGCATCGTGCTGTCCAACGAGCTGCGTGATCGCGGCGTCCGCGACGGCGCTTCGCTGAGGCAGCTGATCGAGCGGCGGGAGCGCAGCTACACCTTCGCCCAGACCTTCCCCACCGGCACGCATGCGATGTGGCTGTTCTACTGGCTCGCGGCGGCGGGCATCGATCCGCTGCGCGACGTGAAAGTCATCACCGTGCCGCCACCGCAGATGGTCGCCAACATGCGCGCCGGCAACATGGACGGCTACTGCGTCGGCGAGCCCTGGGGCGGCGCCCGCGCCATCCACGACGGCATCGGCTTCTCCGTCACCACCACCCAGGCGATGTGGCGCAACCATCCGGAGAAGGTGCTGGGCACGACACGCGAGTTCGTCGAGCGGTATCCCAACACCGCCCGCGCCATGATCCGCGCCGTGCTGGAGGCCTCGCAGCACCTGGACCAGGCGGAGCACCGCGATCACGCCGCCCAGGTGATCAGCGACCGGCGCTACGTCGACGGCCCGGCGCCGCTGATCGCGGCGCGGCTGCGCGGCGAGTACGAGGACGGGCTGGGCCGCAGCTGGCAGGAGGCGGACTGCATGAAGTTCCACAACGGCGGCGAGGTGAACTACCCCTACCTCTCGCACGGCATGTGGTTCCTGACGCAGCAGCGGCGCTGGGGCCTGCTGCCGTATGACGTGGACTACCTTGCGGTCGCGCGGCAGATCAACCAGGTCGACCTGTACGCCGGCGTCGCGCGCGAACTGGGCGTCGCGGTGCCGGACCATCCGCTGAAGGCGGAGACCCTGTTCGACGGGCGGGTGTGGGATCCATCCCGCCCGCGGGAGTACCTGGCCGGGTTCGAAATCAGGGCCTGATCCGGGCCGCAAGGGCCACGCTGCCGGCTCAGGCAGCCGCTTCCGGCGCCATCGCCACGTTGAGGGCCAGCCAGGCCCGCGGCACGCCGCTCTCGTGATCGAGCAGCCAGCGCTTGCGCGGCAGGCCGCCGCCGTAGCCGGTGAGCGTGCCGTTGGAGCCGACCACGCGATGGCAGGGCACGATGATCGAGATCGGGTTGCGGCCGTTGGCCAGGCCGACCGCGCGCGAGGCCTTCGGCTGGCCCAGCCGGCAGGCCAGCTCGCCGTAGCTGACGGTCTGGCCGTAGGGGATGTTCAGCAGCTCCTGCCACACCCGCTGCTGGAACTCGGTGCCGTGCATCGCCAGCGGCAGGTCGAACACTTTCAGCTCCTCGGCGAAATAGGCGCGCAGCTGCTGCCGCGCCGCGCGCAGGCGCTGATCATCGCGGCGCCAGTGGTCCTGCATGCCCGACCAGTGCGCGTGCTGCTGCATGTACAGGCCGGTCAGGGCCGTGCCGCTGGACAGCAGCAGCAGCTCGCCGACCGGGCTCGGCATGGTGCTGAAGAACCTCGTCTGATCCATCACTCAAGCTCCGTTTAGCCTTCCTGGCGGAACCCCGCATTTCCCGCCCTGGCCCGGCCCCGCCGGCCAGCCGCGCGGCGCGGATCCGCTCCCCGGCGCACTCGCCTCACCCGCCCGCATATCCCTGCCACAGGTGCAGCACGCCGTAGGCCCGCCATGGCCGCCAGCCTTCGGCCGCCACCACCGCGTCGCGCGGCTTCGACACGCCGAGCGCGCGGTAGATTCCCAGGTCCGACGCCGGGAACGCGTCGGGATCGCGCAGCGCGCGCATCGCCACGTACTGCGCGGTCCAGTCGCCGATGCCCGGCAGTTCCTTCAGCGCCGCCACCGTGCGTTGCGGGTCGACGCCGGGCTCCAGCCGCAGGCGACCCTCGTGCACCGCCCGCGCCAGCGCCAGCACCGTGCGCGCCCGCGCGCCCGGCATGCCCAGGCCGGCGACCGCATCCTCGTCCGCCGCCGCGAGCAGCGCCGGGAGCGGCCCGCTGCCGGTCACCGCCCCGAACGGCGTCGGCAGCGGCTCGCCATAGGCGCGCGCGAAGCGGCCGAAAATGGTGGTCGCCGCCTTCACCGTGACCTGCTGGCCCAGCACCGCGCGCAGCGCCAGCTCGAAGCCGTCGAAGGCGCCGGGCACCCTCAGCCCCGGCCGGCGCTCCACCGCGGGCCGCAGGCGCGGGTCGGCCTTTAGATGTTCGGCGATGGCCTGTGGGTTTGCATCCAGGTCGAACAGCCGGCGCAGCCGCGCCAGCAGCGGCGTCAGCACCGGCAGCAGCCCCAGCGAGACCTCGACCCGCAGCGCCGCCTCTCCCGGCGCCGGCCCCGCCGCGAGCCAGCCGGCGCAGCCGCCGAGGCGCACCGCGCGCACGTAGCGCCCGTCCACCGCCGCTTCGACCCCGGCCGCGCCGCGCCCGACGAGGAAGCCCAGCAGGCCGTCCCAGTCCAGCGGCGGCCGGTATGCCAGCTTCAGCGTCACCGTGTCGGCCGCCGCGGCCGGCGCCTGGCTGCGGCGCAGCGCGCCCGGGCTGAGCCGGTAGCGGGTGCGGAACAGGTGATTGAAGCGGCGCAGGCTCGAAAAGCCGCTGGCGAACGCGACCTCGGCGATGCGGATCTGCGTCTCGGTCAGGAGCTGCTTCGCCAGCAGCAGGCGGCGGGTCTGCGCCAGCTCCACCGGCGCCACGCCGTAGTGCCGCTCGATCGCGCGGCGCAGCTGGCGCCCGCTGAGGTCGAACTCCGCCGCGAGGCGGTCGAAGCTGCCCTCGTTGAGCGCCCCCGCTTCGATCCGCGCCACCGCCAGTCCCGCGACGCGGCCGACCGCGTCCATCGGCGCGCCGCCCGGCGCCAGCTCCGGCCGGCAGCGCAGGCAGGGGCGGAAGCCCTCGCGCTCGGCGCTCGCGGCGTTGGCGAAGAAGCGGCAGTTGTCGCGCCGCGGCAGGCGCGTCGGGCAGATCGGCCGGCAATAGATGCCGGTGCTGGTGACGCCGACGTAGAACAGCCCGTCGAAACGGCTGTCGCGGGCGTGGAGGCTGCGGTAGCAGTGGTCGGGATCCAGTTCCATGGCGCCAGTCTAGACCCGTGCCGGGGCGACGTCTCGCCGTTTTCGGACATGAGTGCGGGGATTAAAATGAGCCGGTCCGCCGTTCCCGTGAAACCGATGAAACACGTGCTGTTCCTGTGCACCGGCAACTACTACCGCAGCCGCTACGCGGAGCTGCTGTTCAACGCGCTCGCGCCGACCGCGGGCGTGCCCTGGCACGCCGATTCGCGCGGGCTGAACCTCGCGGCCGGCGCCGGCAACGTCGGCCCGATCTCGCCGTTCGCCGCCCAGAGGCTGCTGTCGCGCGGCATCGACAGCGCCGCGGCGCAGCGCTTCCCGCTTGCCGCGCGGGCGGCTGACTTCGCGCAGGCCGATCTCGCGATCGCGCTGAAGCGCGCCGAGCACCAGCCCCTGGTGCTCGCGCATTTCCCGCAGTGGGCGGAGCGGATCGAGTACTGGGACATCCATGACATCGACGTCGGGCCGCCGGACGCGGCGCTGGCCGGCATCGACGCCGCGCTGAACCGGCTGCTGGCGCGCCTGGGCGCCGCCTGAGCGCGCTCGCGCGGCGCCCGGATGGCCGATAATGGGGCCATCCCGTTCCAGCTCCCCCAACGTGCCCGATTCCCCCGACGAGATCCGCCCCGAAGCGCTGGTTGAAACGCTGAAGCGCTGGTTCGGCTTCGAACGCTTCCGCCCCGGCCAGGAGGCCGTGGTGCGCGACGCCCTGGCCGGGCGCGACCTGCTCGCGATCATGCCCACCGGCGGCGGCAAGAGCCTGTGCTTCCAGCTGCCGGCGCTGCTGCGGCGCGGCGTGATGGTGGTGGTGTCGCCGCTGATCGCGCTGATGCAGGACCAGGTGCGGCTGCTGCGCGACATGGGCATCCCGGCGACCTTCCTCAACTCCTCCCTCGACGGTCGCGAAGCGGCCGAGCGCATGGCCGGCCTGCTGCGCGGCGACTACAAGCTGCTGTACCTGGCGCCGGAGCGGCTGCTGCTGCCGGAGTTCCTGGAGGGCTTCCTGGCGCGGCTGGAGGAGGCGCAGGGCCTGTCCGGCTTCACCATCGACGAGGCGCACTGCGTCTCGGAATGGGGCCACGACTTCCGGCCGGAATACCGCCAGCTCGGCCAGCTGCGCGACCGCTTCCCGCAGGTGCCGGTGTTCGCCTTCACCGCCACGGCGACCGGCCGCGTGCGGGAGGACATCGTCCACCAGCTGCGCCTGCGCCAGCCCAAGGTGGATGTGGCCAGTTTCAACCGGCCGAACCTGCACTACGCCGTGCGGCCGAAGGACGGCCGCCAGACCTATGCCGAAATCCTGGCGCGGGTGCGCAAGGGTGGCGCCGGCATCATCTACTGCCTGTCGCGCAAGCGCGTCGAGGAGCTGGCGGACAAGCTCGCCGTCGACAAGGTGCGCGCACTGCCCTACCACGCCGGGCTGGATGCGGCGACGCGGCGCGACAACCAGGACGCGTTCATCCGCGACGACGCGCAGGTGATCGTCGCCACCGTGGCCTTCGGCATGGGCATCAACAAGCCGGACGTGCGCTGGGTCATCCACTACGACCTGCCCAAGACCATGGAAGGCTATTACCAGGAGGCCGGCCGCGCCGGCCGCGACGGCGACCCGGCGGACTGCACGCTGTATTTCGGCCTGGGCGACATCCACACCGCGGAATTCCTGATCTCGCAGAAAATCCATCCGGACACCGGCGCGCCGCTGGAGCAGGAGCAGCGCATCGCCCGCCAGGCGCTGCGCAAAGTGCTGGACTACGCCCAGTCCGGCGAATGCCGCCGCGCCGTGCAGCTGCGCCACTTCGGCGAGGAGTTCCGTCCGCCCTGCGGCGCCTGCGACAACTGCCTGGACCCGAAGCCGGTCGAGGACTGGACCCTGGAAGCGCAGCAGTTCCTGTCCTGCGTCGCACGCCTGGCGCAGCGCGGCAGCCGCTTCGGCTCCAGCTACGTCATCGACCTGCTGCGCGGCGCGGAAAACCAGAAGATCATCGACCGCGGCCACCAGCAGCTCAGCACCTACGGCATCGGCAAGCAGCGCTCGCAGGACGAGTGGCGCCTGCTGGCGCGCGCCCTGCTGCTGCAAGGTCTGGTCAGCGAAACCACCGACGGTTACCCGGTGCTGATGCTCAACGCCGAGAGCCGCGCCGTGCTCAAGTCCGAGCGCCGCGTGCTGCTGGCGGTGCCGCCGAAACGCGAGCGCGCCGCCGCACGCCGGGCCTCGCGCGCCGCCGCGGCCGATACCCCGGTCACGCCGCTGGGCGAGGAGTTGTTCGAACGGCTGCGCACCCTGCGCAAGCGCCTCGCCGACGAGCAGCGCGTGCCGCCTTACGTGGTGTTCGCCGACGCGGCACTGCGCGCCATGGCCGAGCAGCAACCGCAGACGCTGGGCGCCTTCGCGGAGATTTCCGGCGTCGGCCGCCACAAGCTGGAAACCTATGGCGAGACTTTCATCCGGGAGATCCGCGCCTTCCGCGGCGAGCGCGGGCTGGCGGTGGAGCACGCCGCCTGAGGGCCGTGCCCGTCCCGCCCTGCACCGCGCTCAGCCGGCGGCCGGCTTCGGCGCCGGCAGCGAGTAGCTGCCGGTGACATGGGCCACCAGCGTTTCCGGCTCGGCCGCGGAATACAGCAGCGCCTCCATCACCGCCAGCTTGCGCCCGAGCTTGAGCAGCCGGCCTTCGCCGAGGATGTCGCCGGGCCTGGCCTTGTTGAGGAAATTGATGTTGAAGTTGGAAGTCACCGCCATCAGCTCCGGGCCGATGTGGGACAGCACCAGGGCATACATCGCCAGGTCCGCCGCGGTGAACAGCGCCGGGCCGGACAGCACCTTGCCCGGCCGCAGCATCGAATCGCGGTAGATCAGGCGCACCCGCACCCGGCCGGGCTCGGCCTGCTCGACCTTCAGCCAGGGGCTCTTCGAGGCAAAGCCGAGCTGGATCAGGTCTTCCACCTGCTGGGCCGTCATCTTCAGTTCCATCGGGGTTCCGTTCCGCCTAAAGTGGTCCGATTGTAGGGGAATGCCCGGCCCGCAGGTCCCGCCGAGCCCCGCCGCCCCAACCTCACGTAAAATGCCCTCACGCGCTCGTAGCTCAGTCGGATAGAGCATCGGCCTTCTAAGCCGAGGGTCGCAGGTTCGATTCCTGCCGAGCGCGCCATCCCTTCGCCGCTGCCCTCCCCGCGTCGCCCGCAAGGTTCGAAGGGCCCGTTCCCGCAGATCCGCGAACTTGCCCGGCCGATCAGGCTCCAAATAGCGAGGACGAGCAGGGCGCGAGCATGAGCAGAGTGCGTGTTTCCGAGCAGCATTTGCGTGAATTGATCGGCGAAGCCATGCGCGAGCCGCCGGGCGCGTGCGCCGACTGCGTGCCGCAGGAACTGTCGCCGATCAAGGTGGTCCACGGCGGGGCCAACTGGCAGCTGCTGTCGCATCGCATCCCGTGTCCGCCCGGCTGTACGGAAAAGCTGCTGCAGACCTGCCGCGATCTGGCCGGGCGCTATGACGTGGACTGGCCCTGAGGCCGGCGCCCCGGCCGGGAAACCACATGGCCGAGAACATCCCGCCCGCCCACGGCGAAGGACTGCTCCGCCTTTACCGCGAGCTGTGGCGCCACGCCGCGGGCGCGCGGCGCTCGATGGCCGTGGCCATGCTGCTGCTGCTGCTGTCGCAGCTGTTCCGCCTGCTGATCCCGTTCTTCGCCGGCCGCGCCATCAACACGCTGCAGTTGCAGGGGCTGCCCGGACTGGCCAAGGCGGCGGTGTGGCTGTCGCTGGTGTTCCTCGCCACCGTGGCCTGCTGGATCATGCACGGACCCGGCCGCGTGCTGGAGCGCAATGCCGCCCTGGTGGTGCGTTCCAGCGTCTCGTCCTCGCTGGTCGAGAAGTTCCTGTCGCTGCCGCTGGCGTGGCATGAGACCAGCCACTCGGGCGCCACCGCGCACCGGATCGAGCAAAGCTCGCGGGCGCTGTTCGATTTCGCCCAGAACCAGTACGTCTACCTGCAGAACGCGGTCAACCTGGTCGGCCCGGTGATCGCGCTGTGGCTGATCGAGCCGGCGGTCGGCGTCGCCGCCCTCGGCGGCCTGGCCCTGGTCAGCGCCATCATCGTGGCCTACGACCGCTCCCTGATCCGCCTGGCGTGGCACGAGAACGAGGCGGAGCGTTCCTATGTGGCGACGGTGGTGGACGTGATCGGCAACGTCGTCACCGTGCACGCCCTGCGCCAGGTGCGCGGCGTGCTCGCCCTGGTGCGCCGGCGCCTGGAGGCGGTCTACAAGCCGCTGCGCCGCTCCATCGTCGTCAACGAGGCCAAATGGGGCAGCGTCGACCTGTTCAGCCAGGCCCTGGCCTGCGCCCTGCTGATCCTCTACGTCTGGATGAGCGCGCGCGGCCTCGGCGGCCGCCCCCCGGTGCCCGCCGCCACCACCCCGACGCCGACGCTGCCGCTGGGCAACGTCTACATGGTCTGGGAATACGCCCAGCGGGCGGGCGGCGTGATCGCCTCCATCGCCACCTACTTCCAGACCTTCGCCCGGCAGAACGCCGACTACGCCGCCGGCGACACCATCCGCGCCGCCCAGCCCTCGCACTTCTTCGACATCTGGCCGGTGACCCCCGAGCAGGGCGCCTGGCGCCGCATCCAGGTGAGCGGCCTGCAGTTCCGCCATGCCCGCGCCGCCCCCGGCACGCTCAGCCTCAGCGGGCTGGAATTCACGCTGGAGCGCGGCAAGCGCTACGCCCTGATCGGCGGCAGCGGTTCCGGCAAGAGCACCCTGCTGCGGGTGCTGGCCGGGCTGTACCTGCCGGAAAGCCTGCAGCTTGTGCAGGACGGCCGCCGCATCGACCAGGCCCGCGCGGCGGCGCGCTTCCTGCGAGCCAATTCGACCCTCATTCCGCAGGACGCCGAGGTGTTCGAGGGCACCATCGCCGAGAACCTCGAGCTGTGCGAAACCCGCGCCGGCGTGCCGCCGGTGGAAACCTACCCGCGGGCCCTGGAAGTGGCCTGCGCCATCGATTTCCTGGGCGGCGAGGGGCAGGCCCTGGAACGCCACGTCGCGGAGGGCGGCGCCAACTTGTCGGGCGGCCAGCGCCAGCGCGTATCGCTGGCGCGCGGCGTGGTCGCCGCCACCGACTCCTCGCTGCTGCTGCTCGACGAGCCCACCGCCAGCCTCGACCCCTACAGCGAGCGCTGCGTGCACGACCGCCTGTTCGCCGCCTTTCCCGCCGCCTGCATCATCTCCTCCCTGCACCGCCTGAACCTGCTGCCGCGTTTCGACGAAATCCTGCTGCTGGAGCGCGGCCGCCTGCTCGCCCGCGGCACTTTCGCCGAGCTGGAGCAGAGCTCCCCCGAATTCCGCAGCATGCTGGTCGCACAAGGGCTGCGGGCCGCCTGAACCACCGCTGCGCCGGGAGAAAATCCGACAAATCGGGCCTCCCGATGCATCGTTGCACCGCCGCGGGGAACTTCGAAAAAAAACCCGCCTCGTAACTGTAGGTGCGCCGCAGCGGTGCATCGTCGGTACCGCAAGGTACGGAGTCGCAGCCGCAGCATCGGCACGCAAGGAGGCGTGGCCCATGAGGACGATTGCACTGATCAGTGAACATGCTTCGCCGCTGGCCACCGCCGGCGGCACCGACAGCGGCGGCCAGAACATCTACGTCGCCAACATCGCCCGCCAGCTGGCGCGGCGGGACTGGCGGGTGGACGTTTTCACCCGGCGCGACAACCGCTTCACGCGCGAGGTCGTCAACTGGCTGCCCGGCATCCGCGTCATCCACCTCGACGCCGGGCCGCCGCGGCCGATCCCCAAGGAGGAGCTGCTGCCGCTGATGGACGAATTCGGCGACAACCTGCTGCGGATGTGCGGCCGCCGCCAGTACGACCTGCTGCATGCCAATTTCTTCATGTCCGGACGCGCCGCCCTGCCGGTCCGCGAGCGCCATGGGCTGCCGCTGATGGTGACCTTCCACGCCCTGGGCCGGGTCCGCCGGCGCCACCAGAACCAGGCCGATCTGTTCCCCGACGAGCGCTTCGCCGTCGAAGACCGCCTGATCCGCGAGGCGGACCGCATCATCGCCGAGTGCCCGGAGGAGCGTTCGGACCTGGTGTCGCTGTACCAGGCAGACCCGGAGCGCATCGACGTCGTGCCTTGCGGCTTCGACCCGCGCGAAATGCGCCCGATGGACCGGGCGGCCGCGCGCCAGAGCCTCGGCTGGAGCGCGAAGGAATTCATCGTTCTCCACGTCGGGCGCCTGGTGCCGCGCAAGGGTGTGGACGACGTCATCCGCGCGGTCGCGGCGCTGCGCCGCAATACCGGCCTGGAGGCGCGCCTGTACGTCGTCGGCGGCAATTCCGAACGGCCCGATCCCGGGCGCACGCCGGAAATCGGCCGCCTGCAGCAGCTGGCCGTGGACTGCGGGGTGGAGCGGCAGGTCTGCTTCCTGGGCCGGCGCCCGCACGAAGCGCTGGCCGAGTACTACGCCGCCGCGGACGTCTTCGCCACCACCCCCTGGTACGAACCCTTCGGCATCACGCCGGTCGAGGCGATGGCCTGCGGCACCCCGGTGGTCGGCTCGCGCGTCGGCGGCATCCGCACCACGGTGCTCGACGGCGTGACCGGCCTGCTGGTGCCGCCGCAGGATCCGGAGGCGCTGGCCGCGGCCCTGGCCGAGCTGGCCGCGGATCCGCAGCTGCGCCGGCGCATGGGGCTGGCCGGCCGCAACCGCGCCCTGCGTCACTACACCTGGCAAAACGTGGGCAACCGCCTGGCCGGGATCTTCGAGCGCGCCATCGTCTCCAATCCGCGGCGCAGCTCCCCGGCTCCGGCTTCCGCCGAGGCCCGGGCATGACCGCCGCAGTGTTCCTCGACAAGGACGGCACGCTGCTGGAAAACCTGCCGTACAACACCGCGCCGGAGCTGATCCGTCCGGCGCCCGGCGCGGAGGAAGCCCTGCGCCTGCTCGGCGCCACGGACATGAAGCTGTTCGTGGTCAGCAACCAGCCGGGCGTGGCCCTGGGCCACTTCCGCGAAGAGGCGCTGCACGACCTCGCCCGCTGGCTGGAAGCCTGGTTCCGCCGCTGTGGCGCGCGACTCGAGGAATTCACCTGGTGCCCCCATGCTCCGGCGTCCGACGGCAACCCGGTCTGCACCTGCCGCAAGCCGCAGCCCGGCCTGCTGCTGGAGCTGGCGCGTCGGCACCAGCTCGACCTCGCCCGCTGCTGGATGATCGGCGACATCCTCGACGACGTCGAAGCCGGCGAGCGCGCCGGGTGCCGCACCATCCTGCTCGACAACGGCGGCGAAACCGAATGGAAGCCGGGTCCCTTGCGCCGGCCGGCGTACCGCGTCGCCGACCTCGCCGCGGCCGTCCGCCTGCTCGGCACGGCGCCCCCGAACGGAATCCAGCAGGCGGCCGCATGACGGCGGCAGCACAACCGGCCGCCTGGGACCAGGCCCGGCGCATCCTCTGCGTGCGCCTGGACAACCTCGGCGACGTGGTGATGACCACCCCGGCGCTGGCGGCGCTGAAGGCGGCGCGGCCGCAACGCCAGCTGGTGCTGCTCGGCTCGCCCGCCGGCTGCGCCGCGGCGGCGCACATTCCGCAGCTCGATGGCTGCATTTCCTATGCCGCGCCCTGGATCAAGCATGACGGCGGCTCGGGCGACGCCGCCGCCGACCTGGAGATGGTCGCGCGCCTGCGCGAGCAGCGCTTCGACGCGGCCGTGATCTTCACCGTCTACAGCCAGAGCGCGCTGCCCGCCGCCCTGCTGTGCCGCATGGCCGGCATTCCGCTGCGCCTGGCCCACAGCCGCGAAAACCCCTACGACCTGCTGACCGACTGGATCGCCGAGACCGAGCCGGCGCCGCGGCTGCGCCACGAGGTGCGGCGCCAGCTCGACCTGGTCGCCGCGGTCGGCGCCGTCGCGCCGGACGAGCGCTTGAGCTTCGTCGTGCCCGAAGCCGACGACTGGCGCGTGCGCCGCCTGCTGCACGCGCGCGGGGTGAACCCCGCACGCCCCTGGCTGCTGGTGCACCCCGGGGCGACGGCGCCGTCGCGGCGCTATCCGCCGGAGCGCTTCGCCGCCGCGCTGGAACTGGTCCACCGGGATCTCGGCCTGCCGGTGGTGTTCGGCGGCAGCGCCGCCGAGGCGGAACTGGTGCAGCGCGTGCGCGGCGGCCTCGGCTTTCCCAGCCACAGCCTAGCGGGTGAGCTGTCCTTGGGCGAGTGCGCCGCCGCCATCCGGCTGGCCGCCGTGCTGCTGTCGAACAACAGCGGGCCGGTCCATCTCGCCGCCGCCCTCGGCACCCCGGTGGTGGACCTCTATGCGCTGACCAACCCTCAGCACACGCCCTGGCTGGTGCGCGGGCGGGTGCTGTATCACGACGTGCCGTGCCGCTTCTGCCTCAAGAGCATCTGTCCGGAAGGGCACCAGCTGTGCCTGAGAGGCGTCAGCCCGGAGCAGGTGGCCGACGCGGTGGCCGAGCTGCTCGAAACCGGCAAGGGCGATCGTCCGCTGCCGCCCCGTCCCTTGCCCGCTTTCGCCATGGAGATGCGTGCATGAAAGCGCCGCTGTACACCCTGGGCATCAACGCCGCCTTCCACGACTGCGCCGCCGCGCTGGTGCGCGACGGCGAGGTCATCGCCGCCGCCGAGGAAGAGCGCTTCACCCACGTCAAGCACGGCAAGCGGCCGCTGCCGTTCACCACCTGGCAGCTGCCGTTCCATGCCATCGACTTCTGCCTCCGCGAAGCCGGCATCGGCCTGTCCGGGGTCGGCCACTTCGCCTACTCCTTCAATCCGCGCCTTTTTTCCGAAGGCAACGCCGCCACGGTGATCGACGAGGCGGTGTGGAGCGTGGAACAGGCGGAAAAAGAGGGCGGCAGCTTCGGCCTGCCGCCGTCCATCCCGCTGCCGCTGGAGCCCTCCCGCCACGCCGCCGCCGGCCCGGTGCATTCGCCCTGGGATCCGCTGTTCCTGGCCTACATCGTCAACGCCCCGCGCCAGCTGGCCAGCGGCGCGCCGCACCACTTGCAGGCCCGCTTCGCCGGCGCCGACGAGGAGCAGGTGCGCGCGCGCTGGCACTTCGTCGAACATCACCTGGCGCATGAGGCCAGCGCCTTCCTCGCCGCCCCGTTCGAGGAATGCGCGGTGCTGTCGATGGACGGCCGCGGCGAGCGCGCCACCACCAGCTGCGGCCTGTATTCCGGCGGCCGCTACCAGCGTCTGCGCCAGGTGGACGTGCCGCACTCGCTGGGCCTGCTCTACGAGGACGTGACGCGTTACCTGGGCTTCCTGCATTCCTCCGACGAATACAAGGTGATGGCGCTGGCCTCGTTCGGCCGGCCGGTCCACGCCGACCGCTTCCGCGCCATGGTCAGGCTCGACGACGCCGGCGGCTACACCGTCGAGCGCGCCGACCTGGCGGCGCTGTTCGGGCCGGCCCGCCGGCGCGGCGGCCCCCTCGAGCAACGCCACTACGACATCGCCAGCTCGCTGCAGCTGGTGCTGGAGGAATCGGCCCTGCACCTGGCGGCCTGGCTGCACCGCCGTGCCGGCGGCGTGCACAATCTCGCCCTGGCCGGCGGTGTGGCGCTCAATTGCGTGATGAATTCGCGCCTGCGCGACGAAGGCCCGTTCGAGCGGGTCTGGGCCCAGCCCGCCGCCGGCGACGCCGGCACCGCGCTCGGCGCCGCGCTGTGGATCGATCACGCCGTCCGGCGCCACGATGGCAGCGGACGGCGCTGGGCCATGCACCACGCCTATCTCGGCCCGCAGTTCAGCGACGAGGAGATCGAGCAGTTCCTGCGCTGGTCCAAGCTGCCGTACCGCAGGCTCGACGATGTCGCCGCCGCCACTGCGCGCCTGCTCGCCGCGGACAAGGTCATCGGCTGGTATCAGGGCCGCATGGAATTCGGGCCGCGCGCGCTGGGAGCCCGCTCGATCCTAGCCTCGCCGATCAGCCCCGACATGCAGCGCCGCCTCAACGACATCAAGGACCGCGAGGACTTCCGCCCGGTGGCGCCGGTGGTGCTGGAGGAGCGCGCCGCCGAATGGTTCACGCGCTTGCGCCCGCGCCATCAGCCGTCGCGCGCGGCGGGGGCCGACGACGAAATCTTCCCTGCGCCGTACATGCTGTTCATCTTCGACGTACGTCCGGAGATGGCCGCGCGCATCCCGGCGGTGCGCCACGTCGACGGCACCGCGCGGGTGCAGACCATCAACCGCGCACAACACCCGCTGTACCACGAGCTGCTGGTCCAGTTCGAGCGCCTCACCGGCGTGCCGGTGCTGGTCAATACCTCGTTCAACACCCGCGGCGAGCCGGTGGTGTGCACCCCGCGCGACGCGGTGGAGTCGTTCTGGACCTCGCCGCTGGACGCGCTGGTGATCGGCCCGTTCCTGCTGGAGAAGGCGGCGTGAGCGACGCGGCCCCGCCCGAGGGCGGCGGCGCGGGCCTGCGCGTCTCGGTGGTGGTGCCCACCTGGCGCCGGCCGGCGCTGCTGGAGCGCTGCCTGCGCGCCCTGTGCCGGCAGGATCTCGATCCCCGGCGCTACGAAGTCGTGGTCGCCGACGACGGTCCCGACGCGGACACCCTGGCCGCGGTGCGGCGGGTCCTCCACGACTGCGGCGGCCGCCGCATCCTGCGCTACATCCCGGTGCCCGACACCCAGGGGCCGGCCGCCGCGCGCAATGTCGGCTGGCGCGCGGCAAGGGGGGAAATCATCGCCTTCACCGACGACGACACCATTCCCGAACCGTCCTGGCTGCGCCAGGGCCTGGCGGCGATCGGCCCCGACCAGGTTGCCGCCGCCGGCCGGGTGCGGGTGCCGCTGCGCGCCCGACCGACCGATTACGAACGCGATGCCGCCGGACTGGAGCGGGCCGAGTTCGTCACCGCCAACTGCTTCGTGCGGCGCGAAGCGCTGCGCGAGCTCGGCGGCTTCGACGAGCGCTTCACCGCCGCCTGGCGTGAGGATTCCGACCTGCAGTTCCGGCTGATCGAGCGCTACGGCGAACACTGCATTGCCCGGACCGCCCTGGCGACGGTGGAGCACCCGGTGCGCCCGGCGGGTTTCGCCGTGAGCCTGCGCCAGGTGCGCAAATCCATGTTCGACGCCCTGCTCTACAAGAAGCATCCGCGCCTGTACCGCAGCCGCATCGCGCCGCCCATCTGGCGCTACTACGCCATCGTCGCCGCCCTGCTGGCGGTGGTGACGCTCGAACTGGCCGGGCTGCGGACGGCGGCCGCGGCCGCCTTGCTGGTCTGGCTGGTCCTGACCCTGCGCTTCTGCCTGCTGCGGCTGCGCGGCAACGAGCGCAGCGCCCGCCATGTCGCCGAGATGCTGCTGACGTCGGTGCTGCTGCCGCCGCTGTCGCTGTATTGGCGCAGCCTCGGCGCGCTGCGCTGGCGCGTGGTGTTCCTGTGACCGCCGCGGCGCAGGCGCGACCGCCGCCGGCGAGCCCGCTGTTCGACCCGGCGCCGCGGCGCATCGCCGTGTTCCGCGCCCTGCACCTGGGCGACCTGTTGTGCTCGGTGCCGGCGCTGCGCGCGCTGCGCAGCGCGGCGCCGCAAGCGCACGTCGCGCTGGTGGGCTTGCCCTGGGCGCGCGATTTCGTCGCGCGCTTCGGCGCCTATCTCGACGAACTGGTGGAGTTTCCCGGCTATCCGGGCTTCCCCGAGCGCGAAGCCGGCGACGAGGCCCTGCAGACGTTCCTGCAGAGGTCCCGCCGCCGGCGCTACGACCTGGTGATCCAGCTGCATGGCACGGGCTACGAGGTCAATCCCATCGCCCTGGCCATGGGCGCGCGCCACTGCGCCGGCTTTCACCCCCAGGGCAGTGCCGCCCCGACGCCCTGGTTCGTGCCCTGGCCCGAGGACCAGCCCGAAATCCGCCGCTATCTGCGGCTCACCGACCACATCGGCGCGGCGACGCAGGGCGAGCATCTCGAATTCCCGCTGAACGACGACGACCGCGCGCAGGCCGCCACGCTGCTGCGCGCGCACAGCCTGGCGGCGATGCCGTACGTCTGCCTGCATGCGGGAGCACGCCTGCCTTCGCGGCGCTGGCCGCCGGAACGGTTCGCCTGGGTGGCGGACTATCTGGTCCGCACCGGCTTGCCGGTGCTGCTTACCGGCGGGGCCGGCGAGACGGCGCTGGCCGCGGCCGTGCTGGAACACGTCCCGCCGCGGCAGCGGCCGTTCGTCCATAACCTGGCCGGAAAAACGACGTTGGGCAGCCTGGCGGCGCTGGTCGCCCACGCGCGACTGGTGGTGAGCAACGACACCGGCCTGTCGCATGTCGCCGCGGCGGTGCGCACACCCAGCGTGGTGATCTCGTCCGGCGGCGACGCCCGGCGCTGGGCGCCGCTCGACCATCGCCACCATCGCGTCCTCTGGCACGACCTGCCGTGCCGTCCCTGCGCGCACGAAACCTGCCCGATCGGCCATCCCTGCGCCCTGGCCATCGAACCGCTGACGGTGGCGGAAGCCATCGAAGCGGTCATGCATCACACGGAGCCCCGCTATGAATGAACCGAAACGCCTGCGCATCCTGACCTGGCAGGTCCACGGCAACTACCTCTACTACCTCAGCCAGGCCCCGCACGACTTCTGGCTGGTCACCCGGCCCGGCCACCCGCCGGGCTACGCCGGCCGCACCGCGTCGTTCCCCTGGGGCCCGAACGTCCACGAGGTGGCGCCGCCCCAGGTCCGCGCCATGGATTTCGACGTGGTGCTTTACCAGAGCCGCGTGCACTGGGACGAGGATCGGCATCAGCTGCTGTCGCCGGCGCAGCGCCAGCTGCCCTGCATCTACCTGGAGCACGAACCACCGCAGCAGCGCCCCGTCGACCAGCGCCATTGGGCGGAAGACGCTTCGCTGCTGGTGCACGTCACCTCTTTCAATGCCCTGATGTGGGACAGCGGAAGCGCCCGCGTGCGGGTGATCGAGCACGGCGTGATGGTGCCGGAGCAGGCGCGCTACGAAGGCGAGCTGCCCTGCGGCCTGGTGGTGGTGAACCATCTGCGCCGGCGCGGCCGCCCCCTGGGTTACGACATTTTCGAAACGCTCCGGCACAGCGTCCCGCTCACCCTGGTGGGCATGGAGGCCGACCACACTCCCGGCGGCCACGGCGAGATCCCCAACATGGAACTGCCGGCGTTCATGGCGCGGTACCGCTTCTGCTTCAGCCCGATCCGCTGGACCAGCCTGAGCCTGGCCCTGATCGAAGCCATGACGGTGGGCCTGCCGATCGTGGGCCTGGCGACCACCGAGCTCGGCACCGTGATCAGCAACGGCCACAACGGCTGGCTGGAAACCGACCCGCAGCAGTTGTTGCCGGTGATGCGGCGCCTGCTCGACGACCGGGCGCTGGCGCAGCGCTGGGGCGAAGCGGCGCGCAGCACCGCCCTCGCGCGCTTCGGCATGCCGCGCTTCCTGCGCGACTGGAACGACGCGCTGAGCGGCGTCTGCGCAGCGCGGGAGACTCCGGACACCACGCCCCTGGGACCGAACCGGCCGGCCCAGCTGGCCAGCGCCGCCGCCTGATCAATCCGGTCCGGCCGATTCTTCAAGCAACCGGCACAGCGCCTCCACCCGCGGCGGCACCACGCGCCGGTTGGCCAGCACCCAGGGCAGGCCGGCCGCGGCCTCGGCGACCGCGCGCCAGGCCAGCCCGCCGGGGGCGGCGCGATACAGGCGCAAGGTCTGCCGCCAGGCGGCGCCCCAGGGCCGCCGCAGCCAGGCGGTCCACAGCGCGTTGCGAAGCAGCAGCCGGCGGCGGCCAGCCGCATCGCGCCGGCTCGAGGGATGGTGGTGCACGCACAGGCTGGGCAGGTACGCCATGCTCCATCCGGCCGCAGCGAGATCCAGGGCCAGCAGCGCTTCCTCGCCGCCCAGGAAATAGCGCGGCTGATACCCGCCGACCTGGAGGAACGCATCGCGGCGGAATATGGTGGCCCCGGCGAGCAGGCCGAGCAGCGCCGGGCCCGGCAGATCGCGCGACGGCAGCGGACTGGCGGCCATCAGCGCGCAGGTGGGATCTTCCATCCCGCTTTCCCCAACCAGCACCCGCGCGGTCAGCGAGGCGACGCGCGGATAGCGGTCCAGCGTTTCCGCGGCGCGGGTGATCGAGCCGGGCTCCCACCAGGTGTCGTCGTCGCAGAAGGCGACGTAGCGGGTGTCGGCCAACTCCACGCCGGCGTTGCGCCCGGCCGCGCCGCGGTTGCGGGGCTGCGCGATCACGCGGATGGCCGGATAGCGCCGGCGCAAATGTTCGGCGGTGCCGTCGGCCGAAGCATTGTCGACCACGATCACCGGCGCCCGCTCCGGCAGGGCGAGCAGCCGCTCGACCGTGCGCACGGCCTCGGCGCGCCGGTTATGGGTCAACATCACCACGGTGACGCGTGTCTCAGCCATGCGCAGCGAGCCGCAGGCTCCAGTAGCGTTCCGGCGCGGCGACCTCCGCCTGCACCTCGTGGCCGGCCCCGGCCAGCGCGTCCAGCTGGCTGCGATAGCACTGCACGGCGGCCCGCTTCAGACACGCCGCGGCCACGGATGGCACGGCGACGGCCTCGATGCCGAGCGCCGCGAGCGCCTGCAGCCGCTCCTGCACCAGGCCCGGAATGCGGCGGTACAGGGCGTCCTCGTAGGCCAGCCACTCTGCCCCGCCGCCGGCCTGGAGGAACAGGGCCAGGCATGCATCCGCCGCCAGCACATGGTCGGAATGGAACAGGCCCAGCGGCACCGCGAGCCGGGGCGGCCGCTCACGCTTCAATTCCTGCGCCAGCGCCGCCGCGATCTCCTCTTGCGGGGCCGGCCTGTCGTATTGCGCGTCGCAGAAGGCCAGCCACCGCGGCCGCGCGCCGAGGTGGAGCAGCGCGGCGCGGTCCTCCTGCCGCCGCGCGGCCATGGCCTGGGCAGCGTTGCCGAAGCCGCAAGCCCGGTCCCAGCCGGTACTCATCGCCTCGGCGCCCGCGCAGCCGGCAAACACCGTGACCACGCGGGCGCCGGGGTGCTCCGCCAGCAGCCCGCCGCACGCCAGCACCGCGTCGTCGAGATGGGGCGACACCGCCAGCAGCGGGCAGCTCACGGCGCCTTTTTAACGCTTGCTGCGGGCGCGCTTGCGCGCCGCCGCCTTGGCTCCTTGCTTGCCCATCGCCCGGCGCGTGCTTTTAGGCAGGTGCGCCAGGGTGCGCTTGCGCTTGGCCGTCGCCGCAGCGCGGCGTACGTTGGAACGGGCCGCGGATTTTTGCTTGGCCGTCGTCATCCGACCTCCTCAGTGACGGCGGCTCTGCTCCGCCCGGGCGGCGCCGATCGCAGTCTTGACGTGCTTGCGCTCCTCCGGTGGCGGCAGTACCGCCTTGAAGCCCAGCGCCTGCATCCACAGTTCGCGGCACCAGCCGCGGGTGTGGTACAGGTGTTCGTCCTCCTGGTCCTCGATCTCGTCGTAGGCGGCTTTCAGCGCCTTTTGCGCCTCGCCCTTGAGCTTGGCGGCGACCTCGCCGAGCAGCTCCCAGTCGAGATGGTCCTTGGTTTCGGCCAGCACCACGCACTCGCAGGCCACCAGCTCGGCGGCCGCGGGATTGCCCGCCTTTATCGCCTGCTCGATCGCGGCGACCATGGAATGCCCCAGCGACCCGACGATCTTGCGGCTCGGGCATTCCTCCTGCGGGTCGAGTCCCATCACGCGGGCCACCTCCTCCAGGGCGCGGACGTGCGTGCGGGTCTGCTCAAGGTACTTCGTCCATTCTCCCTTCAGCTCCTCGTTCTGCGCCGCCTGCACCGCGGCTTCGTACAGCTTCACCCCGCCCATCTCGTGCTCCAGAGACTGCAGGATCAACTCCTTCACCTGTGCATCCTTCATGACAGCTTCTCCTGTGTTGAACAACGCCTTTCCTGGCTGGATGGGTTCACGCGCGCGAGCCGGCACGGGGCGAGCGGCGGGCCCGGGGCAGCGGTTCGCCGTCGCGGCGATAAGCCGGCGGGGTGTAGAAATTGAGTGTCTTGAGCAGGCGCCGGCCGGTGTTGCGGATTTCGTGGCGGTCGCCGGCTTCGATCAGCATCAGCGAGCCCGCCCGCAGCGGGTAAGGCTTGCCGTTGATGCGGGCCGTGCCCTGCCCGCCGACCACGAACAGCCACTGGTCGGCGCCGTGGTGGCGGTTGGCCGGCCCGCCCTCGCGGTCGCCAGGCGGAATCACCATGGCCGCGACATTGCCGCGCCGATTGCCCAGCGGCACCCGAAAGCCCTTGCGGAAATCCAGCTGCGTGCGCTTCATCGCCCTGCCCCTCTAGTCCGCCGGATCGCCATCGGTGCCGCAGCGCAGGGGCTCGGGCGCGGCCGGCCACCACTGGCCCGGCGGGAGCGTGCACAGCGCGTCCCAATGACCGTTGAAGTCTTCCAGCACCTCGCTGCCCGGCACCGTCCACTGCGGCGGCAGCTGGGCCCGGGTGCGGACCAGGTCCCATACGACGTCGATCGCGCCCTCCAGGTTGCGGCAACGCACCCACCGTTCGCCGCAGCGGACGAAGAACATCGGTGCGCCATCCGCCGCGGCGACTTCGACCACCGAGAGCCCATCCAGGGTCCAGGCGCGCACCTCAGGCAGCGTTTCGGCCGGCGGCGGCTTGACCCTGCCGCCGTCGGAGCCCGGTTCCATGTCCGCCATTTTTTTGCCGCCGGTTACTTGCGCTTCTGCAGCTGGTCGTCGAGCGATTTGGCCATGGTCAGGTGCTCCTTGAGCACCGGCAGGGTCTTCTGCGCGAAGGCCTTGATGTCGGCGTCCTTGGACTTCGCCGCCTTCTCGAACAGCGAGACCGCTTCCTTGTGATCCTTGACCTGGCCTTTCGCATACTCCTGGTCGAACTCGCCGCCCTGCTTCTGCTTGAGCTGGTCGAGCTCCTTCTGGTGGTCGGCATCGGGCGCGTCGGGCAGGGTTACGCCCTTGGACGCGGCGAGCTGCTTCAGCTCCGCGTTGGCCTTGCCATGATCGCGCATCATCTGCCGGCCGAACGTCTTGACCTGATCGGTGCTGCCCTGCGCCTGCGCCATTTGGCCCGCGTTGACCTCCCCCAGGCCCGAAGCGGCGGCCTTGGCGAAGAATTCCTGGTCCGACGAGCTGAGCTTGACCGCCGGCGCGCGCTCATTGGGCGAGGCCGCCGACGAGGCATTGGCATCCGCACCCGGCGCATTGCCGCCGTTGCCGATGGCGGGAGCGGGGCGCGGATCCGTCGCCCCGGCGGCGCTCTGCGCCTGGGCGGCCGCGGTTCCCAGCAACAGGGCGATTGCGCAGGCCGCGGTAATTCCGTTTTTCATGGCAGTCTCCTCGTTTCAAGTGCGCCCGCTGCGGGCGCGGTCATTCCTCGTCCTCGGCGGGCTTGCGCCCGCCGTTTACCGGACCGGGCTGCGCGACACTCGGCATCCGGTCCTTGGCGTAATACTCCGGCGCCCCTTCCTCAGAAGGGCTCGGCCTTTGGCCCCGCGCCTTGTGCTGCATGGCCTTGCGGCGGGTTTCGTCCCGTTGCCGTGGCTTTTCCTTGGTCATCGCTACCTCCATAAACTCCCGCCGGCCGCGAAGCCTGGGCCAGCATCGGGCGCAATAGGGACAAGGTGGTTCGGGCCGCCAGCCCGGCGAGCGGCAGCAGCCGCATCGCCCGCGGCCCCAGCACGCGCATCGCCAGTGCCGAGAGCCCGGCCAGCAATAACGGCTGGCCGATGAGCAGGCGCATCGTGCGGCTGCGCGGGAAGCCGTCGCCGCCCACCCGGGCCAGCCTCACCGACATCGGCTGTTCCGGCGACAGCAGCTCGTCGAGGCGGCGGCGGTGCTCCTCCAGCTCGCGCCGCAGCGCCTCCCGTTCCCGTTCGTGGTCCACGGTTTCGGAGCTCATAGATGGCGCTTGAGCAGTTCGAGGGTCTTGCCCAACTCCGCGCGCGAGGCGGCGAAGCGCCGCTCGCCCTGCTGCGCGACGCGTTTGAGGCGCAGCCGCACCGCGACTGCACAGCCGATCCAGACCAGCAGCATGAGGACCGCGGCATGGACGCGGTAGGGAGTATCCCAGGCGGCCAGCACCGCGACCGCGCTGAAATGCAGCAGCACCAGCCCGATCAGGATGGCGTACAGCAGCGTGGTGAAGATCAGCCGTTTGAGCCGGGCCTCCTCCTCCTGCCAGTCGGCGCCCGCCAGTTCGGCGGTGAGCGTGGCGTGCTCCAGCAGAAGGCTGCCCGCGGTACGCGCCAGGCGCACCGCGTCGAGCAGTTCCACCGCTATTCCGCCGGCGAACTTTTCGGCCGCGCCGGGCATCGGCTATGCCGGACGGCGCGCCACCAGCAGGCCCAGCAGGAATCCCACGGCGGCGCCGATGCCGATCGCCTTCCAGGGCTCCTCGGCAACGTACTCGTTGGTCGCGGCCAGCGTGCGGCGGGCTCGGGCCAGCGCATTGCCGCCGGTCTCGCCGAGGATCGTGCGCGCCTCGCTGATGCGCTCCTTGATCTTGTCGCGGGCCGCCGCCAGCTCGTCGCCGCTGAGCGAGGTGCTGGATTTCACCAGGTCCTCGATGTCGCTGACGAAGTTGCGGAACTCTTTCGACAACGCCGAGGCGCTCTCGCCGACGGCGTGCGCCGGACCCTCGATGTCGCCGTGATGTAAACCGTTTCCGATGGACGTCTTCATCCCACCCTCCTTGGCGAAGCGTTGCGACCTGCCGCCCGACTGGACGGCCCTCTCAGTAGTTGAGGCATTGCTCAATACCCGAAAGTTCAGGCGGGATGCGGACGGCGCGGGACCACGTCAGCGCTAGGCGCCGCTGTGCGGCCTGCGCCGCGGCCACGGATAAAGCTGCCTGAATACGCAACCCACAAAGCCCCAGACCCCCGGCAGCGGAATGCCGTCCTCCCCGGGCAACAAGCGGGAAATCTCGGCGTCGACATAGGCGTCGGCGGAGCGGACCACCCGCCGATACATCGCGTACCGCCTGAGGGCCGGCGGCGGGCGCCGGCGCATCGGTTCCATCTCTCCTCCTGCTTTTTTGACCGTCTACAGGTTTGGCATCCCGCCGACACCGGCGGTTCCGTGCGCGCCGTCCCGCCCGGTCGTTCCGAACTCGCGCCCGCCGATCCGGTCGCACAAGCAATGGAGTCGGGAGGATGAAGTGATCCGCGCACGGCGGGAACTGGTCCGCATCCTGAAGGACGCGGCCGCGGGATGGATCGATGACCGCGCCTCGAGCATGGGCGCGGCGATCGCCTATTACACGGCCTTCTCGATGGCGCCGCTGCTGCTGATCGTGATTGCCGTGGCCGGCCTGGTCTTCGGCGAAGCCGCGGCGCGTGGCGCGGTGATCGAGCAGATTGCCGGGCTGATCGGCGAACGCGGCGCCGAGGCGGTCCAGGCCGTGCTGGCCGGGGCCCACGCGCACGGGGGCGGCGTGCTGTCCGCCATCATCGGCATCGGCACGCTGATCGTCGGCGCCACCACCGTCTTCAGCGAGTTGCAGAGCGACCTGGACCGCATCTGGAAGGTGGACACGCAGTCCGGCGGCTTGCGCAATACCATCCGGGCCCGCCTGCTGTCGTTCGGACTGGTGCTCGGCATGGGCTTCCTGCTGATGGTATCGCTGGTGGTGAGCGCGGCGATCGCCGCCGTCGGGCGCTTTCTCGGCGAATCATTTCCCGGGGAGGAAACCCTGCTGCAGCTGTTCAACACGGTGTTTTCCTTCGCCGTCATCACCCTGCTCTTCGCCCTGATCTACAAGATCCTGCCCCGGGCACAGGTGGGATGGAACGAGGTCTGGACCGGCGGCCTCTTCACCGCCGCCCTGTTCTCGATCGGCAAGCTGCTGATCGGTCTTTACCTGGGCAAGGCGGTGCCGGCATCCTCGTTCGGCGCGGCTGGCGCCTTCGTGGTGCTGCTGCTATGGATCTATTACTCGGCGCAGATTTTCCTGTTCGGCGCCGAACTCACTTACCACTATACGCAACGGAGGGCGGGCCGCGATTCCGCGCAGCCCGCCCGCCGCGATTTCGAGTCGGCCTCTCAATGAGGACCGTTGGTGTTGGTGCCGGGCTGCACCGGTGCAGGCTGTACCGGCGTGGATTGGACCGGCGACGTGCCGTTCGTCGGCTGGCGGGATTGCCCGTTGGCTCCGCCGGACGACTGCGTGGCGCCGCCGCGGCTTTGACCGCCGCTTTGGCCGGTAGTGCCGCCCGCGCCAGTGCCGTACTGGCTGGTCCCGGTGGTGCCGCCGGCGGCACCACCGGCACCGGCTGGATTTCCGGTGGGGGATCCCGTCCCCTGCGCCGGAACGCCGGTCGAGCCGCCTCCACCGCCGCCCGTCCCGCCGCCGGCGCCGGTTCCTCCACCACCACCGGTCTGCGCCAACGCCGCCGGCACGGCCAGCACCGCGCCGGCCAACACGGCAACCTTCACATATCGCGATGCACTCATTTCGTCCTCCTGGCTACGGCATGCGTATACAGTTCGGAGCGGTTCGACTCCGGGCAAGTTCCGGCGCATTGCCGCATGGCTTGTCATTGCCCGTAGGGCGCGCTTAACGGGCTTCGATCTCCACAACCTCGGATATCCGCTCCAGATCTGACGCGGATGCGCGAACCGCACGCCGCCCGGGTGGTCCACCGCCGGCGAAGCCCGGTTCCCGCCGGGTTCCGCGCGCCGCAAGCGCCTCATCGAGCGCGAGGAGCACGGACTCGACGAGATGCCGGTTGGCGCTGGACAGTGCCTGTGTCCGTCCCGCGCCGGTGACGAGAACGACATGGTGGGTGGTTTCCCGGGTCGCGACCAGGAAGAGCGCCACGCCGATCAACAGCAACCCGATCGTCGAAGTCACGGCGTTGTTGCCGATCAGCCCGGTGGTGCCGAACAGCAGCCCGAAAACCAGGGCCACGGCGGCCAGGCGCAAGGAGCTTTTGGTGGCCGCGTGGCGGGCGGACGATATCGACGCGACGAGGAAGGTTTGTCCTGAAACAATGAAACGTGTGGAAGTCACCCGGACGTTGTCCGATTGATAAAGCACCTTCTCCTGGGCCACCAATATTTCTCCGCGTCGGATTCAAGGGTCCCAGATGGACAACCTCACGCGCGCGCGGTTCCGCCTCGGGCCGGACCCGGGGAAAAGATGAAGAAGAGGGCGCAGTCGCAGCCGCTTGCGCAGCGCCCGCTCAATACTCCGCGTCTACAAGCGCTCCGGCAGCACCGTGCGGATCCGCGACGCCGGCTCCCCGGCGATGGACTTCACCACTTCGCCGGCCACGCACCGCCTCACGGCCGGGTCCATGCGCTGGCGCAGCAGCCCGAGGAAGTCCGGTTCCGCCACCAGGTACAGGCGCCTGGCGCGGCTGCGCCGCAGGATGCGGGCGATGCTCCGGCACGCCAGGGCGGCAAAATCCTCGGCGCGATGCCGCTTGGCCGAATCTCCGCCGAAGGCGGAATGTCCAGCCTCGAACGGCCGGTCCCGCATCCGCCCCGCCGTGTCTGTAACCAGATCGCCTTCGTGCAGCCGCGCCTCGGCATTGGACAGGGACTCCACCTCGCGTAGCGGCGCGTTCGGCCCGTCCGCCTCGAACAGGCGCGCGCGCGCCGAATCGGCGACCGCGACCACCACCGGCCCCGCCTTTCCGTCGGCGGCGGCTGCCTTGCGGGCTGCGTCATCCATCGGCTCCTCCTTGAGTCCACTGCGGGCTTGCAGATACGACTGCCGCGGCCGCACGAAGATTCCGCCGTCAGGCCGGCGCCGGGGCCGCCTCGCCGGGCGGCCCACGCGGCCGTTTCATTCAAGCGCGGGCAGCAGCCCCTGGATCGTTTCGATGGAGACCGGCCTGACCAGGAAGTGCTCGAATCCGCCGCCCGGCCCTGCCACCGGGCGGCGGAGGACCGCGGCTGCTTGCACCCGTCCGGCAGATCCTAAGCCGCGAGCTTCAGCGCCACCTTGGTCCAGCCGCTCTCGCGCCGGTCGAAGTGCTCGTAGGCTTCCGGCGCCTGCCGCAACGGCAGGCGGTGGGAAACAATGAACGAGGGCTTGGCGCGCCCCGCCTCGATCAGATCGCACAGCTTGCGGTTGTACGCCTTGACATTGCACTGGCCGGAGCCCATCGACAGGCCCTTCTGGAAGAAAGCGCCCATGTCGAACGCGATCTTGCCGTCGCGGGCCATCTCGTCGGGGCTCTTCGGATCCTTGGGCACGAACACGCCGACCACGCCGATCCTGCCGGTCGCGCGCACCGACTGCACCAGCCGGTTCATGGTCAGGTTGGGCACCTCCTGGCCGGCCGGATCGTGGCACTGCCAGCCCACGCATTCGCAGCCCTTGTCCGCACCCTCGCCGCCGGTGAGATCCGTGACCTGCTCCACCGGATCGCCGGCGCGGTCGTCGACCGGAATCGCGCCCATGCGCTCGGCCAGTTCGAGCCGGTCGTCGTGGCGATCGACCACCATGACCTTGGCGGCGCCGCGGATCATCGCCGAATGCGCCGCAAGCAGGCCGACCGGGCCCGCGCCGTAGATCACCACCGAGTCGCCCGGCTGGACGCCGGCCAGCTCGGTGGCGTGGTAGCCGGTGGGGAAGATGTCCGACAGCATGACGTAGTCGTCTTCCTTTTCCTCCGCGTCCGGGGGCAGCAGCAGACAATTGAAGTCGCCATACGGCACCCGCAGGTATTCGGCCTGCCCTCCCGGATAGGGACCCATGTCCGCATAGCCGTAGGCCGCGCCGGCACTGCCGGGGTTCATCGTCAGGCAGAACCCGGTGAGGCCGCGCTCGCAGTTCTTGCAGAAGCCGCAGGCGATGTTGAACGGCAGGCACACGCGGTCGCCGACCTTGACCCGCTGCACCGCCTCGCCCGTCTCGATGACCACGCCGAGGTTCTCGTGCCCCAGCACCTTGCCCTGCTCGACGCTGGTGCGGCCCTCGTACATGTGGAGATCGGAGCCGCAGATGTTGGTGGTGGTGATCCTGACCAGGACATCGGTCGGCTGTTCGATGCGCGGGTCCGGCACATTGTCGATCTCGACGCGGCGCGGGCCCTTGTAGACGAGTGCTTGCATGACGGTCTCCAGGTCGGGTGCCGGAGGCGGCACCCATTGGAATTTCAGGCATGCGCCCGCCGGCAAAGTTTCCGCCGCCGTTCGTCGCCGGAACCATCGCTTTCTCGACGCGTCACAACTGAGTCGGGGCGGGAACCATCCCGCCATTCCTCCATGGAGGCGGGCATGAAGCAGCATCCCTCCCGCGGTCCTGCCGGCGAGCCGGTGGCCTCGCCATGAGCGGCGGCGTCCGCTGCACCCTGCGCTTCGACGGCCGGGAGCTGAGCGGCCTCGAAGACCAGCCGCTGATCGATTTCCTCGAGCAGCACGGCATCCGCCTGCCGCATGTCTGCTATCACCCCGCGCTCGGTCCGCTGCAGACCTGCGATGTCTGCTGGGTCGAAGTCGACGGCCGTTTGCAGCGCGGCTGCGCGCTGCGCGCGCGGCAAGGGATGGATATCGTCAGCAAGGGGCTTGCCCGCCCGGCGCGCGAGGAGGGCATGGACCGCCTGCTGGCCAAGCACGAACTGTACTGCACGGTCTGCGAGCACAATACCGGCGACTGCACCCTGCACAACACCTTCGCCGAGATGGATATCGCGATCCAGCGCTATCCGTTCAAGCGCAAGCCCTACGCCAAGGACGAGTCCAGCCCCTTCTACACCTACGATCCCGACCAGTGCATCCTCTGCGGCCGCTGCGTCGAGGCCTGCCAGAACGTCGAGGTCAACGAGACCCTGAGCATCGACTACCGCGCCGAGCACCCGCGGGTGCTGTGGGACGGCGGCAAGGCCATCGACGACTCCTCCTGCGTGCACTGCGGCCACTGCGTCACGGTCTGCCCCTGCAATGCCCTGCTCGAACGCACCATGCAACCGGACGCCGGTCCATTCACGGCCATCCCGCAAAGCCTGAAGCGGCCGATGATCGACCTGGTGAAGGCGCTGGAGAACACCATCGGCACCCCGCCGATCACCGCGATCTCGCAGGTCGACGTCAAGCTGCGCCAGGCCGAGATCCGCCGCACCAAGACCGTCTGCACCTACTGCGGCGTCGGCTGCGCGTTCGAGATGTGGACCCGCGACCGCCACATCCTCAAGGTGCAGCCGGTGGTGGACGCACCGGCCAACGGCATTTCGACCTGCATCAAGGGCAAGTTCGCCTGGGACTTCGTCAACAGCGAGCAGCGGCTGACCATGCCGCTGATCCGCCGCGACGGCCGGTTCGTCGAGGCCGGCTGGGACGAGGCGCTGGACCTGGTGGCGAGCCGGCTACTGCGCATCCGCGACCAGTATGGCCCCGACAGCATCGGCTTCATCGGCTCGAGCAAGGCCAGCAACGAGGAAGCCTACCTGACGCAGAAGATCGCGCGCCTGATCATCGGCACCAACAGCGTCGACAACTCGTCCCGCTATTGCCAGAACCCGGCGACCATGGGGCTGTTCCGCACCGTGGGTTACGGCGGCGACGCCGGCTCGATCAAGGACATCGAAAGCGCGGAAGTGGTGGTGCTGGTCGGCACCAACACGGCCGAGAACCACCCGGTGATCGCCGCGCGCATCAAGGCCGCCCACAAGCTGCGCGGGCAGAAGCTGATCGTGGCCGACGTGCGCCGGCACGAGATGGCGGCGCGGGCCAACCTGTTCCTGCACACCCGGCCCGGTACCGACCTGGTGTGGGCCTCGGCCCTGGCCCGCTACATGTTCGATCACGGCCTGGCCGACACCGCGTTCCTGGAGCAGCGGGTCAACCGGGTGGAGGAATACAGGCAGTCGCTGCAGCCGTTCACGCTCGAGTTCGCCGAGTCGGTGACCGGCGTGCCGCGGCAGCAGCTGGTCGAGGCGGCGGAAATGATCGGACGCGCCGGCAGCGTCTGCCTGCTCTGGGCCATGGGCATCACCCAGCACAGCCACGGCGCCGACGCCAGCACCGCCCTGTCCAACCTGCTGCTGGTCACCGGCAACTACGGCCGCCCCGGCACCGGCGGCTATCCCATGCGCGGCCACAACAACGTCCAGGGCGCCAGCGATTTCGGTTGCCTGAAGAACGTCTACCCCGGCTATGAAAAAGTGACTGACGAGGCGATCCGCGCCAAGTGGGCCAAGGCCTGGGGCGTGGCGCCGGAGCGCCTGTCCAACAAGATCGGCCTGGACAACTACGCCATGGTGGAGGAAGCCGGCAAGGGCAAGGTCAAGGCCATGTACATCATCGGCGAGGAGACCGCCATTTCCGACGCCAACGCCGACAAAACCCAGGCCGCGATGCGCGGCCTCGATTTCTTCGTGGTGCAGGACATGTTCGTCGGCCGCACCGCGGAGTTCGCCGACGTCGTGCTGCCCGCCTGCCCCAGCGTCGAGAAGGAAGGGACCTTCACCAATACCGAACGCCGCATCCAGCGGTTTTACCAGGTGCTGCCGCCGCTCGGCGACAGCCGGCCCGACTGGTGGATCCTGACCGAGCTGGCGCGGCGCATGGGCCATGACTGGGGCTACACCCATCCCTCGCAGATCATGGAGGAGGCGGCCCGCACCGCCGAGATGTTCGCCGGCGTCAGCTACGAGCGGCTGGAAGGCTGGAAGTCCCTGCAATGGCCGGTGCGCGCCGACGGCGGCGACAGCCCCCTGCTCTACACCGAGTCCTTCCATACGCCGGACGGGCGAGCGGTGCTGTACCCGGTGCAGTGGGAGGCGCCCGCCGAGGTCCCGGATGCCGAATACGACCTGTCGCTGGACAACGGCCGCATGCTGGAGCATTTCCAGTCCACCAACCAGACCGGCCAGGGCCAGCGCATCCGCAGCGAGGCGCCGAACTGGTTCGTCGAGGTCAGCCCCGAGCTCGCCGCCGAACGCGGCATCGAGGACGGCACCTGGGTGCGGATCGTCTCGCGGCGCGACGCGGTGGAAGTGCCGGCCGTGGTCACCGACCGCGTGCGCGGCAAGACGCTGTATATGCCGATCCACCATTCCAAGCCCAGTGTCAACAAGCTCACCGGCGACCACCATGACCCGCAGGTCAACACCCCAGCCTACAAGGAAGTGGCGGTGCGGATGGAGCTGCTGCCCAGGCCCAAGGACAAGCCGCCCCTGCCGTACAACAACCATCGCTATGGCCATCCCACACCGAACCGCGGGCCGGACGTGGAAGCCAAGTGGGCGCGCGGGGACTACGTCGAGCCGCCCGCCCACGAAACCGCTCCGGAGCGACTGTAATGGCCGAGCCGATCACCCACACGGTCCATCCGCCGCGCATCGGCCCCAGCGCGCACGAGGAGCTGGAGCGGCT
>Ga0070741_10004183_pt1 | contig 34101 bp, 32 predicted proteins | sample Coa_R1_4_FD_66440 | JGI IMG/M metagenome (GOLD analysis project Ga0070741, IMG submission 66440) | Surface soil microbial communities from Centralia Pennsylvania, which are recovering from an underground coalmine fire - Coalmine... | ecosystem: Environmental > Terrestrial > Soil > Unclassified ... | reverse complement strand
GCGCGCATCACCGTCGTCGGCGACGACCCGGCCGAGCTCGAGGCGGCGCTGCGCGAAGGGCTCGAGCACGACCTGCTCGTCGTCTCGGGCGGGCTCGGGCCGACCCACGACGATCGCACGATCGAGCTGCTCGCCCGGGCCGCGGGCCTCGGCCTCGCGGTCGACGAGGAGCTGGCCGCGAAGATCGAGGAGCTGTCGCGTCGTGTCGCCGAACGGCTGAAGCGGCCGTACACCGACTTCGCGGACGGGGTGCGTAAGCAGGCGACGCTCCCGGACGGCGCGACGTGGGTCGGGCTCGTCGGAACCGCGCCCGCCGTCGTCCTGCCGGTGGACGGCCGGGTCGCCGTCGCCCTGCCCGGCCCGCCGCGCGAGCTGCAGGAGCTGTGGCCGCGCGTCGTGGAGACGGAGCCGGTGCGAAGGATCCTCGAGCGCGCGGTGATGCCATCCCGGCGCGTCCTGCGCATGTTCGGCGTCTCCGAGTCGGCGGTCGCGCAATCGCTCGCCGCCGCGGGTGGGGACGGGGACGGCGTCGAGGTGACGATCTGCGCGCGCGACTTCGAGATCCACGTCGACCTGTTCGTGCAGCCGGGCGCCGAGGCGCGGGCCGACGCGGTCGAGCGCGGCCTCGCCGTGCCCAACGAGCAGTACCTCTTCTCCCGTGACGAGCGTGCGACCGCCGAGCTCCTCCTCGACCTGCTGCGCGAGCGGGGCCTCACGATCGGCACGGCGGAGTCCTGCACGGGCGGTCTCGTCGCGGCGCGGCTGACCGCCGTTCCCGGCTCGAGCGACGTGTTCCTCGGCTCGGTCGTCGCCTACGCGAACGCGGTGAAGGTCGCCGAGCTCGGCGTGCCGGAGGCGGTGCTGGCGGAGCACGGGGCCGTCTCCGCCGAGACCGCCGCCGCAATGGCGCACGGCGCCCGGTCACGGCTCGGGGTGGACGTCGCGGTCGCGGTCACGGGCATCGCCGGCCCGGGCGGCGGCACCGAGGACAAGCCGGTCGGGCTCGTTCACCTCCACGCGGTCGGCCCGGACGGCGAGCTCGCGAGCCGGTTCGACTTCCCGGGCGACCGCGAGACGATCCGGCTGCGGGCGACCGTCGCCGCGCTCCACCTCGTGCGCAGACTTGTCACGAAGGCGTGACGGACACGGCACAGCTTCCGGGCTAGCGTGGTGGGGGATGAACGGATCAGGCTCTTCTGCGCGCTGCAGCTGCCGGACGACACCCTGGACGCCCTGGCCGCCTGGCAGGAGCGAGAGCTGCGCAGCGCGGAGGGGCGGGTCGTTCCGCGCGGGAACCTGCACGTCACGCTGGCCTTCCTCGGCTCGCGCCCCGCAGGCGACCTCGAATCGGTCGCGGACGAGCTGCGCGCCGCATCGGCCGCAGTGCCGGCGCCGCTCGAGCTGCGCCCCGTTCGCTACCGCGAGACGAGGAACGTGGGGATGATCGTCCTCGAGGACCTCTCGGGCCGGGCGACCGCCCTCGCCGACGACCTCCAGGAGCGCCTCGAGCGGCTCGGCGTCTACCGGCGCGAGGGTCGCTCCTGGCTCCCGCACGTGACCGTTTTGCGCTTCCGGCGGCCGGAAGGACTCCGGTTCGGGGTGGCGAACACCTGTTCGATTCATGTCGTCCGGTCGGCTCTCTACCGTTCGCACCTCGGACGGGACGGAGCCCGGTACGAGGTCTTGAAAACGGCAGCCTTGGGAGGTTGAAGAGAGAGATGGATCGCGAACAGGCACTCGACACGGTGCTGGGACAGATCGAGCGCCAGTTCGGCAAGGGCGCCGTGATGAAGATGAACGAGCAGGCCCAGACGGCGATCCCCGCCGTCTCGACCGGGTCGCTCTCGCTCGACGTCGCGCTCGGGGTGGGCGGACTGCCCCGCGGCCGCATCGTCGAGGTGTTCGGGCCGGAGTCGTCCGGTAAGACGACGCTCGTCTACCACGTGATCGCCGAGGCGCAGCGCCGCGGCGGCATCTGCGCCTTCATCGACGCGGAGCACGCGATGGACCCGGCGTACGCGAAGCGCATCGGCGTCAACATCGACGAGCTGCTCGTCTCGCAGCCCGACACGGGCGAGCAGGCGCTCGAGATCTGCGAGCTGCTCGTTCGCTCGGGTGCGCTCGCGGTGGTCGCGATCGACTCGGTCGCGGCGCTCACGCCGAAGGCGGAGATCGAGGGCGAGATGGGCGACTCGCACGTCGGCCTGCAGGCCCGCCTGATGAGCCAGGCGCTCCGCAAGCTCGCCGGCACGCTGAACCGCACCGACACGATCTGCCTCTTCACGAACCAGCTGCGCGAGAAGATCGGCGTGATGTTCGGCAACCCCGAGACCACGTCGGGCGGCCGCGCCCTGCGCTTCTACGCCACCGTGCGGCTCGACATCCGCCGGATCGAGACGCTGAAGGACGGTGTCGAGGCGATCGGCAACCGTGTCCGCGTCAAGGTCGTGAAGAACAAGGTCGCGCCGCCGTTCAAGCAGGCCGAGTTCGACATCATCTACGGCAACGGCATCTCGTGGGAGGGCACGGTGCTCGACACCGGTCTCGAGAAGAAGGTCGTCCAGAAGTCGGGCTCGTACTTCTCGTTCGGCGACGAGCGCCTCGGCCAGGGCCGCCAGAACGCGACGGCGTTCCTGAAGGAGCACCCCGACGTCGTGCAGGGGATCCTGCAGGCGATCCAGGCGCAGGCCCCTGCCGAGCAGGTGATCTCGGCGCGGCTCTTGCCGGCGGGCGAGGTCTCGAACGAGGCGACGCCCGTGCTCGAGGACGAGGAAGAGACGGCGAACGTCTAGCTCGCACGACCCGATCGATCTCGCCGCGCGGGCGCTCCGTCACCGCGACCGCTCGCGGCGGCAGCTCGACGACCGCCTCGCGAAGGCAGGGATCGAGGACGACGAACGGGCCGACGCGCTCGAGACGCTCGAGCGCGTCGGCTACGTCGACGACGCGCGCTTCGCCGCTGCGCGTGCTTCGTCGCTCGCGAGCCGCGGCTACGGCGACGAGGCGATCGGGCAGTTGCTCGAGGCGGACGGAGTCGCTCCGGAAGAGCGCGAGGCGGCGCTCGCGGAACTCGAGCCCGAGGCGGAGCGGGCACGGGTGCTCGCGGCCCGGCTCGGGCGGACGCCGAAGGTCGCGGCGCAGCTCGGACGCAAGGGCTTCGGGCCGGACGCCCTCGAGGCGGCGTTCGGAGCGCTGTTTGCGGAGGACGGCGGCGAGGCGTAGAGTTCCTAGCTCGAACACAACCCTTGAAACCGTGTTTTGCCTGCATTTCGCGGCGTTTTTCTTCGAACCGACTTCCTGAGCACCGTGAATCCCGCAATCAGTCACCGACCCCTGCAGCGCAGGGCCTTAGAGCGACCGAGACCCTGACCTGACACGCGGGGGCGCGGTGACGCCGCGCCTGGAAGATCGATCGGCGATGGCGGCGCGCCGTGCGGGCAGGACCCGCCCGTGAGGAGCGCCCATGCTCGTGCTGGCAGTGGTGATCGGAGTTGCGGCCGGCGGCGCCGGCACCCTGGTCGTGCTGCGCCTGCTGGCGAGTCGGCGTCTCGACTCGGCGCAGCGGACGAGGACGATCATGCTGGAAGAGGCGCGGCGGGACGCCGAGGCGACTCGGCGGGAGGCGACGATCGAGGCGCGGGAGCAGGCGATCAAGCTTCGCGCCGACCTCGAGTCGGAGCTGCGCGAGCGACGTGACGCGGTCCTGAAGATCGAGGAGCGCGTGCTCGCGAAGGAAGAGGACGTCGACCGCAAGCTCACCGAGCTGCAGCGGCGCGAGCAGGGCGTCGCCGACCGCGAGGTCCACCTCCGCGAGCTCCAGGACGACATGAAGGAGCTGAAGCTGCGACAGCGGGCCGAGCTCGAGCGCATCGCCGCGATGACGACGAGCGAGGCGCGGCAGCGGATCCTCGCGGAGTCCGAGGACGAGGTGCGGCACGAGCTCGCCGGCCGGGTGCGGCAGCTCGAAGAGGAAGCGCAGACCGAGGCGAAACGGCGCGCCCGCAACCTCGTCGCCGACGCGCTGCAGCGCGTCGCAGCGAGCGCGGCCGCCGAGACGACGGTGACGCTCGTCGAGCTGCCGTCCGACGACATGAAAGGCCGCATCATCGGTCGGGAAGGCCGGAACATCCGCACGCTCGAGCATCTGACGGGTGTCGACTTCATCATCGACGACACGCCGAACGCCGTCGTGTTGTCGTCGTTCGACGGGATCCGCCGCGAGATCGCACGCATGACGCTGCTGAAGCTGATCGAGGACGGGCGCATCCATCCGACGCGCATCGAAGAGATGTACTACCTGTCGAAGGCGGAGCTCGACGAGCACATCCGGCAGGCCGGGGAGCAGGCGGTGTACGAGGCCAACTGCGGCGAGATCCACGAGGAGCTCGTGAAGATCCTCGGCCGGCTGCGCTACCGGACGAGCTACGGCCAGAACGTCCTCAAGCACACGCTCGAGGTCGTGCAGCTCGCGGGGATCATGGCGGCCGAGGTCGAGGCGTCGGTCAAGACGGCGAAGCGCGCCGCGCTCCTTCACGACCTCGGGAAGGCGATGACCCACGAAGTCGAGGGCTCGCACGCCGCTATCTCGACGCAGCTCGCGCGCCGCTACGGCGAAGGGCCCGCGGTCTGCCACGCGATCGAGGCGCATCACTACGAGGTGCAGCCGCAGACGGTCGAGGCCGTGCTGCTGATCGCCGCAGACGCGATCTCGGCGTCGCGCCCGGGTGCGCGCGGCGAGAACCTCGAGCACTACATCAAGCGCCTCGAGTCGCTCGAGGAGATCGCAACCCGGCATCCGGGCGTCGAGAAGGCGTACGCGCTGCAGGCGGGCCGCGAGATCCGCGTGCTCGTCAAGCCGCAGGAGGTCGACGACGACGGGGCGGTGCTGCTGTCCCACGAGATCGCGCGGGAGATCGAGGACCACCTCGAGTACCCGGGCCAGATCAAGGTGACCGTGATCCGCGAGAGCCGCGCGGTCGACGTGGCGTCGAACAAGATCGAACAGCGGCGTCTCGGCCTCCGCAGCGTCGACGCAGCTTGAACCCCCGGAACTGAGTTGCCGCCGAAGGCGGCAACTCAGTTCCTGAGTTTGTGATCTCGGGGCGAAACTCGGCAACTTGGTTCCGCCTTCGGCGGCAACCAAGTTGCGCCGTCCGGCGGGCATCGAGCCCGCCGGACGCTACGCTCCGGGCATGCGCCGCTACCACGTCACGACGTTCGGCTGCCAGATGAATGCTCACGACTCGGAGCGCATCAAGGGCATGCTCGAAGAGCTCGGCCTGGGGGAGGCGCCGAGCGCCGACGACGCCGATGTCGTCGTCTTCAACACGTGCACGATCCGTGAGAAGCCGGACACGAAGCTCGCTGCGTATCTCGGCGCGGCGGCTGCACGCAAGCGTGAGGATCCGGAGCGTGTGATCGCGGTCGGCGGCTGCTACGCCGAGGCGCAGCGCGAGCGCATCTTCGAGCTCTACCCGGCCGTCGACGTCGCGTTCGGGCCGGGCTCGATCGCCCACCTCGCGGAGTGGCTCGGCGCCGGCGGCATCCGAGTCGCGCGCGGACGCTTCGGTCTCGACGAGCGTGATTTCGCCGCCGAGCTGCCCATGCACCGCGAGCGAAGCTTCCAGGCGTGGGTGCAGGTCTCGATGGGCTGCAACTCGACGTGCTCGTACTGCATCGTCCCGGCCGTCCGCGGCCGCGAGCAGAGCCGCCGGCCCGGCGAGATCGTCGCCGAGGTGTCGCACCTTGCGGCGCAGGGCGTGAAAGAGATCACGCTTCTCGGCCAGAACGTGAACTCGTGGGGACGCGACCTGCTGCCGGACATCCACACCGAGTTTGGCGAGTTGCTGCGCGCGTGCGATGCGATCGACGGCATCGAGCGCATCCGGTTCACGAGCCCGCACCCGAAGGACTTCCGCGATCCGGTCATCGCCGCCATCGCGGAGTGCGATGCGGTGTGCGAGCAGGTGCATCTCCCGCTTCAGTCCGGCTCCACGCGGATTCTCAAGGCCATGCGCCGCACGTACTCGCAGGAGCGTTATCTCGCGCTCGTCGAGAAGATGCGCGCGGCCATCCCCGACCTTGCGATCGGCACCGACATCATCGTCGGCTTCCCCGGCGAGACCGAAGAGGACTTCCGCGAGACCCTCGCGGTCGTCGAGGCCGTCCGCTACGACAGCGCGTTCACGTTTGTCTACTCGCCGCGCGCCGGCACGGATGCGGCGGCGATGCCGGATCAGGTGCCGCACGAGGTGAAGATCGAGCGGATGGAGCGCCTGGTCGAGCTGACGCAGTCCATCGCGCGCGAGCGCAACCGTGCGCGCATCGGCCGGATCGAGGAAGTGCTCGTCGAAGGCGGCTCGCGCACCGACGAGCAGCTGCTTCGTGGCCGCACGCGCCGGAACACGACGGTGAACTTCACCGGCGATGCGGCCCCAGGGGAGCTCGTCGACGTCCGGATCGAGGACGCCACGTCGACGACTCTGAAAGGCTCGCAAACCGTTCCATCACACGCTCTCGTCACACTGGGCACATGCGCGTCCTGATCACCGGCTCGTCGGGCCAGATCGGCACCAACCTGGCCGTGCGGCTGCTCGAGGACGGCCACCAGGTGTTCGGCGTCGACAAGCGGCCCAACCCGTGGGTCGGCGATGCGTTCCCGACGCTGCTGCAGGATCTCGCCGGTCACTACGCCGCGTTCCGCGGCGGCATCAACGGGGTCGAGTACCCCGAGGTCGACCTGGTCGTTCACCTGGCCGCGCACGCGAAGGTGCACCAGCTCGTCCGCCAGCCGCATCGCGCGCTCGAGAACGCGATCATGACGTTCAACGTGCTCGAGTACGCGCGCGGGACAGGCATCCCGCTCGTGCACTCGTCGACGCGCGAGGTGTACGGCGACGTGCACCGATTCGAGGAGTACGCCGAAGAGGCGGCGGACTTCGCCTTCACCGAGAGCCCGTACTCCGCGTCGAAGATCGCGAGCGAGGCGTTCATCTACTCGTACGCGCGTTGCTACGACGTGCGCTACCTCGTCTTCCGCTTCTCGAACGTCTACGGGCGCTACGACACCGATCTCTGGCGGATGGACCGCGTGCTGCCGTTGTGGATGCATCAGCTGTCGCGCGGCGAGACGATCACGGTCTACGGCGGCGAGTCGAAGGTGCTCGACTTCACCTACGTCGACGACTGCGTGGACGGGATCGCGCGCGGTGTCTACGCGCTCGCGAACGGCACCGCGGAGAACGAGACGATCAACCTCGCATTCGGACAGGGCAATACGCTCGTGCGCGCCGCCGAGCTGATCGCGCAGGAGCTCGGCGTCGAGCCCAGCATCGATCTTGCGCCGTCGCTGCTCGGCGAGGTGACGCACTACGTCGCCGACGTGACGAAGGCGCGCGAGCTGCTCGGCTGGACGCCCACGACCCCGCTCGACGAGGGCATTCCGCGCGCGGTCGCCTGGTTCAAGGAGTGGCGCGCTGCGCATCCGGAGGAGAACCGGCCGTTCGTGCGGCCGCAGTCGGCGGATGAGATCGAGCACGGCTTCAAGCAGCCGGCCACCGCGCGGAATTAAGAACGTCCTCGCGCTCTTCGGGCCGACGGCGTCCGGCAAGACGGCGATCGCGGGGATCCTGCGCGAGCGGCTCGGTGCGGACGTGATCTCCGCCGATTCGGCCGCGCTCTACGCCGGACTGCCTCTGATCACAGCGGCGCCTCCGTATCCCGCGCACCTGGTCGGCATCGTGCCGCTGGCGAACGACGTGTCCGTCGGCGAGTACCAGCGGCTCGCGCACGAGGCGGTCGACTCCGCGGAGGTCCCGCTCGTCGTCGGCGGGACCGGCCTCTACCTGCGCGCTGCGCTCTCGTCGCTCACGTTCCCGCCACCGGGCCGGCGCGAGCACTGGCAGGCGGAGGTCGACCGGCTCGGTCCCGAGGCGGCGCACGCGCTGCTTCGCGAGCGCGACCCGCGCGCCGCCGACCGCGTGCACGCGAACGACCGCAAGCGCGTCATCCGGGCGCTGGAGCTCGCCGAGGCCGGCCATTCGCTCGCACCCGAGCACGATCGGCTGTGGACGGATGACACCCGTCACCCGACGACGATCGTCGTTCTCGACCTGCCGCTCGCCGAGCTCGACGCGCGGATCGAGGCGCGGACGCGCGCGATGGCGGCCGCCGGCGCCGCCGAGGAGGCGCGCCGTGCCTGGGCGGGACCGTTGTCGGAGACCGCCCGCAAGGTGCTGGGGCTCGAGGAGTTCGCGACGCTCCCGGAGGAGGAGGCGATCGCCGCGGTCGCTCAGGCGACTCGAACGCTCGCCCGCTATCAGCGGAAGTGGCTACGCCGCATGCCGAACGTCGTTACGCTCGAGGCCAATCGGTCTGCGGAGGAGGTCGCCGATGCAGTCGTCGCGCTGGGACGCGCAGGGGAACATCTATCTGGTCGTCACTGAGCCGCTGACGCCCGAGCTCGTGCGGGCGGAGGTGGGCGACACCGACGGGATGCTCGAGGTCTTCCGCTCGGGTGACGACTGGGTCGAGATCGCGATCTGGAACCCGGACGGCTCCCGGGCGGAGATGTCGGGGAACGGGACGCGTATCGCGGCGATGTGGCTCGCGGAGCAGACGGGCGCCGAGTCGGTGACCGTTCGCGTCGGGCCCCGTGAGATCGTCGCCCGCATGCTCGGGGACGGGATGGCCGAGCAGGACATGGGGGAGATCGAGCTGGGTCAGCCGGAGACGGTCGACGGGATCACGTTCACCGCCGTCGTCGTCGGCAACCCGCACGCAGTCGTCGAGGGCGACCCGGCGACGATCACCAAGATCGGCCCGTTTTTGGAGACACACGAGCGGTTCCCGCGCCGGACGAACGTGCAGGTCGGCCGTCGCGTCCGCCCGGGCGAGATCGAAGCGCGCGTCTGGGAGCGCGGCGCGGGCGAGACGGCGGCGTCCGGTTCGAGCGCAGTCGCCGTCGCCGCCGCGTTCGGGATGCAGGCGGAGACGATTCGCTTCCCCGGCGGCCCGCTCGACGTTCGCTTCGACGGCCTGCGCGCGTTCCTCACCGGTCCTGCAGTGCGCATCTGAGCGCGCCTTCGAGCGGCTCGGGAATGTGCGCGAGGTCGAGCGCCTCGACGAGCGCACGCGCGTAGCGGCTCTTCGCGCCCGAGTGCGACGCAATGAACCGGTGGAGGTGCTGCTCGACGGTTCTCCCACGTTGCGCGGGCTGCTGCTGCAGCACGCGCAGCAGCCCGAGCTCGCCCTGCGCCTCGAACACCGCCTCGACGCGCGCAACGCCGAGCGCTCGGATCAGCTCGTCCTCGAGGTCGGCCTTGCAGACGAAGACCCGCTCCGGTGAGATCCCCGCGCCGGTGAAGAGCGCCGCCTCGCCCTCGTCGCAGAGCGCTACAGGATCGCGGCCGAGCAGACGCACGGCGCTGCGTACGCCGTGCGCACCGCCGAGTACCGCGATGTCGGGGCGGGACAGCTCGAGCCGTTCCGCGAGCGCTTCGAGCGCGACGCGATCGCTCTCGCCCTCGACGAGGATCACGTGAGCCGATCGACGACCGCTGCGAGGCCGGGAGCGCCATCGCGGCGCACGAGGATCGCCGGGATTCCCGCCGCCTCGGCTCCCGCGACGTCCGCTACCGGGTTGTCGCCGACCATCACGACGTCGTCGGGCGAGCCGCAGACATCGAGCGCCCACGCGAACGCCCTGGGATGCGGCTTCTCGTAGCCGGTCGAAGCGGACGACAAGATCGCGTCGAAGTACCCGTGGAGGCCGAGCCCTTCGACGAGAGCCGGGAGCTCGGGCACGTGGTTCGAGAGCACCGCGTGACGCCAGCCCGCAGCGCGCAGCGCTTCGAGAGCCGGGACCGTGTCTTCGAACAGCTGCCACGATCGCGTCGGGTCCGAGTAGATCGTGCGCACGCGGCGGGTGAGTGCGCTGCAGCGGCTGGGCTCGACGCCCGCACCGGTGTAGGCGCGTTCGATGAGCATGCCGACGTGCGTCCACCAGGTGTCGGGCTCGCTGAGCTCCGGATGCGGCTGGTCGTGCCGGTGCCAGGGAAAGCCGTCACGCAGGAACGGCCGGATGACGTCGACCGTGATGCCGTGCCCCGGCAGCTCGTCGTCCAGCGCGTCGACGAGACACCTGCTCCACTTACCGGGACGGTGTGCGAGCGTCTCGTCGAAGTCCCAGAGGACGACGCGGTCCACTAGCTGCCGATGTCGTAGTCACGCAGCGCGTCGTTCAGCGACGTCTTGAGATCCGTCGACTCGCTGCGGTAGCCGACGATCAGCGCGCACGAGAGGTGGTACGTCCCGGCCGGGAACTCCTTCGGGCGCGTGCCCGGCAGCACGACGGCGCGCGGCGGCACCGCACCGCGATGCTCGATCGGATCGGTGCCGGTGACGTCGATGATCGGCACGCTGGCGGTCAGCGTCACGTTGGGGGCGAGCACGGCCTCGCGTCCGATGCGCACACCCTCGACGACGATGCAGCGCGAGCCGAGGAACGCGCCGTCCTCGACGATGACGGGCGTCGCGCCGGGCGGCTCGAGCACGCCGCCGATCCCGACGCCGCCGGCGAGGTGAACGTCGGCGCCGATCTGGGCGCCCGAGCCGACGGTGGCCCACGTGTCGACCATCGTGCGCGGCCCGACCCACGCGCCGATGTTCACGTACGACGGCATCAGCACGACGCCGGGCGAGAGGTACGCGCCGTAGCGGGCGGTCGCGGGTGGGACGACACGCACGCCGAGCTCGTCGTAGCCGCTCTTCAGCGGGATCTTGTCGTGATACTCGAACGGCCCGACCTCGCGCGGCTCCATCTTCCGCTCGCGGAAGTAGTCGAGGATCGCGGCTTGCACGCCGGCGTTGACACGCCAGGTGTCGCCGTCCGGCTCGGCGACGCGCACCTCGCCGCGGTCGAGCGCGGCGATCGTCTCTTCTGTCGTCATGAAAGAATCGCCGCCGCGCGTTCGCACTGCTCGAGCGTGGGGACGAGCGCGAAACGGACGTAGCCTTCGCCGGCCGGACCGAAGAAGGCGCCGGGCGCGCAGACGACGCCGCGGTCGAGCAGCTCCTTCGCGAACTCGATCGACGGACCGTCGACGTCGACCCACAGATAGAACGTCGCGTCCGAGCCCGCGAGGCGCAGGCCCGCGCGCTCGAGCGCCGGCAACAGCACGGCGCGCTTGCGTGCATAGAGCTCCCGCACGTCCGCCACGTGGTCATCGTCCGACCATGCGGCGATCGACGCCCGTTGGACGAACTCCTGCGGCGCGGTGCCGACGGTCGGCCTGAAGCTGCGCAGCGCATCGCCGATCTCCGGCGGCGCGCAGACGAAGCCCGAGCGGTAGCCGGTCATCGATGAGCGCTTCGACAGCGTGTTGAACACGACGACGTTCGTGCGGTCGCCGACCTCGAGCGCAGAGACCGGCGGCTCGTCGAACCAGAGCTCGGAGTACGCCTCGTCGGAGCAGACGAGGAAGCCGTGCGTGCGCGCGCGCTCGGCAAGCTCTTCGTAGAACGAGAGCGGCGCGACGGCGCCGGTCGGGTTGTTCGGGTAGCACGTCCAGAAGAGCGCGATGTCGTCCCAGGCGTCGAACGCATCCAGATCCGGGAGCCAGTGGTGCTCCTCGTCGAGCGGCACGGGCACGACCGCGCCGCCGGCGAAGAGTGCGCCCCGCTCGTAGACCGGGTAGGCCGGCTCGGGGATCGCGACGAGCTGTTTCTCGCCCAGCACGAGCTGCGCGAAGGAGAAGATCGCCTCCTTCGAGCCGAGTGTCGGCACGACCTCCGTCCCAGGGTCGACCGTCACACCGAAGCGGCGCTCGATCCAGCCGGCGATCGCCGTGCGCAGCTCCGGAAGACCTGTTGCGCGTGGGTACGACGAGACCTCGTCCACCGAGTTCAGCAGTGCCTCGCGAATGAACGCCGGAGTCCGCTCGCGCGGGTCGCCCATGCCGAAGTCGATCAGCTCGATCCCGCGCGCCGCCGCCTCTGCCTTCCACTCGTCGAGCCGGGTGAACGGGTACTGCGCGAGCTCGCTGAGGACGGGGGAGAGCTGCATGGTCAGACGGTACCGAGCAGGAAGCGCTGAAGGGCGCTGTACGTTCGCTCGAGCTCGGCGATCTCGACGCGCTCGTCGACCGCGTGGGCGTACCGCGTAGCGCCTGGGCCGAGGTTGACCGCGTCGAGGCCGCGTGCGGCGAAGTCGGCGACGTTCGTCCACGCCTGCTTCGGCTGCACCTCGAACCCGCCGACCTCGCGCAGTGCCTCGACGAGCGGCGAGCCGGCGGCGACGTGCGCGGCGGGGGAGTTGGACGTGACCTCGGCGGCGTCGCCGAACAGCTCGCGGATGCGTGCCTCAGCGGACTCGGGCGTCCGGTCGGGTGCGTAGCGGAAGTTGATCGTCGCCTCGGCGCGGGCGGGGATCACGTTCGCGGCGATGCCTGCGTTCAGCTGCGTGACCGACATCACCTCGCGGAACACGAGGCCGCCGACCTCGGCGTCGCGCGGCTCGCTCTCGAGCACGGGACGCAGGCCTTCGAGCGCGAGCGCGATCGCATTGACCCCGAGCCACGGCCGCGCGGAGTGTGCAGACCGTCCTTCGAACACCACCTGCGCGTTCAGGTTGCCGAGGCAGCCGAGCTGCAGCGTGTTGTCGGTCGGCTCGAGGCAGATGACGAGCTCGGCCTCGTCGACGATTGGCGTCGCCTCGAACAGACCCGGAAGCGGGTTCTCGGCCGGCCCGAGCTCTTCACGCGGGAAGAAGAGGAAGCCGACGTCGCGGGCGAGCTCCGTCTCGGCCGCCCAGCACGCGAGCTCGATCATCACGGCGAGCCCGCCCTTCATGTCCGTTGCGCCGAGCCCGACGACCGCGCCGTCCTCGATGCGGCCCGGGAGGTTCCCCTGCGCCGGCACGGTGTCGAGGTGCCCGGCGAGGAGCACGAGCGGCCTGCCGGTTCGTTTGGCGAAGAGCAGCGTCTCGCCGTCGTCGAAGGCGGGCTCGAGCGGCACCGCGCCGGCCACGTAGGCGTGGGCCGCGGCCTCCGAGCGGGACTCGGAGGGGATGTTCACGAGGTCAAGGGTGCGGTCGGCCAGTGCCATACTTGGGGCGATGATTCCAGGTCAGCCGGAGTTGGAGCGCGGCTTCGTCCTTGCGGTTCTGGCTCAGGGCGTCGACGCCGACGATGAGCTGGCCGAGGTGCGCGAGCTCGCACGCACCGCCGGGGTCGAGCCGGTCGGCGCCGTCGTGCAGCATCGGGGCCGCCCGGCGCAGCGCACGTACGTCGGCAAGGGGAAGCTCGAGGAGCTGAAGCAGCGCTTCAAGGAAGCGGGCGCCGAGAGCCTGCTCGTCGACGACGAGCTCGACCCGTCGCAGCAGCGGTTCCTCGAGAACGCCCTCGACGCGCGGGTGATCGACCGCACGCAGCTGATCCTCGACATCTTCGCGCAGCACGCCACGAGTGCCGAGGGGAAGCTGCAGGTGGAGCTCGCGCAGCTCGAGTACAACCTGCCGCGCATGCGCGGCATGTGGCAGCACCTGGAGCGGCTCGGCGGCGGCGTCGGGACGCGAGGCCCCGGTGAGTCGCAGCTCGAGTCGGACCGGCGGATGGCTCGCCGGCGCATCTCGATGCTCCGTCGCAGGCTGAAGGAGCTCGAGAAGCAGCGCGCGACGCGCCGGCAGGAGCGCCGGCGGACGGAGACGCCGACGATCGCCCTCGCGGGCTACACGAACGTCGGCAAGTCGACGCTGCTGAACGCGCTCACCGGCTCGGACGTCTCGGTCGAGAACCAGCTCTTCCACACGCTCGACCCGACCACGCGCGGATTCGAGTTCGAGGGACGGCGGTACCTCGTCACCGACACGGTCGGGTTCATCCGCCGCCTGCCGCACCACCTGGTCGAAGGGTTCGCCTCGACGCTCGAAGAGACGCTCGTCGCGGACGTCGTGCTGCACGTCGTCGATGCGTCGGCGAGCGACGACGAGCAGGACCGGCAGCGCGAAGCGGTCGGTGACGTGCTGCACGAGATCGGCGCGGCGGAGCTGCCGCTCGTCGTCGTGCTCAACAAGGTCGACCGCGTCGACCCGCTCGGCCGGCGCCGGCTTGCGAACCGCTTCCCGGACGCGCCGCAGGTGTCGGCGCTCGACGGGGAAGGCCTCGACGAGCTGCGCGCGGAGCTGGCGCGCCGGTTCGAGGATCGCTGGGAGCGCGTGCGTCTTCTCGTCCCGTACGAGGAAGGCGGCCGGCTGTCGGAGCTCTACGCGCTCGGCACCCCGATCGAAGAACGCGAGGACACGCCAGACGGCGTGCTCGTCGTCGCGCGGCTGCCGCGCCGCGAGCTGCCGCGTTTCGCCCCGTTCCTGATCGCAAGCTCGTCCGGCTCGCACCGGGAGAGCGCCTGATCGAGGTGCTCGTCAAGCGAGTGCGCCCGGAGGCCGTGCTCCCGGCGCGCGCGTATGCAGGCGACGCAGGTCTCGACCTGAGCGCGTGCGAGCGCGTCGAGCTCGCGCCGGGCGAGCGCGCGCTGGTGCCGACCGGGCTCGCGGTGGCGATCCCCGACGGGTACGCGGGCTACGTTCAGCCGCGCTCGGGGCTCGCGACGAAGCACGGCATCTCGATCGTCAACACGCCGGGTCTCGTCGACGCGGGCTATCGCGGTGAGCTGCTCGTGAACCTCGTCAACCACGATCCCTCGGAGGAGTTCGTGGTCGAGCCGGGCATGCGCATCGCGCAGCTCGTGATCCTGGAGATCCCGGACGTCGAGCTGGTCGAGGTAACCGAACTCCCCGACAGCCAGCGAGCAGCGCGTGGCTTCGGCTCGTCGAGCGTCTGATGGAGCCGCGCATCCGCGTGAGCGCGATCCTTCGCTGGCAGGGGCGGGTGCTGCTCTGCCGGCAGGAGAAGCCCGGGAAGGAGTACTGGCTGCTGCCGGGCGGCGGCGTCGACGCGGGGGAGACGCTGATCGAGGCGCTGCGGCGCGAGCTGCGCGAGGAGCTCGGCGTCGAGGCAGACGTCCAGTTCGAGGGGCCGGTGGCGATCGTCGACTCGATCGCGCCGAAGTCGATGATGACGCCGCGCAAGCACGTCGTGCACATCATCTTCTCCGCCGACCTCTCGCATCGCTCGCTCTCGGACGTGGAGACGAAGGACGCCGCCGTCAAGGGCGCGCGGCTCTTCTCGAACGACGAGCTGGAGGAGATCGTCGTCCACCCGCCGATCACGCGCTTCCTCGAGCGCTGGCAGCCCGGCGATCCGGCGGTCTATCTCGGCGCCCTCTGGGCCCGCTGACTAGGAGCGGCCGCCGCGGGACCGGGCACGGGCCGCAGACACCGCGTGAGCCTCATGCTCGAACTCGTCCGGAAGCGCGGCGAGCTGCTCCTCGAAGCCGGCGTGGGCGAGCGCCTCTTCGAGCAGCCGGTCGGCGAACCACGGGTTGCGCGGGAGGAGCGGGCCGTGCAGGTACGTCCCGTAGGCGCGCAGGTGCCTGCAGCCTTCGTAGCCCGAGCGGCCGTCGTTCCCGAACCCGGAGACGACGCGACCGAGCGGCTCCGCGCCCTCGTCGAGGATCGTGCGCCCCGCATGGTTCTCGAAGCCCGCCAGCGTCTCGCCGGCCCACGCGCACTCGAGCAGCACGTCGCCGATCATCCGCCGGTCGCCCGCGACCGTGTGCAGGGGGAGCAGCCCGATCCCCGGCAGCTCGTGCCCGGCGACGTCGACGTAGTACCGGCCGAGGAGCTGGTAGCCGCCGCATACCGCGAGGAACGCCGCACCGGCTTCGACCGCTTCGCGCAGCGGTGCAGCCTTGGCCGCGAGGTCGTGCGCGACTAGCTCCTGCTCGCGATCCTGGCCGCCGCCCACATAGAACAGATCGACCGCGCCGGCGGGAACCGCATCGCCCATCCCGATCGCGCGCACCTCGAGCTCGTGGCCGCGCAGCCGCGCCCGCTCCGTGAGCACGGCGATGTTGCCGCGGTCGGCATAGATGTTCAGGTAGTCCGGGTAGAGATGCCCGACGCGGATCTTCATTTCCCGTTCTCCCAGTAGTTGGCGACGTGGCCGCGGCCGGCGACGATCCGCCGCAGCGCCAGCATCGCCGTGTACGTGGGCAGCACGGTGAGCTCGCCGCCGGAGGGTGTGAGCTCGAGGCCGCGGTCGAGCGCGTCCGCGAGTGACGGCACGACTTCGATGCGCGAACGGTCGAGCCCGCCGTAGGCGAAGCGCAGCGCCAGCTCCGCGGCGCGCGTTCCGGTTGCGACGAGCGTCTCGAGACCCGCGAGGAGCGGTTCGAAGTCCACGTCCCAGATCCACGAGACGTCGCGCCCGTCGGCGATCGCGTCGTTCAGCGCGACGACGGCGACGCGCGGGGCGCCGCCCTCGACGAGCGTGCGCACCGCCTCGTTCGCGCCGGCGGGATTCTTGATCAGGAGCATGAGCAGGCGGCGGTCGCCGACCGGAATGCGCTCGAAGCGCCCGAAGGCGGCCGAGAAGCGTCCGAGCCCCGCGCGGACGTCCTCGAGCGACGCGCCGAGTGCGAGGGCGAGCGCAGAGGCGCCGACCGCGTTGTAGACGTTGTAGAGGCCGGGCAGCGCGAGCTCGACGCGCGTGTCCCCCTCGGGCGCGGAAAGCGTGAACGCCGCGCCGTCGAGCCCTTGCAGCTCGATCTCGCGGGCAGCGACGTCGAGCGGCGGTCGCGCGTGGCCGCAGTTCGGACAGCGGTAGTCGCCGAGGTGCCCGACGTACGCGGCGGCGTAGTCGTAGGGCGTGCCACACCGCAGGCAATGCGTCGAGTCGGCGGCATGCTGGAGCGCGGGCCGTGCGACCCGCGGGTCGTCGACGCCGAACACGCGCCCGCCCGGCCGCGCCAGGTCGCCGATCTGCGGGTCGTCCCCGTTCACGACGAGCAGGGCGTCCGGCAGCGTCGCGACCGCGGACCGCCAGCGCGCGGCCACGATCTCGAGCTCGCCGTAGCGGTCGAGCTGGTCGCGGAAGAGGTTGCCGAGGAGCAGCGCTTTCGGCCGGACGCGCTCCGCCACCTCTGGCAGCGCACCCTCGTCGACCTCGAAGAGGCCGAGCTCGGCATCCCTCGAACGGAGGAGGGCGGAGGCGACGCCGGAGACGAGGTTCGCGCCGGACGCGTTGTGCAACACGGGCACCCGCGCCCGCAGGATCTCCGCAACCATCGCGGCCGTCGTCGTCTTCCCGTTCGTGGCCGAGACGAGCACCGAGCCCTGGGGCAGCCGGCGGGCGAGCAGGTCGATCGCACCGGGATCGAGCTTCCACAGGAGCTTGCCGGGCAGGGTCGTGCCGCCTCCGCGCCCGGCGGCGCGCGAGAGCGCGCCCGCGGCCCGAACCACGGCGGACTCGAGCGCGAGCGGGATCGGCAGGCGCATCGACGGCACCGTACCCGGCCTTCCCCCAAAGGAGTGAACTTTGCCGTCTGACCCTTCTGGGGGAAGGCCGTCACCCGGAACAGCCCCATAGTTCGTCCCGTTCGGGCATCCCCTTGCGGCACTCGGGGTTGTCCGGTTTCCGAGGGATCTGCGGCCCGCCCTCGCGGGCGGAAAAGGAGAGTGAATGTCAAAGCTGAACGAGCGCGGGGCCCGGAGTGAGCGCGGGAGCGCACTCTGGGGCACCGGCGGTCGAGGCGGAGACCGCTCGAGCGTTCTCTGGGGCAAAGGCGGCCGCGGCATGGCCGTTCTGTGTGTCCTGGTGTTCGCGCTCGCAGCGCCGCTCGCGGCCAACGCGAGCTATCAGAAGCTCGCGCCGACCTGGGATCTGGGCTCCGGCTCGGGCTCCGGCTCGGTGGGAACGGCTGCGACGACAGCGAGTGCACCGACCACGGCGCCGAACGCGTCGAACGGCACGGACACCTCGAACTTCGTCGCGAGCCAGCTCGTCGACCAGGCGAAGAGCACGCCGGCCAAGATGGTGAACGTCATCATCATGGCGAGCGGCGGGTTCAGCGACGCCCAGGACGTCGAGCAGTGGCTCAGCCAGTTCGACCCCAATCACGTACAGGACAACGGTGACCTGAACCTGGTGGGCGGCATCGCGCTGTCCATCCCGGCCGATCTCGTCACGAAGCTCCAGGCTGTCCCGGGGCTGACGGTCGTTCCGGACTCGCCGGTGCAGCTCTCTGGGTCGGTGTCGACCTCGAACCAGCTGTGGCCGTACGTCTCCGGCAACGCCTTCATGTGGCTCGGCGACCAGTACCTGTACAGCAGCAAGCTCCCGGCGATCGCGGTCGTCGACTCCGGCGTTCAGCCCCGGAGCGATTTCGGCAGCCGCATCGAGGCGAGCGTCAACCTCTCGACGCTCTCCGGCAACAGCGACATGAACGACGACGACGGCCACGGCACGTTCGTGGCGGGCATCGCAGCCGGCAACGCGCCGGGTCTCGCGGGCGCCGCTCCGGGTGCGCCGATCGTCTCGATCAAGGTCATGAACAACCAGGGCGAGGCGCTCACGTCCGACGTGATCCAGGCTTGCCAGTGGATTCTCGACCACAAGTCGCAGTACAACATCCGTGTCGCGAACTTCTCGCTGCACTCGGGCTACAGCACCAACTTCTGGCGCGATCCGCTCGATCAGGCAGTCGAGAAGCTCTGGTTCAACGGCGTGGTGGTCGTCACCGCGTCGGGCAACTACGGCATCAGCAACACCCAGCCGTCCGGCGTGCTCTACTCGCCCGGCAACGACCCGTTCGTCATCACGGTCGGTGCCGACGACACGAACAACACGCTCGGCGCGAAGGACGACCAGATCGCTCCGTGGTCGGCCTGGGGCTACACGCCCGACGGGTTTGCCAAGCCGGAGATCGTGGCCCCCGGCCGCTACATGGTCGGCCCGATCCCGCCCGGCTCGACGATCACGCAGGAGAAGCCCGAGAACATGGTCGGGTCGAACGAGATCCAGCTGTCCGGCACCTCGTTCGCGGCCCCGGTGGTCGCGGGCACGGCGGCGGAGCTCCTGGCGCGGCATCCGAACTGGACGCCGGACCAGGTGAAGGGCGCCCTGATGAAGAGCGCTCGCTCGATCAGCTCCGTCGGGAACCCGGCGTCGGCAGGCCTCGGCCTGATGACGGCGACCCGCGCGGCCTGGTACTCGACGCCTCCGAACCCGAACCTGGGCCTCGACCAGTTCGTCCAGAACGGCGTGGCCGGCGTCTCGGGCCTCGCGTTCAACGCGATGAGCTGGGTCAGCGCTGTTCAGTCCGACATGTCGTGGAACGAGATGTCCTGGGCGAGCCAGTCCTGGAGCGACATGTCCTGGTCTGAGCAGTCCTGGAGCGACATGTCCTGGTCGGAGATGTCCTGGTCTGAGATGTCCTGGTCGGAGATGTCGTGGTCTGAGATGTCCTCGTCCGACGTGTCTCAGGAGGACGCTGCGCTGGGCGACAGCCTCGCGGACTCCGACGGCTACGTCGCCGACCCGGCCGACGCCGACGTCGCGAACGACCCGGATCAGGTGCAGGTCGACGACCTGAGCGGGATCGACGCCGGCACGGGCGACACGACGGCGACGACGACGACCTGCGACCCGACGGACACGTCGGCGAGCAGCGATTCGTCCGACTCGTCCGATTCCTCGGACAGCTCGGATAGCTCGGATAGCTCCGCCACCTCCGACGACTCGGTCACCGACGCCTCGTGCAGCACGGCGACGGCGACCGATCCGAGCGACGGCACGGCGACGGACGGCTCGACGACGGACAGCTCCGCTACGACCGGCGACGACGGCTCGGCAACGAGCACCGATTCGTCGGACTCGTCCGACTCGTCTGACGGCTCGGCCTCGAGCGATCCCTCGGGCTCGACCGACTCGTCCGACGGCACGACGGCCAACGATCCGTCCGACTCGTCCAGCTCGGCGGACGACGGGACGGCGAGTGACAGCTCGACCGACTCCGGCGACTCGTCGGGCTCGTAGAGCTGGGATCCGCATCGGAACGACGGCGAAGGCCTGCAGCAGCAGGCCTTCGCCGTTCGTGTCACCCGGATGGGGGAACCGCGGGGCGCCCCTCGAATGGGGGATGACCAGATGCCCGGGAACGCCGTAACTATCCGTGTGAGCTGCGGCCCGCGCGACGGCGCGGAAGGAGTAGGACGATGAGCGCTATCCCGAGCAACGTTTCGCTCGAGACGAACTCGAGCGACCCACCCCGGCGGGAGCGGGTTCTCCCACCTGCGGCCTCGGCGTACGGGGTCGCAGTCGGTGTCGTCGCGGTCTGCGTCTCCGTTCCGTTCCTGTTCCGGCTCGGCCATCAGCACTCGAGCTGGGGGCTCTTCGCGTTCCTCGCGCTCGGCGCGGCGACCACGCACACGTACACGGTGCGCACGGCGCGCGACTCGGCGTTCCATACGTCCTGGCTCTTCCTGATCCCCGGCGCTCTGATGCTGCCGCCCGATCTCGTGGCGCTCCTCGGCGTCGTCATGCACATCCCGGAGTGGCTGAAGGAGCGCTACTCCTGGTACCTGCAGTCCTTCAACATCTGCAACTACACGATCGGGAACATGCTGACGTGGGCCGCGGCCGACGTCGTCATCAACCACTCGGACGGGCTGGTCAGCAATCTCGAAGTGCGCTGGGCGATCGCCGGCCTCGTTGCGTGCACCGTCGCCGTCGGATCGAACCACGTCATCCTCGCGCCGATGCTGACGCTCGCGCGCGGTCATTCGCTGCGTGAGTCCGGTGTCTTCTCGTTCGAGAGCCTCTCGACCGACTTCATCGTCTCGACGCTCGGCGTCGGCTTCGCCGCGTTCTGGCATCTCAACCCGTGGCTGATCCCGTTCTCCGTCGCACCGCTGCTGCTCATCCACCGTTCGCTCGCCATCCCGCAGCTGCAGGCCGAGGCCCGCGTCGACGCGAAGACCGGTCTCTACAACGCGCGGCACTTTGCCGCCGTCATGCAGGAGGAGCTCGGTCGCGCCCAGCGCTTCCAGCGGCCGATGTCGCTGATCATGGCCGACCTCGACCTGCTGCGAGACATCAACAACAGCTACGGGCACCTCGCCGGCGACGCGGTCCTCCGCGGCATCGCCGAGACGTTCCGCCAGCAGCTTCGGCACTACGACGTCCCGGCGCGCTTCGGCGGTGAGGAGTTCTCGATCCTGTTGCCGGAGACGCCGCCGGACCAGGCGCTCGAGATCGCCGATCGCATTCGCCGCGCGGTCGCCGCGAAGTTCTTCGAGGTCGAGACCTCGAGCGAGCCGATCCGGGCGACGATCTCCATGGGCGTCGCCGCGTACCCGCGCGACGGCGCCGAGGCGAACGAGCTCGTCCATCAGGCCGACCTCGCCGTCTACCGCGCGAAGCTCCAGGGGCGCAACCGCGTCCTCGACGCCTCGGACGAGGCGATTCTCGCGCAGCCGAGCAAGAGCCCGGCGCGGCTCGTGCCGCTGCCGCAGCCGGCCGAGGAGCGGCCGAGCCAGCTCGTGGCCGTTCCCGCGGAGCCGCAGGTCGACCGGCGCCAGCTGTCGCGCCCGCACACCCCGCCGGCACCGCGCTTCTTCTCCGTGCCGCGCCGTCTCGCCCTGCTCGTCGGCCTCGTCGGCGCACTGGGCACGGCCGCCGGCATCGTGGGCGCCATCTTCGGCCACTCGACGGACTTCGTCGGCCTGGCCGTCATCGTCGTGCTCGTCGGCCTCGGGGAAGCCCTGTCGCTCGAGCTGGAGGAGACAGGCTCGATCTCGGTGAGCGCCGTGGGCGCGTTGACCGCCGCGGCGATCATCGGTCCTCGTGCGGCGCTGCCGCTCGCGATCACGATGTCCGCGGTCGCGTGGAGCGCCCGCCGCGTGAGCTTCCACCACAACCTGTTCAACGTCGGGATCATCTCGCTGGCGACGCTCGCAGCGACCGGCATCTTCTCGCTCCACTTCTCCGGGCCGATCGGGACGGGAGTCTTCGTCGCATCGGGCCTCGTCGCCGGCGCCGCGTACTTCATCGTGAACACCGCGCTGCTCTCGGTCGCGGTCGGTCTCGAGGGCCGCGAGAGCTTCGTGCGCGTCTGGCGTGAACGCTTCGCCTGGTTGACGCCGCACTACGTCACGTACGGCTTCATCGCCGCGGTCATCTACGAGGCGTACAAGCCGATCGGCGCGTGGGCGATCGTGGTGTTCGCACTGCCGCTCTTCCTGATGCGCAAGACGCAGGAGGCGTATCTCAAGCACACGCAGCGCTCGACGCAGAAGCTCCGCGCCGCCGCCGAGACGATCCAGAGCCAGAACGTGTCGCTCGAGCAGGCGAACAAGCTGCTCAAGGAGCGCTCGACCGCGGCGATGGAGTCGCTGTCGGCGACGGTCGACGCGCGCGACGCGTACACCGCCGGCCATTCACGCCGCGTGCAGCAGCTGGCACTCGCGATCGGCCGCGAGCTCGCGCTCTCGCACGCCGAGCTCGAGCTGCTCGGTCATGCCGCGCTCTTCCACGACATCGGCAAGCTCGGCATCCCCGACGCGATCCTGCTGAAGCCCGGCCCGCTCACCGAAGAGGAGTGGGTGATCATGGCGAGCCACGCCGAGGAGGGCGCGTCGATCATCAACCGCCTCGGCTTCCTGAGCGACGCCGTGCCGGCGATCCGCCACCACCACGAGCGGTTCGACGGGCGCGGCTATCCGGACGGTCTCGTGGGCGAGGACATCCCGCTCGGCGCGCGGATCATCCACGTCGCCGACGCCTTCGACTCGATGCTCACGACGCGCGTCTACCGGCCGGCCCGCCCGGCGCAGGACGCGCTCGCCGAGCTGCGCGAGAACGCCGGCTCGCAGTTCTGCCCGCGGTGCGTGGGCGCGCTCGAGGCGGTCGTCGCGACGGAGCTCGACGCCGTCGCGCTCGTGGACTAGGCCTCTCGGGCCTTCTTGCGCTTTTTCCTGTTCGCTCTACCATATTTGTATGGCGCGGAAGCCGTACCGGGCCGTGGCACGGATCGACCCGCAGGCGCTCGCCGACTTCCGGGCCGGGCTGCGGCGCCGCTACAGCGACGAGCAGATCCTGACGGCGCTCCGCGCGTCCGCCGAGCGGCTCGGGCGTTCGCCGACGATGAAGGAGTTCGGCGCGGATCCGGAGGCGGGGATGCACCCGCAGACGGTGATCGAGCACTTCGGAACGTGGAACGCCGCGAAGCGCGCGGCCGGGTTGATGCCGCGCCGGTTCGCGACGCGCGAGGAGCTCGTCGGTCAGCTGCGCAAGCTGGGGGAGGAGCTCGGCCGCACGCCCACGGCCCAGGACATCCGCGGGCGGCGGGGGACGATGCCGTCTGCGTCGCTCTACTGGCACACGTTCGGCTCGCTGTCGACGGCGCTCCGCGAAGCGGGGTTCGACGTCGCCGTCGGCGAGGAGCGTCTCGAGCGAGCGCTCGACCAGGGCGCGGCGCTCGCACGCCGGCTCGGTCATCTACCGAAGTTCGTCGAGTGGCAGGAGGCGCGCCGCGCGGATCCGTCGCTCCTGACGGAGTGGCAGGTCTACCGCCTGTTCGAAGCCCGCCGCGGCGCGTGGGCGACGTTCCAGTACCTGGTCCGCGAACGGCTCGTCGACGAGGGCGCGACCGTTGCGCACGACGGAACTCTGGAACTTAGTTCGCCTTCGGCGAACTAAGTTCCCGCGTTTTCAGGCCGCGGCGGCGATCGTCGCGAGGCGTGTGAGGCAGTGCTCGCGCTCGCCGGGCGCACGGACGGCGGGCAGCGGATCCGCCTCGACGTACTCGAGGTCGGGCCGGAAGCGCTCGCGGCGGACGATCTCGCCCTTGCGGGCCGCGAGCCACGTGCCTTCGCGCACCTCGCGCTTGCGCAGCCGCACGGCGCAGTAGTCGGCGACGACGTCGAGCGCGAGCTTCGTCGATGCGAAGAAGACGCCCTCTTTCGCCTCGCCGACCCACAGCGGGCGCCCGCTGCCGCGCGCGAGAAAGAGCATGTCGGGCTCGCGCTCGTCGAGCCAGCCGGTCGCCATCGCGCCGCGCAGCCGCTCGAGCGCGCGGGCGTCGTTCCGGGCGTGGGCGGCGAGGCAGAAGATCGCTTCCGAGTCGACGGTCATGCCGGTCTCGGAGCGGGCGCAGGAGTGGGGGGCGAGCAGCTCGTCGTCGTTGGTGATGATCCCGTTGTGGATCCCGATCACGGGGCCGTGCCGGACGGGATGGTTGTTCGCGGCGATCGACGGGTGCCCCTTGGTGTAGTCGCGGACGTGGACGAGCAGCTCGGTCGCGCCCTCGGGAACCGCCACGCGGTCGAGGAGCTGCGAGGCGGGCGTGCGCTGCTTGACCACCGTGGCGTACGGCTCGCCGGAGGCCCGGTAGGCGTAGCCGACGGCGTCGGCGCCCCGTTCGGCGATCGCGGCCAGGAGCGCCTGGGCGGCCAGCGTCCGATCCACGCCCGAGCGCTTCCGAAGGCTATATCCCGCAATGCCGCACATAACTCGATCCTATGGAGGTAGACGGATGCCAGGGGGTGAAAGTTGAGCCCTTGCCCGGGTTCTTTACATCTCAAGGTCGGGCTTCCTGCCGCCGATACCCCTGCTGTGGATCATCCGCTTCCAGAGGCGTCGCTGGAGGCCGTGACCCCGGATCCAGCCCTCGAGCTGCTGCCGGGACTCGACTCTCCCGACGCACCCGACGAGGAAGACGACGAGCCGGACAACGCCGTCCTCAGCGAGGACGAGCGCCTGCAGACGGCCGACCCGCTGAAGCTGTACGTCCGCCAGATCGGCGACGGGCGGCTGCTCACCGTTCAGGAGGAGCGCGACCTCGCTCGCCGCAAGGACGCCGGCGACGAGTGGGCGAAGCGCCGCCTGATCGAGTGCAACCTGCGCCTCGTCATGTCGATCACGCGGAACTACACAAAGGCCGGCGTGCCGCTCCTCGACCTGATCCAGGAGGGCAACCTCGGCCTCATCCGCGCCGTCGAGAAGTTCGACTACAAGATGGGCTTCAAGCTCTCGACGTATGCGACCTGGTGGATCCGGCAGGCCGTGACGCGCGCGCTCGCCGACCAGGGCCGGACGATCCGGCTGCCGGTGCACGTCGCCGAGCAGGTGCGGCGGGTGCAGCGCTCACGCCGTCAGCTCGCGCAGAAGCTGAACCGCGACCCGTCGGTCGACGAGATCGCGAGGGACTCGGGCTTCACCGAAGACCGCGTCCGGGAGCTGTTCGACCTCGTCGAGGATCCCGTCTCGCTGGAGACGCCGGTGGGGGACGGGGAGAGCATGGTCGCCGACCTGATCGAGGACGTGAAGTCCGAGTCGCCCGACGGCGCGACGGCTGCCCACGCGCAGACCGCTGAGCTGACCGCGGCGATCGCCCGCCTGAACCCGCGCATGAAGCACGTCGTCCTGCGCCGCTTCGGTCTCGACGGCAAGCCGCCGCAGACGCTCGAGGAGGTCGGGAACGACCTCGGCATCACGCGCGAGCGCGTGCGCCAGCTCGAGACCCGCGCGCTGCGCGAGCTGCGCATGGTCGCGCCGGGCCTGCAGGAATACCTGCGCGCGTAAGCGCGCCGCGCCTACGTCGTGTAGGCGACGCTCTCCATCTCGTGGAGCGTCGCAAGGCGCTTCAGCGCCTCGACCTCGATCTGACGGACGCGCTCCCGCGTGAGCCCGAGCCGGCGGCCGATCTCCTCGAGCGTCTTCGGGTCGGCGTCGTCGAGCCCGTAGCGCAGGATGACGACCGCGCGGTGACGCTCCGGCAGCGCGCGCAGCGCAGTCGCGAGCGTCTGGGAGCGGAGCGAGTCTTCGACCTGCTCGTCCGGGAGCGGGCCGTCGCCGGGAACGAAGTCGCCGAGCACCGCATCCTCGGCGTCTCCGACCGGTGCGTCGAGCGACGTCGACGCGCGCGCAGCGGCCTTGACCTCCTTGGCCTGCTGCAGCGGCAGGTTCGCCTCCTCGGCGATCTCCTCGAGCGTCGGCTCGCGGCCGAGGACCGCCCAGAGCGACCGCTCGGCGCGGTTCATCTTCTGCATGCGCTCGACGATGTGGACCGGCATGCGGATCGTGCGCGCCTTGTCGGCGAGCGCACGCGCAACCGCTTGGCGGATCCACCAGGTCGCGTAGGTGGAGAACTTGTAGCCGCGGCGCCAGTCGAACTTCTCGACCGCGCGGATGAGCCCGAGCGTTCCCTCCTGGATCAGGTCGAGGAACGGCAGCCCCTGGTTGCGGTAGTTCTTGGCGATCGAGACGACCAGGCGCAGGTTCGACTGGATCATCCGTTGCTTGGCGAGCGGGTCGCCGCTCTCGATCTTCTTTGCGAGCTCGACCTCCTGGGCGGCGGTGAGCAGCGGATGCCGTCCGGCCTCGCGCAAGAAGAGCTGCAGCGCGTCGGTCGTCGTCTCCCACGAGATCTGCAGGGCCGGCTGAGGCTCCGGCTCGGGCGCGGGCTGCGGCTGCGGCAGCGTCTCGCCGTCCTCGCCGAGGTCGTTGACGACGTCGATCTGGCGCGCCTCGAGCTCGCGGTGGACGGCGTCGACCTCGAGCGCGTCCAGCTGCAGCGGCTCGAGCACCTCGTTCAGCTCGGACTGCAAGAGCGAGCCGCGCTCCTCGGAGCCCTCGACCAGCTGCCGCAGGTCGTCGCTCAGCACGAGGATGTCGGTTTCCACCGCCAACGCAGCTTCGTTCCTAGCCGGTTTCCCGCCGGGTCAAACCGCCCGGCGCCCGCTTTCCGTGCTCGAACGCCTGTGCACGCAAGTGAGCGTTATGTCGAGCTGACGAAGAACGGGCTATCCCGGGCGTCACCCCGCCCTGCTGTTGAATGGCGGCACCGGAGATGGTCATCGACCACGTAGCGATCCTCGTCAGGGACGCCGCCGAGACGGCGAAGAGACTCCGCGAGCTCCACGGGCTCGGTTCCGAGCGCGGCGCGTACCTCGCGCTCGCCGGGACGCGGATGCACACCGTCTGGCTCGAGCCGCCGCAGTACCTCGAGTTCCACACGATCGAGAATCGAGACGTGGCGGAGCGCACCGACGCCGGCCGCATCGCGCTGGCGTGTGAGGCAGCAGGCTTCGGGCCGTTCGCCTGGGCGGTGCTGGTCGACGACCTGCCTGCCGTGTCGCGCCGGCTCGGGATCGAGATCTTCGACTACACCGTCCCTCAGCCGGACGGCACCCTGCGCGGCTGGCGGGCGGTCAGCGGGCCGCCCCACCTGCCGTTCTTCATCGACTACCCGCGGAACGGCGGCCGGGCGGGTCGGATGCGGCGGCTGTACGACTCGCTCGGGCACACGTCGGCTCCGACCCACTTCTCGCAGCTGACCGTCCGCGGCTCCGAGCGCGAGCTGTCGGACTGGCTCGGCCCCAACGACCTGCCGCTTGCCTTCGTGCCCGGCGCCGGCGGGATCTGCGAGGCCCGGATCGCCGGCGCTGCAGGCGAGATCGTGATCGCGTAACGCGGCCGGCGCGGGTTTCTCGCCCCGTTCACCGGGTGGTCACGCGAGCTCGCGCACGATCCACAGGCTTGTCCCCAAGGGGCGCGAAAACCCGTGGAAATGTGGACAAAAAGCTGTGCGCAAAATGCGGCAATTCCGCGTCGACAGGCCTTGTCAGGACCTGGCCGACCCCCTAGATTCCCTCTTGCACCGAGCACGGAGCGCGAGTAGGTCGAAGCCGCTCCCGAGGGCCGTAGGCGGAAGCCGAAGGTTCACGGGGGAGGTGGACGAAAGCGCCACCGGCTCGGTGAATTTCTGGTCCGGCCCTTTTGATCGCACTGCCGAAAGCGCAGTTTTGCACGGTCCAAACGGAATTTGGTGCAAATTGCGAAAAACCTCCGTTCGTCCCTCTTGCACCGAGGCGCCGTACCCCCTAAGTTCCCTCTTGCACCGAGCACGGAGCGCGAGTAGGTCGAAGCCGCTCCCGAGGGCCGTAGGCGGAAGCCGAAGGTTCACGGGGGAGGTGGACGAAAGCGCCACCGGCTCGGTGAATTTCTTTGGACCGGCACAGGTGTGCGAATCGGCCTCTGACGGCTCGGCTAGGATCGCGCCCGATGCATCTGCGTCCCCCCTCCATCGACCACGGCGTCACGTCGTTCATCTGGGCCATGGTCTTCGGCCTGTTCATCTGGATCGGCGGCAGCGCAGTCGGCTACGGCAGCGCAGTCTCGTTCATGGTCGGCTGCGTCGCCGGCTTCCTCTGCTTCGTCTTCATCCGCGTCTACGGCGAAGACGAGCCGCGCCGGCCCTGAGCCCCGGCGAGCGCCCGCACGAGCAAGCGCGCCAGGTCGCAGCCGATCAGCCCTTCGAGGCGCTCGTACGCTCTCGGCCGGCCCTCTTCGGGCACGGCGGAGCAATGGACGAGGAGCAGTTCTGCTCCCCGCAGAGGCTGCGGCTTCAGGACTGACATGACCCGCCACTGGTATCGGCGGGCGCGCAGGCCCCCGGATCCCTGGCGGGAGGGAACGCCCTACTCAAGTCCGAGCCGGCGGGCGTCGAAGGACTCCGCCTCCAGCTCGGCGCGGAACTCCTCGATCGTCGCCGTGACGTCGCGATCGAACAGGTGCTCCACCACGCCGATCTCGCGGTCGTTCACGAACGGCACGTCGACGTGCGCGCGCGAGACCAGGTTGACCGAGACCTTGCCGCAGACCGGGCAGCGCACGGCGACGCCGACGCGGTCCCCGGTCGCCGACGGAGCGAGCAGCGTGAACGCCGACGGCGTCACCGGCCGCGGCCGCTCCTCCGGCCAGCAGAAGAAGCTCCACGGCCACTCCCCCGCCTTGATCCGCGTGGCTGCGAGCTCGCCCAGCTCGGTGCCGAGCGCCTCGAGCCGCGACGTCATCAGGTTCACGTACGTCGTCCCGTCGTGGAGGCCGAGCGGCGCCCAGTCGAGGTCGTCGTGCGTGACGAGCCCGGGATGCTCGTGCCCGCAGCCGCACTCGAACTCGACGCGGAACACCGCGGGGCTGTGTGCACCGGGCAGCTCTTCGATGCGGCGGAACCGAGACAGCCGGACGTGCGTCTCCCCGTGCACCGGGCACGAGAACGTGTAGGACGTCGTCAGCGTGTCGTACATGGGATCTGTCTACCCGATCGAGCGGACGAGAACGCATCGCTTCGGGCCAGCAGGGCGATCGCGGCGAGCGTGAACGCGTCGGCGAGCCGAAGGCGCGCGAGTCCCACGTCGTCTCGGATCAGCGCCGGCGCAACCTCGAGCGTCACGACTGTCAGCACGGTCGCAACGGGCAGGGGCCGCCGGAGCGCGACCAGATCGAGGACGAGCGCGGCGAGGACGAACGTCGGGGTGTAGTACCCGTACGCCGCGGGGTCGAGCGCAAGCCGCACCGCGAGCCCCGCCGCGACCGCCGCGCCCCAGTGGACGCGGCGCACGACCACCGCTCCGAGCACGACCCCGCCGAGCACCTGCGCCGGGCGCACCCAGTGCGGCGCCATCTCCTGCGGCATGCCGAGCGCGGCCAGGCCCGACCGGGGCATCACGAAGTGGTCGTAGAGATGCTGCGAGATGAGCGCGTGATCGGCGAGTGCGAACGGCAGCCACGGCAACGCCGTCACGCCGAGCGCGAGCGCAGCGGTCCGCAGCGGATGGCGCAGCTGCGGCGCGAGTGTGAGCGGCAGCAGGAACAGTCCCCACGGCTTGGCAGCCGTGGCCAGCGCGATCGCACACGCGAGGACGCCCGGTCGCCGCTCGGCTGTCGCCCACACGGCGAGCGCGGCGAAGCTCATGGTGAGGACGTCGTCGATGTGTCCTGCCGAGCCTGCCGCGAGCGCCCAGGTCTGGAGCAGCACCGCCCCGCCGGAGAGCACCGTGAGGTCGACGGCGAGCCGGTCGCCCGCTGGCCGCGACCGGCGGCCGGCCCGCTCGAGCAGCACGAGCGCCGCCGGTCCCAGCGCCCACATCAGGAACTGCGCCCGCGCGAGGCCGTTCGTCCCTCCGATCTGCAGGAAGCGCGTCACGACGAGCGAGAGCGGCCCGGTGGCGAGGGCTGGATGCGCGCCGAGCGTCTGCAGGCCGGCACCCGGCCCGCGGAGACCGAGCAGCTTCGCGCCCCAGACGAAGTAGATCCAGTCGCCGCGGTGAATCGTCCAGTGCGTCGGGACGTTCACGAGCCAGACCCCCAGAAGGATCGGCCAGCGCCAGCGTGCGATCGGCCGCAGCCGTTCCACCTCCCAGGAATCGACCCAGGAGGGTGCGCGCTTGAGGATCAGTAGGTGATCAGGGCGTGCAGATCGAGCCCGTCGAGGCGCTCGCGGCCGCCGAGGAAGGTGAGCTCGATGATGAAGCAGGCGCCGACGACCTCTCCGCCGAGCTGCTCGACGAGCTTCGTGATCGCCTCGACCGTGCCGCCCGTCGCGAGCACGTCGTCGTGGATCACGACGCGCGATCCCCTCGGGATCAGCTCCGGGTGCAGCTCGAGGGAGTTCTCGCCGTACTCGAGCACGTAGCTCGCGCTGACCGTCTCCGGCGGCAGCTTCCCCGGTCGGCGAGCCGGAACGAACCCGACGCCCGCCTCGATCGCGATCGCCGAGCCGATCCAGAAGCCGCGCGCCTCGGCGCCGAGCACCATGTCCGCGTTCTTGCTCTTCACCCACGTTGCGAGGTCGGAGACGCACTCGCGCAGCGTGGCCGCGTCCGCCAGGAGCGGCGTCACGTCCTTGAACCCGACGCCCGGCGTCGGAAAGTCCTCGACCTCGCGCACCTTGCTCCGCAGGTCGCTCATTCCGCCGCATCTCTCAGGTCGCGCCAGAAGAGCAGCGACGACAGCTCCGCCGTGAGGTCTCCGAGCTGCTGCAGGTCACGCAGGGCCTGCGCCCGCCGCTCGGGATTGCGCGCGCGCAACGCCGGCGCGACGAGCTGCTCGAGCAGTGTGGCCTGGCGCCCGGTCGCGGTGCGGAAGGTGCGGAGATTCCGCGGCGCGACCCCGTAGCGCGCGAGCTGCGCGCACGTCGCGGCGATGTCGGCGTCCGACTCCCGGTAGCGCTTGTCGGCGCCCGAGCCGTGCGGCTCGAGCAGCCCGTAGTCCTCGAGCTCCTTGCCGAGCTCCGGCGAGATCCCGGCGCGGTCGCAGAGGGCGTCGAAGGTCAAGGTCTCCTCGGCGGCTGCGAGCGTCGCCGGGCGGCGCCGCTTGCGCTCCCCCGCCCCGCGCGCGTCCAGCTCGTCCTTGATCACGCGCAGCGGCAGGAACTCGTCGCGCTGCAGCCGGAGGATCCGCTCGAGCCGGTCGAGGTCGCCCTCGCTGAAGAGCCGGTAGCCGCCCTGCGTGCGCCGCGGCTGGAGCAGCCCTTCGTCCTCGAGGTAGCGGATCTTCGAGATCGAGATGTCCGGGAACTCCGGCGTGAGCCGGCGGACGACCTCGCCGATCCGGAGCAGGCGCTCCCGCTGCTGTGTTGCGGTCGATGTCATGCGATGAACGTCATCCGGTATTTGCCGACCTGCAGCTCGTCTCCTTCGCGGAGCGGCGCACGGTCGATGCGCTTGCGGTTGACGAAGGTCCCGTTGAGCGAGCCCTGATCCTCGACGTGGAACTCGCCGTTCTCCTCGACGAGCACGGCGTGGTTGCGGGAGACGGTGACGTCGTCCAGGAAGATGTCGCAGTCCGGCGAGCGGCCGATGCGCGTCCGTGCGCCTGCAGGACGGAAGCTCTCCCCCGCCCGCCCGCCGCCGGCGCGCACCACGAGCGCCGGGCCTTCGAGCCCGAAGTCCTCGTGCTCGGCGAGCTCGTCGATCTCGTCGGGCTTCAGCGTCTGCGTCGTCTCCGACGCGGGCTCGCCCTTCTGGAGCAGCGCGCCACAGCGCGAGCAGTAGTTGGCGGCCTCCGGGTTCTGGAAGCCACATTCGCTGCAATACACCTGAGTCACAGATTTCCGCTCCGGCGCCGGCAAAGCCGGCACCTGCGCTCTCTGATGAGCTCCGTCAAGCCTACGCTCATGCGGGCGGTGCGCCCTTGCCGGTCAGGATCTGCGTGAGCCGCTCGACGTCGACCTGATCGAGTACGCTCCTGCCACCCGACTGCTGCAAGCGCGCGACCAGCTCCGCACGCAGGATGTCGATCTTCCCGTGGAGCAGGCGGCGGCGGTAGCTCACCTCGCGCTCCTCGATCTCGAGGTCGTCGATCAGGCGCTTCAGCTCGTCATCGTTGAGCGAGCCGAGATCGGGCAAGGGTTCCACGGTGTCGCCTTTCGTTTGCGGGGCGAGGGGTCTTCCGGGATTCCAGCAGAGGTTGGCAAAACCGTCAACCTCAACTTCAGGGTTTTCAGCGCGCGGCGCCGATCTCCTCCCGCTCGATCACGTCGGTGACGAGCGTCCGCAGCTCGGTTTCGAGCTCCTCGGACTCCGCGGGCGTCTCGCCTTCGGCGTAGAGGTGGATGATCGGCTCGTCGCCGTCGGGCAGCACCTGCACCCAGCCGCGCCCGTCGAAGATCTTGATCCCGTCCGTCGTGTCGACGTTGTCGTCGGCGTAGCGCTCGTTCAGGACCCGCATCACCGTGCCCTTCAGCGCCCACGGGCATTGCACCTGCCGGTGAATGAGCGTCGGCCGCGGCAGCGCGGCGACGAGCTCGGACAGCGGCTCCTCGACCGGCGCAAGAAGCTCGAGCAGCTTGCAGAGCGAGGCGATCGCGTCGTAGGCGGGCAAGAAGCCCGGGAAGACGTAGCCGCCGCCGGGCGCGCCGGCGAAGACGACGCCCTCGCCCGCCGCCGCGCGCGTCAGCTCCGGCAGCGTCGCGGGTGTGCGGACGACCGCGAGCCGGTCGCCGATCACCTCCTCGACCTGGCTCGTCGCGGTGATCGGCACGACCACGCTGCCACCGGTCTCGCGATTTGCGATCAGCCGCAGGTAGAGGAGCAGCGCCTGATCGGGGCGGACCTCCCGCCCACGCTCGTCGATCAGGAAGATGCGCTCGGCGGAACGGTCGAAGACGCAACCGAAATCCGCGTTGACGGCCGCCACGAGCCGCTGAGCCTGGTCCATCGTCTCGGCGAGCCGGGTGGGCGCGGCGCCGGAGTCGGACTCGAACGCATGCGAGCTGATCGACTCGACGCCGAGCGGGCCGAGGACGAGCGGCAGGACGAAGCTGCCGGCGGAGTAGCCGTAGTCGACGACGATGCGGAAGCCGCGGGTGCGAATCACCTCGCGGTCGAGGTCGGCGAGCAGGTCGCTCGCGTAGCTCTCACGGGCGCGCGCCGGGTACGTGATGCCGCCGACGTCGGCGAACGGCACACGGCGGAGCTCCTGGCGGGTGAAGTGCTTCTCGATCTCGCGCTGCATCTCGGCCGAGAGCGCGATCCCCGGGCGCTCGAAGAGACGGATCTGCACCGCCTCCGGGTCGGTCGTCGACGCGCCGACGTGGAATGCCGCGTCGTACCCCTGTGTCTTCAGGAGGTGCTTGCCGACCGGCGCGGGCAGCGTGCGCAGGTCGGCGACGTTCACACCGGTCGAGTGCAGGCCGGAGATGAGTGCGCGCTTGATCATCCGGTACGCGGGTGCGCTCTCGCGGCTCGCGACGACGCGCGCGCCGCGCTTGAGCGCGGTCCCGAGCGCGGCGCCGAACCGCAGCGCGATCTCGGGGGTGAGGTCGACGTTGACGAGCCCGACGACGCCCTCCTGCGCGAACACGCGCGTCGTGCCGCGTGACTCCCAGATCAGGCTCTCGTGGATCTGCGCGCCGTACTCGACCTCCTTGTACGGGTAGATGCGCACGTCCGGGTAGATCACCGACTGGTCGCCGATCGTGACCTGGTCGCCGATCGCGACGCCCTCGTGCACGCGCGCGTGCGGGCGGATGTCGCAGTTACGGCCGACGATCGCGCCCTCGACGACGGCGCTCCGGCCGATGTAGCACGACGCGTCGAACACCGAACGCGAGATGCGTCCGCGTTCGCGCAGCGTCGTCCCGGGGCCGAGCACGCTGTACGGGCCGACGGATGCCTCTGGCGAGATGCGCGCGTAGTTCCCGATGAACGCGGGGCCTTCGACGCCTTCGACGTCGTCGATCTCCACGCCTTCCCCGATCCAGACGTCGCCGCGGATCTTCAGGCCGCCGATGTCGAGGCGAACCTTCTCGTCGAGCGCGTCGAAGTTCGCCTGCCGGTACTGGTCGAGGTTGCCGATGTCCTGCCAGTAGCCCTCGCAGACGTAGCCGTAGATCGGCCGGCCCATCTCGAGCAGCAGCGGG
>Ga0070741_10004182_pt1 | contig 34102 bp, 37 predicted proteins | sample Coa_R1_4_FD_66440 | JGI IMG/M metagenome (GOLD analysis project Ga0070741, IMG submission 66440) | Surface soil microbial communities from Centralia Pennsylvania, which are recovering from an underground coalmine fire - Coalmine... | ecosystem: Environmental > Terrestrial > Soil > Unclassified ... | reverse complement strand
GGCAACGTCACCCCGTTCTTCCAGGCAACCGCGATCGCTCCGGTCCCGGGTCCTGGCCCCTGCGTGCCGCCGATCGGCTTCGGGCTGGGCGGCCTTCAGGGTTGCGTTGCCGCGAACGGCATTGGCCAGAACAACATTGGTCAGTTGAGTGCGCAGGCTGTCCCGAACGGGACCGCGAACACGGCGCTCACTGGCCTGGCTGGCCTGGGCTGTAACCTGGGAGGCCTGAACGGCGCGCTCCCCGGCCTGGGTCTGGCCGGTGGCTTCAACCTGGGAGGCCTGAACGGCGCGCTCCCCGGCCTGGGGCTCGGTGGCACTGGCTTCTTCGGCGGCATCGGTGGTCTCAGCACAGTGGGCATCAACGGCGCAGTGAACGGCATCGGGACCGTCAACAACGGTATCGCTGGCCTGAACTGCGTACCTGCGGGTCCCGTCATCATCTGCCAGTAGCCACGGCAGGGCGGGGAGGAGACAACTGATGCGACGACTACTGCCAGCGCTGGCGCTGGCCGCGGCGACCACGCTCTACGCGGCGCTGCCCGCGAACGCCCAGAACGGCGGCACCATCTACGGTTCCAGCACGTCCGGCTCCGAGATGTCGGGAATGGGTATGCCGGGGATGGGCATGTCGGGCATGGATATGTCGGGCATGGGCGGCATGCCCATGGGCATGAGCGGCATGAGCATGATGCCTGGCATGGGCGGCATGAGCATGATGCCCGGCATGAGCGGCATGGGCATGGCTAGCTCGAGCTGGTCGGGCGGGCAGTCCTACACCTGCGCGATTGGCCAGGTGGTGCCGTTCTTCGTCCCGCAGCAGGGCCTCGACCAGGCCGGGCGCCCCTACGTCTACCAGGTGCAGGGCATCTACGGGCCGTACGACGGCTTCGGCTATCCGGTGCAGATCATGTCCATGGGCCTGAACGGCGGCGTGCCGTTCAGCCGGCAGACGATCGGCTACCTGCCCTCGCCGTGTCCCGCGGGCGCGCTGGGCGGCCTGGGCGGGTCGTCGGCGGGGACCTGGGGCGGTTGGTGGAGCCCGTGGGGGCCATCGCCGCGGGGTAGCTGGTAGGCATCACCTTCATCGGCTGGCTGACAGCGCTCTGGTCCACGGGGCTCGTGAGTTCCGCAGCTTCGGCTGCTAGCGCGAGGTGAGGCGAGTGCGGCGAATTCTGAGCGCGCTCCTGTTGGTAGGGGCCTTGGCCCTGCTGGCCGTGCCCGGGGCATCGGCACAGTACTGTAGCTTCGGTCCGGGTCGCGGGTTCTACTCGGGCGCATTCGGGACGCCGGTCTACGGCGACTTGCCGTACGCCTACTACCCGTACTACCCGGTCCAGAACTACGGCAGCTACTATCCGTACTACGGCGCGCCGCTGTACGGCGGCTTCGGGGGCTATGGTGGCTCGGGCGCGATCTCGGTCGGCGGCCCGGCCACCTACCCCTACTATCCCTTCTCGGGCGCGGGGTACTATCCGTACCCGGCGGGGGTGGGCTTCGGCACCGCCCTGCCGTACTCGGTCCTCACCTCCGGCAGCCCCTACGTCGGAAACGGCTTGCCGGTAGGGTTCGGGGGCGTCGGCTTCGGGATCGGCGGCTATCCAGGCAGTTTCAGCACCACCGGCTACGGCGGGTACGCCTGCTGAGTGTAGGGAGGCAGTTCGTGCGACAGTTGCTGGGCGCCCTACTGCTCCTGGGGGGGCTGCTGCTGGCCGCACCCCCGGCGCACGGGCAATACTGTGGTCAGGGCTTCGGCGGCGGGCAAAACAACCTGTACGCCGCCAACTACACCGGCGGCATCTACCCCACCTACCCGAACGCCTATGGCGGGTTCTATGGCTATCCCTTCTACGGCGGGTCCTACCCCTACCCGGCCTACGGCGGCTACTACCCGTACAGCTCGAACTTCCTGAACGGCTATTCGTTCCTCGGCGCGGGCGGCTACTATCCCTTCATGAACTACGGGTCCTTCAACCCGCAGTTCGGCCTGCCGTACTGGGATTATCCGACGGTCGACTTCGGCTACCGCGGCCTGCCCACCAGCGTGGGCTACTATTACGGCGGCTACCCGTTCTACGGCGGCATCGGCGGCAGCGGCCCGCTGTCGCAGTACGGCGCCTACCCGCTGGCTGGCGGCAACTACGGCAGCGCGCCGTCGCTCTATCCCGGCACGCCGCCGCTCGCCGGCGGCTACGCCCCGTACTCGTCGGCCCTCTACCTGCCGACGTACTTCACGGGCGGGCAGCCTTTCTCGATCCTGTACTGCTAGACCCGGCGTGACCCGGGGGCGGCGCGCGGCGAGCGCGGGGCCCCCAGCGCGGCCTCAAGTACTTGCCTAGTGGTGGTGAGGAGTAGCGGCTGATGTGGCGTCTGCTCGTGGGACTGGCTTTCCTGGGGAGCCTCTTCGTGGCGGCGCCCAGCGCCTCGGCGCAGTACTGCTCCCTCGGTACGTCGAACACGTATCCCGGCTTCCGCTCCATGGCCAACATCAACCCCGTCTACGGCGGCGGCTATCCGGGCTACCAGTACTACCCGTTCCAGCAGTCGTGGTACGGCGGCATCCCGAGCTACTATGCCAGCTACACCAACGGCTACCCGTATGGCCAGAACGCCTCGGGCGGCGGCGCCTACACGGGCTATCCGTACTACGGCGGCGTGGCCGGGGGCGGCAGCCAGCCCTACTTCGGCGCGGGCTACGTCGATCCGACCTTCTACGACACGGCGACGCTCGGCAACTACCTGAATCCGTACTACTCGGACATCTGGGGCAACATGCCGTTCTGGACCGGGCAGTACGGCGGGCAATACCCGTACTACAGCACGTTCTATGGCGGCTACCCGGCCTACGGTGGCTTCGCCTACAACGCTTTCTGCGGGTACTACCCGTATGGCTACAACGCCGCGTGCTCGCCGTCGTGGAACGGCAGCTACATCTACCAGTGCCGGTAGGCCGAGCGCTCGCGGCGGGAGCCGCCCGATCGCGGCAGACGAGAGGAGTACGTTGATGCGGCGACTGATGGTGGTCCTGGCGCTGGGGGCCACGCTGCTCGGCGCGGGGGTCCCCGCGGCGTCCGCACAGTGGGACCCCTACGGCGGGGCCGGCTACGCCAGCTACGGCTACGGCGGCTACTACGGCCCGGGCTACACGCCCGGTGGCCCGATCGGGCCGCTCTCGATCCCCGGCCCGTATCCCACGGGTCCCTATGGGTCGGGCGGCTACGCCGGCATCCCCGGCTATGCGGGCGTCCCCTATGGCTCGTGGCCGTACTACGCGTCGCCCGTCCTCAGTGGCGCCTACAGCGCCACCGGGTTCCCGACGTTCGGTCTTTTCCCGTACCTGGCGGCGAACGGCAACGTGACCAACCCCTCGCCCTACCAGTCTTACCAGCCCTACGCCTTCTTCATGGGCTGCACGTCCACCTACAGCGGCAGCAACTACTACGTCTGCCGCTAGCGGCCCTCACGCCCACTCCGCCCCGGGGACTCGCGCCGACCAGCGCCCCCGGGGCTTCCTGCGTCCGCCGCGCGCGGCCCCGCGCGGCGCTCGGTAGGGATCGCCCTGACCTGCCCTGGCGCCCAAGCCCTGCCTCAGCCTGAAGGATCCCTGCCGCCCAGCGATGGCCCTACCCCTGCCTCGGCCGACTCCGCGAGCAGCTCGTGCAGGCGCGACAGGCACCGCTGGTACTTCTTGCGATAGCCCTTGTCGCGGTACTCAGGCAGGAACAGGTCAGGTAGCGCGCACGACGCGGAGAGCGCCAGGCGCACCTCCTGGTCGTACAGCTTGTCCACGAGATGGACGAACCGCAGCGCGGTGTCCTGGTCGTCGAAAGGCGTCAACCCCGCCACAAACAATGCCTCGAGCGGCGCCACCAGGCGCACGTACCGGATCGGGTGGAGCGCGCTCAGCCGGGCGAGAAGCGTCGGCGCGTCCACGAGCAGCTTCCCACCGCGCTGGGCCTCGTAGCGCTCGTAAGCATCGTGAACCGCGGCCGTGTCAGGCAGCGGCCCGAGGCTCATCCCCTCCCACCGCGGTCGGTGCCGGTAGTCTTCGCCCTCGATGTGCACCGTATCGAAGGCCGTCGCGATCTCCCCGATCTCATGCCGAAAGTCGTCCGCCGCGAACCGCCCCGTGCCAAGGTCCGTCGGCAGCGTGTTCGAGGTCGTAATCACCCGTGTGCCCGCAGCCGCGTCGCGCAGTCCGCGCAGAAAGCTCGCCGCCAGCCGCGTGTTCGCCACGTCATCCAGCTCGAACTCGTCGATGCAGAGCACACGCTGCTCACGGAACGCCGCGAGGCAGTTGGCCAGGCCGAGGCTCGTAATCGTGTACGACAGCTCCGCGAAGGAGAGATAGCTCTTCGGCGACGGCGCCGCATAGTAGGCGGCGGCCAGGAGGTGGGTCTTGCCGACGCCGAACCCGCCGTCGAGATACAGGCCCCGCAGGGGGGCGCTGCCCCGGGCACGGCGGAGCCGCGCCAGGAGCCCGCTGCGGGCCGGGGCTCCAGCGGTGGCGACGAAGTGCTGAACCCGTGCGCGCGCCGCCGCCTGGCTGGGCTCACGGGGATCGGGTCGGTAGCTGGCAAACGAGACGTGGGCGAAGCGCGGCGTGGGCACGAACCCGCGTACCAGCTCGGCTGGCGTCGCGTCCGTGGGGATGTCGTCGAGCGAGAGTGGCCGAGGCGCGCGTGGGATGCTGGTTTCCATACGGTTCGCCTATCCAGGAAGCGAATTCCCCCGGTATTCCCCAGGTTGCGAGGATCTCGGTCAGCACACAGACACCCCGGCTGGCGCGCTGCCAGGCGCGCCGCCAGCCGGGGTGTAGCGGTCCCAACGAGCCTATCCCTGGGTGTCGCACGCCCAGGTTAGCTCGGAGCGCCGTGAGGTTAACGCGGCAAGCTCGCCACCGACCCTGGATTAGCTGCGCTTGCGACCGCGAGCGCCGCCGCCACGCGGCTTGGGCGCCTCCTGGGTCTGCCAGAAGACAATGGTGTTGCCCCGGCGCTGGATGTACAAGTTTACGCCCTCGGACTTCGCCGCCGCCTTCAGTCGCGCGCGCTCGGTTATCGGCCGATCGTTCGCCTCCAGGTCTAGCCTTCCAGCGCTCTCGGTGCCAACTTGTCGCACGTACTCGCGATAGCGCTCCTGCGTCGCACGCCGCGGGGGAAGCACCGACTCTCGTGCCTCTTTCATGGACACCGTGGAGAACTTTGCCATCATCCACCTCCTGTGCCATTATACCCGGAATTTCACCGATGCCTGCAATACCGCACGAAGCGATACCTCCGATTTCACTCAAACGCGCAAGCCCTCGCATTCTTCTCTCCATCTGCTCCGCCCCCGCGCTCTCCTCCCACTCAGGCGCGTTTTGCTGTTACCGGCCGGGGAATCCTCTGTCGCGCTATCGCGACTCGCGCCTTTCCGCCCGATATGCGGGCTAGGCCGCGTATCTGCGAGCCTCGCCTGGCCGTGCTAGCCCGCACCCGCACCAAGGGCCAGTGCGCGCGGAGTAACCCTCAGCGACGGGTCCAGGGCCGTGCTCACCTCTAGCCGTCTGCCGCGGGGAAATGCCGCGCGCCGGCGCTCAACTGCGGGGCCGCGAACTACGCACGCGCGCTCTGCGAGCGCAGCTCGGCAATGTCGCGCACAGAACTGGCGCGGCCGACCGCCTCGACTGATTGCCGGGCGGCTAGCTGCCGATAATTCCAGCGAGTAGATGGATCGTGCGGGCCGGCTACTGCTGGTGGGTCGCAGGCCCGTGGTGCGCCTAGCCAACGACACGACGGAAGCTTGACAATGGGGGCTAAGAAGCCTATTATCAGTCTACCCTCAGCGAGGAGCCCCGAATCGTGATGCAGCCGATGTATCAGCCGGCCCACCGTGTGCGCCGGCGCCAGTCGCGGCGACCGCGCGTGGTTCTCCTGCTCATCGGCATCTTGGTCCTCGGCCTGGGTGGTCTGGTTGCCACCGGGCCAGCGCGCTCCACCGTGGTGGCCGCCCCAAGCGCCCACGACGGGCTCTCGCGCGTTCCGCTCGCGCGCCCCCCAGACCTGGCGCGTGACCCGGCGCCGCCCGCCGAGGTCGCGCCGGCCGCGCGCGCAGCCGACGGCCAGGCGGCCGCCGTGGCGCCAGCGTCCCCGGCCCGCCAGCCACTCGTCGCCCCCATGAGCGACAACGATTTCGGCGAGTTCTACGTCCACGTGCCTCCCGTCATCAGCGGACGCCTGCGCGTGCTGGTCGCGCTGCACGGCATGGGCCAGGAGGCGCACAGCTTCTGCGCCGCGTTCTTGTCGCGGGCCGATTTCGACGACTGGCTCGTCGTCGCGCCCACCTACAACTATGGCGACTGGCGCGATCCCAATCAGGTCGCGCGCGAGGAGAGCAGCCGCTTCATCCCGCGCCTCCACGACTTCCTGGAGGAGCTGCCCAGCCGCACCGGGCTCGAGATCGAGCCCCGCGTGGCCCTGCTCGGTTTCTCCCGCGGCGCCCAGCTCGCGCAGCGCTTCGCGATGATCTACCCGGAGCAGACCCTCGCCGTAGCGGCCTTCTCGGCCGGCAGCTACACGCTGCCGGAAAGCCGGGCGCAGGTCCAGGGCCGCGCTGTGACGCTGAACTACCCGATCGGCACGGCCGACGTGGGCGAGCGGTTCGGCCGCAGCTTCGACCGCGCCGCGCTCCAGCGCATCCCGTTCTTGCTGGGCGTGGGCGCCGACGACCGCAACCCGGGCGACCTCCCCCGCCAGTGGGATCCGTATCTCGGCGACAACCGCGTGGCGCGCGCCCAGGCCATCGCAGAGCGCCTCACCGCGCTGGGCGCGCCCGTCGAGCTCGTCCTCTTCCCGGGCGTCGGCCACGGTCTCAACGACGCCATGCGCACGCGCGCCTTCGATTTCCTCGCCACGCTGCCCTCTTAACACCGAGCCGTCCCCACTCGCTCACGCCATCGGTCCCAGCCGATCACAAACCGGTAACCGCCACGCCCTGCCTGGCGCGTTCTTGAGGCGGCGGTCGCCCGTCCGCAACCGCCCGCGCGCCGCACCCCGGCCGCGCGCCACCTGGCGGTCCGCGACGCCTGCGCCCACCGCGCCGTCCCTTCGGCAGCCGCCGCTCCCGGGCCGGGTCCGCGTGGCGCCCGCCTGCTCGCGTCGTGTCCGCACCGTCCCTTGTATACCCACCCGCGGCGCGGCAATGATACCCTGGAGCGGGAGCAGTGGCTGCAGTGACGAACGGCGGCAAGGTCTATCTCGTCGGCGCCGGGCCGGGCGATCCCGGCCTCCTCACCGTGCGCGGCCGCGAGGTCTTGGCCCGCGCCGAGGTGCTCGTCTACGACCGCCTCGTGGCCCCGGAGATCGTCGCGCTCGCGCCGCCCTCCGCGGAGCGCGTGTACGTCGGCAAGGCGCCCGGCCGCCACACGCTCCGCCAGCCCGAGATCAACGCGCTCCTGGTCGCCCGCGCGCGCGCGGGCCAGCAGGTCGTGCGGCTCAAGGGCGGCGACCCCTTCGTCTTCGGGCGCGGCGGCGAGGAGGCCGAGGCGCTGGCCGACGCGGGGCTGCCCTTCGAGATCGTGCCAGGCATCAGCGCCGCGCTGGCCGTCGCCGCCTACGCGGGGATTCCCGTCACGCACCGCGCCGTCGCGTCGTCGTTTGCCGTCGCCACGGGCCAGGAAGGCGAGGCCCGCGGCCCGCGGCCCCTGGCCTTCGACCGGCTGGCCGGCGCCGCCGACACGCTGGTGTTCCTCATGGGCGTCGAGCGCCTGCCCGCCATCGTCGCGGGGCTGCTCGCCGGTGGCCGCGACCCCGCCACGCCGGTCGCCGTCGTCGGCGCGGGCACGCTCCCCGAGCAGCGGACAGTCGTCGCCACGCTGGCCGACGTTGTCGCGCAGGTCGAGACCGCCGGCATCCGTCCGCCCGCCGTTACCATCGTCGGCGAGGTCGTGGCGCTCCGCGACCGGCTGCGCTGGTTCGACACGCGGCCGCTCTTCGGCCGGCGGGTGCTCGTCACGCGCACGCGCGAGCAGGCCAGCACGCTCGTCGCGCTCCTCCGCGCCGCGGGCGCGCGCCCCGTCGAGCTGCCCACCATCGCCGTCCAGCCGCCCGCCGACTACGCCGCGCTCGACGCCGCGCTCCTGGACCTGGCCGCACCACCCCCCCCGGCCCCCCTCCCGCTGCGGGAAGGGGGAGAGGGCCGGCCCAGCCAGCCACCGGCTCCCCCCTTCCCTATCAGGGAAGGGGGGCCGGGGGGGTTAGGTCCCTGGGTCGTCTTCACCAGCGCGAACGGCGTCGAGGCGGTCTTCGCCCGGCTCGGCGCGCTCGACCTCGACGCGCGCATCTTCGGCCGCGCCCGGCTCGCCGCCATCGGCCCCGCGACCGCCGAGGCCCTGCGCCAGCACGGCCTGCGCGCCGACTACACGCCGGCCGAGGCGCTGGCGAGCGCCATCCTGGCCGACTTCCGTCAGCACGACTTGCGCGGCGTGCGCGTGCTCTTGCCGCGCGCCGACATCGCGCCGCCCGACCTCGCCGACGGCCTGGCCGCGCTCGGCGCCGACGTGCGCAGCGTCGTCGCCTACCGCACCGTGCCCGCTGCGGGCCTGGCCGCCGAGGCGCGGCGCGTCCTTGCGGCCGGCACCGTGGACACCGCCTGCTTCACCAGCTCGTCCACGGTGCGGAACCTGGTCGACGCCCTGGCTGGCGACGTCTCGCTGCTCGCGCCGCTAACGATCGCCTGCATCGGCCCCGTCACCGCGGCCACGGCCCGCGAGCTAGGCCTGCGGGTGGATATCGTCGCCCGCGAGCACACCGTCCCGGGGCTGGTCGCGGCGCTCTGCGAGGCCGCGGGTGCCACGGGCTAGCGGGCGGGTAAGATAGTCAGGGGGCGCGCCTCGCACCAGCGCAAGCCGACGCCAGGCGGCAGGGAGTAAACAGCGATGCAAACCGACGTACGAACAGCACCGGGTACGATTAGCAGCGCGCCCGCGCCGCCATCGGCAGTGGGCGGCACGCGGCCAGCCACGCCCCCGCCACCTGCGTCGCCCGGCTTCCCCACGGTGCGCCTGCGGCGGCTGCGGCGCACCGACGCCCTCCGCCGCCTGGTACGCGAGACGACGCTGGCCGTGGACGACCTGATCCTGCCGCTCTTCGTGGCGCCCGGGCGCGGCGTGCGCGAGCCGATCGCCAGCATGCCCGGCCACGCCCAGCTCTCGCTGGACGAGCTGGCGCACGAGGTCCGCGAGGTGCGCGACCTCGGCGTGCCGGCCGTGCTGCTCTTTGGCCTGCCGTCGCGCAAAGACCCGCTCGGCTCCGAGGCCTACGACCCCCACGGGATCGTGCAGGAGGCCATCCGCACGGTGAAGGAGCACGCGCCTGAGCTGGTCGTCATGACCGACGTCTGCCTGTGCGAGTACACCAGCCACGGCCACTGCGGCGTGGTCGAGGACGGCTACGTGCAGAACGACCCGACCCTGGAGCTACTGGCGCAAACCGCGCTGTCCCACGTCGAGGCGGGCGCCGACCTCGTGGCGCCCTCCGACATGATGGACGGCCGCGTGGGCGCCATCCGCCGCGCGCTCGACGCCGCGGGCTACGCCGACACCCCGATCCTGGCCTACGCCGCCAAGTTCGCCTCGGCCTTCTACGGCCCATTCCGCGAGGCGGCCGACTCGGCGCCGCAGTTCGGCGACCGCCGCGCCTACCAGATGGACCCCGCGAACGCCCGCGAGGCCCTGCGCGAGGTCGAGCTAGACGTGGCCGAGGGCGCCGACCTCGTGATGGTCAAGCCCGCGCTCGCCTACCTCGACCTGGTGTGGCGCGTGCGCGAGCGCTTTGGCCTGCCCGTGGTCGCCTACAGCGTCAGCGGCGAGTACGCCATGGTCAAGGCCGCCGGCCAGCTCGGCTGGATCGACGAGCGCGCTATCGCCCTCGAGCAGCTCACTGGCATCCGCCGCGCCGGCGCCGACCTCATCATCACCTACTTCGCCAAAGACGTCGCCCGCTGGCTGGGCGCCTGAAGCAGCCCCTCTCCCCCTGGGAGAGGGGTTGGGGTGAGGGCGCGTCCTCCCCCTCTCCCCCTGGGAGAGGGCTGGGGTGAGGGCGCCTCCTCACTCCCTCTCCCCCTGGGAGAGGGTCGGGGTGAGGGCTCGCGGCGCCGGTGGATTGAGAGGCACATGCAGACACGAGTATCAGAAAGCCTGTTCCAGCGCGCGCAGCAGCTCCTCCCTGGCGGCGTGGACAGCCCCGTGCGCGCCTTTCGCGCCGTGGGCGGCACGCCGCGTTTCCTGGTGCGCGGCGAGGGCGCGCGCATCGTTGATGCCGACGGCAACGTCTACATCGACTACCTGGGCTCCTGGGGGCCGCTGATCCACGGCCACGCGCCGCCGGCGGTCGTCGAGGCGATCACCGCGGCCGCGCGCGATGGCACCAGCTTCGGCGCGCCCACGCCGCGCGAGGTCGAGCTGGCCGAGCTGGTGACGGCCGCCGTGCCCAGCGTGGAGATGGTGCGCTTCGTCAACTCGGGCACCGAGGCGACGATGAGCGCCCTGCGGCTGGCGCGCGCCGCCACGGGCCGCGACACCATCCTGAAATTCGACGGCTGCTATCATGGCCACGCCGACGGCCTGCTCGTCAAAGCCGGCTCGGGACCGCTCTCCCTCGGCGCGCCCGACAGCCCCGGTGTCCCCGCGGCCATGGCGCGCCACACCCTCTCCGTCCCCTACAACGACCTCGCGGCCGTCGAGGCGGCCTTCGCGGCGCAGCCCGAGGCCATCGCGGCCGTCATCGTCGAGCCGATCGCCGGCAACATGGGCTGCGTCCCGCCCGCTGAGGGCTTCCTCGCCGGCCTCCGCGCCCTCACCGAGCGCTACGGCGCCCTGCTGATCTTCGACGAGGTGATCACCGGCTTCCGCGTGGCCTACGGCGGCGCCCAGGCGCTCTACGGCGTGCTGCCCGACCTGACGTGTCTGGGCAAGGTGCTGGGCGGCGGGCTGCCGGTAGGGGCCTACGGCGGCCGCCGCGCGGTCCTGGAGCAGATGGCGCCCGCTGGCCCCGTCTACCAGGCCGGCACGCTCTCGGGCAATCCGCTCGCCATGGCCGCCGGCTGCGCCGCTCTGCGGCTGCTCTACGGCGGCGACGCTTATGCCCGCCTCGAGGCGCTGGGCGCCCGGCTGGCGACGGGCCTGGCCGAGGAGGCCGCCGCCGCGGGCATCCCCGCGCGCGTGAGCCGCGTCGGCTCGATGCTCACCCTCTTCTTCACGGACCAGCCCGTCACGGATTACGAGAGCGCCCGCACGGCCGACACGGCGCGCTACGCCCGCTTCTTCCACGCCATGCTGACGCGCGGAGTCTACCTGCCGCCCTCGCAGTTCGAGCTGTGGTTCGTCAGCCTGGCGCACACTGAGGCCGACGTCGAGGCCACCCTCGCGGCCGCCCGCGCCGCCTTCGCCGAGCTGCGCTAGCGCGCGGGGCTACTGCGAGGCGCCCGCCTGCGGGCCGTGGAGACGGCGCTGGTACGCCACCTTGAGAAGTGTCCGGAGGTCTTCTTCGGTGAACAGGTACGCTTCGTGCTGGTCCGCGAGCGTGCCGTCGTCGCGGAGCGGCACGCCCTGCACGACGATCCCCTCTTCGGTTTCGAAGACCCGCACGTTGGTATAGCGGTGCTCGTCAATGTAGAGGCCAATGGCGCGAAAGACATCCTGGTAATCGGTGTGGTCGAGGCCGACAAATAGCTTCATGGGGCGTTATGCTCCCCCGCCATCTCGGCGCAGAGGGCATTCAGCTCGTCGTTGCTGATCTCCAGCGTGCGCCCCACCCGCGCGACCCCGCCCATCTGGGGGGCGACGCCCAGCCCGACTACGAGAAAGCCCTCCTCGACCTCGGTCACACAGACGCTGGAGATCTGCTCGGTATCGATCCGGCGGCCGAGCGCGCGCAGGCGGTCCTCATAAGTCCAGGCCATGCGCCCCCCATCATCGCTGGAGCCATTCTACGGAGCGGCTGTTGGAGTGTCAATTTACGCGGGGCGCGCGACGGTGCCGCAGGCGCCAGCGGTAGGGCAGGCGCGTCTGGGTCACGGCGCTGGGGCGGCGCTCGGGGATGGCGCGCCAGCGGCTCAGAACAGCCGGCGCACGGCGGCCACGATGTCGTGCTCCTGCGGGATCGCCGCGCGCTCCAGGTTCACGTTGTAGGGCACGGACACGTTCTTGCCGGCCACGCGCACCACCGGGGCATCGAGGTAGTCGAAGGCCCGCTCCGTGACCTGCGTGGCGATCTCGCCGGCGATCCCCCCGCGCTCATAGGCCTCGTGCCCGATCACCAGCCGCCCCGTCCGCTTCACCGACGCGACGATCGCCTCCACGTCGAGCGGCACCAGCGTGCGCGGGTCGATGACCTCCATCGAGATCTCGTCCTCGCGCTCCAGTACTTCCGCGGCGGCCAGCCCGCGCTGCACCATCGTGTGGATGCCCACGAACGTCACGTCGTCGCCGCGCCGCCGCACCGCCGCCTGGCCGAAGGGGACCGTGTACTCGCCCTCGGGCACGTCGCCCTTGGCGAAGTAGAGCACCTTGTGCTCCAGGAAGATCGTCGGGTTGTCGTCGCGGATCGCCGTTTTGAGTAGCCCCTTCGCGTCCTCGGGCGTGGACGGCACGACGACCTTCAGGCCCGGGATGTGCACGAACCACGCTTCCAGGCTCTGCGAGTGCTGCGCCGCGTTGCCCCGCCCCGCGCCCTCCTGCGCCCGCAGCACCATCGGCACGCGCGCCTTGCCGCCGAACATGTAGCGCAGCTTCGCCGCCTGGTTCACGATCTGGTCCATCGCCAGGCCGACGAAGTCCAGGTACATCAGCTCGGCCACCGGCCGCGTGCCCGTCACGGCCGCGCCCACCGCCGTCCCGACGATGATCTCCTCGGACAGCGGCGTGTTCCGCACGCGCTCGGCGCCGAACCGATCGAGCAGGCCGCGCGTTACCCCGAAGATGCCGCCGCGCCCGGCCGCGATGTCCTCGCCGAGCACCCACACCAGCGGGTCGCGCGCCATCTCCTCGTGCAGCGCCTCGTTCAGCGCCTGCGCGTACGTCAGCTCTCGCATCGCCGACCCCAGTGATGAGTGAAGAGTGATGACTAATGAGTAGAGAACCCGGACTCAGCACTCAGCACTCATGACTGGCCTAGTGTACCAGGCGGCGGAGGAGCCGGCTCGCCTGGGTGGCGAGCGTATCCAGGCCGTGCGCCGCGGCCTCGCCGGCTTGCTGGATGCGCAGGTCCGTGAGCAGCACGCGCGCGGCGTTCGCGCCCGGCGCCCCCTGCACCCCGCCGCCGGGATGCGTGGCGGCGCCGCTCATGTACAGGCCCTTCAGCGGCGTGCGGTACTGGAACCAGCCGGGGAACGGGCGGAAGATCGCCTGCTGATCCAGAATGAAGCTGCCGCCCGTGATGTCGCCGCCGACCAGGTTGCTGTTCTCGGCCTGCATGTCGTCGGGTGAGGTAGCGTGCCGCGCCAGCACGAGCGCGCTTACCCCCGGCGCGTAGCGCTCCAGCTCCGCCAGGATGCGGTCGGCGAACGGCTCGCGCGCCTGCGCCCAGTCGGTCGCCGCGATCGTCCCCGCCGCGTCGCCCCGAATATGGTGCGGCACGTGCGTCTCGATCCAGAGCGTGTGCTGCCCCGCGGGCGCCCGCGACGGGTCGGCCAGCGTCTGCACGCCGCCGATGATCAGCGGGTGCTCGGGCAGCAGCTCGCGCAGCCCCTGGTTCACCGCGCCCGACATCATCGCCACCGACTCCGCCAGGTGGAACACCCCCGTGTTTTCCAGCGCCGCGGCCGTGAAGCGCGGCGGCGCCGCCAGCGCGCAATCCAGCTTGAAGGTGCCCATCCCGTGCCGGAAGCGCCGCACCAGCCGCACGAAATCGCTCGGCAGGTGGCCCTCGCCCACCAGGTCGAGGAACAACTGCTGCGGCTCGATCGTGGCCAGCACGGCGCGGCGCGCCCGAAACTCGTCGGTCGCCGTCCGCACCGCCACCGCCCGCCCGTCGCGCACCACGATCTGCCGCGCCCGCTGGCCTGTCAGCGTGGGGCCGCCCAGCGCCTCCAGGTACGTCCGCAGCGCGTCCGCGATCTGCTGCGCGCCGCCGCGCGGGACCGGCATCCCCACCTGCTGCGCCAGCCCCGACAGCACCAAGCTGAACGCGCCGCCCACCGACGCCTCGGGCGCCAGGTCCGAGTGCAGCGCGCTGGCGACGAACCACACCTGGGCGTCCGCGCCGGCGAAGCTCTGCAGGGCCAGCGTCCGCGCGCTGCTCAGCATGAGCTGGCTGAACTCCAGCAGGCGCCGCGGCTGGCGCAGCAACGGGACGCCCCGCGCCACGCCGCGCGGGTCGCCGAGCGGGTGGAACAGCAGGTCGAGCGTCGCGCCGCCGCCCCACTCCCACCAGTCCCACAGCTCGCGGTAGCCGCGCCCATCGCCTGCGTGGGCCGCCTCGAACACCGCCGCGCTCGCCTCCGGCGTCGCGCGCACGGACACGCCCGGCCCGCCCGGCGTGGCGCCGCCGTAGGGCCGCTCGAAGTTGCGCCACTCCAGGCCATAGCGGCCGAGCGGCAGCGTGCCAATGGGGCCGACGGGGAACAGCGGATAGAACGCCGAGCAGAGATCGTGCACGAACCCGGGCAGCGTCACCGCGGCGCTCCGCATCGCGCCGCCCACCGTGCCCTCGGCCTCCAGCACGACCACCTGCAGGCCGGCGCGCGCCAGCCACGCCCCGGCCACCAGCCCGTTGTGCCCCCCGCCAATGATCACCACGTCGGCGTCGCGCTGCGTCTGGGCCATTCCGCTGGCTCCCTCATGCATCGCGAGCCCAGTTCGTATCCGCGGCCGCTGCCCCGGCTCAGGCAAACCCGCGCGTCATCTCAAGCCGGAGTATGCACTCTCACAACAGCTCCGGCGCGCTCCCGCTGTTCGCGGTCCCAGGTGAGCAATGGGATCCCCAAGAGGTGGGCCGTGGCAACGTAGATGGCGTCGGCGCCGCGCAGGCGCAAGTCCGCCGCCAGATCGGCGGCCGCTTCGCTGAATTGCGCGTCTTGCCCGACGAGGCGCAAGCCAGAGATCGCGCTCAGCCGACTGGCCGCCAGCTTTCCATCGGCTGGGCTACCGCGCAGCCGCGCGACTGCACCGGCGACCTCTACGAGAAAGAACACGGGCTCGACAAGAACGCCGCCACCGTCGGTGTATGCCTCAAACCACTGCAGGCTTATCGGGTGGTTGATGTCCTGCTCGATCAAGCTGCTGATCCAAACGCTGGCGTCGACGACGATCATGGCTCGCGCCGAATGTCCCGTATCACGTCTTCCGCCGACGTGGCCTCTGGGAGGCCAGCGCTAATCTCAGAAGCCAGCCGTTTCCAGTCGGCCCAAAACGCGCGCCATTCCTGCCGCGCCTGGCCCGGCTCTTGGACCGGCACGAGACGGGCGACGATGCGCCCCCGGTACGTCACGTCCACCGACTCTCCGCGCTCGCGTACGTCACGGACAATCTCGCTGGTGTGCTCTTTCAACTCGCGTATGCCTACGGTGCGCATCATCGGACTCCATCGTAGTCACCTAGGTGGCCACATTATACGCCGCAATCGGCCTCCCCATCTCACCGTCGTGAAGAGCAAGACCGCGGAAGTATTGTGCCCGCCTCTACCCCTGGGCAGCCAGGCGGGCGGCGGTGGCCTTAATGACAATGTCGAGGAGGTGCGCGCCGTTCTCGTCGAGGTAGCGCTTCACGCCGTCCAGCGCGGCGTCGCGCAGCGTCGTTGTCGCGGGCGACTGCGCCAGCCATTGCTCCGCCGAGGCGATCGCCAGGCCGCCGGTCTCCGTCTGCAGCGCCCGCCCCAGGAAGCCCAGCGCCGCGCCGACCAGCTCGCCCCCGACCGGCGGCTGCGGGAACTCCACGCGGCTGATCGCCTCCTGCACCAGCGCCGCGATCACTGTGCCCATCAGGTCTCGCTCGACGGCTGCCTGGTACACCTGCTGCTCGACCGCCGGCGCGACCTGCGCCGCTAGCTCCGGTAGGCGCTCCCACGGCATGCTCATGCGCGGCCTCCTCTGCGGTGCGCGCCAAAACGCTCGGCCAGGGAAGAGATGTCTGTTTGGCGAAGCCAAACAGACATGCGAACCTGGGCCGGCAGCCTAGCTCACGGGCTGATGGCCGCCGTTCGGCGCGTACGCCTCTTCGCGGTACAGGTCCAGCGCCTCCATGGCCGGCAGGTCGGTGATCGAAAACAGGATCGCCTCGGCGTCGCCCGTATTCGCGTGCTCGTGCCAGGCCCAGGTCGGCAGCGCCAGGAAATCGCCCTGCTCCCAGTCCAGGCGCTCGCCGTTTACCACGCTGTAGCCCCGGCCGCGAAACACCTGGTACACCGCGCTGCTCGTGTGCCGGTGCGCCCGCGTCCGCACGCCCGGCCGCAGGATCTGGATGCAGCAGGCAAGCGCCGGCAGCGCGTGCCCGCCCGTCCGCGGGTCCATGTACTCCAGCGCCACGTCGTCGTACGGGCTAGCGTCCACCGCCGCCAGCCGCCGCAGTGCCGCATAGGTCTCAGCCCACCGATAGGTGAGCAGCGGCGCACCTAACCCCCCCATCCCCCCTTCCCTCTGAGGGAAGGGGGGCGCCGGTGGCTGGCTACGCCGGTCCTCGCCCCCTCTCCCCCTGGGAGAGGGTCGGGGTGAGGGCGCGTCCTCCCCCCCTTCCCGCACCGGGAGGGGGGCCTGGGGGGTAGGTCGCACCGGCCGCAGCGCCGGGCCGTAGCGGCGCAGCGAGCTGTCGGCGGGCCTAGTCTCGGGCTGGCGCTCGGCCGGGTGCCGCTCGAAGAACACCCCATTCAGCAGGATCACGAGCGGGAAGTCGAGCCCGTCCATCCACATCACCGGCTCGTCGCCGGCGTTCCCGTGGTGGTGCCAGCTCCAGCGCGGCGTCAGCACCAGGTCGCCCGGCTCCATCGTGCAGCGCTCGCCGTCCACCGTCGTGTACGCCCCGTGCCCCTGGATGATGAAGCGGATGGCCGCGGGCGTGTGGCGGTGCGTGGGTGCGACCTCGCCCGGGCGGATGAGCTGCACCGAGGCCGCGAGCGTGTGCGTCGCGCAGTGCTGCGCGGCCAGCCCCGGGTTCACCAAGCGGATCGTCCGCCGCTCGGCCGCCGCGTCGTGCTGCACCAGCGCGCCGGCGCGCTCCAGCACGCGCCGCACGTCCCTACCGCGCCAGATGTACGGCCGCGCCACCGGCCGCGGCTCGGCCGCCTGCACCTCGTCGCCCAGCCGCCACAGCCCTTCGAGCTGCAGCCCCGCCATCTCCGCGTGCAGCGCGTCCAGCGCCGCTCCCGCGCTCGCCGGCTCCGCAACCATCGTCCCTCCCAGCGCCGAGTGCTGAGTGATGAGTAGCGTGCTCAACTCAGCACTCAGCACCCAGCACTCATCTCTACCCCACTAGATCGAGCATCTCGCCTGGCGGCATGGCGATGCAGGTGAAGATCGGCGTGTCCCGCTCCGTGTACGCGCTCGCCTCCGTCTCCCGCAGCACCATCACCAGGTCCAGGAAGTCGCTGGGATGGTCCGACTCGAACGCCAGCACGAACTCCTGGTCGTCGAGCCCGTAGGAATACGTCGTGTTCAGCTTCACGCTCGGGAACTCGTGGCCCACCTTGATGTGGACGTCCATCATCGCCTGGCGCCGCTCCTTCGGCAGCGCGTACCACGCCCGCGTCTTCACGAACGGGTAGACGAACAGGTACTTCGCCTTGCCGGGCGTCACCGTCAGCCGTGTGCCTTCCTGCCCCTCGTGGCGGTGCTTGTCCACGTACATCGACCGCCGCGTCTGGCTGAGATACGAGTAGGGCAGCGAGGCGTAGTTGCCCAGCCCCGTCGCCAGCAGCTCCGCCATGAACGGCGGGAACACGTCCAGGTCCTCGCTGATCGTCCACAGCATGAAGTCGCAGTCGCCGCGAATGCCGACCAGCGAGTACGTCCGCAGAATCATGCGGTCCGCGTAGCGCTCCAGCACGCCCTGGAACGCGCGCTTGCCGGCCTCGCGCTCGCCGGCCGGCAGGCGCCGCCACGCCGGATCGATCTTGAAGAAGTTGAACTTCACGAACTGCCGCCGCATCTGCTGAGCCATCATCCCTCCCTGGGGGCACGCGCTCTCTGCTCCATTATCGCCCCCGCGCAGCCCCGGGTGCTTCCGTGCGCCAGGCGGCCGGCGCGTCACGCCCCAGCCGGTGGACGAATCAGCCTCTCTCAATCCATCGGCGCGCTCTCCCCGCCGGCCCGCCCCCGGGGAGACAGCGCTACATCAGACGCGCGGGCTCGGCATCCCACTGCCCCGACGCCGGCCGCCACCGATACATCTGTCCCTGCAAGTTTGGCTGCTGCTGCAGTAAGTCAATGATCGCAGCGGCCCAGGCCCGGTGGCCGGCAGCCGTTTGCTCGTGAATCGTCAATATACCAGGGTGCTGCGGCAACAACCCCCAGTCAGAAAGAGCCGTCCAGAGCCAATGGAGTCTTCGGAAGTCTCGACGATTCTGCGTGACCAGCACCCAACCGCCGCGCATGCACGTCATCAGATGGGCCGAATCGGACACGCCCGCGGTGCCCACCTCCACCGGCAGATGCACACCCACTCGAGCGTCCCTAAGCAATCGTGCCAGTTCCGGAGCGACGCAGTCGTCAAGGTAGATCTCTATCGGTGGCACGAGCCACTATGCCTTCGTCTTGTCTTCGATCAAATCCGGGTGCGCCTCGGCGTAGAGCAGCGCCGCTCGGACCTCCTCCTCGGTCAATCTGCCAAGCCACAGCTTGGCGATCTCCTTTGGTGTCATCCCGTGCTGGACGGAATAGGCCCACAGCACCCACACCGGGACACCCTTGCCCTTAACATAAGGCTCGTTAGCCATGCTCGGCCCTGTGGGGATCTCCACGAAGTCCTCGAAGGACCGCTCGCGGCTACCATCCGAATGGCTCTGTCTTCGCTTAGCCATTGCGCTGTCCTTTCAGTGCGCGTGCGGCGGCAGCACCGAGCGATCCGGGGGCGCCTCCAGCACGGCCTGGTCGGTCAGCAGCCAGCGGTCGCCGCGCTGCACCACGCGGCCGTCGTGCTCCAGCTTCAGCAGGTGCGCCAGCACCGAGCGCCCCGCCGCGCCGTGCAGCCGCGGGTCCACGTCTGCGTACAGCCGCTGCACCATCGCCCCGATCGTCTCGTCGCCCAGCCGCAGGCAGGCCAGCACCTGCCGCTCCCGCAGCAGCCGATGGTCAATGTACTCCGTGATCTTCGCCTCGGGGTCGTCCACCGGGTCCCAGTGCCCGGGCAGCATCCGCCGGATCGGGTACTGCCGCAGCAGCGCCAGCGAGCCCAGGTAGGCCGCCATGTCGCCGTCCGGCGGGCTCACCACCACGGTGCCCGAGCCAACCACGTGGTCGCCCGAGAACAACAGCTCGCGCGCCCGCATCAGAAAGCACAGGTGCGTGCTGGCGTGCCCTGGCGTCGCCAGCACCTCCAGCGTCTCGCCCTCGACCGGCACCACCTGGCCGTGGCGCAGCGTGCGGTCCGTGTGCCGGATGCCCTCGTGAGCGGCCAGCGGCGCGCCCGTCTTGCGGCGCAGCAGGTCCGCGCCGGGCAGGTGGTCCAGGTGGTGGTGCGTCACCAGGATCAGCCCCACCCGCGCGTTCAGCTCGCCCACCGTCTCCACGATGCGGCCGATGTGGACAGGATCGTCCGGCCCGGGATCGATCACGGCCAGCTCGCGCTCGCCGATGAGATACGTGTTCGTGCCCGGCCCCGTGTACGGCCCGGGATTCGGAGCGAGCAGCTTGTGGATCCGCGGCGCTACCAGCACTCGGCCACCTCCGGCGGGATGACGACTCGCGGCGGGGTCACGTCGAATTCCAGGCGCGGCAGGACGGTGACCACCGGCTTGTGCTCCGTGTGCGCCCACAGCGCCTCCAGCGTGGGAAACTGCGCCAGGCGCCGCAAGTGGCTGAACGTGGCGAAGACCAGCGGGAACTCGCGGGCGGCGTGCCGCGCGACTGCCACGTCCGGCGCGATCCACATGCCGTCCGTCGTCTCCAGCGTGCAGGCCAGCGCCTCGGGCACCGTCTGGGCGCCGCAGTGCAGCGCCTCCTGCCGCGGCGGCATCAGCGCCAGGAAGAAGCGCGTGTTGTAGCGGTGCTTCGCCGCCTCCGGCGTGATCCAGTGCGCCCAGTAGCGCAGCGCGCCCGGCGCCAGCGTCAGCCCCTCGCGCCGTGCCAGCTCCCACAGCGACAGCCCCCCGCTCGCCACGCTCGCGCGGTGCACGGCGAAGCGCGCCGCCGCGGCGGGCTCGTCCAGCGCCAGCCAGGCGCCCTGCCCGTCGCGCGCGAGCAGCACGCCCGCCTCCTCGAACAGCTCGCGCAGCGCGTTGATCCAGAGCGCCAGGCTACCCTCCGGCGTGTCCAGCCCCGCCTTCCCGCTGCCGCCCAGCCGCGCGTGCGCCTCCGCCGCGCTCAGGTCCGTTGGCGCCGCATCGGCGGGCGGCCAATCGTCGGCCTGCAGCGTGCCCCCCGGGAACACGTACACGTCGGGCGCGAACTTGCTCGCCGCCGGCCGCCGGACCATGAAGATCTCGTACGGCGTCGCCGCCTCTCCCGGCGCCCACACCGCCTCGCCCCCTCTCCCAGTAGGCGTGGGCCGGCGTGAGGGCTGCTCGCTCCCACTCCCCCCAGCAGAGTCCTCGGCCGAAGGCTTCTCGCCCCCTCTCCCCCTGGGAGAGGGCCCGTCCCCCGCCGCCGCGGCCGGACGGACCAGGATCACCGTTGCCGACTGACGCGGCTCCACCGGCGCGGCCATGCGCCACCCTCCTCGGCGCCCACGGGCGCTCTCGCCACTCTTATACTACGCGGCGTGCTGCCGGGGCGGCGACGGGCGTAGGCCGGGGCGCCTGGGGGCGCCCCACCAGGCTTCTTCTAATCTGCCATCCCCACCCGAGCGCGCCAGGCGTGCCAGGCCCGCTCGAAGCCGCGCGGATCCACCTGATACCCCCCCATCTGCTCGATCTCCCCCGGGCTGAGATACTGCACCTCGCCCAGCGCCATCGCCTGGAGCTGCAGCCGCGCGTTCTCCGCCATGTACACGCACGTCCACACCACCTCCGGCAGCGAGCCGCCCGCCACCGCGCTGCCGTGCCCCCGCATCAGCACCACCCGGCGCGGCCCGAGCGCCCGGCTCAGCGAGCGCCCCTGCTCCATCGTCCGCACCAGCAGGTCCGTGTTCGCGCCGAACTCGGCCGCGATGTCCCACTTCGGCACCTCCGGCCCCAGCAGCGCCGCCATGTGGTAGATCGGGCGCAGCGGCGTGCTCGTCACGCTGAACGGGATGACCGACGGCGCGTGGTTGTGGCAGATCGCCCGCACGTCCGGGCGTGCCTCGTAGATCGCCCCGTGGATGAACCTTTCAGAATACGGCGTCCCGTCGGCGCCGCCCACCTGCGTGCCGTCTAGCGTGAAGCACTGCAGGTCGGCCGCGGTCACCAGCTCCGGACCGAGCGAGCGCGCGATCACGTACTGGTCCGCGCGCTCGGGGTGGCGGATGCTCACGTGCCCGTAGGCGTCGAGCACCCGCTCGTGCGCCAGGATGCGGTTGGCGGCGACCAGGTCGTGCAGCGCCGCCGAGTCGGCCAGGGGGGCATCGGCCATCGGGACCTCACTCCTCGCCCGTGTGGATGGCCAGAAGTATACGGCGCCCACCTGGCGAGATGAGGGAAGGGGTCCGTGACCTGCTCCGGGTGGAGTGCCCGACAGGCCCGCCACGGCGGGCCTATCGGGCACCCGGCGGGCGATGGCGGTTAAGCGGGCTGCTCCTGCCCCACGAAGTCGGTCAGCTCCTTGCCGGTGGTCTCCCGGGCCACGAACAGGAACATCGGCCCGAGGAGGAAGAACGAGAGCGCGAGCAGCGGCAGCGCCGCGGCAATCGACTGCGCGGTCGCGATATACCCGACGATCGCGGGGGACGTCGCGGACAGCAGGTTGCCGAAGAAGAAGGCGCTCCCGTAGCCCCGTCCCCGAATCGCCGTCGGGAACAGCTCAGCGGCGTACCCCATCCCGGCGCCGAAGCTGCCCGTGATCAGGAAGTTCGCGATGCCGCCGATGATGAACAGGCTCGTCGCGTCCGTCTGGCCGCCTAGCACCACCAGCAGCACGGCGGCCGGCATGACGAACGCGGGGATGACGTAGCGCCGCCCGAACCGGTCACACAGGTAGCCGCACAGCCAGTAGGCGAAGATCGCGGCGAACATCCAGATCGACAGGTAGGTGGCCGCGGTCTGGAAGCCCAGGTGCTTCTCGTTGGCCAGGAACTGGGGCATCCAGGCGGACCAGCCGACCCAGGTGAACAGATAGAAGAACACCAGCAGCGTCCCGATCACCACTTCGCGCCCGTGGCTCCGCGCCGGCGCCAGGAGGTCGAACTGCTGCCGCATCCCCTCGCGGAACGTTTCCGTCGAAACGCGCTCGAACCGTGGGCTCTCCTTGATGCCCAGCCGGACGAGGAACACGAGGAGCCCCGGCACGATGCCCAGGAAGTACAGCGACCGCCAGCCCCCGAGCGGCACGATGGCCAGGGCGGCCAGACTCGCCAGCATGTAGCCGAACGGGTAGCCGCCCACCAGCCCGCCGAGCGCGGTAGCCCGCCACTTCGTCGGCGCCGTCTCGGCGACCATCACCTGGCCGACAGGGATCTCCCCCGATAGCGGAATCCGCGTCACCGACGTCGCGACCAGCAATTGCTGCCAGTTCTGCGCGAAGCCGGTCAGTCCGGTGAGCAGCGAGTAGCCCAGCACCGACGTGATGAGCATCGGCCGGCGGCCGTACAGGTCGGCCAGCACCGGGAACGACAAGGCGCCAATCAAGCCGACCCAGCGCGCGACCGTCGTGATGTTGCCGATCGTGGCGGGCGCGATCTGCCACTCCTGGATGAGAAGCGGTGTGGCGAGCTGCAGGATGGTCATCTCGAAGACGTCGAACGCCCAGGCCATGATGCAGGTGAACAGCACCAGGGCGCTGTAGCCGGTCCACCGATCCGAAGCCACCGCGGGTTGAGTCTCGACCGCTTGTGCAGTCACTGGTAGCGACGCGGCCATCACACGCCTCCTCGCCCAACTGGGCAAAGACGACCCGGGCGCAGCTCCCGGCCTCCGGGCGCGCCCGGCCAAAAGGCCTTTCGGCGACCCCGCTGTACCGCTCCTCTTCAGTTGAGATATGCGCCCGCGCTGCGGGCCCGCCCGCCCTCGGACACGGCTAGCGGTCCGCTCGGCCCTGGTCGACGTGGCCCGCTCCCCTCATCGCCAGCCGCCGCCGCGGCGGGAGCCGGCGTGGCGCCCCGCGCGTGCGCTCGGACACCTCCTTTCGCGCGCGTCACCGCACGCAAGCGCTCACTGGCCGAGGAAGTCCCGCACTAACCGCGCCACCGTCTCGGTCCGCTCCAGGTGCGGCAGGTGGCCGGCGCCCTCGATTACCTCCACGCGCGCCCCCGCGATCCCCCGCGCGAACTCCTCCGCATAGGCGGGCGCGATCACGCCATCCTGCTGGCCCCAGATGAGCAGCGTGGGCGCCTGGATCCGATGGATGTGCTTCTTCAAGCCCTTGTCCGGGATCGGCCACACGAACTTTCCCGTGCAGGCTTGCGACCAGGTGAAGTCCACCTGCGCGTCGGCGCGTGCCCCCGGGTCCTCGGGGAGACCGAAGAAACGCCCCGCTGCCTCCCCGTCCGGGGCCGCGAACAGCGCCCGCCGGCGCGCGTCGTCCGGCAGGATCATCCAGTTCTTGACCGGCAGGTCGTCTCGCCACAGCCCGATCGGGTCGATCAGCACGAGCCGACTCACCCGGTCGGGCATCGTCGCGGCCAGCTCCGCGGCCACCAGCCCCCCGAACGAGTGGCCGACCACCGCCGGCGCCCGCAGCGCCAGGCGGTCGAGTAGCTCGCCGTAGTAGATCATCAGGTCCCACCAGGTGTCGATGTGCGCGATCCCATCGGGGTCGGACGCGCTCGTGCCGGGGTGCCGCGGCGCGTACACCGTGTGCGTCTGCGCCAGCCCCTCCAGAAACGCGCCATCGCCGCGCAGGCCCCACGGGCCGTGCAGATACAGCAGCGCCGGCCCGTCCCCCAGGATCGCCACCTCGGTCTCGACCTTGTCCTGCCAGAGCCGCACCCGTTGCTCCTGTGCTGTCACCATACCGCGCCCTCCGTCCGCCTCCGTCCCGATTCAGCCCTCGCCGCCGGCCATGGCGGCCAGGGGGCGCCGCGCGCGCAGCCGCTCGGGCCACCACCGATCCTCCCACTGGTCGTCCCAGAGGTCCCGCAGGGCCGGCAGCACCTCACGGCAGAACAGGTCGATGTTCTGCACGCACAGCTCGTGGGGCATCGACCCGAAGTGCAGCAGGGTCATCAGGTGGCCGATGCGCAGCCGCTTGACGCCCTCGATCAGCCGGTCGCGGACGGTTGCGGGGCTCCCCGCGATCACGAAGCCCCGCTCGAAGAAGTCCTTGGCCTTTAGGGCGCGCAGGTTCACCTGCTCACCCAGTGGCGCCTTCACCAGCCGCACAAGGCTCGCGTGGTCCTGGTAGCCGGGGATCTGCTGGAAGTACGGCGGGATGTAGAGCAGCTTGTGGAAGAAGTACTCCGCGTGCGGCGCGTACACTCGCTCGGCCTCAGCGTCCGTCTCCGCCACGCCGACCAGTTGCAGGAAGCCAAACCGATGCGGGTTGGCGTCCCGCCCCTTCGTGGCGACGAGGTCCCAGTAGCGGTCGGCCACGGCCTCGGCATTCTTGGCACCAAAGTAGCTCAGGTGGCAGAAGCAGTGGTCGTGGTCCACCACGTACTCGGCGGTGGCCGAGATGCCCGAGCCCGGAATCCAGATCGGCGGGTGCGGCTGCTGGATCGGCCGCGGCCACAGGTTTACCATCGGGAGCTGGTAGTGCTTGCCGTTCCAGGCGAACGTCTCGCGCGCCGTCCAGGCCTTGATCACCAGCTCTAGCGCCTCGCGGTAGCGCTCGCGCTGCTCGATCGGCACCACGCCATTGGAGATTGTGGCATCCGTTGGCAGGCCCGTGGGAAAGCCCGCCACCAGGCGGCCGCCGCTGATGCAGTCGAGCATCCTGTACTCCTCCGCGATGCGCGTCGGCGGGGTGGTCGACGGCAGCGTGGAGCCAAGCTGGATGATCGCCACGTGCTGGCCATTGGTCAGCTTCGCCAGGATGGCGCCCATCAGGCTGGGGTTCGCCATGAACCCGTACACGTTCTGGTGGTGCTGGTTCGTGCATACGCCATCCATGCCGGCCCGCGCGGCGTAGAGCAGCTCGTCCAGCGTCCAGTTGTAGTCCTGGCCCACCTGCTCCGGGTCGGCGACGTCGTACCAGCCGGGGTCGATGTACGCGGACCGGTAATGCTGGTCGAAGTCCGGCGGCAGGTGGCGATAGGGCATGAGGTGAAACATGCAGACTTTCACGGCCGCACCACTCCTCCGTACACCGCGCGCCACCCGCGGCGCGCGGGCTTGTGGCCACTAGCCGTGAGCGCGGACCGCCGGCGCATCGCCCCCGCCACTCGGCCGGGCGCGGCTCGCATCCACGGCTCCGGCTGCGCTCTCCCGCGCGATCTTGGCGACGTCCTGACTCCGATGGTGCGATTGTATACCCGCGATCACGGTGCCGCGAGTGCCGGGGGAATCCCCCCAGCGCGCGGCCGGCTCATCGCGGGGCGTGCCCAGCGCGCGGCCGGCAAAGCCGCGCCGGCGCGGCGCGCGAGCGCTCGCGCAAGCCAACGCCTCCACAACTCGAGGCGCGCGCGGATGGCGCTGGCCCGCAATATGCTGTGCTCTCGGGTGCACGCGGTCCCGGCGCGCGCCGTGGCGAGGACAGCGGGAGGAGTGTCGCGGCTACCATACGACAAGCGCGAGGGCCTGTCAACGGCGCATCATGGGCCATCGCGGGGGCCCAAGCTGGTTTATCGGAACTGGCCGCCAAACACCTTGCGCGTTGCGGGCACTTCGCGTACAGTAGTTGCATCGTGCCCAGTAGACAGAAACCCCCGCGGGCGTACTTGCGCGCGCCGGGTCGTTCTGTACATGCGGGAGATGAGGCGTTAGCGATGGCGACGACCGAGCGGGTAACGGGAGCCCCCCCCGGCAGCGCTGGACAGGCGGGCGACAAAATTATCGTCCGCGACCTCTACAAGACGTTCATGGTGCGCGGGAGCATAATTCGGGCGCTCGTCAACATGAACGTCACCATCAGGGACGGCGAGTTCTTCGCCATCGTGGGGCCGAGCGGCTGCGGCAAGACGACCCTTCTCCGCATCCTGGCTGGTCTTGAGAAGCAGACCACGGGCACCGTCGACATGCGGCAGTCGGAGCCGGGCAAGCCCATCAACTCGATGGTCTTCCAGGAGCAGTCCGTCTTCCCCTGGATGACGGTGCGCGACAACGTGGGCTACGGCCTGAAGATGCGCGGCGTCCCCAGGAAGCAGCGCGACGAGACCGTTGCCTACTACATCGACAAGGTGGGCCTGACGAAGTTCGCAAAGGCCTTCCCCTTCCAGCTCTCAGGCGGCATGAAGCAGCGCGTCAGCCTCGCGCGCGCCTTCGCCAACGACCCCGAGATTCTCCTCATGGACGAGCCGTTCGGCGCCCTGGACGAGCAGACCAAGCTGTTGCTCCAGGAAGAGCTGCTGCGCATCTGGCAGGATACCCGCAAGACCGTCGTCTTCATCACCCACAGCATCGACGAGGCTATCGTCCTCGCCGACCGCATCATGGTGATGACGGCACATCCCGGCCAGACGAAGGCCTACGTGCAGGTGCCCTTCGAGCGGCCCCGCGCGGTCTACGAGATCCGCGCCACCCCGCAGTACGGCCAGCTCATGTACAGCATCTGGGAGCTGCTCCGCGACGAGGTGCTCCGCGCGAAGCGCGAAGAGGGCACCGAGGGCGGCGCCGACCAGAACCCATCGTTTAAGCCGCCGACACGGGCGCGGTAGGAACCGCTCGCTGGGCCGCCCCGCGGCGCAGCGACGTATCCATAAGGAGGGACGCAATGGCTCAAGAGCGGGTTTCCGCCGACGTACAAGCCCTGATCACCACCGCTCGCCTGGCCGATGTGACCGCCGACCGCACGGCCGTCGAAGCGGAACGCCCGACCCTCGGGCTAAGCCGCCAGAATCAGGAGCGGCTGCTGTCGCTGTTCTCTCCGGTGCTGCTCTTGATCCTCTGGGAAGTGCTGGTCCAGCTCGGCATACTGGATAAGCGCTTCTTCCCGGCGCCCAGCTCGATCGTGGGCACGTTCACCAACCTGGTCACCTCGGGCGAGCTCTGGAAGCACCTCACCGCCAGCGTCACCCGCATCATCATCGGCTTCGCGCTCGGCGCGATCCCGGCGCTGCTGCTCGGCATCACGATGGGGCTCTTCCGCTGGGTCCGCGCGTTCTTCAGCCCGATGATCGCCGCGCTCTACCCGATCCCTAAGATCGCCATCCTGCCGCTAATCATGCTGATCTTCGGCCTCGGCGAGCCCAGCAAGTGGGTCATCATCGCCATCGGCACGTTCTTCCTCGTGCTCTACAACACCATGGCCGGCGTGATGAACATCCCGAACATCTACCTCGACGTCGGCAAGAACTTCGGCGCCAGCCGCATCCAGTTCTACTGGACCATCGCGCTGCCCGGCGCGCTACCGCTGATCTTCACCGGCCTCAAGCTCGCCGCGGGCGTCGCGCTCCTCATCATCGTGGCCGCCGAGTTCGTCGGCGCCAAGACCGGCATCGGCTACCTGATCTGGCAGTCCTGGCAGACGTTCTCCGTCGAGACGATGTACGTCGGCCTGGTGGTCATCGCCGTGCTCGGCTACCTCGTCTCCCTGGCGATGGACGAGCTCGAGCACTTCCTGATCCCCTGGCGCCTCTAGCCGTCTGCCCCACAAACACCAAACAGCCCCCGGAGCCTTCCGGGGGCTGTTATTCGTCTGGTCCTCGGCGAGGTAGGGCAGGGGCTCGTCCCCTGCCGCCCGGTCGCCGCGACATCCGCGCCGCCAATGCTACGCCTTCAGCCTCGTAGGGGCGGGTCTCGTGCCCGCCCGCGGCCACCAGGCCGCCAGGTCGCCGCGGCCTACCATCGCCCCACCGCGCGCCTCCGGCGGCCTCGCCCGGTAGGGGCGGGTCTCGTGCCCGCCCGCGGCCGCCAGACCGCCCCCCCGGCGCCGCCTCGACTGGCTGCCACTGGCCTGCACCGCCCGCACGCCGCTCACCGCTCCGGCCGGGAGCCTGCCTCGGCTACGGCCGCTGCAATTCCTCCACGCGCCCATCGGCGTGCGCCACGAGCGCCTGCTCCGCCATCCTCAGGAACAGGCCGTGCTCGACGACGCCCGGCAGCGCGCGGATCGCGGCCGCCAGCCCGGCGCTGTCCGTGATCGGCCCGAACGCGCAGTCCAGGATCCAGTTGCCGTTGTCCGTCACGAACGGCCGCGCGGCGCCCCCGCGCAGCGCCGGCCGCGCGCCCAGCCGCTCCAGCCGCCGCGCGCACCAGGCCGCCGCGAAGGGCACCACCTCCACGGGCAGCGGCGCCCGCGTGCCGAGTCGCGGCACCAGCTTCGACGCATCCGCCACGATCACCAGCCGCGCGGCCGCCGTCGCCACCACCTTCTCGCGCAGTAACGAGCCGCCGTGCCCCTTCACCAGATCCAGCCGCGGATCGATCTCGTCCGCGCCGTCGAGCGCCAGGTCCAGCTCCGGCCGCTCGGCCAGCGTCGTGAGCGGGATGCCCAGCGCCCGCGCTCGCGCCGCCGTCGCCTCCGACGTTGGCACGCCGACCACGCACAGCCCCGCCCGCACCCGCTCGCCCAACGCCGTGATCACGTGCTGCATCGTCGTGCCCGACCCGATCCCCAGCGCCATGCCGTCGGCCACCAGCGCCACCCCCCGTTGCGCCGCCGCCTGCTTCTCGGCAACGCTCGCGTCCTGCCTCGGATCGGCAGCCATCCCACACCCCTACGCCCAACGGCCCCGCGCCCCGTAAATCCGCGGCTGGCCTATAGTACGGGTGGACAGGCTCGCGGGGCTAGACGCTGAAGACGCCACCTATACTGTTCGCGGTGGCAGCACGGCGGGTGCGTCGGAGCTGACCTCCAGGCCCCTCTTCCCCACCAGGAAAGGGCGGAGACCGCTATGCCGGCGCGGCGCGTTCCCCCTTCCCTCGAAGGGAAGGGGGCTAGGGGGTTAGGTACGCCCCCGCCTCCTGCAGAAAGCTCAGGTCAACGGCCTGGGAGAGATCCGCGGGGCGGGCGAGCAGATCGGTGCGCAGGAAGTGCGCCTGCGTCGCCGCCAGGCTCAGCACGTCCGGCGCGCCGTCGGCCGGATAGGCGACCGGGCTCAGGTAGGCCAGCAGCTTCGGATCGTCCAACCCGAAGTCGGGCGCTAGCTCTTTCCACAGCGCTGCCCGCGTCGGCTCCGCGCGCTGAGCGGCCGTGTACTCCCGCAGCGCCCTTAGGTACGCGGCCAGCAAGCGCGCGCCCACGCTGGGGCGATGCGCCGCGAAGTTGGGCGAGAAGAGCAGCACCGCCAGCTCCTGCCCCGGGTCCAGCTCCTCCACCCCCAGCCAGCGCGCGGCGTGCCCCGCGGCTTCCAGCCGCGCCGCGTCCGGCTCCACCACGAAGGCGGCGTCAAGCTGCCCGTCGGCCAGCGCGTCGGCGGCGCGCTCCGGCGGCAGGTCCACCAGGTTCACGTCGCTCGGCGTGAGCCGCAGGCGCGCCAGCGCGAGCGCCACCTCGCGCCCCCCGAGCCCGTACAGGTCTACGCCGATCGGCCGCCCCCGCAGACTCAGGGTCGCGCGGCGCGCCAGGTCCGCTCGCAGCACGAACGTCGCGGGGCTGGCGCCCGGCTGCGCCTGCCCGGCCGACGCGACGATGCGCGGCGCCGCCGGCTTCGCCAGCGCGTTGAAGAAATCCACGCCCGGCGAGGCGGTGCCGACGTCGAGCTGCCCGGCGACCACCGGCCACAGCACGCCAAACGGCGCCGCGAAGCCGACCACCTCCAGGTCGAGGCCCTGCTCCGCGAGATAGCCGCGGTGAATCGCGAGCAGCAGCGCCGCGTCGTACAGGCTGCCGCCGCTGCCCACCCGCACGATCGGCGCGACCGGCGCGCCCGGCCGTGGCCCCGGCCGCTCCGGCGCCGGCGCGCAGGCCCCGACCAGCACCGCCGCCAGCGCGACAGCCACTAGCGCGCGCCCCCGGCGCCCGCCACCCGGCCCCACGGCGCGCCGGCCCCCGGGGCGCCCGACCCCCTGGGAGCGCGGGCGTCCCGCCCGCCCAGCCGATGTCGCTTGCGCCCGCGCCGTGGCCAGAACGCCCGCCCTCCCAGCACGGCCACCAGCCCCGGCCACAGGCCCACGACGGCCCGCGCACCCAATCCGTCCCGCCAGCCGCATCACGACCCTGGCCGCCAGCGCGCGGCGTGGGGCCGCGCCGTCGCCACCCGCTACCGATCCGCGCCGGCCGTGAGCAGCGCCACCACTTCTGGCAGCGCGGCCTCGGCGCGCGCGCGAAGCTGCTCGGGGCCGAGGCGGCCGGTCGGGTGCGGCACCATCACGAAGGGGTAGTCGGCGAGGCCCGCGACCGCCGCCGTGGCCCGCCCCATCCGCTCGAAGGCGTCGGTGCAGATCACCGCCGCCGGGATGCCGCGCCGCTCCAGCGCGATTCCGTCATGCACACTGCACGAGCTACACGACCCTCAATCGCCAACCGCGGTCACCACCGCGTCGCACTGCGCGGCCAGTTCGTCGAGCGTCGCGGCCGGCGCCACGCGGCTGGCGCTCGGCTTGCCCACCAGCACCAGAGGCACCGCGCCGTGGCGCTCGCGGAGTAGGCCACCCAGCGCCGCCAGGAACTCCTGCGAGTTCGGCTTGCCGTTGGCGAGCAGCCCCACGCGCTTGCCGCGCAGGTCGGCCGGGCGCGGCGCCCGCGTCACTCGCGCCGGGCGCGCGGCCGTCTGGGGATCGAGCAGGGTCAGCGTCTTCTCGGCGGCGATCGCCATACTGCCTCCTCGCGGCGCTAACGAGCGCCGCCCTCCTGCGGCGCCAGCACCTTGCCATCAGCCGTCGCGTCCACCTCGCATTCCGCGCAGGCGGCCACGGCGCGCGTGACCGGCTGCGACGAGCGCCCGCCCGCCCACGGCGGCACGACGGCCGAGAACGTGCCACCCACCCCGCCCGCCGTGATGATGAGCAAGTCCGATTCCTGCACCAGCGGCGGGAAGCGCTGGTCGTCGCCCGGCTCGACGGCGCCGCGCAGGTAGCCCGCGCGCTTCAGCGCGGCGGCCGAGCGCCGAGCGTGTTCGACCAAGTAGGCACGCACGTCGGCCTTGCTCCAGCCCGCCCGCTCGATCACGGCGCGGTGCTCCGGCGCGACCACGACCAGGTAGGCGCCCTGCGTGTAGCCGCCGTGCGCCATCACGTCGGCCACCGTGGCTAGCACCTCCTCGGGCGTCTGCCCAAACGCGTTGCGCACGTAGTGCGGCGCCTCGGCCGCCATCACCGTCACCGCGCTCGCCTCGCGGGGCAGGCCGCGCTCGACGTGTAGCGGCGCCCAGCGCGTCGCCTCCTCGTCCTCGGCGATGCAGTAGCTATACTTGCCCGGATGCCCCAGCGTGGACTGGTCGAGCACCCCTGGCTCCGCCCCGCAGACGTTCAGCAGCAGCAGCCGGATCGCGCGCCCGATCGTGGCGTTCGCGCGCCGCCCCGGGCCGAATACGTTGCCGCCCGCGTTCAGCGCGATCTGCTGGCGGATCGGGCCGTTCACGATCAGCAGCGGCGCCGCGCCGCCCGTGCTCGCCATGCTGCCGTGCAGGCAGAAGGCGTCGTCCGTGAGCGCCTGGATCGCGGCCACCACGACCGGGAAGTAGGCGGGCAGGCAGCCAGCCATGACGGCGTTGATGGCCGCCTTCTCGGCCGTGATGACGCGCCCGCGGTCCGCCACCTCGCCCAGCACGGTGCCCGGATCAAGCCCCGCGAGCGCCAGGAACTCCGCGACTCGCTCCGGCGTCGGCGGCACCACGGGCAGCCCATCCGTCCAACCCTGCTGGTAACAGAACTCGATCGCCTCCAGCGTATCGGGCACCTCGTACCGCGGCGACGCCAGCTCCGTTGCCATGCTCTCTCCCTGCCGTGTTACCGTCTGCTGGGCGACTCTGGCCGGATTCTAGCCCTGCGATGGAATCCACGTCGAGCCCGCCCTCGGGAGCCCGGATTAGTATCTGGCTGTCGTATATACGTTGCCCCGATTCATTCATCCGCCTCTGCCTTGCGGAAGGCCTCCCACTCGTCGACTACGAACTCCTCAGCCATCCTATTTGCCTCGTCCAGATACTCCTGATCATGCGCCATCTCGGCGAACCTAGCGTCGATAGCCGCGCGCTCCTGCGCCGCGAGCTCGCGGCGCAGAGCGGTGATGAGGAGGTCATTCCGGCTGCGAGCCTGGCCGTTGCGTACGGCCTGGTCGGCGACCTCCAGTAGATCTGAGGGTAGCGCTACTGTGGTTCGGATAATTCGCGCAGCCATCGCTCCTCCACAATTGATGTCGCAGGAGATGCGGTACCTGATAGCAAATCATGCATCTCTCAGCGCGCCGCGCGGCCGCTTCGCCGGCACGCCGGGGCGGCGCGGGTAGGCGACGGGGGTGGGGCGGGCTTCTCGACGACGAGCCGGCGTCCCTCGTTCAGCGGCGGCACCGTCAGCAAGCAACGCGAAATCACGCGCTGATCGTGGTAGTCACCGGCAATGCGATCGTCTCAAGTGTCTTCAGGTCGAGCTTCTGTGAGGCATGATCTATATCAATGCCGACGACATTGCCTTCCGCATCGAAGTCAAGCACGAGTCCATCGGCGATTTCCCGCGCATGGGCGCCGGGCCGGCCGTTGAGGTCGATGTACAGGGAATCCGTTTCGGGATAGTAGTGCAGCCTCATGAAACGGTGCCTCCAATTAACGGCTTATGGCAATCGGAAGATCAGCGCGCGCCGAGCGGCCGCTTCGCCGGCACGCCGGGGCGACGCGGGTACGCGGCAGGAGTCGGCGCGGCCTTCTCGACGACGACGAGCGCGCGCCCGTCGTCCAGCGGCGGCACCGTGACCGGCTCGATACGCGGCGCGGCGCCGCCCAGCGTCTCGCAGGCGAACGCCGCGGCCGCCACCTCGCCAGCCAGATCGCCCTTCCGCTGCGCCACGAGCAGCCCGCCCACCCGCAGGAACGGCAGCGTCAGCTCCAGCAGCGCCGGCAGCGGCGCCAGCGCCCGCGCGAAGGCCGCGTCGTAGCTCTCGCGGTGCGCGGGCGCGTGGGCCAGCGTCTCCGCGCGCTCAGCGATCGTTGCCACGCCCCCGAGCCCGAGCGTGGCAATCAGGTGCTCCAGGAACGCGACCTTCTTGCCCGTCGCCTCCAGCAGCGTCACGCGCAGCCGCGGCAGCGCCAGCCGCAGCGGCACCCCCGGAAAGCCCCCGCCGCTCCCCACGTCAATGCAGCGCAGCGGCAATACGGACAGGGCAGGCCCCCAGCGAGCGCGCAGCGGCGCGACGCAGGTCAGCGAGTCGAGGAAGTGGCGCGTCTCGACCTCGGCGGGCGCGACGATGCTGGTCAGGTTCACGCGCGCGTTCCAGGCGAGCAGCTCGTCGCGGTAGCGCGCGAAGGCGGCCAGTTGCTCGGCCCCGAGCGCCACCCCAAGCGCCTCGGCGCCCGCCACGAGTGTGTCCATCGGCTCCTTGAGACGGCGCCCCGCGCTCGGCTATAAACTGAGGTTCACTTAGATTGTAGCCAGGATCGAGGTACTCCCACTATGTCCACCAGCCAGCCCCCCGGCACCGCCAGCACGATCCAGCTCGGCCAGGCGGTCAGCACCTACCTCGGCACTCTCCCCGCGGCCGAGCGCGAGGCCCAGGCGCCGATGCTGCTGCGCTTCTCGCGCTGGCTCGGCGCCGACCGCGACCTGAACGCCATCATGCCCATCGAGCTGGAGCGCTACCAGGAGCAGCTTGGCGAGGTCGGCATCGATCCAACACGCAGCCTCGAAGGCCTCCGCAACTTCCTCGCCGACGCCAAGAA
>Ga0070741_10004180_pt1 | contig 34107 bp, 24 predicted proteins | sample Coa_R1_4_FD_66440 | JGI IMG/M metagenome (GOLD analysis project Ga0070741, IMG submission 66440) | Surface soil microbial communities from Centralia Pennsylvania, which are recovering from an underground coalmine fire - Coalmine... | ecosystem: Environmental > Terrestrial > Soil > Unclassified ... | reverse complement strand
TCGAAGCCCTCCGCTGCTGCGCTACGCTGCGCAGCTCCGGCCTTCGACGCGCGCTACACCATCGACGAGAGGGGTCTCGATTGCACGCCGCTTAGGGGTGAAGATTCCGCGCCGATTGACGCCGAGCTCGTCTTCTTCTCCATGGCAACGGACGATCCGCGCGCCTTTCGCCTGACGAGCCCCTGGGCTTGGCCATTCGACGTGCGATGGGCTCGCTTCTTCACGATCGTGCGCTGATGTGACGCCAGCGATGTGCAGGATCGGGTGCACAGCACCGAGCGCCGGTCGATCGATGCTTCGTCGCCGAGACAACCGGCGTTGCTCGCGGCCGTCACCCGCCAGCGGCGGTGAGAAGCGTTGTCGACCTCCCTATTGACCTGTGACGGAACCAGAGTAGCGCTCGCTTGCCGCTTCACGCTGCACTTCGCCTGTCCGGTCGTCCCCAACGGCCATTGATCAACATTTCATTGCCGCTGCGGTGGCTGCCCCGAAGGTGGGCGCGTAGGATTCGCTCCGGCCGGTGCCCCGGAAAGGGTCTGTCCGAGGATTGCCATCAGCATGCCGCTCACTCCATCCCCCCCGCCACCAACTTGCACGTTCGGAACGAATTTTTGCGCATTGGCGAGGGCAGCAGTGAAGACTTCGGGATGCGTGTTTGCGAACCGCGACACGGTATCCACCATGAGCTCGAATTGCCGTAACTTCACCGTGGCGTCGGGCCCGAGCACGTTCACCTGCTTTTGCTGGCCCTCGGAAACCAGGGAGAGCTTGTCGCGCTCGCCTTGCCCCTCGTTGCGAGCGGCCTGCGCGTTCTGCACCGAGCGCTGCACGTTGATTTCCGCTTCGACGAGCTTCGACTGCTGATCGGCCGTGGCCTTCGCCTTCTCGGAATCGACGCGCTTCTCCTGCGCCGCCCTCTCCTGGATGAACGCCCGCGCCAGCTGTGTCGCGAGCTGCTCGCGACGCACCGCAACCAGCAGCTCCGGCGGGATCGCTGGTTCGCCGAGGCGTACCTCGCGGATCGTCACGCAGGATTTCAGGGCCTCAGGTCGGATGCGGCGCTCGATCTCACCCTCGATCAGCGGCCGCTGATTGATGAGGTCCAGGACCTTGGTCGGGCGGTTCACCGTGACGAAGATCGGCTTGCCATCCTTGTCCAGGATGGGTTTGCCGTTTTCATCGACCTTGGCTTCCGTGATCTCGTAGCTGCCACCCGCCACGTCGCGCGTGATGGCGCGGATCGATGGGGTAAGCACACGATCCTCGACCTGCCGCAAGGTGCCGACGCCGGCCACGACGCACGATGCCTCCGCGGGCGATACTTGGGCGACGACGCGCAGCTCGAGGGGGACGTCCCAGCCTTCCATCTTGACGAACACCGCCACGTCGGCGTTGTCCTTGTCCTTGGGCACTTCCACTTCGGTGCGGTTCTGCACGATGTCGCCCTTGGCATCCACGGTCAGGGAGATATTGGCGCGGCGATAGCCACCAGCGTACGTCCACACCTGCGCGCGCGTATCGATCTCGGTGAGCGCGAACGCCTCGGGGTTGAAATAGTACTGTCCCGGCTGCAGAGATTTGTCCCACACGCCGACGCATCCGACTGGAACCGTCGGCGCGTCGAGCCGCCCTTTCTCTTCGGGCTTTCCGCTCGAAGTGAACTCGCACTTTTCCGGCTTGCTGGCCTTCAACGTGCCGAGATCCACATCCGCATGGACGTTGGACTTCACGACCCCGACAAAGCCCGCCTTGACCTCCTTGGCATCGACTTCCGCTATGTCCCACAAGTAGCGGTTGAGCCGGTACTTGCCGGGCGTCAGAACGCTCAGTTGCGGGCCACGCTGGCCCCCGTTCAAGAGAAACACCTCCGCGTCCAGCATCTGAAACCCGAACTTCGTCGGAAATGGATCAGCGAAAGCTTGACCCGCTCGCAGGGGCGCTCCGTCTTTCGCGGTCAGGATGCCCACCTTCCCCTTCGGGATGCTCACTTCCTGATTGCTCGTGTCGACGTCGTAAAGGACGTTCACCAGCAGCCATGCGTGAAAGCCGGGGGTCAAGATATTTGCTTGCGGACCGTTCTCGCCGTGCACCGCAACGATCCGCCCTTCGGCGAGCGATCCCCCACCGTAGACCCGGAAAAGCTGGCCGAGGTGCCCGTCGGGCACCCGGACAAACGATGTGGACGCGATTGCGAAGAGCATCCCCAACACGCCGATCAGCCGCAATGCGTTGTCGACCAGCGGACTGCGCATCTGCTGTGGCAACAACGTTGGCCCGGCGAAGGCAACAATCGCGGCCAGCAGCAAGCCCAACAGCAACGTGGTCATTTCCATCCTCCGGCGCGCTAATAGTCGTGGGGCGCTGCGTCACCCCGAGGGCCGATTCGTGGTGCGACGTGTGAACACTGAAGGAGTACAACGGTCCCGCAAGGTCTCCCCTTGCTTCACGTCAGATCAGGAAATCCTCTTTCCTCACCTTGCCGCCCTTAGTCGCCGCCGCCATCCAGCGCGGCATGCGGCCGCGTCCGGTCCAGGTATTTGCCGGATTGTTCGGATCGCGGTACTTGATCGCGACTTTCCCTTTGCGGCCGCGGCCGAAGAGCTCTTGGATATCGAAACCCGCGGCCTGCGCCGCGCCGATGAGCTTCTGCTTGACGGCCTCGCGCTCGGCATTTTGCTTCTCGATCTTCATCCGCTCGATGCGGGCCTGCATTGCCGAGAGTTCCGCAAAGGACATGTTCTCGAGGTTCTTGCTGCGCGCCATCGTAGGCTCTCCGGTTTGTTTATTTCACCCCGCGAAATATCCAATGCGTCGGTTGATAAAGAATTGCAATATTAAATTTGGGCAACAGATGTTCTTGTTCACTTGTTGTTCTTCGCTCTCCTGCGAAACTCTAAGCGCGATACTTCTCGATATCCTCACCCGCATCTCGCTTGCACTTCAGCCAGTTCGCCATGCGTCCGCGTCCTGACCATGTATCGCCGGTCGCCGGATCCCGGTATTTCACTTTCGCAGCACGCGGCTCATCAATGTCGTCGCCGTTGAGGCGTACGTGATTTGTGAGCGCGTCGATGCACCGCTTGAGATACGCGACATTGCTAGGGAGGATCACCACCAGCTCCCATCCGTCTTCGCCCGCATCGGAGAGCAGCGCGAGGTCATCGCTCTTCTCGGGGTGCTCGTTGAGCGCAATCTTTCGATACTCCCAGCGCACAGCGCCTGCCCTCGCCGCTAGTGTCGTCGTGTTGCGCCTGACATTCCAGGCGCTCCACCGGCCGTCAAGCACCTCCCGCTTACGTTGTCGAGCGGGATTTCTTCGCACGCCGGCAGCCTGGAAGTGGCGCTACTGCAGCTCGTTGAGCCGCGCCGGATCGGGTTTCCGCCCCGTTATGCGCTCGAGCGCAATTGCGCCGAGTACGCGTGAGGCCAATGTCTGTGTCGCGGCGCGGTGCTCCCGCTCCGGCACGGATGGCGATCCCCCAAGGTTGCTCCGAAGCCGCTCGCTATCCACGCAGGCGCTCAGGAGCGTGCCGGTCACAACGAGAAGCAGCGTGCAGCGCATCTTGATCGCTGGCCCGTCCAATTGCGCTCGGCGCGATAGCCCTAGAATTAGGCCGCATCACTCCGGCGCCCCCACGCGTCGGAGTGCGGTTGCCTCTCAATCCGGATCCCATGGCCGCCAGTCGCGGCGCAGACAATCTCGCACGAGATCATCTTAAAGTATGAGCGATGTGGGCTGAATGGACGTGGAATGCAGCGTTTACGTGCCATTCATCGTGCGGCACCAGAGCGACCACAATCTGCCATGCGAAGGCTTCCTCTGAACGCCCGGGCACGTAGTAGCCCATTCCATTCTCGAGCATGATGGACAGGCAACCCGGTCGCGTTTGGTCGGTTGTGTCGGACGGCGTTGGGACCCGAGGACGGCGGCAACGCGTTGGAAGTTGGGGGGAAGGATCGCGGGGCGTGGGCAGCGTCGATCACGGACCTCTTCTCGTGGTTGCACCGGTCATGGCCGCGAGCATGGTGGCTTGGGGTAGCCTTGAGCGTATCGATGTCGTCGCAATCCTCGTAGCGTGCCGCGTCAACGGCAACGGCTAACCACGCGAACACCCGCCCCTCCTCCGGTGCGTGGACGAGACGAGCGCCGCATCGCCAATCGCTGGACGCACTCCCGTCCGCCGCCAATGGCTTGCCCAACGGAGCGCTTCCGGCCGGGCGAATGGAGTTCCTCGGCTCCGCCACAACACCGCTCGCTTCTTCGCCACTCTCAAATCCGTCTCGTCATTATGTGCCCATATTATCCCAACTGGCCATAGCCCTTACACACTTTCTCAGTCAGCCCCTCGATCGCTTGGTGCCTTACTCGGTCATTGCGCATACGCGGCTGTGAACCTAGACTTCATCCGTCGAGGCAAATCTGACGGGGTGGAATGCAATGCGCTCGGCGACCAACCGCAAGCGGCCATTCTGGCTTGCACCGCTGACACAGAGATGCGCGGCCGCACTCGTCGTCAGTTCTCAGTTCTGCATGCCCGCCAGCCCTCAAGAAGCCTCGCCAAAGGCCGATATGACGGCCGCGCTCGGTCGCGCGCTTGCTTTGGCGGACAGCATCCAAGATCCGGCAACAAGAACGGCGGTGCTCGCTGATATCGCCAAGCTGCAGGCAAAGGCGTCGGACGATCCTGGCGCGCAGGCAACGCTCGCACGCGCCATCGCCGCAGCAGGAACTGTTCAAGCGACGAGCCAGCGCTGTGAGCTGCTCGCCAAGTTGCCCCAGTCGATGGTGGATGCGGGTGCACCAGCGATTGCGGCCTGGGCGCTCAGGCAAGCCGAAGGATGGATCGCCAGCCGCCAAACTGGTCAAGGCTGGCTGGGCATAAAGATGGAGGATTTCCGTAAGAACCAGGGAGCCGATGCGGGCGGCGGACTCGACGGTGTTTTAGTCCTGGCGGTCGATCCCGGCAGTCCCGCAGCACAAGCGGGCATTGAGGACGGAGATGTCATCACGGCGCTGGACGGCCGGCACCTTTCGACGGCTGGCGCGCTTCTCAAGCTGCTCGCGACTTTGGCGCCGGGCCAACGCATAGCCGTGGATCTCGTGCGTGAAGGCGAGGCGAAAAATCTCCAAGTGGAGTTGGGCGTCCGCGCCTCTACCATCGCGGAGGAGAATGCATGCCGTGCACAGCACGCCGACAATCTGCTGCGGCTGGCCGTCTTCTTTGCGGGGCTCGGCGACAGCGCCTCGAGCGAGCGCCAGCTCGAAGACGCGGCACGCGTCACCCGCGCCATTGGCGATTCGACCCGCGCTCGCGCCACGGCCGCACTCGCCGCGACCCAAGCATCCCTGGGACACGTCGACGCCGCCCTGACGGCGATACAGACGATCGAGGACAGCTATGTACGCGTCTCGTCCCTCATGGGGATCGCCGCGACCCTGCAGGTGAGTGACAGGAAGGCGGAGGCGTCGAGGATTGTCGATGAAGCCTTTGCCTACGCCGCCAGCCTTGCGGACCGGCGCAAGGGCACTACGGCTTTCTTTTCCATGGTGGATCGCTTGCTCGCGTTGGGCCATGTGGCCCTGGCCGAGCGAGCCGCACGCGGCATGGAGCCGGATCGGCGCCAGGTGTCGGCCTACATCGCCATCGCCAAGGCGCAGGCGGCGGCCGGTGATCGCAATCTCGCTGCGACCACGCTTTCCCTGGCGCTGCAAACTGCGAGCAAGATCCCCGACCCTGACGAACAGGCTGAGGCGCTAACGGGCCTGGCGGGTGCCCAACATGACGTCGGCCCCTTGCCGGGATTGCGGGAAGCGGCGGCTCGAATCGAAGATACGCAAGCGCGCCGGCATGCCCTGCGCAGTATCGCCATGGCAAGCTCCGACCGCGGGGATAGCCAAGGCATGCAAGAGGCTATCGCCACGCTCCCATCCGAGGAGGAACGCGCATCCGTTTTGCGCGAGATCGATGGAATACAGTCGTTGAAGTCGCTGGCTACGGGAGCCCCAAGGACAGAGGGACCAACCGATGGTCCACTCAAGTCGGTCTCCTCGTGGACCACCCTCGCGATGGCAGAATTCCGCAACGGGAAGCTGCCGTCCGCGCGATCGCACCTGCGCAGTGCAAAGCGGGCCGCGGACGCCGTCGCGAAGGAACACCGAGATGACGCGTGGCGGCTGGTCGTCGAGGCCGAGGCCACACTCGGAGACACTGGCGACGCCACCGTTTCGGCGGAGCAGATTCGCGATCCATCGAACCGCTTGTGGGTGCTGGAAGAGTTCGTCTTCGGAAAGCAAAAATCACAACTGGCCAACCGACGGCAGCTGCGCGCGACGGCGCTGGCCATGGCGACCGCCGCGGCGCAGTTGCCGGAAGATGCGGGCCCCTTGCAAGCCAACGCCTCCATTCGCACGATACGGCTCATGTTTGCCGCCCGGACCCTCACCGATCTGGGCGAACTGGCGGCGGCCAAGCAACTTGCAAGCCTGATCCCGGAGGAGCCCGACTGGTCTCGCAAGAGCCAGGCTTTGCGGTACATCGCCAACGCCCAAGTCCAGGCAGGATGCGTCACCGATGCCATCGAGACATTGGCAGCTGTACGAAACATGCTCAGCCATGCAACAGCATCCTCTCGTGCGGAGGGGTTGCAGGAACTCGCGAGGGTGCAAGCGGCGCTAGGCGACCGCAACGGAGCGTGGGCCTGGTCGGTCGCCCTTGCGACCCCTTTTGAGGCTGCGCGCGCATTGCTTGGCATCGCCGAGGCTCAGTTGGCACCAGCCCAGATCGCGCGACTGAACTCTCTTCCAGTGGTGAAAACGACCACCAATTTGTACGGCTACACCTTGGGCCAACGGTCGCGTGAAGCCCCCGAGGCGCAAGCGGCGATCACAAGATATAGCGAGGCGATCGCTCGTAACGATAAGGACGCCGCCGCTCATGCCGAACGTGGTGACGCCTACGTCTGGCTGGCCCGCTACGATCTGGCGATCGCCGACTACAATAGGGCTCTGGAACTGAGGCCCAACGCGGCGATCGTCCACTTCGATCGGGGCAACATTCTCTTCCAGCAACAAAAATATGACGCGGCGATCGCCGATTACCGCAACGCGATCCGCCTCGATGGAACCTACCAAGCCGCTTATTTCATGCGCGGCCGCGTTGAGCTCGCCAAAGGCAACACGCAACGGGCCATTGTCGATCTCACGCAGGCCATCAACCTGGATGCGAAACATGCGCACGCCTATGTCGAACGGGCGCTGGCGCACAACAAGCAACGTGAGTACGCACGGGCAATCGCCGATTTCGATGCCGCGATCCGCCTCAATCCCTTCAAGGCCGGCTACTACAATGGCCGCGCCTTGGTGCTCTTGAGCATGCGGAAGTTCCCGCAAGCATTGGCCGAGACCGACCTCGCGCTCGCGCTCGATCCCAGCAATGCCTATGCGCTCGACGCGCGGGGTCGCGCCTACGAGGCGACCGGCCGACGGGAGGAGGCCCTCCGTGCCTACCGCGCCGCACTGTCCTTGAAGCCCGACTTGCCTGATAGCGTGCAAGGTCTGAAGCGGCTACAGGAGCTACCCTAGTGCATGAGGAAGACTTCCCATGTGGCTCATGAGACTGACGGCGCTGGCAGTCGGGCTCATCGCTCTTGGCGGCACGAGCCTGGCTCAGCATTTCTATGGCGAGATCCTGCTCAAGCCGCTCGACGGTGTCCTGATGGAAGTGCAGCAACCGTTTGGCTTCATCGACGCCCGCAACCGCAAGTGGGAGGTGCCCGCCAAGTATCAGACGGACGGCGCGTCCATTCCCAGGCCGCTGTGGAGCATCATTGGCTCGCCGTTTACGGGCAACTATCTCGCGGCCGCGATCATCCACGACTTCTACTGCGACTTGAAATCTCGGGACTGGCGCGATGTCCATTCGGTCTTCTTTGATGCCATGCTCGCCAACAAAGTGGACAGCATGCAAGCCAAGATCATGTACTACGCGGTCTATCGCTTCGGCCCACGATGGGTGGTGGACAAGCACTTCAATTGTCCGCCCGGAATAGCGTGCTCGCTCACCGGCGCCAATCCGACGCACGTGCAGGAAATCAGCGTGAGCCCAATGTTCGACGAGGCCGAGTTCCGAAGGGAGATGCGGGAGATCGAGGCGAATAAGCTCAGTTTGTCGAAAATACGCGCGGCCGCTGACGCGTCCTTTTACAAAGACGACCAGTTGTTCAAGGTGAAGGGCAAGGTGACGGCGTCGGGAAAGGAGATCCACATCGACCAAGATGCGCGGCTCAAAGATGTTCCGGCATTGCGAGGATCTCTCGAGCATTTTCTCAGATCGCTTCCTGACGCATCTGCCAACTGAGAGTGAGGGTCGGAGGTTGCCAGCCGGCCGGCATCGCTTCTGCTGGTCGCGGAGAGCCCGGCGCAACTCTTCTGTCGCGCATCGCCGAGGAGGGCGTGGCCGCCGAATTGCTCGTTGACCTGCGGGAGGACTGAAAGGAACGACGTGGCAATCGCTCTCGTGATATGCCCTTCGCGCCCACTGCCCGCCAGCCATCGTGCGGCGGCTTGGTGGCACAACTTTTCCGGGATGGGGCGATTCAGACGGGAATGCTGAGCGAGTTGCTGAATGGTGCCCAGGGGCGGAATCGAACCACCGACACCGTGATTTTCAGTCACGTGCTCTACCAACTGAGCTACCTGGGCGTCAGGGGACACTTGGCTTGCGGCTTCGGCCCCGCTTCCTTTCCGAACCGGCACACAGCCGGGATCGGAAGGCCACTCTTCTACTCGGACGTGAACCGGAACGCAAACCTCTCGATCGGCGGTAGCACATGCGTTGTCCGGGCTGGCCTATGATCCTCGATTGGACGGGCTGCGGGACGACCCCGACCAAATGGCTGCGGGATCCGAGAACGGCGCCCCTTCTTGCCAGCCCGGCCGGGACGGAACCATATTCGCTCACGGGTCCGGTGCCAACTTAGACGGCCTGCCGGCACCCCCCGATCACTGGAGATCGACTCGTGTGCAACGTGCACGCGCTCCCTCCCCCTCGTGGAGACCATGATCGATGGCGGATCAGAGAACCGATCTAGAGCACCGGCCGTCGCCCGAGGCGCTCCTGGCCGAGGCGCGGCGCGAGGAGACACGTCGTACCGGGCGCCTCAAGATCTTCGTGGGCGCCGCCCCGGGAGTCGGCAAGACGTATGAAATGCTGCAGGCGGCGCGTGCCAAGCTGCAAGAGGGCGTCGACGTCGTCGTCGGCGTGGTCGAGACGCACGGGCGCAAAGAGACCGAGGCATTGCTTGAAGGCCTCGAGGTTCTGCCGCGCAAGCCCACGGTCTACGTCAACCGCATCCTCAGCGAGTTCGACATCGATGCGGCATTGAAACGACGGCCGAGCCTGATCCTGGTCGATGAGCTGGCGCACACGAACATTCCCGGCAGTCGCCATCCCAAGCGGTACCAGGACGTCGAAGAGCTGCTCGATGCCGGCATCGACGTCTACACCACCGTCAACGTTCAGCACATCGAGAGCCTCAACGACGTGGTGGCGCAGATCACGCGCGTCCGCGTACGGGAGGTGGTGCCTGACGCCATCCTCGATCGCGCCGAAGCCATCAAGCTGGTCGACTTGACGCCGGACGAGCTGATCCAGCGGCTGAAGGAAGGCAAGGTCTACGTCCCCAAACAGGCGGAGCGGGCTCTCAAGCACTACTTCTCTCCTGCCAATCTCACCGCCTTGCGCGAGCTTGCCCTGCGGCGGACCGCGGAGCGCGTCGACGAGCAACTGCTCGAGCAGATGCAGGCGCGTGCGATCTCCGGGCCGTGGGCCGCCGGCGACCGCATCCTGGTGTGCATCAGCGAGGACCCACGCTCCCCCGGCCTCGTGCGCCACACGAAGCGCCTTGCCGATCGCCTGCATGCGCCCTGGACCGCCCTCTACGTCGAGACACAGCGCAGCCTTCAGCTCGGCGAGGACGAACGGGACCGGATCGCCGACACCTTGCGGCTGGCGCAGCGACTAGAGGGTGAAACCGTCACCCTGTCCACCAGGGCACGCAGGATCGCCGACGACGTGCTCGAATATGCCCACAAGAACAACGCAACCCACATCGTCATCGGCAAGTCCACGCGTTCCCGGTGGTTCGAGATCCTGCACGGGTCGGTCGTGCACGATCTGGTGAGGCGCGCCGGCGACATCAGCGTCCACGTGATCGCAGGCAGCGAGGTTGCAGGCGAGCCGATCGCGAAGAGGACAGTGAGCACCGCGGCTCTGCCCGAGCCCCTGGATGTACGCCCGTACGCACTGGCGCTGCTGGCGGTCGCCGCGTCCGTGGGGGTAGGGGAGCTCTTATGGCCGTGGATCGGGCTCGAGAACATCGGCCTCGTGTTCTTGACGGCCATCGTCGGCGTGGCGGTCCGACTAGGCTTGTGGCCATCCCTGCTCGCGAGTGTGGTCTCGGCACTGGCATACAACTACTTCTTCACCCAGCCCTACCACACGTTCACCATCTCCGACACCAAGGACGTCATCGCCGTCGTGTTCTTCGCGGTGGTGGCAGTCATCGTCTCCAACGTTGCCGCGCAGGCGCGCATGCGGCTGCTCGGCGCCATGGAGAGGAGCCGCACGACCGAATCTCTCTACGCGTTCAGTCGCAAGCTGGCCGGCGCCGGAACCATCGACGACGTTCTTTGGGCGACCGCGCATCAGATCGCAGCCATGCTGAAAGTGAGAGTTGTCCTGCTGCTTCCCGACAACGGCTCGATCGCCGTCAAGGCGGGATATCCGCCCGAGGATACGCTCGAGGAGGCCGACCTTGCCGCAGCCAAATGGGCCTGGGAGAAAAACCGCCCGGCCGGCCGCGACTCCGACGCGCTGCCGGGGGCCAAGTGGCTGTTCTTTCCCATGCGCACCGGCCGAGGCCAGATCAGCATCGTCGGCATCTGCCGTGACGAGCCCGGCCCCCTGCTGCGGGCCGAGCAGCGCCGGCTCCTCGACGCGTTGAGCGACCAGGGCGCCCTGGCCATCGAGCGCGTGCATCTGGTCGAGGACGTCGAGCGGGTGCGGCGGGTGGCGGAGACCGACCGCCTGCGCTCGGCGCTGCTGACATCCATCTCGCATGACCTGAAGACTCCCCTTGCGGGGGTGCTGGGCGCGGCAGGGGCCCTGCGGGGCATGTCGAAATCCCTCGACGACAATGCCAAGGCTGACCTTCTGACCACCATCATCGATGAATCGGAGCGTCTCAACCGCTTCATTGCGAATCTGCTCGACATGACCCGGCTGGAGGCCGGAGCCGTCGTGCCCAACGCCGCACTGCACGATATCGGGGAGGTCGTCGGCAGCGCACTCGAGCGGGCGGGCAAGATCCTCGCCAAGCATCGTGTGGAGGTGGAGATCAGCTCCGATCTTCCTATGGTGATGGTCGACGGCGTTCTGTTCGAGCAGGTGCTGTTCAATCTGCTGGACAATGCTTCGAAATATGCGCCTCCGGGGACGACGGTGCGCGTTCAGAGCTGGCAGGAGGGCGACAGTGTGAAGCTGCAGGTCCTGGACGAGGGAGACGGAATTCCGGCCGCCGACCTCGAGCGAATCTTCGACAAGTTCTATCGGGCGCGCAAAGGCGATCAGGTGCGTGCCGGCACGGGGCTGGGGCTGGCGATCTCCCGCGGCTTCATCGAGGCGCTGCAGGGGACCATTACGGCGGCAAACCGCACGGACCGCTCGGGTGCGGTGTTCACGATTACGCTGCCAGTCGCCAAGCCGGCAGAACAGGGGAAAGCCGCGGCATGAGCACGGCAGCGTCGAAAATCCTGGTGGTCGACGACGAGCCACCCATCCGCAAGCTGCTGCGCGTCGGGCTCGCGTCGCAGGGCTACGAGGTGCTCGAGGCGCCGAACGGGAAGGCGGCCCTCGAATTGCTTGCCAGGAAGCCTGCTCTCGTCATCCTCGACCTCGGGCTGCCCGACATCGATGGCCTGGAGCTTCTCAAACGGATTCGCTCCCGCCAGGAGGACGTGCCCATCGTCGTGCTGTCGAGCCGCGGTGACGAGGCCGGCAAGGTCGCCGCCCTCGATCTCGGCGCCGACGACTACGTCACCAAGCCCTTCGGGATGGACGAGCTCTTGGCCCGCATGCGCGCCGCCATGCGTCACCAGCTCCAGGTTCACGGCGAGCGGCCACTGTTCCACGTCGGCGACTTGAGCGTCGACCTCGTGCGCCGCATCGTCAAGGTCGGCGAGAGGGAGGTCAAGCTCTCGCCCAAGGAATACGACCTGCTGCGGCTCCTCGTGCAGCATGCCGGCAAGGTGCTCACCCACAGGTTCCTGCTGCAGGAGCTGTGGGACGAGCCGACCGATCCGCAATACCTGCGGGTGTACGTGCGGCAGTTGCGCCAGAAGATCGAGGCCGATCCCGAGCGCCCGCACTACATCATGACGGAGATCGGCATCGGCTACCGGCTGCGCGCGCCGGACTAGCGGGGCCCTCACGCCCGTGGACGCGCCCCGGAGGGAAATGCGTCGCGCGCCGATGCGGCCCGTGTCTGGCGCCGGGTTGCGTTGGCCGGCCAGGGGGTTTGATGTGCCTCAACACGACGAGTGAAGAAAGAGCGCATGTGATGGCCTCCACGCGACGGAGAAGAGGTCATGCGCTGCCTTGTCGTCTACTATTCGCTCTCCGGAACAACCCGCCGAGTTGCCGAGGAAGCAGCCCGAGCTCTCGCCGCCGACATCGTCGAGGTCAGGGCGGAGCGCTATGCCGTCGGCAGGTTCCGCGTCCTTCGCGCGGCCTTTGACGCCTGGCGCGCGTCGCTGCCGACCATCGACGCGGGCGGCAGGCCGGTCGATGAGTACGACTTCGTCATGCTCCTGTCGCCAGTGTGGGTTGGCCGTGCGGCGACGCCGATGCGGGCCTACCTCGCGCAGAATCGCGGCAAGCTCCGGCGAACGGCATTCCTCCTCACGTGCAGGGGCCAGTGCCCGCCGCGTGCTTTCGAGGAGATGACGTCGCTCTCAGGGGTGAAGCCCGAGAAGACCTTCGTGCTGCGCGAGCACGAAATCAAGGGCAAGCCTGAGTTGCCCGGCCCGCTCGTCTCCTTCCTGACATCGATCAGGCAAAGAGAGGCGGCATAGGTCAAGGCGTCACAACCTGCCGGGCGTGCGGGGCAGCGCGAGCGCGGTCGCGACGCACCGGCGATTCTCGTGACGTGGCGCTGCGCACCGCGCTTTCGGCGTGCGAAACACGGTGGCGGCGCAGGGATCGATCCGCGGTAACCCCGCCTAAGGACGCGTGTTGCGCTTGAGGTCCGCGGCGTCCTTCCACATCAGGAACTGGGGTCCGAGGCTCGCAATGTCGGCAGCGCCCATCTGCGCCAGGGTGCGATCGATCTCATCCTTGAAGATGTTGAGCGCACGGGCTGCGCCCGGGGTCCCGCCCGCCGCCACGCCGTAGAGCGTGTGCCGGCCGACGAACACGAATTTCGCCCCCAGGCACAGCGCGACGATGACGTCCGAGCCGCGGCGGATGCCGCTGTCGAGCATGACCGTCATCTTGTCGCCGACCGCCGCATGAACGGCCGGCAGAACCTCGATGGGCGAGGGAGCCCGATCCAGCTGGCGGCCCCCGTGGTTCGACACCATGACGCCGTCGACGCCCATGGCCGCCGCGCGGGTCGCATCGTCGGGATGCATGACGCCCTTGAGCACCAGCCGGCCCGGCCAGAGGCGGCGGAAGGCCTCCACGTCCTGCCACAGTACCGGCGAGGGCGTCTGCGAGGCCACGAACTCGGCGACCTCCGCCGGCGTCGCACCTGCCGGGGCGTAGCGCTGCCAGTTCACGAGCGTGGGCATGCCGAGGCGCAGGTACTCGGCCATCCAGTCGGGATGCAGGCAGGCCTCGAGCTTGGTCTTGAGCGTGAGCTTGAGCGGCTGCACGAAGCCGTTGCGGATGTTGCGCTCGCGCTTGGAGTTGATCGGCACGTCGAGCGTGATGACGAGCGTGGAGAGACCGGCATCGCGGGCGCGGCGTACCATGTCCTCCGAAATGCGGCGGTCGCGGGCGACATAGAGCTGATACCAGCCGTGCTCGGGCGCCAGCTTGCCGAGGTCCTCGATCAGGCCGGTGCTCGTGCCCGACATGATGAAAGGCACGTTGGCCGCCTTGGCGGCCTCCGCCAGCATCAAATCCCCGCCGCGGCGGAACAGGCCGGCAAGCCCGGTGGGCGCAATTCCCACAGGGCTCGAATACGTCCTCCCGAACAGGGTGGTGCTCTGGTCGCGGCTGTTCACGTCGACGCAATAACGTGGGACCAGCCGATACTGGCGGAAGGCGTCCTCGTTGTGCGCGATCCCGTGCTCGTCCTCCAAGCCGCCCTCGATGAAGTCATAGGCGATCTTGGGCAGCCGCCGCTTGGCGAGCGTGCGGAGATCATCGAAGTTGACGGCCGAATCAATGCGGGCAGGCACAGCGCTGTTCCTCCCAATAGAGCCCATCCCGACGATCTTGAAGCCGACCACCGGCGCCAGCGCAAGTCCGCGCAGGGTGCGGTGATCCGCGACGCCGGCAAGGCACAGTTGCGACGAAGTGTTGCAGTCCTGCCGCTCGGTCACTGCACTCGACGCCCCGGCCGCCGTCAGGGCTGGAAAAACCTCGCGAAGCAGCACACCATGATGCACACGGCATTTCGCTTGTAGTCGCCAGCTCCGTGAAGTGAGCGTCACTCATCATCACGAGGCAGACCATGCAGGCCATCGATCTGACGCGGGATTTCTGGTCTGACACCTACCACGGCCGGCCCATTGCCATCCTCAATCATTGCGGCCGCTGGCTCGTGTACCTCGACCACGTGCTGCAAGAGCGGATGCAGTTCGAAACGGCGCAAGCAGCCGTGACCTGGTTGCAGCGCAAAGTCGATCGCCGGCCCAAAATGCGCGGCCGGCTGCATTAGGCGCGGCCCCGAACGCCCAGCCTCAGCGCCCGCCGAATTGCCCCTTGCGCCGCTCGATGAAGGAGCGCACGCCTTCGGCTGCATCCTCGGTCGCCATCAGCTTGGCTTGCTGGGCGTTGAACTCGCGGATGGCCGCATAGGGCCCGTGCTCGATGGCCAGCCTCGAGGAGGCGAGCGAGGCACGCACCGCCAGCGGCGCCTGCTCGGCAATAGCAAAGGCAATTTCGAGGGCGCGCTCCTTCTGCTGGCCGGCCGGAACGACCTCCTGCACAAAGCCCAATCGCAGCGCCTCGCCCGAGCCGAACTCGTCACCGGTCAAGAGGTAGCGCTGAGCGTTGCCCCATCCGGCGCGCTCCACCATGCGGATGGTTGCGCCGCCCGCCGGCATGATGCCGCGCTTCACCTCAATCTGGGCGAACCGGCAATCGTCGGCGGCGATGACGATGTCCGCTGCGAGCATGAGCTCGATACCCAACGTGAAGCAGATCCCTTGCACGGCGCACACCAGCGGCTTTGTTCGGATCGGCGGCCGCAGCGACAAGGGGTCGATGGCGCCCACAGGAAAGACGGATCCCCGCTCGCGCATCACCGGCGCCACCTTGTCGAGCTCGAGTCCGGCCGTGAAGTTGGCGCCGTGCGCGAAGAGGACGCCGACCCATGCTGCCTCGTCCCGCTCGAGCATGGTGAAGGCCTCGGCGAGCTCGACCAGCATCCTGGGAGAGAATCCGTTGAGCTTTTTCGGTCGGTCGATGCCGATCATCAAAATGCGGCCGACCCGCTCGGCGGTAATGCGGCCTTCGGAGCCTGAGACGTCAGCTGCGGCCATGGCAGGGCTCCGGTTCGGATCAGTCACACTTGCAAATCCTGCGGCCCGGAAGGCGTGCATTCCAAATCACTGACAACGCCCCCCAAGCGGGCCTATTCCGCAGCGACCCTTACGTCTGCCGGCTCGACCTTGGCGGCGCAGAACTTGAACTCGGGGATCTTGCCCATCGGGTCGAGCTGTGGGTTGGTCAACAGGTTTGCGGCCGCCTCGGCAAAGCAGAAAGGAATGAACACCATGCCCTCCGCCACATCGCGGTCGGCGCGGGCCTTCAGCACGATCTGGCCACGTCGGGTCGAGACACGGACGAAACCGCCGGGTGGAACGCCCAGCCTGTCCATCTCGCGCGGGTTGAGCCCGGCGATGGCCTCAGGCTCGAGCGTGTCGAGATTGGCGGCACGACGCGTCATGGAGCCCGTGTGCCAGTGCTCGAGGAGGCGTCCGGTCGTGAGCACCAGCGGGTATTGCTCGTCGGGAAGCTCATCGGGCGGCAGGAGGTCGGCCGGGACGATCTTGGCTCTCCCGGAGGCGGTGGGAAAAGAGCTCGAGAAGATGATCTCGTTGCCGGGCCTGTCGGGCGCGTCGCAGGGATAGGTGACTGCATCCTCGGCGAGTAGCCGCTTCCACGTGATGTTCTTGAGAGAGGGCATCACTTGCGCCATCTCGCTGAACACATCAGACACGTCCTTGTAGGCCCACTTCAAGCCGATGCGCTGGGCGATCTCCTTGATCAGCTGCCAGTCGAGCCGCGCCTCGCCCGGAGGATCGATCACCGGCCGCGCGATCTGCACCTGCCGGTTGGTATTGGTGAACGTGCCCCACTTCTCAGCGTGCGCGGACGCCGGCAGCACCACGTCGGCATGCCATGCCGTCTCGGTGAGGAACAGATCCTGGACGACGAGGTGCTCGAGCTTTGCCAGCGCCTCGCGCGCGTGACTGGCATCCGGGTCCGACATCGCCGGGTTCTCGCCCATGATATACATGCCCTTGATCACGCCGTCCTTGATGGCATGCATGATCTCGACGACGGTCAGGCCCTTCTTGGCGTCGAGCTTCGTGCCCCAGAAGTCCTCGTACATGCCGCGGATAGCAGCGTCCTCAACGGACTTGTAGTCGGGGAACACCATGGGGATGAGGCCGGCGTCGGAGGCGCCCTGCACGTTGTTCTGCCCGCGCAGCGGATGCAGGCCCGTGCCCGGTCGGCCGAGTTGGCCTGTGACGAGAGCCAGCGCGATCAGGCAGCGCGCATTGTCGGTGCCGTGGGTGTGCTGCGAGATGCCCATACCCCAGAAGATGATCGAGCGCTCCGAGCGGGCGTAGAGTCTCGCGACCTCGCGAATGGTGGCCGCCGGGATGCCGCACACGGGCTCCATCTTCTCGGGCGTGAAACCCTTCACCTTGGTCTTCAAGCTCTCGAAGCCGTCGGTGTGCGCCTGCACGTATTGGATGTCGACCAGCCCCTCCTCGACGATGACATTGAGCATCGCGTTGAGGAGAGCCACGTCGCGGCCCGGCTTGAACTGCAGCGTGTGACTGGCGAAGCGCGCAAGGCCCTGGGAATGGCCGCGCGGATCCATGACGACGAGCTTGGCGCCGCGGCGTGCCGCATTCTTGAGGAATGTGGCGGCGACGGGGTGGTTCTCGGTCGGCCGCGCGCCGATGACGATGATGCAGTCCGCGTCCTTGGCGGCGGTGAAAGGGGCTGTCACGGCGCCGGAGTTGAGGCCTTCCATGAGGGCCGCGACCGAGGAGGCATGGCAGAGCCGGGTGCAGTGATCGACGTTGTTGGTGCCGAAGCCCTGCCGGATCAGCTTCTGGAACAGATAGGCTTCCTCATTAGAGCCCTTGGCCGAACCGAAGCCGGCAATCGCCTTGCCGCCATCGCGCTGGTGGATGGACTTGAGGCCGGAGGCGGCCCGGTCGAGCGCCTCCTCCCAGGTCGCCTCGCGGAAGTATCGGCCCAGCTCCTCGCGCTTGATCTCGATGTCGGCATGCTTGGGCACGCCGTCACGGCGGATCAGGGGCCTGGTGAGGCGATCGGGATGATGGATGTAGTCGAAGCCGAAGCGGCCTTTGACGCACAGGCGGTTGTTGTTGGCGGGCCCGTTGCGGCCGTCCACGTAGAGGATCTTCTCGTCCTTGACGTGCGCCGTCGTCTGGCAGCCGACACCGCAGTAGGGGCAAAGGGTATCGACCGACCGCGTCTCGTAGTTGACGCGCTTGCCGGCCGCATCGAGCAGGCTCCTCTCCATCAGCGCGCCGGTGGGGCACACCTGCACGCACTCGCCGCAGGCCACGCACGTCGATTGCCCCATGCCCTGGTCGAAATCGAACACCACCTTGGCGCCATGGCCGCGATAGGCCATGCCGATCACGTCGTTGGCCTGCACCTCGCGGCAGGCCCGCACGCACAGGCCGCAGTTGATGCAGGCATCGAGGTTGACGGCGATGGCCGAATGTGTGGTGTCGGCGGCAGGTCGATGATCGCGCGGGAAGCGGGCGATGGGCGTGACGCCCATGGCGTCGACCCAGCTCCAGAAGCTCGACTTGGGATCGTGGCTCACCTCGCGCTCGGGCTGGTCTGCCATCAGGAGCTCGAACACCATCTGGCGTGCCTTCTTGGCCCGCTCGCTCGCCGATCTCACCTTCATTCCGGCGGCAGCCTTCCGCTGGCAGGACGCGGCCAGCACTCTCTCGCCCTCGACCTCGACCATGCACGCACGGCAGTTGCCGTCGGCGCGGTAGCCGGGAGCCGGGTGCCAGCACAGGTGCGGGATCCTGGTGCCGTAGCGCTGGGCGGCCTGCCAGATGGTTTCGCCAGACTCCGCCTCGACCTCGCGGCCGTCGAGCGTGAAGGTGATCTTGTCGGTCATGGCTTGGTTCTTCAGCCCGTTACTCAGCTCTTGAGCTCGATCTCGACGAAGGCGTATTCGAAAGCGTTGGCATTGATGACATTGTGATGGACGCCCGCCTTGCGGAAGTAGGAGGCGCCTCGTTTCAGTTCAGCGAAGCTCACCTCGCCCTGCGGCGATACGAGCTTCAGCCGGCCATCGGCCAGCGGCACGACCGTGTAGTCCATCTCGTGCACGTGCTCGCCGGTCTCGGCACCGGGCGCGAAACGCCATTCGGTGACACGAACGCGCTCGTTGTCGACCTGCACCGTCGGCACGGCCTGCGGAAGCTTGCTCACGCGGCTCCTCCACTCCGTGGGTTGGGTCGAGCGTCAGCGATGACCCAACGCAAGCGACTGGCGCTCATCGCAGATCCTCCGGGAAATACTTGAACACGCACTTTAGCGGATTGGGTGCAGCTTGGCCGAGGCCGCAGATGGAGGCATCCGCCATCACTTGTGACAAGTCTGCCAGCAGCTCGGCGTTCCAATTGCCCGCGGCCATCAGCTTGACGGCCTTCTCGGTGCCGTTGCGGCAAGGCGTGCACTGGCCGCAACTCTCGTCCTCGAAGAAGCGCATGAGGTTCAAGGCTACGGCCTTCATGTCGTCCTGGTCCGACAGGATCACGACGGCGTGGCTGCCGACGAAGCAGCCGTATTTCTCGAGCCGGCCAAAATCGAGCGGAATGTCCGCCATGTAGGCAGGGAGGATGCCACCCGACGCGCCGCCCGGCAGGTAGCCCTTGAAGTGGTGGCCATCCGCCATGCCGCCGCACAGCTCGATGAGGTCCCGGCAGGTGGAGCCCGCCGCGGTCAGCACCACGCCGGGGCGCTTCACTCGACCTGACACGGAATAGGAGCGCAGGCCCTTGGCGCCGTTCTTTCCTTGTGCCGCGAACCAAGCCGCACCTTTCTCCAGGATCGCGGGCACCCAGTAGAGCGTCTCGATGTTGTTGACGAGTGTCGGCCGGCCGAAGATCCCGACTTGCGCGACATAGGGAGGGCGATGGCGCGGCAGCCCGCGCTTGCCCTCGATCGATTCGATCATCGCGCTCTCTTCGCCGCAGATATAGGCGCCGGCGCCGCGTCGGACATGGACCCGGGTGTGCCGGGCGAGGCCTGCGCTCTCGAGCTTGCCAATCTCGGCTTTCAGGATCTCGAGGATGGCAGGATATTCGTCGCGCATGTAGATGAAGACCTGCTCCGCCTCGATGGCCCAGGCGGCAATCAGCATGCCTTCCAGAAACCTGTGGGGCTCCGACTCCAGATAGAGGCGATCCTTGAAGGTGCCTGGCTCCCCCTCGTCGCCGTTGACGGCCATCAGACGCGGCCCCTTCTCGGCGCGCACGAGCTCCCACTTGCGCCCGGTGGGGAACCCGGCTCCGCCTAGGCCCCGCAGCCCCCCGTCCGAAAGCGCAGCGATCACGTCCTCCACCTTGCGCGCGCCGGAGAGACAGGCCTCCAGCACGCCATAGCCTCCGGCGCGACGATAGGTGTCCAGGTCCTGGTAGGCAGGGATGACGGGATGTGTGTCACCCCCCAGCGCCGCCTCCCTGAGCTTAACGAGTGTTGCGTGGTCGACATGGCGATGCCCCACCTCGGCTGCCGGTGCCGTGTGGCAGGAGCCGATGCAGGGAGCGCGAACGACGCGCACGCCGGGAAGCTTCTCGTCCTGCAGCGCGCGCAGAAGCTCCTCGCCTCCCGCCAGCGCGCAACTCAAGCTGTCGCAGACCCGCACCGTCACCTTGGGCGGTGGCTCCTCGCCGGTTTTCACCACGTCGAAGTGCGCATAGAAGGTCGCGACCTCGTAGATCTCGGCCATGGGGATCTTGAGCTCTTCCGCGAGGGCGTGCAGGTGTCCCTCGGGCAGGCAGCCTTCGGCATCCTGGATGAGATGCAGATATTCGATCAGCAGGGCCCGCTCGCGGGGGCGCTCCCCCAGCAAAGCCCTGATCGCGGCAACCTCCTGCGCCCTGAGCACCCTCCCCTTGGGAAAGGCAGCACCTTTGCGGCGGCCCGATCCGGGATGGATTGCGCGGTTCTGCGCGCCAACGGGGCTTCTCGTCTCTTCAATCATGCACGGGAGCCTGCTGAGCTTCGTCTGGACGAACCTTAAGTCGCCGGCCTTCGCCGAGTGGTGGTGACGCGCTGGCATACCATATGCCATACAGAGAGACGCTGTCGAGCATCCGAGAACCGTGCGGCATTGATGGGAACACGCCTCGCTGTCGAGAGCTCTGCGCCTCGGCGTTGTTTGCCGGCGCCACAAGGTGGAGAGCTCTCGACTGCGACCAACGTGCACCTTACTGATCGCGATGCGCTTGTACCTATATACCGGGAGCAGTGACGATCACCTGGCTTGAGCGGCTGGGGCCTGGGGAGAAAAAGAGAGATGCTGGCTGTGTTTGCCGGATGGAGCGATCAGTTTGCGCACTATCTTGAGGGCCTGCTCGGCTTGGACCCAGACTACGTCCTGGCAGTGCTGCGCATCATCGGCATCAATATCGTGCTCTCCGGCGACAATGCTGTCGTCATCGCACTGGCCTGCCGCACATTGCCGCGAGGGCAGCGTCTCCTGGGCATCGTGCTGGGCGCCGGCGCCGCGGTGGTGCTGCGCATCATCTTCACCCTGGTGGTGCAGCAGCTTTTCGATCTGCCCTGGCTCAAGCTGGTCGGCGGGCTGATCCTCCTTTGGATCGCCGTTAAATTGCTGCTCGGAGAGGAAGCTCAGGAGGACGGCGTGAAGTCGGGCGCCAACGTCTGGGAGGCGCTGAAGATCGTGGCGATTGCCGACATCGTCATGAGCCTCGACAACGTGCTGGCGATTGCCGGTGCGGCCGGCGGCGACATGCAGCTGATCATCATCGGCCTGTCCATCAGCATTCCGCTGGTCGTCTTCGGCTCCACCGTGCTCATGTGGCTGTTGAACCATCTGCCCATCCTGGTCTGGGCCGGCTCCGCCCTGCTGGGGTGGGTCGCAGGCGAGCTGATCGTGACGGAGCCCGTCCTCCAGCCGTACGTCGCCGCCATTGCCGCCTCGCTGGACCTCGCCGTGAAGGTGATCGCCAGGATCGTCGAGACGGGGGGCGCAATCCTGGTCGTGCTGGCAGGCTGGATCATCATCAAGGCCGGCCGTGTCCGCGACGCTGCCAAGCAGCCGGCTGAATAGCATACCCGTCGACAAGATCTGGGCCTTCACCAGTCACGCTGCACAACAGAACTCGGCGGCCTTGCGATCGCCGCGCATCTTCCGGTCCCGCCGCGACGGATAGCGGAATCGAATGCCGCAATCGGGCATAATGGCAATATCGATAAGGGTACGCGCGTGGTCCTGGGAGTGCCGTTCGATCAGATGGCTTGGCTTGCGTCGGCCATCTGTATTGCCGGCGCGGTCACGGGCCTTCTCGCCGGGCTGTTCGGCATTGGCGGCGGCGCCGTCATTGTTCCGGTGCTGTTTGAGGCGTTCCGCATCCTGGGGGTGCCGGAAGCGGTGCGCATGCAACTGTGCATTGGCACCTCGCTCGCCATCATCGTACCCACCACCATCCGCTTGTACCTGGCACACCGTGCCAGGGGGCTCGTGATCCCCCGTGTCATGCGGGCCTGGACGCCGCCGGCGGTCGTGGGCGTCTCCGTGGGGGCTCTCGCTGCGGCCTATGCGCCGGCCGGCGTATTCAAGCTCGCCTTTGTCCTGATCGCGGGAGCAATCGCCACCAGGCTGCTGATCGGCAGAGCCAGCTGGGTGATCGCGAGCGACCTTCCCGGCGGCCTTCCCATGACGTTCTACGGCTTTCTCGTCGGCCTTGCCTCGTCGCTGATGGGCGTCAGCGGCGGTGCGCTGTCGACGATCGTGCTCACCCTCTACGGTCAGTCGATCCACAGCGCGGTCGCGACCTCCGCAGGAATCGGCGTGCCAATTACGATCGCAGGAACGCTGGGTTACGCCCTGGCCGGCCTGCCGCACACAGGGTCACTGCCGCCGTTTTCGATCGGTTTCATCTCGTTGATCGGCGTTGCCGTCATGGCGCCCATCTCGAGTTATGTCGCCCCCTACGGCGCACGATTGGCGCACGCGCTGCCAAGGCGCTGGCTTGAGATTGCCTTCGGGCTCTTTCTTCTTGTCGCTGCGGCGCGCTTTCTTGTGAGCCTGATCGCGTAGGGCCTGCACAGGATGATGGAGGGGCAAGCACCGCCCCCCGGCGCCCCTGAAGAGCCTGTGACCCAGGATACAGCGCGGCTCTCCGTTTTCGGACTAACTCGACGCCGACCGCCGGGTCGCGCAGCGCTGGTGTAGCGCAGACCAGACGAGCGACGACGGCTGGGCGGAGACTCGGATTGATCAAAACGTGGGTGACGTCATGAACATGCACCGCGACCTCAGCGAGTTCAAGATCCATGGGACGTCGAGCGACGCGAGCCTGCTGAAGAGGTTCCTTCGTTTTCTCTCCAACATTCTCTCCTCGCCGCACGGCAACCAAGGCGGATGGGAGGGAGGCGCCCGCGGCTTGTAGCGGAGCCAGAAGCACATCGCGCCGCCGATGGCATCGGCGGCGCGTGCTCTTGTTTGCGCACCTCGCGCTGCCTAAGCGTGGGAGGGCACCAGCTCGGCGCTCTCTTCCGCCGTCGCGCTGGACTTGCGGATCATCCGCCAGCGCCACGGCTTCAACACGGCGATCGCAAGGAGCGCGGCTCCGATGTTGGCACCAGCAGCGATGATGAAGACCAAGTCCCAGCTGCCGGTCGCCTTCTGGATCGTGTTGGCGTACGGCACGAGCAGTGCCGCAGTGCCCTTGGCGGTGTAGAGCAAGCCGGCATTCGTGGTGGCGAATTTGGAGCCGAAGGTGTCGGTGGCTGTCGACGGGAAGAGACTGTAGATCTCGCCCCAGGCGAAGAACACGAGCCCGCTCAACAAGACGAACCAGAACGGGTCGGCGCCCCACAGATACAGATAGTAGATGCCCACGCCTTCGATGCCGAAGGCGATGAACATCGTGTTCTCACGTCCGATCTTGTCGGAGACCCATCCGAAGAACGGCCGCGTCAGGCCGTTGAGAATGCGGTCGAGCGTGGCGGCAAACGTGAGTGCCGGCAACGTCATCCCTGCCAGGGTGACAGGAATGGCATCAACCTTCAGGTCCTTGGCGATCGGCGCAAGATTGGCGGTCACCATCAGACCGCCGGCACCGACCAGCACGAACATGAGGTACATGAGGGTGAAGATCGGCTGGCCTTTGCCAATCACCACCAGCCCGCCGACGATCATGATGAAGATCGCGAGTGCCAGCGGGATGTAGAATTGCAGACCCAGCGTCAGCAAGGCGAAGCCCCCGAGCAGGGCGACGACTGCACCCGCGATCCAATAGGAGGCCGGACCGATGATTTCGCTCGGCGCGAACTGACGGCGGTTCTGGGCGACTGCGGCTCGTGCGCCGGCCTCAGGAACTTCACCAGCCCGAGGTGCGCGCAGCAGCAACGCAAGCGCGACGATGATTACACCCTGCCAAGTGCCGAACCAGAAGAAGGTTTCCTGGAAGCCTTTGGCCGCCGTCTGGAAGTACACGGGGTAGCCGAAGAGGGCGAAATCGAGCAGGGGCTTGCCAGCGATCATGTTCTGGATCGGCACCACAGTGAGGGCGGAGCCGGCACCGAAACCGGCCGCCGTCAGGCCGGCGGCCAAGCCGCGTTTGTCAGGAAACCATTTCAGGGCATTGCCGATGCAGGTGCCGTAGACACCGCCTGCGCCGATGCCGGCAATGATCTGGGCCGCGTAGTAGCCGGTCGGGCCACCCAGGGTCGTGGCGTACGAGTTCATCACCCAGCCAAGCCCGGCAAGAATGCCGCCGAACAGGATGACCAGCTTGGGGCCCCACTTGTCGACGAACCACCCCTCGATGGGAACGAGCCAAGTCTCAAACAGCACGAACAGTGTGAAGGCGATCTGAATCTCCGCCCGGTCCCAGCGAAATGCTTTTTGAATGTCAGGGACGAAGAACGTCCAACCATATTGCAGGTTGGCGATCATGACCATGCAGATCACGCCGACAACGAGCTGAGTCCAACGGAAGAAATTGCTCACTTGGCGGCCCGACGCCGCCCCCGAGAACGTCTCCATAGCGCCTCCCCTGGAACCCGGCTGCGGCGGGCCCACGATCCTTGTTGTCAGGCATTCAATATGCCAAGTTGAAACTATATCCCTAATCCGGACTGACGACAACGCGCCACGTCCGAGGGACAGGGGCTTGCCGCCGACAGGTATTTGTGGTGTATGGTATACCAGAAACCAGAACTCGCCGGCTCGAGGTCTGACGTGGCGGACACCCAGCTGAAGATCGCGCCCATCGGCGAAGGCCTGAGCCTGAAGGCGCGGGCGTACGACGCTTTGAAGACCGCCATCCTCAACATGAACATCTATGCCGACGATGCCCAGTTGCGCCTGGACGAGCGCGACCTGTCGCAGCGCTTCGGCGTCAGCCGCACGCCCCTGCGGGAGGCACTGGCGCAGCTCGACCAAGAGAGGCTCGTGAGGATCGTGGCCCGCCGCGGCATCTTCATCGTGCGTAAGACCAAGGCCGAGATCCTCGACATGATCACCGTGTGGGCGGCGCTCGAGAGCATGGCCGCACGGCTCGCTACCCAGCATGCGGCCGATGACGACATCGCCAAGCTGCATCCGCTCGTCGACCAATTCTCCCAGGACGAGGTCGCGCGCAAGATGGGGGAATACTCCGAGGCCAACATCAAGTTCCACCAGGCCATCATCGGCCTCGGTAAGTGCCCCCTGATCGTCGAGATCACCAACGGCCTGTTCTTCCACATGCGCGCCATCCGGCAGCGCACGATTTTCGAGCAGGATCGGGCACGGCGCTCCATCGTCGATCACAAGGACATCGTGGCCGCACTCGAGGCGCGCGACACCGAACGCGCCGAGCGCCTCGTGCGCGAGCACACGCTGCGCTTGCGCGATCACGTCGAGCGCTACGTGGAGCTCGAATAGCGGGGCGGAACGTCGATCACGCGTCGGCGTCTCGAGCGGGCACAAGACGAAACCTTCAGGGAGGACGCGGAATGTCCGCAACAGTGCAGAGCACTCATGCGAACGCCGGCGGAGCCGAGCAGGAGCTGACGGATGGATTCCATCTCATCATCGATGCTCTGAAGCTCAACGGCCTGACCACGATCTATGGTGTCCCCGGCATCCCGATCACCGATTTCGGTCGCATGGCGCAGGCAGCGGGTATCCGCGTTCTGTCGTTCCGCCATGAGCAGAGTGCCGGTTACGCCGCCTCGATCGCAGGCTTTCTGACGAAGAAGCCGGGCATTTGTCTCACGGTCTCCGCGCCAGGCTTCCTCAACGGCCTGACCGCACTTGCCCACGCCACCACCAACTGCTTCCCGATGATCCTGATCTCGGGCTCCTCCGAACGCGAGATCGTCGACCTGCAGCAGGGTGACTACGAGGAGATGGATCAGCTCGCCATCGCCAAGCCCCTCTGCAAGGCGGCCTATCGCATCCTGCATGCTCAGGACATCGGCATCGGCCTGGCGCGCGCCATCCGCGCGGCGGTGTCGGGGCGTCCCGGCGGCGTTTATCTCGACCTGCCGGCCAAGTTGTTTGGCCAGGTGATGGATGCCGAAGCGGGAAGGAAGTCGCTGGTGAAAGTGATCGACCCGGCGCCCGCGCAAATTCCCGCCCCCGACGCGGTCAAGCGTGCTCTCGATGTTCTCAAGGGCGCGAGGCGACCCCTCATCATCCTCGGCAAGGGCGCAGCTTACGCACAGGCCGACGAGGCTATCCGCGCCCTTGTCGAGAAGAGCGGCATTCCGTTTCTACCCATGAGCATGGGCAAAGGCCTGTTGCCCGACACGCATCCGCAATGCGCCGGCGCGGCGCGCTCCACCGTGCTGAAGGACAGCGACGTCGTCATGCTGATCGGAGCGCGCCTCAACTGGCTGCTCTCGCACGGCAAGGGCAAGACCTGGGGCGCACCGAAGAAGTTCATCCAGATCGACATCGAGCCCAAGGAGATGGACTCCAACGTCGAGATCGCGGCGCCGGTCGTCGGCGACATAGGCTCGTGCGTCTCCGCGTTGCTCTCGGCCATGGGCGAGAAGTGGCCGACTGCGCCGGCCGATTGGGTCGGTGCCGTCGCCAAGAAGCGCGAGGAGAACGTGGCGAAGATGGCGCCGCGGTTGATGAACAACAACTCGCCGATGGATTACCACGGCGCGCTCGGCGTCCTGCGTACCATCGTGAAGGAACGGCCCGACGCCATCCTGGTGAATGAAGGCGCCAACACGCTCGATCTCGCGCGCGGCATCGTCGATGTCTATCAGCCGCGCAAGCGCATCGACGTCGGCACATGGGGCGTCATGGGCATTGGCATGGGCTACGCTATTGCCGCCGCGGTCGAGACCGGAAAACCGGTACTGGCGATCGAGGGCGACAGCGCGTTCGGCTTCTCTGGCATGGAGGTCGAAACGATTTGCCGATACAAGCTCCCCGTCTGCATCGTCGTCTTCAACAACGATGGCATCTACCGCGGCACCGACGTCAACAAGGCCGGCTCCGATCCGGCGACCACCGTGTTCGTGAAGGGCTCGCGCTACGACAAGATAATCGAGGCCTTCGGCGGCATCGGGCTCAATGCAACGTCGCCGGATGAGCTGCGGCGCGCCGTGAGCAAGGCGATGGACTCGGGTCAACCGACCCTCATCAACGCCGTCATCGACCCGGCTGCCGGCAGCGAGAGCGGCCGGATCGGCAACCTCAATCCTCAAAGCGCATTGAAGAAGAAATAAGGGAGCCTGCGATGAAGGCACTGGAAGGCGTCAAGATCCTCGACTTCACGCACGTGCAATCCGGCCCGACCTGCACGCAGCTGCTGGCCTGGTTCGGCGCCGACGTGATCAAGGTGGAGCGCCCGGGCGTCGGCGACATCACGCGCGGGCAGCTGCAGGACATCCCCAAGGTGGACAGCCTCTATTTCACGATGCTGAATCACAACAAGCGCTCGATCACCATCGATAGCAAGAACAAGAAGGGCATGGAGATTCTCGAGCGCCTCGTGAAGAGCTGCGATGTGCTGGTCGAGAACTTCGCGCCAGGCGCCCTCGACCGCATGGGGCTCACCTGGGAGCGCATCCAGCAGCTCAACCCACGCATGATCTACGCCTCGGTCAAGGGATTCGGACCCGGTCCCTACGAGGACTGCAAGGTCTACGAGAACGTCGCCCAGTGCACGGGCGGCGCAGCCTCCACCACCGGCTTCCGCGACGGACCCCCGCTCGTCACCGGCGCGCAGATTGGCGACAGTGGTACCGGTCTGCATCTGGCGCTCGGCATCGTCACGGCGCTCTACCACCGCACCATGAGCGGTAAGGGCCAGCGCGTCACTTGCGCCATGCAGGACGGCGTGCTGAACCTCGCGCGCGTCAAGATGCGCGACCAGCAGCGCCTCAAGCACGGCCCGCTGACGGAGTACAGCCAGTACGGCGAGGGCATACCCTTCGGCGAAGCCGTGCCTCGCGCAGGCAACGACTCCGGCGGAGGCCAGCCCGGTCGCATCCTCAAGTGCAAAGGCTGGGAGAAGGACCCCGACGCCTACATCTACTTCATCACCCAGGCTCCCGTGTGGGAGGCGATCTGCGACGTGATCGGCGAGCCGGGCTGGAAGACGCATCCCGACTACGCCAAGCCGCCCGCGCGCCTGCCGCGCCTCAACGAGATCTTCGGCCGCATCGAGCAGTGGACCATGACCAAGGACAAGTTCGAGGCCATGGAGATCCTCAACAAGTACGACATCCCCTGCGGACCGATCCTGTCCATGAAGGAGCTGTCGGAGGACAAGTCGCTGTTTGCCACCGGGACGATGGTGGAAGTCGATCACCCCACGCGCGGCAAATATCTGTCCGTGGGCAACCCCATCAAGCTGTCGGACTCACCCTCCGAGGTGAAACGATCGCCGCTGCTGGGCGAGCACACCGATGAGGTCCTGCGCGAGCTCGGCTACTCGGCCGACGAGATTGCGGGCCTGAAGGAGGCCGGCGCCACCGCCGTGATCAAGAAGCAGGCGGCGGAGTAGACGCGAAGCGTCATCCCCGCGCAGGCGGGGACCCACGCGATGCCGGAGGCAATCCGGCGCGAGAAGCAATTGAAGAAGTGGAACCGTGCGTGGAAGGTCAGGCTGATCGAGCAGCTCAATCCCGAGTGGCGCGATCTTTGGACCGAAACCGGCGAAGTTCAAATGAGTGCAGTCGGTGGACAAGAGTTGCCGAGTGAGAACATGGAGAGACTATAGCAACCTTGCGTGGGTGCCCGCCTGCGCGGGCATGACGTCGGCGCGATATGAGGCGGGACGTCATCCCCGCGAAGGCGGGGATCCACGCAAATCTCGGTGGGAGTGAGGAACCGATGCGTATCGTGGTTCACGGCCAGCAGGCATTCGGCAAGGCTGTCCTTGAAGCGCTGCTGAAGCGCGGCGAGAACGTGATCGCCGTGTACGTGGCGCCCGAGAAGCCGGGGGCGAAGGCGGACCCGCTCAAGGAGGCGGCGATCGCCGCCAAGCTCCCCGTCTATCAGCCCGAGTCCTACAAGAAGCCCGAGGTGTGGGCGGAGTTCAAAGCGCTCAAGCCCGACCTGCAGGTGATGGCCTTCGTCACGCTGTTCGTGCCGGAGGAGTTCCTCAATATCCCCACGCACGGCTCGATCCAGTATCACCCCTCGCTGCTGCCCGCATACCGCGGCGCCAGCGCCATCAACTGGCCGATCATCAAGGGTGAGACGGAAACCGGCCTCTCGATCTTCTGGCCGGACAACGGCCTCGATACCGGCGACGTGCTGCTGCAGAAGAAGACGCCCATCGGCCCCACCGACACTTTGGGCACCGTATATTTCGACCGGCTCTTCCCGATGGGGGTCGAGGCCATGATGGAGGCGGTCGACCTCGTCAAGACCGGCAAGGCGCCGCGCACCAAGCAGGACGAGTCGAAGGCCACCTACGAGGGTCGCTGCGGGCCCGACAATGCCAGGATCGACTGGGGTAAGCCCTGGGAGCAGATCGATCGCCTGGTCCGCGGCTGTAATCCGGCGCCCGGCGCCTGGACCACGCTCGGGGCCAAGCAGCTCAAAATATTCGACGCCAAGCCCCTGCCGGCGAAGGACCCCAAGGGCATCGGCGGCAAGCTCGGGCAGATCGTGGCGGTGGATGGCGACGGCTTCACCGTGGTCTGCGCCGACGGCCGCTTCAAGGTCACGCGCGTGCAGCCGGCCGACGGCAAGAAGATCGAGGCGGGCGAATGGGCCAAGACCACCGGCCTGAAGACCGGAGCCATCTTCGACAAGCCATAGCCCGGAGTTCTGACGTCATGCCCGCGTAGGCGGGCACCCACGCAAGTATCCTACCGCGAGACGACAGAGCAGAAATCCACCCTGACAGTTCAACGACAGTGGCGTGGATCCCCGCCTTCGCGGGGATGACGCAGACAGGAGTGCGCAGACATGGCCGTGAGATCCGACATCGAGATTGCCCGCGACGCCAAGATGAAACCGATCTCCGAGGTCGGCAAACGGATCGGCATCCCCGACAGCGCGCTGCTGAACTACGGGCCGTACAAGGCCAAGGTGTCGTTCGATTTCATCAACCAGGCGCAGAAGAACAAGGACGGCAAGCTGATCCTGGTCACGGCCATCACGCCCACCCCGGCGGGAGAGGGCAAGACCACCACCACGGTCGGGCTCGGGGATGGCCTCAACCGCATCGGCAAGCGGGCCATGAGCTGCCTGCGCGAGCCCTCGCTCGGCCCCTGCTTCGGCGTCAAGGGCGGCGCGGCCGGCGGCGGTTACTCGCAGGTCGTGCCGATGGAGGACATCAACCTGCACTTCACCGGCGATTTCCACGCCATCACGTCGGCGCACAACCTGCTGTCGGCCATGCTCGACAACCACATCTACTGGGGCAACGCGCTGGGGCTCGACGCGCGCCGCATCGCCTGGCGCCGGGTCATGGACATGAACGACCGGGCACTTCGCTCGATCGTCAACTCGCTGGGCGGCACGGCCAACGGCTTCCCGCGCGAGGACGGCTTCGACATCACGGTGGCGAGCGAGGTGATGGCGATCCTCTGTCTCGCCATGGACCTCAAGGACCTCGAGCGCCGGCTCGGCAACATCGTCGTCGGCTACACGCGCGACCGCAAGCCCATCAAGGCCAGCCAGCTCAAGGGCGACGGCGCCATGACGGTGCTCTTGAAGGATGCGCTGATGCCGAACCTAGTGCAGACGCTCGAGAACAACCCCGTTTTCATCCACGGCGGCCCATTCGCCAACATCGCGCACGGCTGCAATTCGGTGCTGGCCACCAAGACCGCGCTCAAGCTCGCCGACTACGTGGTGACCGAGGCGGGCTTCGGCGCCGACCTCGGTGCGGAGAAGTTCTTCGACATCAAGTGCCGCAAGGCGGGCCTGAACCCGGCGGCGGCAGTCATCGTCGCCACCGTGCGCGCGCTCAAGATGCACGGCGGCGTGGGCAAGGACGACCTGAAGAACGAGAACGTCGGCGCCGTCGCCAAGGGTTGCGAGAACCTCACACGCCATCTCGAGAACGTGCGCAAGTTCGGCGTGCCGCCGGTGGTCGGCATCAACCGCTTCATCACCGACACCGACAAGGAGATCGCCGAGGTGATGAAGGCGGCCGAGGCCGCCGGTGCCAAGGCCTTCCTGTGCACGCACTGGGCCGACGGCGGCAAGGGCATCGAGGCGCTGGCCCGCCACGTCGTCGACATGGCCGACAGCGGGCAGTCGAAGTTCAAGCCGCTCTATCCCGATGAGATGCCGCTGCGCGACAAGGTCAAGACCATCGCCACCGAGATCTACCGCGCTGCCGACATCGCCTGCGATGCGTCCATCGAGGCGCGCTTCAAGGAGTTGCAGACGGCGGGCTACGGCCATCTGCCGGTCTGCATGGCCAAGACGCAATACTCCTTCTCCACCGACGCCAACAAGAAGGGAGCGCCCACCGGACACATCGTGCCGATCCGCGAGCTGCGGCTCTCGGCCGGCGCCGAGTTCATCGTCGCCATCACCGGCGAGATCATGACCATGCCGGGTCTGCCCCGCACGCCGGCCGCCGACGTCATACGCCTCAACGACAAAGGGCAGATCGAGGGCCTGTTCTGATCCATGCCCCGAGCCCCCGCCGGTTTGGCGGGGGCACCGATCCCGTTGGGGGGAAACGCCTCCAAAGGGATTGCCCAAGACTCGGGCAGACTCGAAGGGTGCCGCGGACGCGGCGACTGCGAGCGATTGGTGAGGACACCTTCTTCGCCCTGTCATTTCCTGGTCCAAACTTGGGCCCAACTGTGTGATAATCGCACGCAGGATCGGCGGCTGCTTCGCGCCTAGTCTCCTCTGGCTGGCGGGGTTTGCCGAAAGGGACGGTTCAATGCAGCTTCGTGCACCAGGCCTCACTGGCCAACGGCGCTGTCTGTCCGGCGGCCGCGCACCACCTCCCCACGCCGCACGCGGGGTGGTCGAATGAGCAACTTCTTCATCGCGGTTGCGGTGTTCGTGATCACGATCGTGGCCGCGCTGTTCGCGGTTCCTTACATCGTCGACTGGAACGGCTACCGCGGCGTGTTCGAGGAAGAGGCCACGAGCCTGCTGGGCCGCGAGGTGAGGATCGGCGGCGCCGTCAATCTGCACCTGCTGCCGACCCCGTATTTCCGGCTCGAGAAGGTCCGCATCGCCGACACGGCCACCAACGCGCAGGACGCCTTCTTCAGGAGCGAGAGCATCTCCATCAAGCTCTCCGTGCCGCCGTTGTTCCGGGGCGTGGTGGAAGCCAACGAGATCGAGTTGCAGCGGCCGGTGCTGCGTCTCGCGGTCGACGAGCGCGGCGGCTGGAACTGGCAGAGCTTCGGCCAGACCCTCGGCGAGGCTGCCTATCTGCCTCACAACGTCACGCTGACCTCCGTGAAGATCACGGATGGACTGCTGGCCGTGCACGGACCAGATGGTTCCGAGCGTACGCGCATTGAGGGATTCACCGGCGAGCTTTCCGCACCCGCGCTCGAGGGGCCTTATCGCTATCGCGGGACGTTCGGCAAAGGCAGCGCGACGCGGGAACTGCGCATCGCCACAGCACGCCGGGAGGAAGCCGACATCATTCGCTTCAAGGCCTCGCTGCGGGTGTCCAACGGCGCGTCGACCTATACGCTGGACGGGCGTCTCGTGGACCTGACGGGCAAGCCGCGCATAGAGGGCGATCTCAGCGCCAACCTGCCGATTGCGGGTCTGTGGCGGACCCAGACCGGAGCCCGCTCCAGGGAGATGACGGGCGACACCTCTGGCGGGACGGAGCAGGGCGTTCCTGCCTTCGACCTCAGAGCGGCGGTCCAAGCCGATCCGATGGGCGCCAGCCTGTCCAACCTCTCCCTGGCGTTCGAGCAGGATGGCAAGCCCCAGCTGTTGACCGGCGAGGTGAACGTTCGCTGGCGCGACGCATTCGCAGTCGAGATGAACCTGTCCTCGCGCTGGCTGGACCTCGACCGCATTGCCGGATCGAGCGAGATGGCCGGACCGCTCGAGAGCATCGTTCCACTCGCCATCGGCCTGCGGGACCTGCTTCCACCAGGCCGTTCGCGGGCCCGCTTCTCGGTCGACCAGGCCAACGTCGGCAGGGAGGCGGTCAACGGCATAAGCCTGTCGCTCGCCCGCTCGGGAGACGCGCTTGAAATCGAGGAGCTGAAGCTGGGCATGCCGGGCGGCAGCCGCGGCGAGCTGCGGGGCAGCGTGACGGGCCCGCCCGAATCTCCGGCCTTCGAGGGCAACATCAGTCTGCGTGGAACGAGCCTGGTCCGCTTTTTGGGGTGGGCGTCGGCCGGGACGCTGAGTTTCGACAGCAAAGGCGATGGCACCTTCGGCGTACGGACCCGGCTTTCGATCGACCAGGAGCATGCGGCAGCCCGGGACATGGTAGGCGACATCGCCGGAACCGCCATAGCCGCTGCCGCGCAATATCGCTGGCAGGGGCGTCCGGAGCTGTCGGTTTCAGTGGAGGGGCCGCAGCTCGATGCCCGGGCCTTCCTGCCGGCTGGGGCAAGCCTTGCTGACGTCTTCGATCTCATACTGCATGGTCTGGCGCCGACTGCCGACCAGGGTCCGGCAAGGCCCGGATGGCGCAGCGCGCAGACCGATGCCGTCCTGCGCCTCAACGCCGGCCAGCTGGTGACCGCAGCGCGAAGCTATCGCGACGTCGCGGTGGAGATCGAGCTCAAGGGAGGCCGCCTCAAGCTGCCGCTGTTGCGGGTTGCGGGCGACGAGGGCTTCACGCTCGAGCTCGAGGGCGAGGTGGACGACGCCGCTGCGCACCCCAAAGGCAGCCTGCGCGGCGTGATTGCGGCCGACTCCTTGGAGGCTGTCTTACCGCTGGCAGAGCTTCTCGGCGTTCCG